>Ga0209164_1003772_pt1 | contig 14089 bp, 9 predicted proteins | sample MTBNYHSulfiMetaG_FD_187458 | JGI IMG/M metagenome (GOLD analysis project Ga0209164, IMG submission 187458) | Enrichment culture microbial communities from rom New York Harbor, USA that are MTBE-degrading - MTBE-NYH (New York Harbor Sulfidogenic)... | ecosystem: Environmental > Aquatic > Marine >...
CGCTGGCGGGCTTCGATCATCAAGGCGCGCAGGTCTTTTCCGGGGACGTAATCCATCACCAGAAAATCGCTATCCCCTTCCGAAAAGAAGTCGGAGACCTTGGGGAGATTGGGGTGATCGAGGCGGGCCAGCACGTTGGCCTCGCGCTGGAACTGCTCGCGGGTCTGCCGCAGCGTTTCGCCGGGCACGGAAAGATCTAACCGCACCTCTTTGACCGCGCACAAGCGCCCTTCCAGGCGCAAGTCATCGGCCAGGTAGATGTTGCCCATGCCGCCCTGGCTGATGAATTGGCGTATCTTATAGCGGTCGCGCAGAATATCGTCCGCTGTTAGTGGCATCGATTCGGCGTCTTCCTCTCATCCTTGCGGCACGGGGAAACTGGGGGTATCCTCTGTGCCGCTCAGCGTGTTATTACAAATGCAACAAGCTGAAAACTTCTGGTATTATACCCCGGGAAGGTGTGAGGATGGAACGCAACGGCGAGGAACAACCCGTTTTGATCGCGCAAACCGGCCCTTTGAACGGCCAGCGCTGGGTGATTCGGGAAGAGATGACGGTTGGGCGCGAGTTCGACTGCGACATCGTGGTGCCCGAACGCCAGGTCTCGCGCCACCACGCGCGTTTCACACCCTCGCCCGAAGGCATCGTGCTGGAGGACATGGGCAGCAAGAACGGCACCCACTACAACGGTGAACCGATCAGCGAGCCGGTGTTCCTCAAAGACGGTGACGTAGTGCAGATCGCCCTAGCCCAGCAATTCGTTTACGTCAGCTCCGACTCGACCATCCCGCTGGATGCCGAAGAACTGTTCCCGCTGAGCACCCCGGAGTACCGCCTGCGTCTGAACAAGCGCGCCCACCGGGTGTGGATCGGCGAGGAGGAGGTCGTGCCGCCCCTCTCGGCGGCCCAATACACCCTGCTGGAGCTGCTCGACCAGCACAGCGGGCAGGTGGTCTCGCGTGAGGAGATCATCGAAGCCATCTGGGGAGAAGAAGAGGCCTACGAGGTCTCCAATCAGGCGTTGGATGCGCTAGTGCGTCGCCTGCGGGATCGCCTGGCGGCGGTGGACGATAACCACAGCTACATCGTCACAGTGCGCGGGCACGGCTTGCGGCTGGACAATCCCCAAGAATAATTCCCCACTCCACGGCCTGAAACAAAAAGCGGTCGCGCTAGGCGACCGCTTTATCAATTTGCTCTAGGCAGCAGCGTCATTCACCCTTCATGCCGGCTTCCATGGACATGCGCACCGCCATGCGGTAGATGGCGCGCACCTGCTCGGCCGTTTCCTTGTCCTCGCCCGATTCGAGCTGCACGAGCAGGCCAGTCAACCCCTCTAAAAAGGCCGGAGTCACCTCCTCACGGCGCGATTCGAGCAGCTGTTTCCTGGCGGCCTCATCGGGCGCTGCCAGCAAGTCTTGCAGGAATTGGGCTTCCGGGCCCGGCTTGGTGACTTCCCGTAAAGCTTCCAGCACTTGATCGAGCTTGGCCAGTCTCTCCTCATCGCCGCCCTGCTCGGCGGCGGCGTGCTCCTGTTGGAACACCTGGATGAAAAGCTCGTCGATGGCGGCGAGGTTCTGCAAAGTGGTCGCTTTGATGTCCTCGGCCTCCAGCAAGGTTTCCAGATTGCGCTTGGCCTGGTCGGCACGCGTCTGCATCTGGGCATCAATGGCCTGGGTCATCTCCAGCAAACGCTCACGCAACTCGGCAAGTTCTTCCTTCTGCTGGCCCTCGGCGGCTTCGATGCGGTCGCTGAGCTGCTGGAAGAACTGGTAATCCATGCCGGGGCGGGCCAGGCCCACCAGGGCGTTCAGGCGTGTTTCGTTGCCTGCCGACTCGACCACGATATCGAGCAGCTTGTCGCGGGTCAGTTGCTCGCCGGCGTCTTGCAAGGTCTTTATGGCTGCCTCGATCTCCTTCGCCTGGGCCTGCATCTCGCGCCCGAAGGTGGTGAGCGGGAGCAATTTATCCTGGAGATCGGCGAGCTGCTTAGCTTGCTCCTGGTCGCCGGAAGCCTGGGCAACCTGCGCCAACTGGCTCAACAAAGCGAAGAACTGAGCATCGATCTTTTCGTCTTCCTGCTTGGCAACTTCTTCAAGCACATCATCGGTCATATCCACCATGCGTTGCAACAGAACCAGCCGCTCTTGCTGGGCCTCGATCATCTCTTTGGTAATGCCATCAGCCTCCAAGATGCGCTCGAGCAACCCTTGCAGGGTGAGGACGGGCTGCGGGTTGAGCAGATAGCCCTTGCGCTGCTTTTGCGGCAGGTCGTTGACCGCCTGGTTGATCAGGTTGCCGATGGCGCGCTCTTGCTCGGTCATGGGCAGGTTGAGTTCAGGGGGCGTATAAGTCAGCAGCAACTCCTTGGCGGGATCGTGGTAAACGATCGGCGTGGCCAAGGCACCTTGATAGCCGCAATGGGGACAACTGACTCGATTAAAGGCCCCTGAGAGCAAAAGCTGTTTGGCTTGCGGCTCGACGCCGACGTCGAATAGCTGCTGAACCTCGGCCAGGAAGGGCTGCTTGCACTGTGGACAATTGATTTGCGTTCTTCTCGGTGGCATAAACTCCTCTAAATGTAAAGGTCATTCTTCCGTGGCGCGCGGCAGCATGAAGCAGATACGCGCACCGTCGCGATAGTCGTGGTCGGCCCAGATCGAGCCTTTGTGGGCTTCGATGATCGCCCGGGTGAGATATAAGCCCAAACCGGCGCCCTTGGTGTTGCGCTGGGCATGCTCGGCGCGATAGAAGCGGTCGAAGATGTGAGGGATATCGTTAGGGGCCACGCCGGGGCCTTGATCGGTCACACAGACGATCACCTGGGCGGGCTGCACCTCCCCACTGATGCGGACCTCGCCGCCCTGGGGGGAATATTTGATGGCATTGGAGATCAGATTGGAGAATACTTGCTCCATGCGATCCTCATCCGCCAAGATCACGGGGAAATCTTTCGGAAAATCGACCGTCAGGGTATGCTTGCTGCTCTGGGTGCGGAAGCGCTCGGCCATGCGGTCAGCCAGGGCCGGGAGGTAGAGGTCGGTGGCGTTGATCGCCAGCATGCCGGCTTCTAGGCGGGAGGCATCCAGCAAGTTCTCGATCAACTGAGCCAGCCGGTCGCTCTCCTCCTCGATCACTTCCAGGCTGTCCTCGACCACCTCGGGGTTCCATTTGGCATCGTGACGCCGCAAAGTGCCCACGTAACCCTTTATCAGGGCCACCGGTGTCTTCAATTCATGGCTGATGACGGAGATGAAGGTGCTCTTGAGTTCTTCGGCCTCGCGGAAATGGGTGATGTCGCGCGCCGAGGCAATCACGTTGATCAAGCTGCCCTCCTCAGAGAGCAACGGAGCGTAGGTCATGCCGACCGGCACGGTCGAACCATCCGGCCGCTGCAAATCGCCCTCGACGTAGAAAGTGGCGTAAGGGGTCAGAGGCCAGCCGCCAGCCTCGGCCTGCTCGAGGGTGAAGCCGTGCTCCACCTTGGTCAGGCGAACGACCTCATCGTGCGGCTGCCCGACGATCTCCTCCACCGGCTTGCGCCACAGGCGGGCAAAGGCGGGATTACAGCGCTCGATCACCCGCTGGGGAGTGAGAATCAGAATGCCATCAGCCAGGGAATCCAGCAAAGCGTCGATGCGTTGCTTCTCGTGGCTGATCTCGGTGTAGAGCAAAGCGTTGTGCACGGCGATGGCGGCCTGATCGGCGAAACTTTGCAACAAGGCCCGGTCGTTGCTCGAAAACAGGCCGGGGTAATTGCGAAAGACGAAAATGACGCCCAAGACCCGATTGCGGGCAATCAGCGGCAGGCCCACGCCGGTCAGCAACCCCAGGCTAACCTTACGGGCCAGGGTCTTGAGCACGCGGTTGATCTCGGGAATCTCGAAGCGGGCAGGATCCTCGTGGTCGGGGACGGCGGCCAGCAAGGGGTCAAGGTAACGCAGCAGCGAGGAAGGGATGCCGTGGGAAGCCGCCAAACGCCAGCCGCCCTCTTCGGCCCGCAGCGCCACCAGGCCGGCCTGCCCGGCCAAAAGGTCAGCCGATAGGCGCAAAATGCGCGCCAGCACCTTATCGAGATCGAGCTCCTGCGTGATAGCGCGGCCGATCTCGAGCAGGTAATCACGCTGGCGAACGCGGAAATCAGGCAGCATCAAGCAACCTTGACACGATGGTCAATAATCTCCAATGCCTTCTCCACCACTTCTTGGGGCACGTCAAGCATGCCGCGGAAGCGAATGGAGCGCGGGCCGCACTTAAGCGCCAGCAGTCCATCCTCCTGGAACTGCTTCAAAACCTGGTCGCGGGTGCGCTCATCGGGCAGATCGAAGGCGATCATCATGCCGCGCCCACGCACGTTGCTGACCAAGCCATCGGAGGCTTCGGCGATCTCGCGCAAGCCAGAAAGCATGATGCCACCCATGCGGGTGGTGTGCGCCAGCAAGTCCTGGTCCTCGATGATCTCGAGATAGCGCATGGCCCGCACCATATCGGTTAGGTTGCCGCCGAATGTCGAGTTGATGCGGCTGCCCTCCTCGAAGACGTGGCCCTCCACCTCGTCGATGCGCGTCCCGGCGATGATGCCGCAGACCTGCGACTTCTTTCCGAAAGCGATGATGTCCGGCTCGACGCCCATGTGCTCCACCGCCCACATTACCCCGGTGATGCCCATGCCACTCTGGACCTCGTCGACGATGAAGAGGAATTCGTGCTCATCCGCCAAACGGCGTAGCTCCTGGAAGAACTGGGGGCGGAAGTGGTTGTCGCCGCCCTCGCCTTGAATCGGCTCGATGATCAGGGCAGCGATCTCGCCGGGATACTGCTTCACAGCAGCCTCGATCTGGGCGACAGCGACCTGCTCCATCCGGGCAACGTCGGCCTGCACCTCGTCGGTGACCGGGAAGCGCAGCTTTGGGTTGACCACCCGCGGCCAATCGAACTTGGGGAAATACAGGTACTTGCGCGGGTCGGTGGTGTTGGTCATCGAAAGAGTGTAGCCCGTGCGCCCGTGAAAGGCCTCCTGGAAGTGGATCACCTTGCCGCCAAAGCCATCCAATTGAAGCTGACCATCCTTGCCCCCCGCCTCACAGATGTGGCCGAAGTTCATGCGCACCTTCCAGTCAAAGGCGGTCTTCAAGGCGTTCTCCACCGCCAGCGCCCCTCCGCTGATCAGGAACAGGTGCGGCATCGAGACCGGCATGGCCACACGGCTGAAGGTCTCCACGAATTCGGCCATGTAGGTGGTGAGGAAATCGGAGCACGAAGGCTTGGTGACCGCCACGGTCATCAATTCCTCGATGAAATCCGCCTCCCGCAGCTTGGGATGGTTGTGGCCTAGCGGCGCGCTGGCAAAATAGGTGAAAAAGTCGATATACTTTTCCCCCGTGACGGCATTAACAAGATAAGCGCCTGTGGACTTCTCGAGGTCAACGACGATTTCGTCGCCTCCGAAATTCATGTGTTTGGCGATCTTCTTGTGTACTTCAGACGGTTTCATCCGTTTCTCCAAAGTGGTTTTTCGGGCTGCCTTGCTTTGAATTAGGGGGGCAGAACGCCAAAATCAACAGCCCGAAGCCACATTATATCATCGCAGCCGGATGATACCCGCCGGTGTATAATCGATGCGCAAATGACGGCAGCCAATTCCCTCGGGGCTGCCAACGGGATCGCCCATTTAGGCCCAAAGGCAGTTGCCCTTGACCTCTGAAATCGCACTCACACTCTCGATCCTGCTGATCGCCACAGTACTCTTCATCACCGAACGCCTGCGGGTGGATTTGGTGGCTTTGCTGGTGCTCGGCAGCCTAGCCCTGACGGGGATAATCACCCCAGATGAGGCTCTGGCGGGGTTCAGCAACCCGGCGGTGGTGACCGTGTGGGCAGTGTTCATGCTCAGCGCGGGGTTGGCGCGCACAGGTATCGCCAGCGTGGTGGGGCGAAAGATGAGACAAGTGGCCGGGGAGGGCGAAGCCCGTTTGCTGCTAGTGATCATGCTCACAGCGGGTGCCCTGTCGGCCTTCATGAACAACGTGGGCGTGACTGCACTGCTGCTGCCGGTGGTAATCAACATCGCCCGCAGCACCAACCGCCCCCCTTCCAAGCTGCTGCTGCCGCTGGCCTTCGGCTGCCTGCTGGGCGGCATGACCACCCTAATCGGCACCCCGGCCAACATCCTGGCGAGCAGCGCCCTTGAGGAGTACGGCCTCACGGCTTTCAAGCCTTTCGATTTCCTCCCGGTCGGGCTGACGGCCTTGCTGCTGGGAACCGGCTACATGGTGCTGCTCGGACGCCGCATCCTGCCGGAAAGGGATTTCGCTCGCCAACTGCGCCAGGTCTCACCCGGCGAGCTATATGACATCGGCGAGCGGCTCTTCATCATCCGATTGCCAAGGGACTCGCAATTGGCCGGCGCCACCCTGGCCGAGAGCCACCTGGGCTCGGCGCTCAACCTCAACGTAATCGGCATCATTCACAACGGGCAAACCCAACTGGCCCCCCAGCCGGATGCCGTGCTGCGCGGCGGAGATCGCCTGCTGGTATCGGGGCGCAGCGACCAACTAGCCGAAATGCGCAACGGGCAAACGCTCACGCTGAAGAAGCAGGGCTGGGAATCCGAGCAATTCACTCTGGAACAACTGTCCTCCAGAGAAATCAAGCTGGCCGAGCTTACCTTGCCCCCTACTTCCACGGCCATCGGCCAAACGCTGGAGCAGATCAAGCTGCGCGAGCGTTACGGGGTCAACGCGCTGGCCATCCTGCGCGGCGGCAAGCCCGTGCGCACCAAACTGCAAACCATCCCCCTGCAAGACGATGATAGGCTGCTTGTCCAAGCCCCACGGGCCCAGTGGGACGAACTAGAGCAAAGCGAAGATTTCGCCCTCACCAGCACGGAGACCTCGGAGGTCTACCACCTGCACGAGCGGCTGCTGCTGATCGGTATCCCGGCCACATCAAGCCTGGCAGGCAAAACGCTGGCGCAAAGCCGCCTCAACGACGCCTTCGGGCTATCCGTGGTGGGCATCATCCGCGAGGAAGGGACGCTCCTGATGCCGGAGCCGGAAGAGCCCATCCAGGCCGGTGATACGCTGCTGGTGGAAGGCAAGCCGGAGGACGTGCGCCTGCTGAATGGCCTGCACGAACTCGAGATCGAGGAAGAGACCACACCAAGAGTGCTCGACCTGGAGTCTGAGCGGGTAGGTTTGGCGGAAGCGGTGCTCTCGCCGCGCTCTCACCTGCCCGGAAAGACGCTGCGCCAGGTGCACTTCCGGGAAAAGTATGGCCTGAGCGTGCTGGCGATCTGGCGGGGAGGGCGGGCCCACCGCTCCAACCTGCGCGATATGCCGCTGCGCTTTGGAGATGGCTTGCTGATCCACGGGCGGCGCGAAAAGCTGCAGCTGCTAGCCAGCGAGGAAGATTTCCTGATGCTCACCGAGGAGCTGCCGGAAGCGCCCCGCAGGGGCAAAGCCGTGGTGGCGGCGCTGGTGATGGGCGCGGTGGTGCTGTCAGCGGCGCTGGGGTGGCTGCCGATTGCCATCGCGGCGCTCGCCGGAGCAGCCCTGATGGTGCTATTTGGCAGCATCTCGATGAGCGAGGCCTACCGCTCCGTCGAATGGAAGGCCATCTTCCTGATCGCCGGGATGCTTCCGCTGGGTATCGCCATGGAGACCAGCGGGGCGGCGCGCTACATCGCCGAGGGGGTGGTCGACTTGGTCGGCCCATACGGCCCCTTGGCGCTGCTGGCAGGCCTTTTCCTGCTGACCACCCTGGCCTCCCAGGTGATGCCCAACCCGGTGGTGACCGTGCTGATGGCTCCAATTGCCCTGAACACCGCCTCTCACCTGGGCCTTTCCCCCTATGCGCTGATGATGACCGTGGCCCTGGCGGCCTCGGCCAGCTTCCTCAGCCCCATCAGCCACCCGACCAACGTGCTGGTCATGGGACCGGGCAGCTACCGCTTCAGCGACTACACCAAGGTGGGCTTGCCGCTCACGCTATTGCTGCTGGCGATCACCCTTACCGTGCTGCCGGTCTTCTGGCCGCTGCAACCTTAGGGTACAATTTCCCCCTAAATCCCCCCACCAGCCCAGATCCGACCATGCCTACCCCCTTTCAATTCCACCTAGACGCCACCGATGGCCAGGCACGCGCCGGGCGCTTCACCACGCCCCACGGCGAACTGCTCACGCCGGTCTTCGCCCCGGTGGGCACCCAGGCCACCGTCAAGGCGCTCACGCCGGCGCAACTGGAGGAGATCGGCGCCAGCCTGGTCCTGGCCAACACCTACCACCTCTACCTGCGCCCCGGCGACGAATTGGTCGCCCAGATGGGCGGGCTACACGAGTTCATGGGCTGGCCCAGGCCGATATTGACCGATTCGGGGGGCTACCAAGTGTTCTCGCTGGCAGAGCGGCGCCAGATCGACGAGGACGGGGTGACCTTCCGCAGCCACATCGACGGCTCCAGCCACCACTTCACCCCCGAGAAGGTCACCGCCATCCAGGAGAACCTGGGAGCCGACATCATCATGGCGCTCGACGAATGCGCTGAGCCTTACAACCGTGAATACAACCAACTCGCCACGGCGCGCACCAGTGCCTGGGCCGAGCGCTGCCTGAAAGCCCAAAAACGGGACGACCAGGCGCTTTTCGGCATCGTGCAAGGCGGCGTGTTCCCCGACCTGCGCGCCCAATCGGCGGAGTTCATCGCTTCACTGGGCTTCCCCGGCCACGCCATCGGCGGGCTTTCGGTGGGCGAGACCAAGGAAGAGATGCACCAGATGCTCAAGGTCGTGCTACCCGTGCTGCCGGAGGGCAAACCGCGCTATCTGATGGGCGTGGGCACCCCAGAAGACCTGGTGAACGCCGTCAAGCAGGGCATCGACATCTTCGATTGCGTGCTGCCCACCCGACTGGGGCGCAACAAGGCAGTGTTTTTGCGGGGTGGGGAGCGGCTCAACCTGAGGAATGTAGCCTTCGCCGACGACCCCAACCCCATCGACGAGGCCTGCAAATGCTACACCTGCCGTCATTTCTCGCGCGCCTATCTGCGTCATCTGATCGTCGCCAAGGAGATGCTGGCCGCCACGCTGCTTTCGATCCACAACCTGCACACCCTGATCCAGCTGGCAACCGACATGCGCCAGGCGATCATTAAAGGGCGGTTCGAGCAGTTCGCCCAGCCGTGGACGGGTAGCTGATCGGATTTTCAATCCCCCAGCAACGGAATTCCTGATAAACTAGGCCACCATGACCATCCTTCAAGCCCTCATTCTTGGCGTGGTACAAGGCGCCACCGAGTTCCTGCCGATCTCCAGTTCGGGCCATCTGGTGATCGTGCCCCATTTGCTGGGCTGGGAGCTTCCCAACGACGAAGCCTTCGTCTTCAACGTGCTGGTGCAACTGGGCACCTTGCTGGCAGTGTTGATCTACTTCCGGCAAGACATACTCGATATCTTGCGCAGCGTGGTGGGCAGCCTGGTGCGCCAGGAACCCCTCAACGATCCCCAGGCCAGGCTGGGGTGGCAACTGCTGTTGGCCACGATCCCGGCCGCCCTGGTGGGCGCGTTCTTCAAGGTCCCCATCCAGGAGACCTTCCACAACGGCGATATGACGGCCTGGTTCCTGCTCGGCACCGCGCTGCTGCTGGTACTTGCCGAAGTGGTCGGCAAGCGCAACCGAGGGCTGCAAGACCTGAACTGGCGCGACGCTCTGTGGATCGGCGCTTTCCAAGCTCTGGCGCTCCTGCCGGGCATCTCGCGCTCCGGTGCATCCATCACCGGTGGCATGGGCCGAGGCTTGAGTCGGCCTGCAGCGGCGCGCTTCTCCTTCCTGTTGGCTATCCCGATCATGCTGGGAGCCGGTGGTCGAACCCTGGTCGACCTGGTGCGCATCCCGCAGGTGGCTGATGCCTTACCAGCCTTGATAATTGGATTCTTGGCCGCCGCGGTGGTCGGTTACCTGTCGATCCATGCCCTGCTGCGCTACGTGGCCAAGAATCCTCTGTATCTGTTCTCGGGCTATCTGGCGCTTGTGGCTATAATTACCCTGGTCCACTAATAACCCACCTTCAACGCTATGCTTCTGCGCAAGCGCTACGCCCTGCTTCTGCTCATCCTGCTGCTGGCGGCCTGCGCCTCCCCGGCCACCCCGGAGGCCACGCCCACCGTCGAGCAGCTCTACGTGGCGATCACCCCGGCCCTGCGCCCCTTCCAGGGCGCGCTGGCCCATTGCAGCCAGGCCATACCGAGCGCACGGCTGCACACCGTCGAGCGGCCTGCCAGCGCCCTGGACACGGACGAATTCGACCTGAGCATCCGCCTGGGCGAGCCAGAAGACCTGCCAGCTTTCACCGCCCCACTGGCCGGGGAAAAGGTGGTGCTGATCACACACCCCACCAACCGGGTCACTTCTTTGACAAGCGAACAATTGCAGGCCATATTCGGCGGGCGGGCGCAAAGCTGGGCTGAGCTGGGGGGCAGCGACCGCGCCATCGAGGTCTGGGTGGGGCCGCCAGGCGACGAGGTGCGCCAGGCTTTCGACCGGCAGGTCCTGAATGGCGGGCTGGTCACGCCCAACGCCCGGATCGCCCCCACCCCGGAGGCTATGCTGGAAGCGGTGTCGGTCACGCCTGGCGCCATCGGCTACCTGCCCAACGCCTGGTTGAGCGAGAGCGTGCAAAGCCTCGAACTGGGCATCGAACTGCCCGTGCTGGCCCTGGCCGACGGCCAGCCAACGGGGAGCGCCCGGGACTTGCTCGCCTGCCTGCAGGGCGCCGAGGCGCAAGCCATAATTGCGGTAGCCTACACTCCCCTGAACGATAACTGAGACCGAAAGACCACCGGCATGAAAGCCGTATCGCTCCACGACAAGGGTGAACTGGAAGCCTATCTGCGCCAGCACCACTGGGTGAATTATTACCTGCTCGGCGACCTGGACGATTTCCTCTGGCCGCACACGCAGTGGTACGCCCTGAAAGAAGGGGACAATATCCAGGCGGTGGCGCTGCTGTACACGGATGCCGAGCCGCCCGTGCTGCTGGCGATCGAGAACGACAACTTCGAGCCGCTACAGGCGCTGCTGGAGGCCATCAAGCCGCGCCTGTCGGGGCGCTTTTACAGCCACCTCAGCCCAGGGTTGGAGCAGGTCTTCGCCAGCGGCTACAAGCTCGAGCCTCACGGCGAGCATTACAAGATGGCGCTGAAAACGGCGGAGGGCGTGAAGGAGGTCAACACGGCGGCGGTCGATCGGCTGACCCCAGAAGACCTCCCCCAACTGACAGCGCTCTACAAGGCCAGCTACCCGGGCAACTGGTTCAACCCGCGCATGCTAGAAACCGGCCAGTACTTCGGCATCCGAGGCGAGGGCGGCGAACTAATCAGCGTCGCCGGGGTGCACGTGTATTCGCCCCAATACAAGGTTGCTGCGCTGGGCAACATCACCACCCATCCCGACCGGCGCGGCGGCGGGCTGGGCACCACGGTGACCGCCAGGCTGTGCCAATCGCTGCTGGAGAGCGTCGAGGTGATCGGCCTGAACGTCAAGTGCGACAACACCGCCGCCGTTCACGTCTATCGCAAGCTGGGCTTCGAGGTGGTGGCGCGCTACAACGAGATCATGGTGAAAGCGGAATAACAGGCCCCAATCTGTGAGACAATAATCCCATGTCGGTGAACGCGCTGATCAATTTGTGGCGATCCCAGCCTTCGGTGTGGGGCAACGTGGCGGCATCGCGGGTGCTGAAGGCGCGCCAGGCCCAGACCACGCCCCTCCCGGAGGAGATGCATCCCGACCTGCGAGGAGCGTTCGAGCGGCGCGGTTTTCAGGCGCTCTACAGCCACCAGGCGACGTCCTGGAAGCATGTCCAGGGTGGAGAGAACATCGTGGTGGTCACCGGCACGGCCAGCGGCAAGACGCTGTGCTTCAACCTGCCGGTGCTCGACCGTCTGCTGCGCGACCCGCAGGCCAGGGCGCTGTACCTGTACCCCACGCGTGCCCTTTCGCAGGATCAGCACGACGAACTGAATCAGTGGAACCAGGCCCTGCCGGGGGCCGAGGCCATCCCGGTGGGGACTTACACCGGCGACACGCCGCAAAGCGCCCGCCCCAAGGTGCGTAAACGGGCGCGGGTCCTGCTCAGCACGCCCGATATGCTGCACCTGGGCATCCTGCCGCACCACACCCGCTGGGTGGAGTTCCTGAGCAACCTGCGCTTCGTGGCCATCGACGAGATGCACACCTACCGCGGGCTGTTCGGCTCGCACGTCGCCAACGTGATGCGCCGTTTGAAGCGCATCGCCCGCTTCTACGGCGCTTCCCCGCAGTTCATTATGACCTCCGCCACCATCGCTAACCCCATCGAGCTGGCCGGGAACTTGATCGAGGAGCCGGTCAAGCTGGTGGACGACGACGGCTCGCCGCGCGGCCCCAAGCATTTCCTGATCTACAACCCACCGGTCGTCGACCAAGAACTGGGCATCCGGCAGAGCGCGCTGCGGGAGAGCGTGCGCCTGGCGGGAGACTTATTGACTTACGACGTGCAATCGGTGCTATTCTGCCCCACGCGGCGGGCGGTCGAACTGACCCTCAACCACCTGCGCCAGGAAAGCGAGCTGGAGAAGAGCAAAATTCGCGGCTACCGCAGCGGCTACCTGGCGCGGCAACGGCGCGAGATCGAGGATGGCCTGCGCAACGGGGAAGTGCGCGCCGTGGCGGCCACCACCGCCCTAGAGATGGGCGTGGACATCGGCGGCATGGGTGCGGCGGTGCTGGAAGGCTATCCCGGCACGATCGCCTCCACCTGGCAGCAGGCCGGGCGCGCCGGGCGCTCGGAAGAGCCCTCCCTGGCCGCCCTGGTGGCCTCCGCCAACCCCCTCGACCAGTTCCTGGCCCAGCACCCGGACTATTTCTTCGGCCGCTCCCCCGAACAGGCGCTCATCAACCCGGATAACGAGCTGATCCTGCTGGGGCACATCCGCTGCGCGGCCTACGAGCTTCCCTTCCACCAGGGCGAGCCCTTCGGCAAGGTCGAAGGCCAACGGGTCGGCGAATACCTCAAGCTGCTGGCCGAGGAGGCCGAGCTGCGCCACACGGGGGAGAAGTACTTCTGGGTGGGGGAGGGCTACCCCGCCCAGGCGATCAACGTGCGCGGCAGCACCCCCGACCAGATCGTGCTACAAGCCGAGCAAGACGGCGAGGTCAAGATCGTCGGGCAGATCGACACGGACGGTGCCCACCGCATGGTGCACCCCGAGGCCATCTACCTGCACGAGGGTGAGACTTACATCGTCGAGGAGCTGAACCTGGAAGAGGGGGTGGCGCGTTTGCGGCCCACCGATGCAGACTATTACACGATACCGCGCAGCGATTCCGAGCTGCTCTACCTGGAGGCGACGGAAAGCGTGGCGACCAAGGGGGCGGCCAAATCCTACGGCAAGCTGGCTACCACCCAGCAGGTGGTCGGCTACCACAAGGTGCAGTGGTTCACCAACCAGCGGGTCGGCGTGGGGCAGGTCGATCTGCCAGCGCGCGAACTGCACAGCACCGGCTATTGGATGGCGCTGGACGAGGCGGTGGTGGAAAGCCTGCGCCAGGCAGGGCAGTGGGGCAACGATCCCAACGACTATGGCCCGGATTGGAAGAGCCAGAAAGAGCAAGCGCGCCAGCGTGACGACTACCGCTGCCAGGTCTGCGGGGCGCCCGAAGAGGGCCACGCCCACCACGTGCACCATAGGATCCCCTTCCGCAACTTCCGCTCTCCGCGCGAAGCCAATCGCCTGGAGAACCTGATCACCCTGTGCCCGACCTGCCACCGCCACGCCGAGACCGTGGTGCGGGTGCGCAGCGGGCTATCCGGGCTGGCTTTCACCCTCAGGCACTTGGCGCCGCTCTTCCTGATGTGTGACTCCCGCGACCTGGAAGTCCACAGCGACCCACAGGCCAAGCTGCTGGAGGACCACCCGATCATCGTAATCTACGATAACGTGCCCGGCGGCATCGGCTTCAGCGTGCGGCTGTTCGAATTGCACGAGGAACTGGTGGGACGGGCCTACGAGCTGGTCTCGGATTGCGCTTGCAACGACGGCTGCCCGTCCTGC
>Ga0209164_1003773_pt1 | contig 14083 bp, 18 predicted proteins | sample MTBNYHSulfiMetaG_FD_187458 | JGI IMG/M metagenome (GOLD analysis project Ga0209164, IMG submission 187458) | Enrichment culture microbial communities from rom New York Harbor, USA that are MTBE-degrading - MTBE-NYH (New York Harbor Sulfidogenic)... | ecosystem: Environmental > Aquatic > Marine >...
TTCGTGGATTTGACCATATGTCATATCAATAAGACCTTTTATGTCATATTGTCAAGCACTATTCCACATCACTGATAAGAAATCGACCGGAAAAACTCAAAGTTATCTATTGCGTTCGTGGCGTCAGCGGACCGCCTTGCGGCACCCCCTTGCGGGTTTGCTCGAACTGACCGTCGACGATCACTCCTGCACGCAGGTATTTTCCGATCAACTTCAGGACGCGCTTGTCACAAACCTTGCGGGCCACCCGGTGCATGAGCACATCGTGGTCGACCGTGTCGAAGAACTTTTCAAGGTCCATGTCCACGGCCCATCGGTAACCTTCTTTGACGTAGGCTTGCACCTGTTTCACCGCGTCATGGGCCGACCGGTGGGGTCTGAACCCATAGCTGTGATCCGAGAAGCCGGGTTCAAAGAAAACCGTCAATACATGGGCAAGGGCTTGCTGGATCAGCCGATCCACCACCGTTGGAATACCCAAAGGGCGCAGGCCGCCCGAAGGCTTGGGAATTTCAACGCGTTTGACCGGCCAGGGGTGGTAGCTACCTGCCTGGAGTCGAGAACGGATTTCAGACCAGCCTTGCCGTGCCTCGGCGGGAAACTTGCCTACAGTCACCCCGTCGACGCCAGGGGCGCCGGCGTTGTTTAAGACGCGCTTCCAGGCCTTGTGCAGGTTGGGCCGGGACAAAATCCATTTGAGCAGGTATTCATTTGGCTCGGGCGGGTCCACGGTGCGCCGCATGGGCACTTCACCGGTCGGTTTCAGCGTGTCATGCGAGCTCATGGGTGCTCCTTGCCGTCTTGATGTTCGGCCCTTCGCCATGTCCCGGGCATTACCCCAGGCGTTGGGCTACTATGGCCTCGGCTGACTTCTGCCCGATCACCTTGACGGTTTCCCGGCAAGGCGTGGCTCAAGAGGCGTTTCCACAGCGTTCATCCTGTACAGCCCTCTTTGTTTCTTGGCGCAGCCATGGGCGGGATGCTTTCCCATGCTGCCGGGACTTGGTAAACCGGTTGCCCCTGCCGGTTGTTTCACTGGATGAGCCGTGGCTGCCGCCTTGAACCACTTGGCCAGGCAGATCTCCCCGGATAAGAGCGTGAACTGTCGCCATGCAACCGCGTCATTTACCCTATCCCCCGAACCCTGGGTTTTGCTATGTTGTGCTAGCTTGCCCGGAGACTGGGCCTTGTATGACGTTTCTGTTCGTCGGCTCATGACTTTGCACTCGGACTTCCTTCGGACGAGGCCTCGCGGCATCGCCCTTGTCGTCGGCTAATGTTTGGGTTAAGATCCGGAAAAAACAAAGGATCGTAACCGGGTTCACACATAGGGGACTTTCACCCCTTAAGTTCACGCCCATGCCGGGCGTACACAATGCTAATGCAGCCGACGCAAAAAGCCGCGCGGCTGATTGGCGCCGTTCGGCATAAAAATATGGAACTAAAAATAATAACTGATTGCTCTGGAATCGTTTGGCAAACCGTAGCTGACTTACTAAAAAAAGTCGGAATGGCTTACCATGAACCAGAAGTCCATAAGAGAGCTTTCGAGGCCAGTCACACTACTGTTTTCATTTATGAGGAATCACAGCTGATCGGTTTTGGAAGAGCAATATCTGATGGTGAATATCAGGGTGCAATCTATGATGTTGCAGTTTTGCCAGAAGCCCAAGGAAAGGGAATTGGGAAAGTCATAATTCAAGCAATCTTAGATCGACTTCAAAACTGTAATGTCATTCTTTATGCAACTCCAGGAATGGAAGGCTTTTACAAAAAGCTCGGGTTTAGAGCAATGAAAACAGGAATGGCTGTGTTTACAACTCCACAAGCAATGGAAAAATTTACTGAATAATTTTCCGATAGGGATAGGACTCCCCATTACTGAGGAACCCTCCCACACCACCGTTGGCAATGGCTTTTTTTCACAAAGGGGACTTACACTGATACCGGGCACAAAACAACGCAGGCAATCCTCGAATCTCATTAATATACTTAACGTTCGCTTTGACTATCAGATGGGCACTACAGATTGTAAGAGGTTATCAAAGGATAAATAAAAAAATCCTTAGCGCTTTTCCGGCAATTCGGTAATAAAGAACACATTCCCATCATCCATCGGCCATCCGCGAATCTTCCGCAGGCCGCTTTGACCATCGACATGAATCGTTAGGTCGAATCGGCCGGATTGCTTCTTTTCGACGATCTCGGAGAGCTTGGCCTTGGCGAGCTGGACTTGATCGGGCTGGCCGAATTCTGCAATGTTGCGTCCGACGAACCATTCCGGTTCGCCAAGATTGCCATGCAGGTAGCGCCCTTTACGGGCCTCGAGTACAGTACCGTCGGGGGCAACGATACCGAACATCACCCCCATGTTGAAGACGGCCTTCCGCATGCGCTCGGTCCAATCGATGACATCGCCGGCGGCCCGTTTTCCGCCACCGCCACCGGCGGCCACCGCTTCCTGCTGGCCTGCGGATAGGTCCAGGCGGCTCGCGATGATGTAGTCAAGCTTGCCGGACACCGATTCGAGCGTGATGCCGGCGCGCAGCATATCCGAGCGCAACTGGTCGATGTCGCGCGTTATTTCGGTAAATAGTTTGAACTGGTCCTCGATTTGCTTTTCCGCCTTTTCCAGCCGCTTTTCGAAGTCTTTCATTCCGAGGCCGCTTTTTTCAGCTGCTGTTCGCTTTCTTCCCTCGCCTGCAAGGCGTTTTCGAGCATTTTCAACTGAGCTTCAACTTTGGTCACCCGGTCCCTTACGTCCGCGATGTCCCTCGTGTTCAGGGCGATGAGCCTTTCGGTTGAGAGCGGCGAATCTATGGGATTTCTTGTCTGGCCGGCCGTCGCCATTCGCCTTTCCGGAAGCCTTCCGGCGGCCAGCTCCCCCGCATAGCGCTCGATTTCCGAAAACGCTGCCGCGTTGCGCTTGGCCAGCTGGAGCAGTGTCCGGGTCAGGTCCCTGGCGCGGCGCGGTTCCGGAAATTGCGCGATGGTATCCTGATGATCGAGCCGGACCATGTTTTCCGGCTCGGCCTTGATCGTCTCCGGTTCGGGTTCCTGGGGCTCCTTGCCTTTTCCGTAGATCAGCCAGTTGAGATCGATATCGTTTTGCGCGGCCCAAACCATGATCGCCGGGATCAAGGTGTCACGCTTTTTACGATTAGAGAAGTCACCCTGGGATAATCCCATAAGCGATGCAAGATCCTTTTCTTTTTTAAGACCTTTTATTTGCAGCAATCGCTGGATGATTGATTTGGTATTCACTAAAATTTCTCTTTTCGTTTACTTTCTGTTGACAAATATCTCTTTTAGTTTATTGTTGTTTTTAATTTAATCATTTGTAAATCAGTATGTTAGCAGAATGTATCACACGATACAAGGTCAATCACCGGCCAATTCCGATCAAAGCGATACGTCCAGAACCCACACCGCGATCAAGGTGCTGTCGGCCCTCGGATACGACATCGAGGCGATCCGCGAGGCCTTGCCGAAATTGACCGGCCTGTCCCACCTGAGCGTGGCCAACCGGCTCGGGATTTCGCGCCAATCCGTCACCCACGCCATGAACGCCCAGCGCAGCAACGTCGATTTGCGCGCCCAGGTGGCCGGCGCCTATGGCGTTCCGGTGAGGGTGATGTTTCCGGATTGCCCGCAGGGCAATCCTATCGGGTGTGAACACGAATCGTAAAGTTCCTATGGGGGCCAGCCATGAACTTTAAATCGCATCAGATTTTCCACATCGCCCGCAAAACCCTTTCCGACGGCCGGATGCACGAGATTTTCGGCCGCACGACCCGCTACATGCAGATGTGGGCGGCCGATCCGCGCCACTGCGGGGTGACGTAGCGAAACGTGCTCGACCAGGTGACGCTGTTTTTAGACGCCCTGGACGATCACGGCCGCAGGGACGCGGCCCACGCGGCCCTGGATCTTCTGGCCGCCCCCCTGGGCCTGGCGGTGGTGGAAAAGGACGGAACGGCCACGTCGGACAAGGGGCGCCCGGACCTGGAGCTGGCCGACCTGGCCGTGGCCATCGGCGAGCTGGGCGCCCGGATCCGCGAGGCAAGAAAGGACGGCCGTCTGGAGACGACCGAGCTGATCCGCATCAGAAATGCCCACGACAAGGCCCGCCACGAGCTCGACCAGCTCCTGGACGCGGGCACGCGGAGGGAGTCATGACGCCCCGCACCGATCCCGACAGGCACTTGTGCGTGCTTTACCGCATGGGCGAACTCGGCCAGGGTCCCATCGCCTACCATCGCCTGACCCGCGAGGAACTGGCCAGAGTCAATCGCAGGCTGTGCGATCGGGCGCCGGCCTTCATTTGGGTAGAGCATGATTTTTTCCAAAAATTAAGGAGGCGGTGCCATGGCAAGGGTTGAGGCCATCATCCGGCAAGCCGCCGTTCTCATCCTCGTTATGGGCTGCATCGCCTATCTGCTGTTCTCCATCGCCAATCTTCCACCGGCCGCCAGGCGCGAGACCGCCACCCTCTCCTGCTTTGCCGCCGCCCCCGCGCCCGGGTCCGAGGCGCCAATATCGGCCCCTCCTTATCCTCTGCCCGGGCGGGCTTCCATGGCCGCCCGGGTCCACCCTTTAAAGGAGATGGCGCCATGAGACATGTTCTGTTTCCAGAGGAAGTGGCCGAACTTTCCCGGCGAAGGGCCCTGCACGCGGCTTTTTGCGCGGCGTGCGTGGGTGCGGGGTCGCGCTGGTGCCGGGACAGTTGCGATCTTCGGCCCGATGCGCCGCCGCGGTGCCCGGCCCGGACAGACGGCATGGACGCGGCGGCCTCGGCGCCGATGGCGAAAGGAGCCCGGCCATGGACGTGAAGACGGTAGAGTTTTGCGGCGAGCTGCAGGGCGAAACGGATGCGTGCTGGTTCGTCTACGACGGGGAGAGCACGGTGTCGATCCCCAAGAGCCAGGTCAAGGACTTGCGCATGCTGGAAAACCGCGTGGACTGCATCATGCGGATCCCGCACTGGCTGGCCCGGGACAGGGGCATCTTGTCATGAGGATCTTCCCGCTCGCTTCGTTCGGGTTCGTGCCCGGCGCGCCGGCGCCGGTGGCCGCTGGGTTACTCGTAGCGGTTGGACCAGATGTCGTACCGGCTGCCGTCGAATTGGTTCCACACGGCGATGGCGTCGCCGTCGGCGTTCATCGCGATCTGCGGGTTATTGGCGTTACCGGCGTCGTCGCTTTCGATCAGCTCGGCGGCGCCCCAGGTGCTGCCGTCGAACCGGTTGGCCCGGATGTTGACCCGGGTGCCGTCGGATTGGTTCCACACGGCGATGGCGTCGCCGTCGGCGCTCATGGCGATCTGCGGGTTATTGGCGTTACCGGCGTCGTCGCTTTCGATCAGCTCGGCGGCGCTCCAGGTGCTGCCGTCGAACCGGTTGGCCCGGATGTTGTTCCGGGTGCCGTCGGATTGTTGCCACACGGCGATGGCCGTGCCGTCGGGGGCCATGGCGATCTGCGGGTAATAGGCGTCCCAGTCGTTGCTTTCGATCGGCTCGGCGGTACCCCAGGTGACCCCGTCGAACCGGTTGGCCAAGATGCTGAACCGGGTGCCGTCGGATTGGTACCATACGGCGATGGCCGTGCCGTCGGGGTTCATGGCGATCCGTGGTTCGTTGGCGTTCCCGGCGTTGTCGCTTTCGATCAGTTCGACGGCGCCCCAGGTGCTGCCGTCGAACTGGTTGGTCCAGATGCTGAAATGGGTGCCGTCGGATTGGGACCACACGGCCATGGCACGGCCGTCGGTGTCCATGGCGATCTGCGGGAAATAGGCGTCGCCGGCGTTGTCGCTTTCGATCAGCTCGGCGATGTCCCAGCCGCCGTCGAACCGGTTGGCCCAGATGCTGAACCGGATGCCGTCGGATTGGTGCCACACGGCCATGGCACGGCCGTCGGTGTCCATGGCGATCTGCGGATAATAGGCGTTACTGGCGTTGTCGCTTTCGATCAGCTCGGCGATGCCCCAGCCGCCGTCAAACCGGTTGGCCCAGATGTTGTGCCGGGTGCCGTCCCATTGGTGCCACACGGCGATGGCCGTGCCGTCGGGGTTCATGGCGATCTGCGGGTAATCGGCGTCCCCGTCGTTGCTTTCGATCAGCTCGGCGGTGCCCCAGGTGCCGCCGTCGAAACGGTTGGCCCAGATGCTGGCGCTGGTGCCGTCGTGTTGGCGCCACACGGCCATGGCCGTGCCGTCTGCGCTCATGGCGATTTGCGGGTTATTGGTGCTCCCGTCGTTGTTTTCGATCAGCTCGGCCGCGCCCCAGTACCGGACAACCTCGCTGTCGTTTCTGTCATCGTTTCCCGAGCAGGCGCACAACGTTACCATCAGTACCAGGATCAACAGTGTAGACCAGGAGAACTTTCGCATGACACCCCCAGCGCTTGAAGTGAAGTGGTTTTCTAACGTGCCGTTTTAATATGGAAACAAATGTGGCTATGTACATGAAGTAGGGAAAAAAGTCCAACGTTTATCGCCCCAGGGGGGGCCACGGCGGCCCAAACCTTGTCCCCGGGCCGGTCGGCAAGGAGCAAGAGCCCGGCACGCGGGTGGTGAAAGGATAAATAACTATGCTGCGATCGAGCAGATACTCGGGCGATATTCCCAGCCAGTTCCATGCGGCATCCTTCATGGATGACTCGGGCTGCGCGCGGCGGGTCAATCCCCTGGAGCCGGGCATCCTGGCCAGCCCGTGCAAGCGCCGGCCGGACACGGGCCGCCCCTGCCCCCTGGCCGGCAAGGACAAGGCCAACGCGTTGTGCGACGCCTGCCGCCTGATGTACGGCGGCCGCGGGCCGGACGAGGCGGCCGCCAGGGCCCTTGCCGCCGGCCGCCCCATGCCGGGCAACGCGGCGACCCGGACCAGGGTCAGGGGCAGGTTCCCGTTTGATCTGCCGCCCAGGGGCGCGGTGTGCGCCGTGCCGGGCTGCAACCGGCCCCCGGCTGGCCTCAAATCGCCGTTTTGCGCCACGTGCAAGTCGCGGGTCGTCTCCCGCGCCCGCCGTTGGTACGCGGCCCGTCCCCATGCCGGCAAGCCGCCCCTGGCCTATCTTCTGGCGAAAAAGCGGCCGGGACGCCAGCCGGTGGGATGGTGACGCAAATGGCCGATTACTGGCACGAGCTGAGCAATTATTGCGAAAAGCACAACCAGCGCTACATGCGCTTTCTCAAGTATTGCCCGGTCTGCATGGGCGAGGTCCTGGCGAAAAACCCGCGGCTCAATATCCATCCGCCGCCGATTCCGCCGGAATACATCCCCAACAAGACCGGGTTGTTCACCAGGTCGGCGGACCCGCCGGCGCAGGCGCCGCCAAAGCCCGCGCGCCCGGTGCAGATGAGCTTGTTTTAGGGGTGCGCGAAGGCAGGGATGCCGATCACAAGGGGGGAAGATCATGGGCAGGTACATGCAGTTTGTCTTTTTGGATTCCCAGGGGGCGGCCAGGCTCACGGGCGTGGGGGCGGTCTTTAAAAACGACGCGGAAACGACCAAGGCCTTTGAATCGTGCCGAGGCCATGCGCTGGACGTCAAGCAGGCCCGGTTCATCCTGGATCTTCACGAGGACAACGGCGACCTGGTGGACAGCATCCCGGTCTCGATCCGGTCGTTTTCCTTGATCAGCGGCGAGTCCTTCCAGGGCGAGGCGCATTATGTGGCGCACGACCTGAACTACTGGGCCGCTGCTTGGAAGGCCTACAAGGAGCACAACGGCCCGTAGGAAAAAGTCTGCCGCGGGGCAGGCCACGCTGCCTTGAGAAATGAGCGGCCCGGCATGAAAAAAGACGACGCTTCAAGCATCCTGCGAAAACCGGGGACGGCCGATTTGCCGGAATGGATGCTGACACCGGCAGACAGGCAAGGTCGGTTCGCTCATTTCTGAGGGCAACAACGGGAAATATGGATTCGTTCGCTTTGGGTTGAGACGTATAACCCATTTTCAGACAGGCACTTCATCATGGAAATATTCGACAACTTAGGACCGCCGATCACGCCCAAGGAGCTGGCCTCCAAATTGGGCGTTGACCCTCGCACGGTCCGCCGCTATTACCACAGATGGGGCGGAATCGAAGTTGTGCCTGGCACAGTGCGGTTCTTTGAAAAGCGAATAGTGGAGGTCCTAAATGCCGAGTTTGATAAGCAAACGCGGGCGCAAGAGGTATATCGGGAAGGTGTGGGTGGATGGTGTGCTGGGTCCGCAAAAGCTGTTCCCGGATGCCAGCAAAAAGAGCTATCGAGACGCAATCGACTGGGAAAACAAAGAGCACGAAAAACTCAGGCGGAGATTGCGGCAGACCCTCACGGAATCTTTGACGATCAGGTCCTGGGCCATGCGACGGCGGATAAAAACGGCGTCGTGCTCACCGGCGCCTTTTTCATCGGCCCCAAGGATTTCTACGATACGCTCAACCACATGCCTGAAGAGGAGCAGAATCAATTTGAAATGACCGGCGTCGAGGTAGCCAACCAGTTGTATGGCAACGAAACCTTGCGGGCGCTGCAAAGAAAAGATGGCCGCTTCTGCAACACGGGCATGAAAGCGACCGTACTGGGTCATGTTTCGTCGGACATGCTCGAGGATGGCACGGTGATCAGCGGCGTGGGCGGCCAGTACAACTTTGTTTCCACTGATGATCGCCTACGCCCTGAAGGTCCTCAAGGCCAAGGCCGCCGGTCCCGATGCAGCGAAATTTCCGGAAATCATGAAAGAACTGCCCACTGAAATTCCAGACAACCTCCAACCCTTCATGGCGCGCATGGGGCTTTCCGCTCCTGCAACACCCGAAGAGATTCAAACCCACAAGATGTTGCTGCTGGCGTTCCGGCTGGCAGGGTTCTGCTGAAACAACCCGCGCAAACCAGGACTCGGCTGGATGGATCTGAAACGGCTCTTGAAATATCGACCTAAACACACTATAGATCAGAATGTTCTGATTAATTTCAAAACATTATCCGCAACCGAGGGCGATGCCAACGGCGAGCGCCGCGAGTCGGATCGAAGCCGGAAAAAACAGCAAAAAAATTCGTATGGGGTAGCATTCTATGGCAACAACATCAAAACAAGGACTGTCGACCCGATCCGTGCACGCGGGCGAGGTGCGATATAACGAGTATGGTTCGGTAACGACACCCATCGTCCAGACATCGACCTTTATTTTCAAAAATGTCGAGGAAATCAGAAAACTGGCCCAGGGGGCAGCAGGACGATTCGAGTACGGTCGGTATGGCCATCCCACCCAATTTGCCGCCGAAGGCAAACTGGCGGCCATCGAGGATGCGGAAGATGCGGTCCTCTTCTCCTCGGGGATGAGCGCCATTACCACGGCGCTGTTTGCCCTTCTGAAAAGCGGCGATCACATCATCATCACCGACGACGCATATAAGCGCACGCTCGATTTCTGCCGCACCTGCCTCAACCGCTTCCAGATCGAGTGCACGGTCGTAAAGATGTGCGACTACGAGGCCATGGAGCGGGCCATCAAACCCAATACGCGCCTGTTTTTCTCTGAATCACCGACCAACCCGTATCTGAATATCATGGACCTCGAGCGGCTCGTGGCCCTTTTCAAACCCAGGGGTATCCTGATCATATCGGACAGTACGTTTGCCACCCCGTACAATCAGCGCCCACTCGATTATGGCATCGACCTCGTCATCCACAGCGCCACCAAGTACCTCGGCGGGCACAACGATCTGCTCAGCGGCGTCGTGCTTGGCAAAAAGGAGTTGACCGCGCCGATCCGCGATTACCTGAAGATCACCGGCGGTGTCATCGACCCCAACTCCGCTTACTTGTTGATCCGCGGCATAAAAACCTTCGAACTGCGCATGAAGTGCCTCAATGCAAACGGCCAGGCGGTGGCTGAATACCTGGAACAGCACCCCAAGGTCCTGCGCGTCTACTATCCGGGGCTTCCCAGCCATCCGCACCATGACGTGGCCAGACGTCAAATGAAGGGGTACGGCGCCGTGGTGACCTTCGAGGTCAAAGATGACATCGACTATGTGCTGAATTTTCTCAGCCAGTTGACGATCGTCAATATCGGCCCGAGCCTGGGGGGCGTCGAATCGCTCATCACCCACCCGGCCACCATCAGTTACTATGACAAGACCCGGAAAGAGCGCCTCGAGCTGGGCATCAAAGACGGCCTGATCCGATTTGCCGTGGGCGTGGAAAATGTCGAAGACATTATCGCGGATATCGACCAGGCCCTGGCAAAGGCCGGTTAAGCGAAATCCTCAATCGCTTCCCGTATCAGTCTCCCGATGGGCATGCCTTGGGGACAGCGCGATTCGGCAGCCGTGAAATCGGCCTTGGCCATTGCGGCTTTCACGGCCTCCGGCAGGGCAGCAAATTTCTCCCGGGCCCAATCGGGCCTGCCGTAGCTGCGACAGTACATGTGGTAACGCATCACATCGCTGATCGGGATGTCTGCCGTTGCGGCCAGCTGGCAATTCCCACTGCAACCGGCGCAATAGTGGCCGGCCGTGACCGCGGCATAGCGCTGGAACATGTCCACCTCGGCCGATGTCAGGGGATCGGGATCCACGGCGACTGCCATGTTGGCCTTCAACAGCCGCATGCTGTCCATCTGGGAACAGATGCTGGCGATGCGCGGTTCCTGCCAGACAGCCTTGAGCTTGGCCTGCTCCTCGGTCCATCCCTTTCGGCGGAAGTGCTCGGCCAAAGCCTGGCCCTCAGGTTGCGAGCGGCTCCAATCGAACCACGATCCTCTGGCCTGAGTTTTCATGGCGGTCAGCCCGATCCCGGTTTCGGTGCAGGCCGATACGGCCTCCCGCATCTCGACGGTATGCATGTTGCGAAAGTTGTAGGTCGTCATGATGCCGTCCACCCACCCCAACCGGGCGGCCCCCTGCATCACCGCCGGCATGTTGCGATGGGTGCTGAATCCGAACAGCTTGATCCGGCCCTCCTTTTTGGTCTTGTCAACCCAACGCCGGGTATGGTCATCGATCTCATCGATGCGGCTGAGGCCGTGGATAAAATAGAGGTCGATGTAATTGGTCTTCATGCGCTCTAGGGAGCGTGCCAGCAACCGGCTCATCCCTTCAGGGTCACGGGCGTCGGACTTGGTCACAAGGAATATTTTCTCCCGATCCTCGGGATACTTGCCGAAGTATTTCCCGATCCCGTCTTCGCTGCCGGACTGATAGCAATCGGCGGTGTCCCAGTAGGTCACGCCCCACTTGATGGCCTGCCGGAGCATGAGCTGATTGGCCCCTATGTCGAACATGCCGCCCAGCGACAAAATGGAGACCGCCCGCCCACTCTTTCCGAAAGATCGTGTGGGCACCCGGTCCAGCACGGCCGGCTTGGCAACGGGCGTATCGACGCCCGTGACGGCCGCCACCCGGCCGGCCAGCAGCGATCCGGCACCGACGGCGCCGGCGGTCTTCAAAAATTGGCGTCTTGAAAAGCCTTCGTATTCTGTTTTCATGGCATCCTCCCTATTTGAGCAATGCATAGAGCTGTTTCACCTTCATTTTTAAACGAATGCTGCTTACCCTCCCCTACCCCTCGTGACACGCGCCGACTAAGTACACGCAGGCATAAATAAGCTGACATATATATCGATCCAGACAGCCCATGGAATGGATCCTTAGCGTACTCGTACGCGTACTTCAGCGCAGCGGTACTCGTACTCGATCCATCCTGGAATCGTTGACACAAGCAGGGGAATCTTTCGAGTACGAGAACGAGAACGAGTACGACTGCAAGAAAGCACCCCTTTATGTCAGCGTAATTATGAAATAGTGTACTAAGCCAACACCAGACGATGGGACGAGTTGCGCGATTCGTTTTCAGCGGTGACCCGAATCGCCCGGAGGCCCTGCACCGGACACTCGTGTTCGCACACACCGCAGCCGATGCATCGGGTCGGGTCCACATAAGGTCGTTGTAACCGGATCAGCAGTTCGATGGGTTGCCCCGGACCCGGCAGCCGCGACCATACCGGCAGCGGTCCCAACGTGAGCGAATCGTCGCCGTTGGCCGAAATGGGACGGGGTGGCTCGTCTGCGTAACGGCAAAAGTAATCGCCGGTGGCGTACTGGTCCTGGCGCAGTGCCGTCCTTTGCAGAACGAAGGTATGGCCCTCGACCGCCCTTACCAGTTGCAGGCCGTCGCGCACGGGCCGAAACTCGTCGCGGGTAAAAATCGCCTTGGGACTCACCGGACAGTTTTCCTGGCAGACGATGCATGGGGTGTCCATGGCCCAGGGCAGACAGCGGCCCCGATCGACAAAGGCCATGCCGATCCGCAATGGACCGCTCGCGGCAAATTCACCGCGCCCCATGCGCTCATCCACGCTGATGGGCCTCAAGGCCGCTGTCGGACACACGAAGCCGCAGGCCACACAGTTGTGCTGGCAGCCGCTGCTGCCCACGCGAAAATTGAGCATGGGGGTCCACAACCCCTCCAACCCGCTTTGAAGTCCGGCGGGATGAATGACGTTGGTCGGGCAGACCCGCATGCACTGGCCGCATTTGATGCAGCGCGCCAGAAAGGCCTCCTCTGACAGGGCGGCCGGCGGCCGGATCACGCCCGGGTCCCAATCGGCGCCGGCAGCACCGTCGAGTCGCAACACCGGCACGGCCATCAGGCCCGCGGCCAGGGACACCACGACCTGGCGGCGGCTCAAGTCCGGTGAATCCGACTCTCCGGCCACCGACGGCGCGAGATGATACCCCATCACCCCGTGGCCACAGCGATCCAGGCAGTTGAGGCATAAGACACATTCACTGATCCGAATGGTTTCCGCCGGTGCACAGGCACCTTCGCAATCCCGCTCGCACCGCAAACAGTGGGTGCAGGCATCGCCCGCCTGACCGATGCGCCAGAGGCTCCACCGGCTGCACAGCCCCAGCAGCGCACCCAGCGGGCAGACGAATCGGCAGTAAAAGCGCGGCACGCGCAGGGAAAGCAACAAGAACAGCAGGAAAAGTACGCCGATGATAAAGTTCCCTGGATAGATACGCGGCAGGGCCGAGGTGATCTTCAAGGGGGCATCGAACAGGGGCACCACCACCAGATTGACCGAGCGATGCATCAGTGCAATCGGATCGAGTAGCCCGCTTTGCAACGAGGCGGCCAACCAGCGCCCCTGGGGCGCCATCCATTCGAGCAGCAGGCCGCCGGCCAGCAGCGCGACCGCCGCCAAGGCCAAATCGCGCCGCACGTTTATCCATTGAGAAACATGCAAGACGACGAACCCGACCACCGCTGCCGCCAATCCGCCCCAGAACAGTGAGGGGGTGTGGCGGGCGGATGAACATAGGAAGTTTATCAAATCCGCCGCCGCCATCGCCAACAAGAAGAGGAGTATCCAATATTTGACGCGTTGGCCAGCGTGGGGCCGGTTTCGGGCGATGCGCTGCGCCGGTTTCAAGCCATGTTTGCCCAATACGCCCATGAGTTGCTGCAACGCACCGAACGGACAGATCCAGCCGCAGAAAAATCGTCCCAACACAAAGGTGAGGGCCAGGGTCAGCACCCCCCACAGCATTCCTTTGTAAAGGGTATGGGTGGCGAGCCATATCCCCAGGGCATGGAATGGATCGAGCTGCAGCAACCAGTTGACCGGCCAGCCGCGCAGCTGCCACCATCGCTCGCCCAGGGTGGCGACCACGCAGAACCACACGAATAGCAGGACGAAAAAAATCTGGCCGATCCGACGCGCGGTGATGATGCTCATTTCCACTTTTCCCCGGTCGATCCTGCTAGCGTGGCGGTGTGGCTTGGGAAACGGATCGACCGTTCAGCATGTTTTCAAACTATCCCGATTCGACCGGATCGAGGGATCGGTAGTCAACGGTGCCCAGGCCGGCCTCGGCGGCCATTCGCAAATAGGGCAAGTCTTCCACCGATCTTCCCAGCAGTCCGGCGCCGACACTGTCCACGGCCACCGGATCGGTGCCGGCGATCATGGTGTGGGTTTCCTTCAAATCGTTCAGGGAGCCTCCGGTAGGGCCGTTGGTCATCATGCTGGTCGTGCCGTCGAGGATGACGAGGGTCGGCCTGGCCAGCATGGCCAGCTCGGTGATGATGGC
>Ga0209164_1003774_pt1 | contig 14081 bp, 13 predicted proteins | sample MTBNYHSulfiMetaG_FD_187458 | JGI IMG/M metagenome (GOLD analysis project Ga0209164, IMG submission 187458) | Enrichment culture microbial communities from rom New York Harbor, USA that are MTBE-degrading - MTBE-NYH (New York Harbor Sulfidogenic)... | ecosystem: Environmental > Aquatic > Marine >...
CCAGAATCTGGTCCAGGGTCTGCTGGCATAAAGGTGATTCCTCAATTTCCCGTCCCTTCTTAAGAGCATCCAGAACATCTTCCGGAAGATAGAAATTTGATTCCTGAGAGAGGCGAGAAACGGCCTCGGTTACTTTTTTAACATCAATCTCTCTCACTTTAGCTCACTCCTTTCCTTAGAAATTACCACCATCTAGTCTGCGGGTGCCGGTGGTATGAAGCCCTCCTTCATCAGCAGAGCAGTCATTTCTCTGGCTTCCCCAATCATTTTCTCTGCCTGTTTGGTCAACTCTTCACGGGTGGCCTTGATTCTAGCTACACCCTGTTCCTGAGCTTTCATGGCTACAGCCACCGCTTCACGAATAAAGACTTCCCACTCACCCATGGTTGGAGCAATATTGTCTTCGTCTATACCCCGGTCTTCAGCACATCTGGCCAGTTCATGGGCCGCCTCGATACACATCTCATCGGTAATGGTCTTCGCTCTCACATCCAGGGTACCGCGGAAGATGGCCGGGAAACCAGTGGAGTTATTCACCTGATTGGGGAAATCCGACCTGCCGGTAGCCATAATCCTAGCTCCCGCTTCCTTGGCTTCCCACGGCCAGATTTCCGGTATAGGATTGGCACAAGCGAATATAATAGAGTCTTTAGCCATACCCTTAACCCACTCCGGCTTGATTACATCCGGTCCCGACTTTGACAAAGAGATGCAGACATCGGCACCCTTAAGCGCATCAGCCAGGTCACCGCTCTTTTTATCCGGATTAGTTCTCTGACACAGGTCCCACTTATAAGGATTCTCCTTCTGCTTCTCCTCGAGGTCAGTCCTGCCAGTATGTAGAATACCTTTACTATCAACAATTACCATGTTTTCCGGCTTGAAACCGTCAGAAAACAGCACCCTGACAATAGCTACGTTAGCCGCACCGATACCATTAATCGTAATACTAACATCTTCCTTCTTCTTACCCACAATCTTGAGGGCATTGATTAGCCCGGCCAGGGTAACCGCGGCTGTCCCCTGCTGGTCATCATGCCATACCGGTATCTCCATTTCTTTGCGTAGTCTATCAAGGATATAGAAACACTTGGGATTAGAGATATCCTCCAGATTAATGCCGCCGAAGGAAGGCTGCAGCCATTTTACTGCCTGTATAATCTCCTCAGGGTCTTTGGTATCAAGACAAATTGGTACCGCATCCACCCCACCGAGATACTTGAACAATAATGCCTTGCCCTCCATTACCGGCATACCTGCCTCCGGGCCAATATCACCCAGACCGAGCACCCTGGTGCCATCGGAAACTACGGCCACGGTATTCCACTTGTTGGTATATTCGTAGACTTTTTCCTTATCGGCACTTATTGCCCGGCAGGGTTCAGCTACTCCGGGGGTATACCAGATGGCAAAGTCACTGAAGTCGCGGACCGCACACCTCGGCAAAGTCTGCATCTTCCCCCGGTAAAATGGATGCAACTTCATGGCATCCTCCGCTGGCTTACGCGCTTTAGCCAGCAACTCCTCTTTAGTTACTCTCTCTGGCACAATACACCTCCTATCGCCAGTTCTCTGTATTCTGACTCCCTAATTACGACCGATTAGTTACCCTCGGCCAGCAATTTTCGGAGCGCCACGACCATAGCCGCTCCGTCAATCTCCATAGGACATCTTATTTTGCACCTACCACAGGTAAGACAAGTATAAGCGATAGCCGCTGCCTTTTCCAGGTCCCGACTGACCATCCCAGCCCAGACAGCGCCAATACTGGTAAAATACTTATCACCAAAGTGACCGGCGGTTACAGCAAAAACAGGGCACTCGTAAAGACACCCGCCACACCGCAGGCAATAAAGTGCCTCCTTTAACACAGGTTTTTTGGCTAACTCAGTTCTCCCGGCATCCATAAAGATAACATGGAGTTCCTTAGGGCCATGTGCTCCGTAGGTGGTCACCTTCTCAATATCACCGGTCTTGCTCGGGCTGGACACCATGCTGACATAGCCTGGAACGGTGTAATTGGCGTATCTCCAGGTTACCTCAGCTACCTTGCAGGCATCACCAAAGGTTGGCACTAGCTTCTCCATGCCTACCAGCGCAATGTGAACTGGTGGCGCACCGGTAGCCAGGCGGATATTTCCTTCGTTCTCAATCAGGAAAAGCGTGCCAGTATCAGCCGCCACTACGTTAGCACCACTCATGCCAATATCAGCCTCAAAGTACTTCTCCCTGAGCAGCTTCCTGGCTGTGGCCACTAACACGCCAATATCCGGCGGAAGTTCTTCCCCGGTAATCCTGGAAAAAAGCGCCGCCACATCCTCCTTGGGAACATGAATCGCCGGTGAAGTAATGTGCATCGGACGGGAATTGAGTTTTTGAATGATGAACTCGCCCAAATCCGTCTCGTAGACATCATTGCCCAGTTCTTCCAGATGCTCTCTTAGCTCAATTTCCTCCCCGGTCATGCTCTTACCTTTAACGATTAGCTTACCCTTACCCACCAGAGTCTCAATGATTTGGAGTGCTTCGTCAACTGTTTGGGCAATATAGGCCTTACCCTTGTTGGACTCGATAGCTTCAGACGCCTGCTCGGCAAGCCTGTACATCTCACCAATGGCTTTCTCTTTTATCTTCCTGACTTCCTTCGCCATCTCAATGGTGTGAGGAAACTTGTTCAAAGCACTGCTGGTGTTCGCCCGATAGCTGGCAATAGCCCGCGATAGGGCCAGCCTTACCCGCTCGTTATGAGCCGCGTCCATCAGTTTTTTCTTGTACTCGGTAAAGACTGTCATCTACTTATGCCACCACAGACCTGGCCACAACTTGAGCCAGGTCAAGGACTTTTACATTGTCTGCCTTCAGTTCCTTAAGCCCGGTCTTTAACTGCATTATACACCCCGGGCAGTGAGTAACAATAATCTCGGCTCCCGTCTCCACCAGCTCTTTCGCCCGGTTTACGGCCAGAATCTGACTTAACTCGGGGAAGACGGCTTCAAATCCCCCACCACCCCCACAGCAGGTCGCCCACTCGCCACTCGTCCACCGGGGCTCAACAAGCTCAATACCCTGGATAGCTCTCAAAATGCGGCGCGGTTCCTCAACCAGGCCCAGGTAACGTGCCAGCTGGCACGGGTCATGGTAGGTAACCTTAACCTCACCCGGGAAGCGCAACTCCAGCGACGACAAATTCTCCGAGACCACCTCGCAGAAATGCCTGACCTCAAAGTCATGTCCGTTGCCACCAGTAGAGACCAGGTTACGCAGGGTATTGGTACAGGACGGAACAATGCTGATAATTTGCCGGATACCTTTGGATTTTAGCCTGTCACCTACCTGGTGCGCGTGCCGGGTAAATTCTTTTTGCAACCCTATATAATATAACAGTCCGCCGCAGCAGGGCTCTTCTTCAGCCAGATAGCCGAGCTGCACACCCAGTTTGGTTAGTACTCTGACCGCATCCCTTAGCGGTTGGGCATCAGCATCGCCGCCTCTGGCCATCACCTTGCGCACCATGCCAGCAGCATCAATCCCCAGCTTTTTTTGAAAAGCAGCCAGGCTCATGGTCAGTTCCGTGCTGACAGCACTTTTATCCACTTTCCGTAACAGGGACATAAGGGATTCAAGCTCAGCAGAGTACTGGTATCCACAACCGGCAAAAAATATCGTGTTCGAGTTCCGGGGAAGATTTAACTCTTTAGCCCACCTGGCTCCGGCTGCCTTGGAGGCGCCTAACAGGTTATCCTTGGAAACAATGTTGTCCGCGAGGTAAGTTAATCCAGGAGGAATCAACCCTCTATTATCCTCCCTGCACCATCCATCGTTTATCTATTGAGCAATTTAGCAATATCACTGGGTTTATCAGCTACCGGAACTCCAGCTTTACCGAAGGCATTAATCTTGGATTCGGCCGTGCCACTGCTACCCATGATTATTGCCCCGGCATGGCCCATACGTTTTCCAGGTGGAGCTAACCTTCCCGCAATGTAGGCCACCACCGGCTTGGGATACTTGGTGTCAATAATGTGCTGGGCAGCCATTTCCTCGGCATTACCGCCTATTTCACCTATCAGCACTACACCCTTGGTCTCATCATCATTCCTGAACAACTCCAGAAGCTTGATGAAATCCAGCCCGACAATAGCATCCCCACCCAGACCAACGCACGTGCTCTGACCCAGACCAGCATTACTGATATGCCAGGCAATCTCATAGGTTAAGGTGCCACTCCGGGAAGCAATACCCACATTCCCGGGTTTGAAGATATGGTCAGGCATGATGCCAACCTTTGCTTTTTGACCCGGACTGATGACACCGGGGCAATTGGGACCAACAATGATAATGTCACCCTTTTCTTTGGCTTTAGACACAAACTCAATGGCATCCTTCTGCGGTATACCCTCGGTAATCACCACCAGCGTCTTTATGCCACCATCAATAGCTTCAAGAACCGCGTCCCGCGTGAAACGAGCCGGTACGAACATGATGGCGGTATTGGCACCCTTATTGGTGACTGCCTCGGCAATCTTATTATAGACCGGGACACCTTCGACTTCCTGTCCACCCTTACCGGGGGTGACACCGGCCACCACTTTGGTGCCATAGCGCAACATAGTTGCAGTATGAAATCTGCCCTCATTGCCCGTTATTCCCTGAACAACAACCTTTGAATTTTTGTCTACAATAATACTCATAACTTCCTATACCTTTATGACTTTAACTTTATGGCTTCCTCAACAGCCATCTCCATATTGGGAAAGCTATGGATGCCAGCCTCACGAAGCATTTTGTTACCCAGCTCCTCGTTCGTCCCCATCATCCTCACGGCTATTGGTTTCTTAATTGCTGACTCCTTGAGCGCCTCGATGATTGCCTGCGCGACCACATCACACCTGGTTATTCCACCCAGGATGTTCACCAGCACAACCTTCACCGCTGGCTTGGATATCACCAGCATCAATCCCTTCTTGGTTATATCGACATTGCCACCGCCACCTATATCCAGAAAATTGGCCGGACTACCACCAAAATAGTTAACCAGGTCAAGAGTGGCCATCACCAGACCGGCACCATTACCAACAATACCAACGTCACCGGAGAGGTCAACATAGGCCAGATTCTGCTTTCTGGCCTCAGCCTCCAGCGGCGTATCATCAACTCTCTCCGAACTTCTCTCGGTCAATTCTGGATGACGGAAAACAGCGTTGTCATCCACGATTACTCTGGCATCAGCGGTGATAAATTCACCCGAGGCCGTCTTGACCAGGGGATTCAGTTCCACCAGCTCAGCATCATTTTTCATGGCCGCGGTATACAGTGCGCTGAGGGCAGAAGCCAGCTGGGCGGCGTCACCCTTATCCATACTGAACCGCTTCAGCATCCCCAGAGCCTCCCGCTGGCTGAAGCCAGTAACCGGATTCACCCAGTACCTCGATATTTTTTCCGGGGAGGCCTGCGCCACCTGCTCAATATCAACCCCGCCCTCGGTAGAAGCCAGGACAACATACGTCCTGGCCTGTCTGTCCACAGTGAGTGAAGCATAAAACTGCTCGGCAATGTCCAGTGTCTCCTCGACCAGCAGGCTATCGACCAGGCTATCCTTAATAGTACTGCCGATAAGCTTTGAGGCTATTTTCTTAGCCTCAGCTGCGTCATTGGCAAACTGTATCCCACCAGCCTTACCCCTGCCTGACACCAGTATTTGTGATTTCAACACCACTGGCTTACCAATCCTTTTGGCTATCGCCTCAGCTTCGTCAGCACTGGTAGCCACCTCACCATTGGGAATCCGTATACCGTACTCCTTGAATATTCGTTTGGCTTCGTATTCGAAAAGCTTCATCTTACCTCTTCCCGCAGATAATTATTACCTTAAGTCAAGGCTGACAAACTACAAAAATTCCTCATACTTGTCTGATATCAGCGTGAGAACCAGGCCGCGCATGTTAGAAAAGAAATGCTCTGTTCCCTTGGAATAAACAGTGTGGACCGTAAAAAAACTTTCCAGAGACCAGAACATTGCCAGATAACAGTCTACCCAATCCAGACCCGCTTGTCAAGGTTACGCCACCTAAATAATAAGCGAAATCAACCAAGAAATCAAGGCAGCTATTATCCGGCACTAAATAACTTGTGACAAACAAAGGACAATTCTGGAAGACGATTAACTAACCAGCCGTTGCAGGTAGCGGTGCGCCTGAAGCAATGCCTTTGCCCCCTCGCCAGCCGCCACCACTATCTGCTTCTCAGGTACATCAGTAACGTCCCCGGCAGCATAAAGTCCGGGAATAGCCGTTTCACAATTACAACTGATGGGCACTTCCCCCCACCTGTTAAGCTCGATTAGCTCTTTTACCGGCTCAGAGTTGGGAATCAGGCCAATCTCAATAAAAACCCCACCAACCTCAAGTCGTTTACTCTCACCACTATTTGCATCTTTTATCTCTATCCCCTCAACCAGGACTTCACCCTCGATTTTTTCCGTTTGATACCCGGTAAAAATGTCAATATTTTTCGCCTTCCCCAGTTTATCTATCAGTACGGGGTCGCCGGTCAGGGGAGTTAATGAAACGAGGTTTACATGCTCGGCAATTCTCACCATGTCCAGGGCTGCCTCAAGTGCGGAATTGCCGCCACCGACTACCGCCACCTTCTGTCCGGCAAAGACAGGCCCATCACAGATAGAACAATAGGTTACTCCCCTCCCCGCCAGTTCTGTCTCTCCCGGAACATTAAGCTGCCTGGGTCTCTTGCCGGTAGCAAAAATTACCACCCGTGATTGATACTTATCGCCGGCCTCGGTGGTAGTCTCAAAACCACCTTCAATCTTCTCCAGTCGAGAGACTTTCTGACCGATTTTCTGGTCGATGTGGTACTGGCTTACCTGGCTATGGAACTTATCTATCAGTTCCGCCCCTTCGATAAATTGATAACCAAGGTAGTTCTCAACACCCCACGTTCTGTTAACCTGCCCGCCAATATCAACACTCACCAGCAGAGTATTGAGTTGCTTCCGGGCGGCGTAGACACTGGCGGCCAGTCCGGCTGGCCCCCCACCTATTATCATCAGGTCATACATGGCCACCCTCCCAACGAATCAACACTACCGAAGCTATTTTGCCAGCAGCTCATCCAGTTTGGCCTGTTGAAATCCGACTAAGACTTCGTCACCAACCAGGATTACAGGTACTGCCATCTGACCACTTTTCCCAATCATCTCTCTGGCTTTATCTCTATCGGCAGCTACATTAATATCAGTAAAGGCAATCCCTTTCTGCGAAAGATACTCCTTCGCCCGATGACAGTAGGGTCAGGTGGGAGTAGAATAAATTATCACATTCTTCTCAGCCATGGTATCACCTCACTTTTTTATGTAGATAGTAAATTTGCTACTCTTAAAGATATATGTGATCATCAACTGAAGGGCACACACGCCGGGAAAAGAAACCTCACTGGGGCAGGTATTTTTGCCATTCGCTACGAATATCCGAGTAGTGGGCAGGAATATAAAAAAGGCCGTTATCGCGAGGGCGGGAGGGCTGACGAATTAGCCTCATCCCCGCCTCCTTGGGGGTTCGACCAGCCTTACGGCGATTACACGGTACACAGGCACTGACCACATTCTCCCAGGTATGCTGCCCACCACGGTAGCGAGGTATGACATGGTCCAGAGTAAGCTGTCTGGATTCCTTACTGCAATACTGGCAGGTATAATGGTCACGCCTGAAAACTTCAAGGCGGGTCAGCTTCCTTCCCAGCCGAGGAGGACGTCTGATTATACTGGCCAGGCGAATTACCGAGGGCACCTGGAATTCGCCGTTAACCGAACGAATAAAGCCGGAGCCATTTTCCAGCATCTCGGCCTTATTCTGATAGAGCAATACTACCGCCCGCCGTACTCTACAGATGTTGAGCGGCTCATAACTTTGGTTCAGTACCAGTACAGGAACGTTTATCATAACTAAAGCTTACCTTATTATATGGTAAGAGCTTTCCCATTTTACTCGAAGAAGTTCAGGCTATGCAAGCTCTACCCTTTATTTTGGAGTTTAGCTCCCTCTCCCACCGTGAGATGCTCTTTTTTGACCTATCACATCACCACGGAAATCAGGAACCTTGATATTAAATGGGTTACTTATTTTAGGGTCGGCTAGTCTAGAAGCCATGCGATTCTCAATTTCATCCAATGCACAACAGGTAGTAATCACAGTCGGGAGTCGAGCATTATAGCGATAGTTAATAACCTGATAGAGCTTTTCCTGTGCCCATGGTGTGCTTGCCTGCTCACCAAAGTCATCCAGAACCAGCAAGGGGGCACTCTTTACACTTTCGAAAAACTGGTCATAGGACACCCGACTATCCGGGCTAAAGGTGGAACGCAGGTGGTCAAGAAAGTCAGGTACCACGATGAACAGGGCCAGTTTTGCTATCTGGTAGCGATAATTGACGATGGCCGCCGCCAGGTGGGTCTTACCACAGCCATTACCACCAAGTAATACCAGCCAGCCATCGGGGGACTTGGCGAAATCATGAGCCACATTAAAAGCTGCCTCTAAGTTCTGGCGCTGCTCCAGCGCCAGATTGACTCTCTTCCAGTCAAAGTTATCAAAGGTCATACTTTTCTGCAGTTCAAACTCGGGAGCCCAGCTATAGGTAAACAAGAGAGGCGATTCCTCACCAATGGTATGTAGCTGGCAGAGGTCTGAGTTAAGCAACCGAGCCTGTATTCTGTCCTCAAGCTCATCAACAGGAACAATGGAGACAACTACTGTCGGCAGTTGATTATTAAAGCGATGATTCAGCAACTGGTCCAGCTTTTCCTTGGCCCAGGGAGTACTGGACTGAGCCCCCAGATCATCCAGGACCAAGAGGGGAGTATTGCGTACCTGCTCAAAGAACTCGTCATAAGGTATCTCACTACTGGGATTAAAGCTGGAGCGCAGATGGTCAAGGAGGTCTGGCACAGTAATATAGAGAACCGGGTGATTGTTGGCGATACAGTGATTAGCAATAGCGGCGGCCAGATGAGTCTTGCCACTGCCACTGGGACCAGCCAGAGCCAGCCACCCTCTGGGCTCCGCAGCAAAGTTCCTGGCTGCCTCATAAGCCTGGCTGAATCGCTCTTGAGCGGCCGGGCTATCACTCTTCCCTTCAGGCTTGAGATTATCGAAGGTTAGACGGGTCAGTGAACCCAGGTTACTATACCGCTGCAACCTCCCCTGACGACCTCCCCCCAGCTCCTGCTGAGTACAGCTACAGGGAACAACCTGAGTGTAATCCGGCTCTCCTGAAGGCAGGAGAGGATAAACAAACCTTACTCCCTTACAGATAGGGCATGCTGGCACCGATGGCCCCTCATCTGGCTCAGCGCCTGACCATGTGTCCGTATTTGCCCTTGATATATTTGTCCGGGTCTGTCTTCTGAGAATCTCGCCGATATGTTCCATCACTTCTGCCTTCTGCTGACCAGCGTTCCAGAATCCGGGAGATATAACGCCAGCTCCGTTTGTTCAGGTTAACCGCCTCTTTGATGGCATCTTGAATCCACGCTTCAGGATAGAGCTTCTCTGCTTCACGAAGCTCCTCAGCAATCATCGGGGTTAGCATCCCAACATTCTGCTCATAAAGGGCAAAAATATCCGGCAGCGGCTCAGCCCCGACATCAGAATAAGCCTGTCCTCCGGCTTTAAGTCCGGCGAGGACAAGCTCACCATTCCGAATCCTTTCCACTACCCGCCGGTCAGACTCGGTATTGAGGAAATACACGTCTTCCGGTGCGCCGTCTCTATCCAATACCAGGTGGAGGACTGTCCCCCGCTTGACCGCCATATCCAGGGAGTAACCCAGCATTTCCTCAGGTGGTTTGTCTCCGCCTTTCAAACCTTTCAGCAGGCTGGTATTGCTCACCAGCTCCCGGTAAGTCAGGAAACGGGGATAACCCCGTTTCTTATAGAGCATCCAGAAAATATGAAGAGTTGTTTTCAATTCAGCGATATCACTAATCCGGGACAGCAAATCACTGAAAAAAAGGTTAGGTATCGGTGTAAACTGTGTCTTAGCCGGAAAACCTTGAAACTGCCCCATAATTGACTCAGCTCTTGAAATAATTCAGCATCCTCAGAACAAACTCGGTTCCTGGCTGGCAATATCCCTGAACTTGGCTGACCTGGGCAAGAAATGCAGCTTGACCTCACCCGTAGGACCGTTCCGGTGCTTGGAAATTATGATGTCAGCAATCCCTTCCGGGTATTCACGGTCAGGATGCAGGGTCTCCCAATCCTGCCTGTTATAGTAGTAATCATCCCGGTAGATGAAGATAACCACATCAGCATCCTGCTCGATACTACCGCTTTCACGGAGGTCAGCTAACTGTGGCCGATGTGAAGCCCGCCATTCTACGGCACGGCTGAGCTGAGATACCGCAATCACCGGTACATTAAGCTCACGGGCCAGTGCCTTTAGGGAGCGGGAGATGTAGCTAATTTCCTGAACCCTGTTTTCTCCCCTGCCCTCACCCTGCATCAATTGCAGGTAATCAATAATAATAAGGTTAATACCACGCTCATAGTGGAGCCGCCGCGCTTTACTCCGCATCTCGACAACCCTCAGCTGCGGTGAATCATCAAGATAGATGGGTGACTCAGAGAGAACGCCGATGGCATCCATAATCCTTCTCTCTTCCTCTTCAGTAGTGTGACGGCCGAGATGAATACGCCTTGAGTCAACATCGGCTTCACTGGCCAGCAGACGCAGCACCAGTGACTCCCGTGCCATCTCAAGACTGAAGAGAGCCACACAGGCTCCCTGCTTGATAGCCGCGTTGCCGGCGACGCTGAGAGCAAAGCTCGTCTTACCCATACTGGGCCTGCCAGCAACAATTACCAGGTCAGAGCGCTGAAACCCCCCGAGAAATTCATCAAGACCAATAAAATTAGAATTTATCTGAGAAATCGGCCCACCATAGCCCTCTATATCTGCGGAAGGAGTCTCAAAATACTTGTCCAGCACCTGACGGACATGAACAAAGTCCCGGGGACTCTGCCCATGCCTCAACCTGAAGAGGACATCCTCCGCCTTATTCAGGGTGGCATCAACATCAGGGTCCGCCTGATAGCCAATCACCTCAATCTGCCGGGCGGCATCTATCAAACGACGACTGATGGCCAGGCGGTAAACAATCTGAGCATAGTGCTCGATATCAAGTGACGTGGGAACAATAGAAACCAGGTGGCTTAAATAGGCAGCGCCGCCGCAAGCCTCCAGCTTTCCCAGTCGCTCTAATTCTTGAGCTACCGTAATCTGGTTTATCGCTGTGGGCTCGGGACGCTGGAAAAGTGACAGGCATGCCCCGTACAGCCACTGGGTCCTCTCATGGTAGAAGTCAGGCTGCTGGAGGAAAGTAGCTATTTTAAAGATTGCCGAACCATCTATCAGGAGTGAACCGATTACCGCTTCCTCAGCATCAATATCGTGGGGGGGCAATTTCTCGCCATTCACCTAGTTCTCTCCCTCGTTAGACTCCCCTAAACCCTCTTTCTCGGCATTCTGCTCGGCCACTACAACCGTTATTTGCGGTTCAATGTCCTTAGCAAACCTGATGGGTACTTCGTAGCGGCCCACCTGACGGATTGTTCCCTCAAGCTCAATTTTTCTTTTATCCACAACCAAGCCCGTAGCCCTCTCTATCTCATCAGCGATATCGGCCGCGGTAATTGAACCATAGAGCTTGTCTTTCCCTCCAGTTCTGGCTACAATTGTGAACTCTCTTCCGTTCAACTGGTCTGCCAGCTCACGTAGTTCAGCCTCCGTTTGAGCCTCGTGACGGGTCTTTACCGCCAGCCGTACCTCCATACCATGTATCGCCTCTGGCCTGGCTAACAAGGCTAACTTTCGTGGAATGAGGAAATTCCGACCGTAACCATCAGCCACCTCTTTTATCTGGCCAGCTCTACCCACATTGGGCACATCCTGAAGAAAAACAACCTTCATATGCTATCCTCGTTGTAAAATACTTGGTTTAATTATACTTCACTTCCATAGACTTTGTAAAAAGGCATCAAGGCTCATTCCAGTCTTAATTCAAACGTAAAATACAGAACTCAGGTGTTGACAAACTATTTCTTTATCGTTTATACTCTATACATTGTAATGACGGAGCTTATTGCCTACTCACTAATATTAATATTGAGCAATTGAGTAATGGAAAGCGGTGCTTTCCATTTTTTTATCATAAATAGCAAGTCTGGGAGGCTCTAGAAGGAATGTAACAATAAAGGAGGAGGTACTTATGGAGCTAAGCCGGAGAGACTTTCTGAAATTTGGTGGAGCGGGGATGGGAGCCCTGGTCCTGTTTAAAGGTATGGACTCCCTGGGTAAAGGAGGGGTAGCCCATGCTGCCATTCCTTTAAAGAAGCGGATTGGTGAAAAGACCACAATCTGCCCCTATGACGGCTCGGGATGCGGCTTTCTTGTCGCTGCTGAGAATGGCAAGGTAGTCAACATAGAAGGCGACCCTGAGCATCCCGTAAACCGTGGTGCTGCTTGCGCTAAGGGTGCTTCAATGCGGCAGCTATCCGCTGACAACCCCTGGCGGTTGAGCAAAGTCCTCTACCGACGGCCCGGCGGAACCGATTGGGAAGTAAAGACGTGGGACTGGGCTATTGACCAGATTGCCCGCAAAATCAAAGACACCAGAGATAGCAGTTTTATCACGACTGATAGCAAGGGAAATCTGGTAAACCGTACCGAAGCTATTGGTAATTTTGGAGGCTCTGCCCTGGATAACGAGGAGTGTTATCTCCTCTCGAAGCTGACCCGTGCGCTGGGTATCGTCTACCTTGAACACCATGCCCGTATATGACACTCCCCCACCGTCGCCAGTTTGGCGGAAAGTTTTGGGCGGGGAGCCATGACCAACCACTGGAATGATATCGCCAATGCTGATGTTATCCTGGCTATTGGCGCAAATCCCGCAGAAAATCACCCGGCCGCCTTCGGGCATATCATGGATGCCAAGGCAAAGGGTGGCAAGCTTATCAACGTTGACCCCAGGTTCACCAGAACCTCATCCAAATCTGAAATCTACGCACCGCTAAGGTCAGGGACTGACATCGCCTTCATCGACGGCATGATTAAGTACGTGCTCGATGATATTGATGCTAACCCGGGCAACTACAACATGACCTACATCACAGAATACACTAATGCCGCTTACCTGATTAATCCTGACTTTAAGGGACCAGCTGAGCTCGAAGGACTATTTTCCGGCTATGCCGGCAGTCTTAACGAAACTGATGGCAGCAAGAGAAAATACGATAGCTCATCATGGCAGTACCAGGTAGATGCAGATGGCATTCCCAAGAAAGACAAGACACTTAAAGACCCCAGCTGTGCCTTCCAGCATATGAAGAGGCATTTTGCTCGCTATACTCCAAAAATGGTTAATTCTATCTGTGGCACACCAGAAGATGTCTTCCTGGAAATCTGCCGTACCTACGCCTCAACCGGCAGGGTTGGTAAGGCAGGTACCATTATGTACGCCATGGGCACCACCCAGCATACCTATGGTGCCCAGAATATCCGTTCCTACTGCATATTGCAGCTTTTACTGGCGAATATCGGGGTGGCCGGCGGTGGCATCAATGCCCTGCGTGGCGAATCTAATGTACAGGGCTCCACAGACCACTGCCTCCTGTTCCACATCCTGCCCGGTTACCTCAAGGTTCCGGTAGATTCCGACGGCACCCTGGATAAATACCTCGAGCGCACCACGCCTACGTCCAGTGATCCGAATAGTGCCAACTGGTGGCAGAATACCCCCAAGTACGTGGTAAGTCTGCTCAAAGCATGGTATGATGACGCCGCCAGTCAAGATAACCAGTTTGGCTTCCACTATCTACCCAAGACTGAGTCTGGTGTAAACTACTCACACATCGCCCTCTTTGAAGCCATGGATAAAGGCGTCATCAAGGGACTGATGGTCTGGGGACAGAACCCGGCTGTGGGTGGCCCCAACGCCAACCTTGAGCGCAGCGCCATGGATAAGCTGAACTGGATGGTAGTTGCCGACATGTGGCAAACCGAGA
>Ga0209164_1003775_pt1 | contig 14071 bp, 17 predicted proteins | sample MTBNYHSulfiMetaG_FD_187458 | JGI IMG/M metagenome (GOLD analysis project Ga0209164, IMG submission 187458) | Enrichment culture microbial communities from rom New York Harbor, USA that are MTBE-degrading - MTBE-NYH (New York Harbor Sulfidogenic)... | ecosystem: Environmental > Aquatic > Marine >...
ATGCAGTGTTAGCAACGGCGTGAACATGTTGCCAAGTCAACGGTTTTAAAATGCATGTAGGGGTAGCGCCGGTTTGAACAGAATTTTCAAGACCGGCGGGGGTTGGGCTGAATGGAATCAGGATTCGACTTCACCTTTCATACGATAACTCGTGCCCTCGATGAGGATGGTCTCGGAATGGTGGAGAAGACGGTCAAGTATGGCGGAGGTGAGAGTGGAATCGTTGTTGAAGATCTGCGGCCATTCTTTAAACGATCGGTTCGACGTTATGACAATGGAGCCTTGTTCATAGCGCAGGCTGATAATCTGGAAGAGCAGATCGGCGCCATGCTTGTCAATAGGCAAGAAACCGAGCTCGTCCAGGCAGAGCAGGGATGGAGTGAGATACCTTTTGAGCTCGGATTTTAGGCGGTTGGCCGCCTGTGCTGCCGACAAGGTATTGATGGCATCGATGGCTGAGGTAAAGAGAACGGATATTCCCTGGAGGCAAGCGGCATATCCAAGGGCTGTGGCGAGATGGGTTTTGCCAAGGCCTACACTGCCGAGGATGATGATATTGGTCTTATCCTCTATGAACTTAAGCCTGAAGAGATTTTGGACGGCCGCCCGGTTGATCGTAGCGGGCCAACTCCAGCGGAACTGTTCAAGGGTTTTGATTACCGGAAAGCGTGCGAGCCTGATTCGCCTTTTGATGGAGCGTTCACGCCGCAATGCTGCCTCGCCTTCAACAAGGGCGGCAAGGTAGCGCACGTGAGCCCAGTTTTCTTGGGCTGCCTGGCGGGCAAGAGGGTCATAATGTTCGCGCATAAAGGGAAGGCCCAGAGACTCCAGATGGGTTGTGAGATTTGTCTCGATTGGCGTTTCACCGAAGTTTTTGTTCTTTGCCATGGTGTTAATCCTGTTTGTCGTTTTGGTAAATGGATAGATCCGGGGGCTTAACTTCCAGATCGAGGAGATCGGATCTTCGGGTAAGATGCAGTGCTCCGGGCTCGGGCAAGGAGCGTGTGCGCTGCTCTAAAAGATTTGCGATGTATTCACAAGAGAAGGCCTGAAAGAAGAAGGCGTCCTCCATGGCCCTGGAGACCTGCTCCTCGCCGTAGATTTCGGTTAAGGCAACGATTTTTTGCACGTGGTGGCGCGGATTCATCCGTCGCTTTTCAAGCTCGCGGTAGTAGTCCTGCGCTTTGGGATTCAGTGCGAGGAAGCGCATGAAGATCTTCTGGTCGCGGGCTTTCATCCGTTGAGCGATCAACTCCTTGGGATGATCCGGATCTTCGAAGTCTTTAAATCTTTCATAGGACCTTACGTGACGGGCAATAAGCCTCTCTGCCTGGTAGATGCAGATTCGATCCGGATATGTTTTGAGGGTAAGGTGTGATCCGGCATATTCAGCCGGAACGGAATAATGGTTTGAGTCAAGGCTGACCCGGAATTGCGAGGAGACGCGCACTCGGGATATGGCGCCGATGTCGTAAGGGTGGGGAGGAAGCAGCAGAAGAGAGGCCCTTTCTTCTTGAAACATCTCGATGGGTTTTCTTCTGGTTTCCCCATGGACGCGGACATTGGCAACCGTATCGAGCCACTGCCTGGCGGCGGGAGCCATGGCATGAAAGTCGGGCAGCTCAAGTCCTGCCAGGAGATTTTTCTTTACATAACCGACTCCGTTTTCCACGCGCCCTTTTTCGTTGCCTTTCCCCACGCCGCAAGGGGCGATGGAAAAACCGTAATGGTTGGCAAAATCGAGATATTTGGGGTTAAACACCGGGGCTGCCCCCACGATTCGCTTGAGCACGGCGGACTTGAGATTATCGACCATAATCCTTTTGGGAACGGAGCCAAAGGCGGCAAAGGCATTCTGATGGCAGGAAAGCCAGTGCTCCATGGTCTGGGAGACGGTAAACTCGAGATACATCATCCTGCTGTAGCAAAGGACCATGACAAAAAAAGAGAGCCTTCTTTGAGCTTCCCCGACTCGGATGGAGCCGTGTGAGCCCCAATCCACCTGTGCACATTCGCCGGGAGCAAAGGCGAGCTTCAAGAAGGCGGGTGTACGCTTCGGGCGGATTCTCCGGACATAATCGGTCAGGATGGTGTAACCGCCGTCGAAGCCGTCCTCCCGGATCTTGTGAAGGATTTGCGCTACGCTATACGGATGGGTTTCCAGCATTCTGATGATGGAGTTTTTGAAGGGGTCGAGCTTGCTTTTTCGCTGAACCGGTTTTCTTGGTCGAAACCTTTCCTGTGATAGCCAGTAGGCGACGGTACGGGCGTCCAGCCCGAGCTCTCTTGCGATCTGTGCGCAGTTTAGGCCCCTGTGCTCATGGTAGTTTTTGATTCTGACAAAAAGGTCGAAGTCGATCATGAGCTCTCCCCCATAATGCGCCTGAAGATCTGGCCGATGTGGACGGGTTGATCCAAAGGCTCCATGTTTCGGGCAATGCGTGGTGCCTGATCGGCTGACGCAAAAGGTTCCAGTGATAGCACCTGATATAAAGGGCTGTCGTAGGCGATGAGGCCGATGCGGATGAGATTTTGTCTGGCAGCTTCAAGAGTGGATCCATCCATGCAAAGTCGGGTCATAACTGATGGATCGGAGTAGTAACTGAGCCCCTGTTGATCAGCCACCGTGATTAAAAAGAGATAGAGTGCCGCCGCCGCATGAGAGCAGGATTCAATGTGGCGATCACGGACCAGACGGTGGTCCACCCAGCTGAACCGATCGGGTATCCGGCGCAAGCGCTGAGGGCAGATCAAATGTTTTTGAATCATGAGTACCTCCGTTGTTGAGAATTGGACCATGTAAAATGTCGTTTCCCAATTGTTGCAGACGGCGGGCACTCGAAGCGATGTCATCTTGTAACGCAGAACCGGTTAAATGAGAGATTAAGCCAACCAAAACGGTAGGTTGAAAGGACAAGAGATCTTGTAACGCGCAGGCGGCAAAAGATGGTTTAACCTTTGGATTTTTAACTTGTTTTCCTGATAAGTGATCTTGTAACGCTTTCTTCTTCCGGGAGTATCCTGGATGGGCCTTGCGCCACTCTTGTACGCGACGCACATTATCAGGCCCACGGAAATAGTCTCTGTTCTCGGATTTTTGAAGCCAACGCTGTTGGCTTGCCGCTTTGCCGGCCTTGCGGCATTCGGGCTCGGAACAATATCTTTGGCGTAGCCGGTTGCGATGGTCGGGAGTGAAGAAAATACCGCAACCGGGGCATTTGCGCTTTCTCATTCGTTTTGCCATTGACCGCTAACCTCCGCGGCACAATGGATCAATTCCGAAAGAGAATGATCAATAGGAAAAAGGAAGAAAAAACAAGGTGAAGAAGATCTTGTGCGGATGTTTTGGGAAGAAGATACAGAAGAGGGGACAACAAAATCAGACCGCCCGCTTCCCTACATTTTCAGATCGCTGGTGACAGCGCCCTGTGAAAACGTTCATCTCGGCCGGCTGAAATCTGATTTTCAGCAGTCATATGCACCGTAGATTAGCATTCTTAAGAACTGCATCTGACTACAAGTGCTGCGTCGTCTCTTAGTGCACTTGCCATCATCGATATCAAACTCGTCATAAATGACACTGCCTTCACACATTTCATTTTTTGAATCGTCCCAACCCATAGGATTAGCAGACTGAATTTGAACCACTTTTTTCCCATTTCTTGTCGTAAGTGAATCACCCTCTTTGAAATTCAAAATTGGTCCTTGCGTCCATATCATATAAGGCTCTTTATCTTTCATTCGCTGTTCATATTTAATATCGAGCGCATCTCTGAATGCATATGGAACATTAAATTCCCAGTGTTCGTTGTTTAGCGATCCAACCCTCTTTGAATATGTTACAGCTGGAACAATCAATTTAGTCTTGCGTTTTAGTTTTGGAGCCCACATGGTCCTTAAATGCTCTAGCTCTTTCATTTTGGCCTCATTTCAAAAATTCTTATTTGGCGAGAAATCCTTTGCGTATTGAAGGAATTTAGAAATGGCTTGTTCCATCTTACCGAAAGTGGAAGTGTTATAATTTTCTGCCCTAACCGTCCATGGTCCAGGTTGGTTTCTATAGTCTTGCTGACTTTCCACGCCGTCTGGAGTCAAAACTAGACGAAACGTGGTTTCTCCATAGGTCACATAGCTTACTGATACAACAGAATCCTTCAGAGGGACGCCGTGCTTGGATCCTCTATGGAGTGACAAATAATGTTCGCCATATTCTACATGCCAACCAAGACCTTCAAGGGCTGGTAGCAACTTCTGACCCGCATCGGATAACGAGGAGAAATCAGGTAAAAGTTTCCTTACCTTCCAAGTTGGTGCTGTGAACACGCCATCAGTGTCTACGATTTGAATTTTTTCAACGATGAAGGTCTTAACAGCATTTGACGAGTAGCACCTAGCCCTAACCTTTCCATGCTTGATACTAATGGGTGAAATCTCACGCATCGTTCCTGGTTGGCTACCACCATGATAGATAATTCTTAAAACCTCTCCAGATTCTATTGCTTTTTGAAGTTTATTTGTCGTGCCCAGGTGACGCCTTCCGTCTAATCAAGGTAGTTAGTCCAGTGCTCTTCTGAAACTATGGCTATCTTATGCTCCTGGCTCTTTAATTGGACTGCATATTCAATCTTTCTGCCATGTGTTGAATGTATCCAGTCTTTGCTTCCTATCAACCCAATGACAAGGAAATCTGTTTGGAGAGTGGGGTTTGACTTCACAACTGCCCCTCTGCTGATGGCTTCACCTTCAACCTGTTTCCTTGTTCCGTACACAAATTTTCCGGTGAAACAATAGACATTTCTTTCAAACACTAACTCGGGTTCAGGCTTGTCAATCGGAAGAGAGCAAGACATGTTTTCAACGCATTCCATAACCGGACTTTCACCGGTGAACTGATGGAGCAATTCAAGGAGTTCTTTTTGCTCTTCGTCGTCAACTATGCCGTCTTTAAGCATCTCCCAAAGTCGCTCATACAAAATGTTTACCGGCCAAATGTTAATAGTGCGCTGATTGCGCAAGATCCATTGATACAAAAACTCTGCTTCAGCCTGAACAACTTGACCGTCTGCGATGAATCCCTTGCACAGCCCGATCAATTCATCAATACCGCGATCTGCGAGCCGCTTAGCGCTGAATCGTCGATTTAGTGGCTGTCCGTGCGCATCCAATAAGTTGTTCATGGCTTCCCTTCCTTCTTGATAGTTAAGCCGCGTGTCATTTATTTGATGAAAGCATGAAATATTTATCAAAAGGGCGCTAGGAACTGAGCACTACAAGTGTTAACAGTTAACAGGCGAACGATGAACGATGGCAGATGATTGAAAGCTCAAAAACCCCGTCAAGCCAGTAGGATTGATGATCTATTGTGAATAAGATGTAATCTTTAAGTCAGGGTTTAAACTAAACTATCACCATGAGGATCTCTGTCAATTAGAAAATGGCTTGAGTATAGGATGGATATTAGAAGGCAAAAACCGAAGCCATCGAGGCCTGGCCCGAAATATTTTGACCATCACTAGATCTCTGCTGCACTGCTTGTGGTTACCGGCCATGAGCCATTCACGCCGCGTTACCACCATTCGCTACCCGACAAGTCGCCATAGCTATCAAAGCCGTGGTCTCTCATGAATTCCTGCAAATCTTTAAGCAGGATGCTTGCTCCTTTTCCGCCGAAGAGCCTGCGGATATGGGGCAAACTCTGTTTCATCCATAGTTGAATCGTTCGAGGTGTCCGACCTGGCATGGAAGAGGCTGCCTGCAAGTTAAGAAAAACGTCAATCTCTATCTTGATCAACCGCGGCAAATATTGGGGTCTGCGCTGATCGTCTTTGCAAACCTCGAAGTAGGCGATACCTGAAAAGTTGCCAGAATCGCCTTCTCTGCAATATTGAGACTCAGATTTCTCAGCGGCCATGTGCCAGAGTTGATAACAGAAATCAAGCGCCTCGTACTCGCTCAATGGTACAGCTGCTAGTGATTTGCCTTTTGATTTTGGCTTTTTCGTTTTCATGAGTTGGCCTTACTGTTAAGTTCCGAATTTCGGAAATCAGGTCATCACACCACTGTATAAGCTCTGCTCGTTCTTCCTCTGTTAATTTATCGGCTGTCGGCATATGTCACCCCCCTGTCAACGTGTGCCAAAAAATGCAAAAAATTAGCGAAATGCGAAGTGAGTTTTTCTTCTTGTAACTAGGTGAAGTCTGCGCTCCGCGTGTCCGTATAGAAAAAACTTCCAGGAAGGACCCGCGCGTTTGTGCTGCGGTGTGGGTCCTTCCTGAGGGATGGAGCAACACGGAGACGCAGACCACAAATCTCGGCTACATGTGAACATTTCTCTGCACTTCCGTTTTCCATTTTGAGTATATTGATAACTGCCAATACATTATTACCATTGGCCGCCGTACAGAGTTTCATCCCGTTTCCGTTTCACTGACTGGCATCTGTTCACGCCTCAAATAATGACCGGGGGAAACCATTTCCCGGATAAAGCGGTGTCTCTCCGTCATCCTGTGCAAAGTGATAAATGGCTGCACTGTTCGGATTTTCAAATTCAAGTTTTTAAGAGGCATCACTAAAAAGCCATTCCAACTTTTTGAATTGCTGTGGAGTGAATTCACGCCGGCAATAGTTCCGCACGTTCGGCCATAGCTTTGCATAAGGTCCGCCGGTGGAGATGGAGTTCAGAAGGTAGGTAAACAGCTCTTCATCTTCGGCTTGTAAAAAATGCGTGTTTGAGGGTGCACCATTGCTAAAGTTGCTAAAGTTGCTAAACTCATCCTCTGGAACTTTAGCAGGATTAGCAGGATTAGCAGGTAGCTGCTGTCCAATACGCATTTTTGCATTTTCTAAAACCATCCGTTTAAACATGAATGATTCTCCACACTTCGCGCCTATGAGCGCCATCCATCTCCATTCCATCAGGTATCTTTTCTGCCCATCCATGATCTGACAGAACATCCATCGCTAAACGTGCTAATTTTGCATCGCGGATAGCGTATGGCCCTTTTTGGTAAACTTGCGCCAAGTGCACGTACTCCATTTTTTGAGACTGTATCCAGTCTAATAACTTCTGTGCCAGCTCAAGTTGTGGATCAGTGAGCCCCGAATGAAACAGCCTCAAAGCCTCTGACAGGTAGTGTTGAGTAAGTTCGATTCCGTTAATCATTGCGCCGTGATTTATGCCTTTGGAGCCCTCGACAAGTGACAGGATACCTGCCAGCCTCAAAACATGCTGCGGTGCTTTATTGCCAAAGGATCTAATAGGCGATAGTGGAGCTTCATCTTGAAGCTGCCCTTCGATCAGATTATGAAACTCTACCCATAATAACTTGGCGTCTGGGGCGATCTCTATCCCGGGTGGAGAAAGCTGTCTGTTATCGGTCAAGGAAACCGGCAACGGATACCGCAAAAGATTGTGCATCCGGTCATAATAGCTACGGATAGCAGGTTCTTTTGATAGATCGACTTCTTTATATGTTCTGGTCCCTGCTGTACTGGTGGGCCAAGTGGTAAGCACTCTGGATAGAACCCCCTGATCAATCAGAATGGCATCATCGAGGAAGCCAGATGCAACTTTGGGTTGTACCATCATGTGCACACTGACGCGCTTATGGCGAATGTCGACCACGCCATCACCCGCCCTAACCCTGGAAATCTCTTTGCCGTCCCAAAGCTTTGACAGCCCGCCCGCCATCTTTACCCTGTTCTCATCATTAAAAGCGTTGCCATTCAGGAAGGTTCCTCCTTCATCATTGAAAATTCCCAAGTTTGGCCTACTGACAACCAATGCCTTGCATAACCCCTCATAGGTGGGTTCTTGTGCCAGCAAGAGAGGTATGGCTGGTGGCTGTGGCGGATCTCCAAGTTCGTCTAATGCCTGTTTTTTTGCAACGTAGCCTTTAGCCTTCTTTAATGCTTCATCTTTGGCTTTGCGAAACGCGGCATCAGCTCGCGCATAATCAGAATATTGTCGCTGATAATCTGCCTGCAGTTCTTCTTCATACCGCCTATGCTCATAAAGTGCAGCGTCATCGGTAGCAGACTTCCTTTCACCAGATGCGGCCACGGTCATGAAGTAGCAAGACAAAGGATGCTCGCGGCCGTCGTTCCTCACATTACCAAAGGGTTGTACTGCCAGTGCCGCCGCAGCCAGTACACTTTGACAGCAAAGCGCAAGAGGCGACTGGATTACTTCGTGGATTGCCCGAGCTGCATCACCCAACAAAGGCCCGAGTGCATCCACTGGATAAGGTTCGGCTTCCGGGATCTCTCTCATAAGGGATCGAGGTGGTTCCTTTGGCCTTTCGGTCCCAGCCCTCAAAATGGCGATAGGAGACTTTACTCCACAATCACGACCACAAAGAAAACCGTTCCTTTTGATGAAAGCGCAAGTGTGCGGCCCGGTATCATTTAAGGCATGGCGGATCTTTCCTTCTGTTTCTTTTCGGGAGTACTTTGGATGGCCTTTAGAATACTCGTGGCACAAATCAGGCCCGCCTGGCCGAATGGTGGCAATATTTGAAATCATAGCAAACCATAGAGACTCGCTGATATTACCGCGCGTCTCACAAGCATCATTTATGAACTTGCATTTTTCGCGCAAAATCTGGAGTTGTTCGCCGCCTGTTTCTGGAGGATCTTTTGCATCTTCGGTATCCTCATTTGCGCCACTTGCGGCAATTTCAATAAGCCACTCGGGCATGCCTGCCAGTCCAACATCATCAGGATGGGAGCTTGCCTCCCATTCATAGCGTCGGCTGGATAGATGCAAAGATGGAGGAACTACTACTAATCCGCCATCGGTTCGAATATCCAGCCCGGGAGCAAACTTGACAGCGTTCTTTAGTTTGCCATTTGCCTTGAAAAAGATCTGTCTTCCGCCGCCGCCGGTGATCTGTTCAATACTATCCGGTAGTTCACCATGAGCCTGGCAGAGTTGTCTTAAGGTGTCGTTTCCGTCAACATCAAGTTTGACATCAACGTCCAATGCGTCAAAGGACTTCTGCCCGGTGGCAATGCCCACATTTGCATTAGGCCATCTTGTCCACCACTTGCTTATTATTTCAGGATCGCATGTAGCTGAATAGAGGCCACGGGGCAAAAGATCTTTATCCCATCGTGGATGCTTTCCTGCTGTGCCGCAATCTCTACGCTTACCGCAAGTGCAGGCACCATTATTGATGGAATGAAGCGCGATAACCGGCCATCCACGCTTGGCATAGTCAAGAGCGGCTTTAAAGCAAGCTTTTTCTTGCTCATATTGGTTTTTTTTGCTCTCCGTCATATGTCACCCCCGCATTCCTGATCCATTACCGAAGCCGGCGCCGCCACACCGGTTTTTCTTTTGATCGCGGAAGTCCAGCAGCCGTCGGGTGACTTCGCCGGCCTCGATCGATCCTCCGTTCCTGTCTGGGTGACAAGCGAAAATCAGGAATTTGAGGTGTCTTTCAACCAGCTTGTTGAAGCTATTGTCCACTTGTGCCTGCAGTGGTGAGAGATACCGAAGCCGGAAAATTTCCTGCCTTAGCTCTCGGTTTTCTTCTTCCAGCTCTTGCACGCGGTCCCGCTTGAATCCGCTGGTGAATTCCTGCTTTTCCTTCCAGCAATCGAGGCAAAGCTTTTTCCAGTATTCATCCGGATCTCGGTGGAAGTAGTCGCCGCATTCTTCGCAGAATGCCATGAGTCGCCTCCTTACCCGAGCATTTCACTAACAATCCGGTCCACGCGGTTTTCATCGCCCTGGAAACGATTTTCAAACCATCGGTCGGCGTTGCTGCGTCTAAAACGGAGCATTTTGTTTCCGGCCCTCACATATGGGAGCCCGTCTTTCATGAAATTATTGATCGTGCGTTCGGAGGTACCCCAATAATCGGCAAGTTGTTTTTTGCTGAGCCATTCGCGTTCTTCAATTGCTTTTTGCACCATTTTGAAAACTCCTTTTACTTGTGGTGTTGATTCAAGATGATGCAAGCGTATCATGTTGATATTGCTATTGAATATTACGATTTTTTAAAAGGCTTAGGTTTATTTTGTGGTTCTAATGAGTTGATTTTCTCTATTGTGGGGGGACATACGGAAAGAGCGCCACTGCATTTTTTTGCAGAAAAGCCAAGAAGTGATAGTTTTCTATGAAGAAAGCCTAGGTTTTTTGCTTTCTTCGTCCGGGTGCCAGTTTAACGCCGGCCTTGTTGAGTTTCCTCCTGAGTTGGTTATCTTGTGGCAGCCCGTCCCTAAAACAGGCTTTGAATGGTGGATGGTCTTTGATCTCCTGAAGCGTAACATATTGATTTGCTGTTTGTAGGTTTTTGGCAATAGGAATTGCAGCAGTCCACTGACCCGTCCGATAATCCTTTTTTCCCCCTCTTGCCTTATCTCCTGGCAAACAGCGTGTTTCCGACTTCAGTATGGGATAAAGGTCCTCGAAAGCTTCAATGTCATCGGTCTTAAAGCGAACATCAAGTGTCTGCAACTTTTGAAATAAGTAGGCTTTTTTGTAATCCCCATATTCATGATCAGGAACACGGCCCATTAAATGATCGAATGCAACATCTAGGAGGTTTATTTCGCTGCAACATCCAGGATTTTCTTTTTTCCCATAAAGATATACAGGAAGATTGTGCTCCCAATGGAACTTTTCGAACCATCCAACAAAAGCCTCTCTGTTCTCGATTTGCCATCGGTTCCATAACTGTTTTTCGCTAATAAGTTCTGCTGTACTGCTTGTCACTTGTGCGCCCTCCTGAAAGCGCCCTGGTGGTTATCAGAGGAAACCGATCCAGGAAAATCGGCTTATCACCCGAGGTGATCAGCCCCGCGCTATCCTCTGAAACTGATTTTCGTTCAACCTAACCCATTTTTCCCCTTTGGTGCAAGTGGTTGAATCAGGGTGCACATGGGGTGCAGATTGGCACCCAAAACGTGCATTTTCCCCATAGTTGAATTATGTCATTTCAATAACTTACGGTTCTTTGGTGCATCTGTCACGCCGGAGGCCGAGGGTTCAAGTCCCTTCGACCCCGCCAGAAAAATCAAGTTGTTTGAGTAACCTACTTGACAACTTTCAGATCGACATGCCGTTTGATGGATATGACATTCCATCAAACGGCATGTGCTTTTTCAGACCTGGCTGCCCTGTTATGAGGGCTCATCTTCCCGCAGGATGCCTGGAAGGTATCCTGCTGTCGATTGCACGCTCGGGGAAAGGGTATTGTTTCCGTTGGAGGCCGATATGAGTGCTTCAATGTTCATGAGAAGCTCCTGCAGCTCAAAAGGTTTGGAAAGCAGTAGATGGATGCCATCCTTCGCAGGATCTGCGCCTTCATAGTCGGCAGGGTATCCGCTAAGAATAATCACTGGGGTTTTCGAACCTTTCTTCTTCAACGTTCTGGCGATTTCTATTCCACTCACTTCCGGCATTCGAAGATCGGTGATAATCAGGTCTAGCTCTTGCTCCTTTACGAGATTCAATCCCTCTTTGCTGTTGCCGGTCGCCGTAACTTTGTAGCCAGCCATTGAGAGCATAGCTCGCACGACCTCCATAACGGCCTTGTCGTCATCTATTACTAATATATGATGCATCCGGACTCCCGCGTGTCTTTACAATGCCACTCGTAGATCGCCGGTCTTTTCAGGCTGTACGGCAGGTTTTTTACGAACAGCGCTAGTACCGAATCGAGCTCCTCGATCTGGTTCCCTCATCATTCAGGAAAAAATCATTAAATCGGAAGCCAGTGTACCTTAGTAACAACGTCTCATTCTTGTCTATACGCAGAAGTACCTATTTAGGATCGGTAATCTATGTATTGACACGTAACCCCATGATGAGTCGGACAAGCGATTGATGTTCGGCGAACCGTTTTCCCCTTCCACATCAGAATGGGCTTCGACGTCGCAAAACCCTTGCACCAAGAACACCTTCATGGGATGATTGGCAAGGCCCGCCGGACTTGAATTGACAGTACAGATATTTCCACATTCGTTTTGGCTTCCGTCAAGAGTTTAGTGTACGACTTTAGAGATTATCAGTCTGCAAAGGATTCTCACAGGGGAAGAGATTATGAAAAGAGCATGTATCGGTGTTTTTGTGCTTTTGCTGCTGACCGTCTTGTCTGGATGCACCCATAATTCGATGGGAAAGGCCACAACCTCGATTGAGCCACAGGTACTCGACCGCATACAGCAAAAGCAGGAATTAGTGGTTGGTACAGCCGGCAGCATGCCCCCATTTAATATGAAAACCAAAGATGGAGAAATAATCGGCCTTGATATCGATATCGCAAAATATATTGCAGCTGGGATGGGGGTGAGGCTCAAGCTTGAAACCTTGCCTTTTGATGACTTGTTGCGCGCGTTGGAAACGGGTAAATTGGACATGGTCATTTCCGGGATGACCATCACTCCGCAGCGAAACCTCAAGTTCGGCTTTGTCGGACCTTATTTTATCTCGGGGAAAGCATTCCTAACCAAGAAAGGAAAAGTGGCTTCAGCGCAGCAAGTTTCGGAACTCAACAGTCCCGACATCACTTTGGCGGCTCTTAGCGGTTCCACCAGCCAATACTTCGCTGAAGAAGCCATGCCCAAAGCCAAGCTTATCAAGACAAAGAGTTATGACCAAGCCATTGATATGGTGCTCCAGAATAAAGTGGACGCGCTGCTTGCCGACTATCCCGTCTGCCTGGTATCTACACTCCGCTATCCCGACCAGGGGCTGTTATCCATCCTCACTCTTTTCACCTATGAGCCGATAGGAATCGCCATACCACGAAACGAACCTCATTTGATCAATTGGATGGGAAACTTTCTCGACAACCTGGAAGAAAGTGGAACGCTCGATGAATTGAAATCCTCCTGGTTCGATGACGGTTCCTGGCTGAAGAAACTACCCTAACACTGAGGCCTTCGGGCTAGCCGAGATTTTGGCTTATGTTGTCACCTCTACTGCAAGTGAAAAATCTGCAAACCTTCTTCTTCAGCGAGAGAGGAGTCGCCAGGGCAGTCGACAAGGTCAGTTTGGAATTGGCGGCAGCTCGAGTGCTTGGGGTGGTCGGCGAATCCGGGTGCGGCAAAAGCGTCACTGCCCTTTCCATCATGCGCTTGATTCAGCCACCGGGCAAAATCGTGGACGGCGAAATCTGGTTTAATGGAGAAAACTTGCTCTCCCTCTCTGAAGAACACATGCGTTCCATTCGTGGAAATGAAATTTCAATGATCTTCCAAGAACCCATGACTTCGCTGAATCCGGTTTTTCGTGTCGGGGAACAAATCATCGAAGTCATCCAGCAACACGAAAAGGTCGGCAAGCAGGAAGCTCTTGGCAGGGCCGTCGGTCTCCTGGCTCAGGTCGGCATTCCAGCGCCGCAGGAGAGGATCAAAGACTACCCGCATCAGATGAGCGGCGGAATGCGGCAGCGAGTAATGATTGCTATGGCGCTAGCCTGTTCGCCTCGTTTGATAATCGCCGACGAACCGACCACTGCTCTGGATGTTACCATTCAGGCTCAGATTCTGGATTTGCTGCAGAACCTGAAAGAACAGACTGGAACCGCCATTCTACTCATCACCCACGATTTGGGAGTTATCGCCGAAGTTGCTGAAGATGTGCTGGTTATGTACGCCGGGCGAGTAGTGGAACAAGCCGGCTGTGAGGATCTTTTCGCCAAGCCGCTCCATCCCTATACTCAGGGGTTGATGCAATCCATCCCGGCCAAAGCCGCTCAGCAGCGCAAGAAGCGACTTGCAGCCATACCCGGGGTAGTACCCAGCCTCCTCGAACTCCCCCCCGGGTGCAAATTCAATACTCGCTGCCCATACGTTTTTGAACGGTGCCTGGCTGATCCCGAGCCCGATCTTTTGTTACCGAATGCAGGGCATCCCGTAAGATGCTGGCTTTATAAGGAGATTTAAGGTGGGCGAAGTAAAGCCGGAAAGGAAGGAACCGCTGCTGGTCCTTAGGGAGGTAAAGAAGCATTACCCCATTGTCAGTGGAGTCTTCCGCCGCCCCAAAGGCACTGTCAAGGCAGTGGATGGAGTCGATATTTCCGTTCGGCGCGGAGAAACGCTGGGACTTGTCGGTGAA
>Ga0209164_1003776_pt1 | contig 14070 bp, 15 predicted proteins | sample MTBNYHSulfiMetaG_FD_187458 | JGI IMG/M metagenome (GOLD analysis project Ga0209164, IMG submission 187458) | Enrichment culture microbial communities from rom New York Harbor, USA that are MTBE-degrading - MTBE-NYH (New York Harbor Sulfidogenic)... | ecosystem: Environmental > Aquatic > Marine >...
CTTAGTTCCTATGGTCCCAAAATAGTCGCATCAGACAGCAAAGTCAAGGGATAAATTCAATCTCCTGTTATTATTCCCATTTCCCTTGCCCATTCGCATCCTATGGCATCTTTCTGATCCAGGCCGGTCCGCGGCACCAGGATTCCCCTGACAGCCTTTGGCGGATCGGTAGCTCCAGCCTCGACCGGGAGCGGAAGAACACGTCGCTTTGGAAAGCCTGAGGCGTGATTGCAGGATGCTCCGTCTGCGCGCTACCTTAAGTTTTCTTCGATTCGGTCGAGGCATCGGTCGATGTGATCGCTCGGGCAGGCGAACATGAGCCTCGCCCGGCCCTCGCCCTGGGAGCCGAAAAAGACGCCCGGCACCACGGCCACGCCGCCGTCCAGCAGGCGTTTGAAGAGCTTTTGCGATGAGGGCTCGATCTGTGAGAAGTCGGCAAGAACATAGAAGCCCCCTTGAGGCCGCGTGCAGCGCACCCCGGGGATCGCGTTGAGCCGGGTCACCATCTTCTCCATGTTGCCGCGACAAAATTCCCTCGCTTTTTTCAGGTACCCCTCGCTCCTCCCCAGGAATTCCGCCATGGCCCACTGGCCGATGGAAAAGGAACACAGAGAGATGCTCTCTTTGTAGATGCCCATCTGCCGGATCATCCAAGGGTCAGCAACCGCATACCCCAAACGCCATCCCGTGACGGCAAAGGTCTTTGAAAAACTGTTGACGACAATGAGGTTTTCGAGGGAACCGAAGCTCAGGGCGCTCACATGCTCTCCCTCATAGATATAGTTATGGTAAACCTCATCGGAAAGGACAAACACGCCCTTTTGCCCGGCCCCTTCCATGAGTGCGGCAAAGCCCTCCTTGGAAAGGGTCGCTCCCGTGGGGTTGGATGGGGAGTTGACCACCACCAGTTTGGTCTTTTCATCCATCCGCTCCAGGATGGCTTCGTGATTGATGGTCCAGGTCCCCTTTTCTTCCAGAGGATAGTGTTCCACGTGAGCGCCCCGGCGTTCGACCACCGTGCGCATAACCCCCCACCCAGGATCCGGCAGAAGCACCTTATCTCCCTTGTCCAGAACAATCCGCATGGCCAGGTAAATCGCTTCCATGCCGCCCACGGTCATGAGGATGTTCTTCGCCGGGTCGATCTTTCCCTCGAAATGCTTTTGGGCAAAAGCCGCGAGAGCTTCCCTGATTTGAGGGATCCCGTTGGTGGACGTGTAAAGGTTCTTCCCGCTCTGCATGGCTTGAACGGCCAGTTTGATAAGCTCCGGCGGGGCCTCGAATCTGGCCTCCCCGGCGGAAAGGCTGAGGAGGTCCTTTTTCTCCTCCATCATCTTCATCATCTCCCGCATGGGCGAGCTCTCCGATTCCTTCACGATGGGCGTCAATCTTTCCAAAGCGCTGTCGCTCATGGTTCCATGACCTCCTGTCTGAAATGAAATCCGATTTGACGGATTTCATCAACGAATGATTTGATAAACCTCACGGTCAATGATATGAGGCTTTTATATCATGAGAAAGGAAAGATCAATGAGTGTTCATCGGGAATCTTTCATGCTGGGAATGATCACCGCCTTTGCCGAGTGCCTTGCCGGCGAAGCCAAAAGACTCGCCCTTTCCCCGCCCTTTTATGCGGAGGACTTGCCAAGCATCCGGCAGGAGGCCGAAAGGATTGCCGAGGAGCAGGCCGTTTATCTTTACTTTGAAGACAACCTTGATCTTCCCGAACCCGGTAGGCTTCACTGGTACGTGATGTATAAATTTCCCGAGATCCTCGACGAATACCTGCGCCTGAGGAGCCGGGGATACAACCCGGCACTCCACTTCGACCGGTTCGCCTCTCTTCTCAGTTACGGGATGGTGTGGGGCAAAGGGGCGGAAGATGTGACGCCCCGGTTGCGAGAGAAAAGGGAAACAAAAGACACCACGGCACGCATCCTTCTCAATCCCGGGGATTGGCCGGTGTCCCGTTGAGTCCTCTATGCACGCAAACAAAACAACTTGTCTCCGCAGATTCCGCCGATTGACGCAGATTGCGAAGAGAAATCTGCTGATCTTTTGAATCTGTGGAATCGACACCCTCCTGGCATCGGGCGGGCGGGAATAAATCCCGCCCCTACATTGGTCAGCAGTCATAGCGACGAAAGCCGGTGAGGAGGGACGAGGAAAACGCCGCAGATGGGCGTTTTTCATCAGACTACTTAGGGCGGCCTTGAGTGTCCCACCCTCTCAGACGATAGTATTCCCTGACCATCTCCTGAACAGGAACCACCTGCCCTTTCGAGGCCCCTTCGGCCAGGGGTTCATGGGTAAACCGCCTCGGCAGGGTGTCCTGGCTTGAGTCTATGCCGAAAGAGAGGTTGAGGCGCCGGTCCGCGTTGATGATCCCCTTGAGAGCCGCGTCAACGCGCTCGGGCGTGAAATCCAGGCCGGTGCCTGCCTTCAAGAGCTTTGAGGCAAAATCAAAGTCGAGGATGTCCATGCTCAGACCCACGTTCTTGCACATGGTCAGGCAATCGGTCAGGAGCGCCTGTCTTTCCGTAAACTCGACCAGGACCGCCTTGCCGTGATCCGAAAGCCGATCGGCGGCCTCCCGGGTGCCGAAACGTTTCTCCGATTCTTCGTAGCGTTCCGTCAACTCGAAAAAGGGTTCGGCCCGAAGATGGTCCGCACCCCGGGAGGCGATGGCGTAGGTGAGGCCGAAAGCCTTCAACCCCCGAGGATCGCCGCAGATCATGTCGAGCCCCTTCACATGAAAAGCATACTCCTCGGTGCCCCGCCCGAAGCGCCTCGCAAGGCTCCGGGTGCCTTCGGCAAAGGCATCGCCGATCCCCTCCCGCCGGACGATCATCCGGACAATCTTCTCGATGGTTTCCTGGTTTCCCCAGGTGAAGTCCAGCCCGCCCAGATCCTCCCCGGTGAGAAGGCCTCGCTGAACGCATTCCATGGCCCATCCGATGGTTTCCCCGGAACTGAGCGAATCTACGCCCATGCGGTTGAGGTAGGCGGCCGTCTTCAGGGCAAACCGCAGATCCTGATTGCCGATTCGGGAAGAGTAGCTGCAAAGGGTCTCGAATTCGGGGCCTTCGCTTTCGTCATCCTCGGTGACATAGTAGCGCGAGCAGTGGATATTGCAGTTGAAACAGCTCTTGTTTTTCACCTTGTACCAAGCCGCGAGCTTCTCCCCGCTCACGTCGTCAACGTATTCGGCTATGCCCTTCTGAAAGTGGTTGGTGGGAAGAATCCCGAGGCGGTTCAAAGCCGCCATGAGAAGGGTGGAGCCCAGTTCTCTGCGCTTGGCATACTCCGGGTGGTCCATGATGCGCCGGTCCAGTTCCCGGCACAGAGCCGAAAAAACTTCGGGCTCCGCCACACTGAGGCCCCCGGTGCCTCGCACCGCCACGGCTTTGAGGTTCTTTGCGCCGAAAAGACATCCCATTCCCGTACGACCGCAAACCCTGGAGTTGTTGCAGGCCACGGTGGCATATTTCACCAGGTTTTCCCCTGCAGGCCCGATGGCAGCCACCTGAAAGGCATTGTCACCCAGTTCCCTGCGGAGCGCTTTCGTGGTCTCAAAGATGTCTCTGCCCCAGAGGTGCCCGGCTTCCCTGAGCTCGATGCGCTCGTCTGCGATGAGAAGGTAGCAGGGCCTTTCCGATCTCCCTGTCATGATGATCTGATCGTAACCCGCCGCCTTGATCTCCGGGCCGAAATGACCTCCTGCCGCAGAATCCCCGAGGATGCCCGTAAGAGGCGATTTCCCCGAGATGGTCATGTAAGCCGATGTAGAAAGCAGGGTGCCGGTGAGAGGGCCCACGCCGATGAGGAGCATGTTTTCCGGTGAAAGGGGATCCACATCCCGTGCCAGCTCCTCGTGAAGCCGCCATGAATTCAACCCCCTGCCCCCAATGGCCCTCATGGCGTCGTGAGGGTCTGTTTTTTCCTTCCGGACCCGCCGTGTCGTCAAGTCCACTCGAAGAACGTGACCGGCATAACCGTGAAGCATTTATTGATTCCTCCCTGCTGCCCACTCGGCCCTCAGCACCTGAGACGACAAGAGCGCGTATTGGACCCGCTTTTCTTCACAAACCAGCCCCTTTTCCCCTCCGTGGAGGCTCACCGTTTCCGCCTTCCCCGCCGTAAAGGCAAGGGCTCCCATGGTGCAGGCCTCGACGCAGCGGGGCTCGCCATGGCAAAGGTCACAAACATAGGGGAATTCCCCGTGTAGTTCGATGGCGCCTATGGGACACAGCTCCTCACAGGTTCCGCAGCCGATGCACAGGTCCGGATCCACCACAATCTCTCCAAATGATCCCACCGTTATGGCGGACTGGGGGCAGTCCATGCAGTGGCGTTCCCTGCAAAGCCGGCAGAAAACGGGGAAATCAATGCCCACGTCCTCCATCTTCACGACTTTGATCCGGGCCAAGCTTCGCCCCACTTTTCCGGTATGGTAAAAGGAGCACTGGGTCTCGCAACGGCGACACCCTGAGCATTTGGATGGATCGAGAACGAGCATGACACCTCCTTTTCCCGCTACAGAAGTTCCCGAGGTTAAGGATAGCTCAAGCCCCCCTATGCGTCAATCGCCAATCCCGAATCGTTCTTCTAATTCTCAGAGCCGGCATTAGAAGCGTATTTAAGGCCGCCCCTGATCGACCTTTCTTGACATGCATCGCCGCGGTCTGATAATAAGACGGGCTCATCCGGCCAAAGGGGCAAGATCGACAAAGAAATCTTTTTTGCAGCATTTTCGCTTTTTGAAAGGAGTCCGCCCATGAAACACAAAGGAATCACAAAATCGCTTTTGACGCTTTTATGTTTACTGCCTTTCGCTTTGCCTTCCCCTGTATCCGCAGACCAATACGTGATGAAGTTCGGACTGGCCGCCCCTGATCAAAACCCGAGCTTCTGGGCCACCCATTATAATTACTTCAAGTACGAGGTGGAACGAAACTCCAACAACCGTATCAAGGTGGAGCTGATTTGGGGGGGCGCCCTTGGAAGCCCCGCGGATCGGATGAAACAGGTCATGATGGGGCAGATCCAGGGGGCCGACACGGCGGAAGGCCCGCTTGCCACGGTCTTTAAGCCCGTCCAGGTCTTCTCCATCCCCTATCTCATCGAGGATGAATACCAGGGATGGCGCCTCTACGACGGCCCCTTCGTTCAGAAGATGAGTGAAGAGCTTCTCAAGCAGACAGGGATGCGGGTGCTTCACTGGTGGGAATCAGGAGGGTTCAAGCAATGGTCCAACTCGAAAAGACCCGTGCGCACGCCCGACGACTTTAAAGGGCTTAAGATCCGCGTTATGCCCTCGCCTGTGTTTCAGGCAGTGGTCTCAAGCCTTGGCGGGTCCCCCACGCCCATCGCCTTTGGAGAACTTTACGGGGCTCTGAAAAACAAGACCGTGGACGGCCAGGACAACGCCCTGTCCCTCGTCGATCTCTTCAAGTACTACCAGGTTCAGAAATACATCACCGTGGACAATCACGTCTACGCCGTGTCCGCCATGCTCGTGAACGACAAATTCTATCAGTCCCTGCCCAAAGATCTCCAGCAAGTCGTCGACAACGCCCAGAAAGTCGCTCTTGCCGTGAATCGGGGTGTTTCCAGGTACACCGATCATATGGCCTTGGACAACCTCAAGAAAAACGGCATGGAGATCCACGTCGTCACGCCGGCGGAAAAGCAGCTTTTCAAGGCCAAAGCCCAGCCTCCGGTTCTGGAATGGTTGCGCAAGGAAGTGGGCGGCGATTGGGTGGACGGGATGTTGAAAGCGGCGGAGGCGGCAAGGTAGCGTGTAGCGGTCATGAACAGATTCTTCAAACACCTCGAAACCTTTCAGGCGAAGATTTGCTCCTTCCTGCTCGTCTTCATGTCCCTGATGGTGGTGGTCCAGGTCGTGCTGAGATACGTTTTCGGTTTTTCCTTTGTGTGGTCCGAAGAACTGATTCGTTATCTCATGATCTGGATGGTCATGATCGGTTCGGCCCTGGTTCAGTCCAGGAACGAGCATATTCGCATTGACTTTTTTCCCATGCTGGCGGGCCCCCGAGGAAGGCGGGTGATGGAGACGATCTTTCGCCTCTGCACCCTTGCCTTCCTTACCGTCATTGTTCTCAACGGTCTGAAGATGGTCTATTTCAACCGTCTCTTCGAAAGCTCCGGGCTGCGGATTTCTATGCTGTGGCCCAGCCTTGCCATTCCCCTCGGGGCCTCGCTGATTTGGGTCTATACGCTTCGCGATCTTCTCCGAGACGGATACCGCTTGCTGGCCTGGCCCGAGCCGAAGCTTGCGGAGGAAGACACGCGCCAAAGCACGGCAAAGTTCCGGCCCCCCCAATGAAATCTGCTAAAGCAGATTTCATACAACGCCCCTGCGGGGTTTCAGGATTCAAAAGAGTAAACTGGAAAGGGCGGGAGATAAGCAGCGGAAGGTTCCATGTCGCTTACCCTGATGATCTTCATCTTTGTCATTCTGCTGGTCGCGGGCATGCCCGTCGCGTTTGTCATGGGTTTTTCCGCCACCCTTTATCTCCTCTTTTCCCCTCAGGTCTCCTTCGTGGACATGGCGCCCCAAAAACTCTTCGCCGGTATGGATTCCTTTATTCTCATGTGCATCCCCTATTTTATCCTTGCAGGCGAAATCATGACTCGCGGGAAAATCGCGGACAGGCTCGTGGATTTCGCGAATATGGTCGTGGGCCGATGGCGAGGAGGACTGGCCCAGGTCAACATCCTCGCCTCCATGCTCTTTGCGGGGATCACGGGCGTCGCCCTGGGCGACATTGCCGCACTGGGCTCCATCTTTATCCCTGCCATGAAGAAACAGGGCTATGACAGCTCCTTTGCCGCGGCGGTCACTGCAGCCTCTTCCATCATCGGCCCCATTATTCCCCCTTCCATGATCATCGTCATTTATGGAGCAGTGACCAACGTTTCCATCGGCGCTCTTTTCGCCGCAGCCATTGTGCCGGGCATTCTCATGGGCCTGGCCCAGATGGTGATCGTGGCCTACCTGGCTCGACGACGGATGTATCCCAAAATCCATATCCCCGTCACACCCTGGAAACTGCTCGTGGGCTTCAAGGATGCTCTCGTGCCTCTCATGATGCCGGCCATCATTCTTTTCGGCATTCTTTTCGGCATCTTTACGCCCACCGAGGCGGCCGGGGTTGCCGTGCTCTATGCCTTTATCGTGGCCACTTTCTTTTACCGTGCTTTGAGCCTCGGCGATTACGGCCCCATCTTCAAGACCGCTTTTTTCTTCTCAGCCAAGCTCCTGATCATTGTGGGATGCGGATCTATTCTCTCCTGGGTTTTCGGGATCGAGAACATCCCGGAAAAGGTCAAGGGGATCTTTTACGCTATCACCCACAACAAGGTCATCCTCCTTCTTCTGATCAACCTTTTCCTGATTCTCCTCGGGATGTGGCTGGATTGCTCCGCTTCCATCATTCTCTTCGCTCCCATGCTCATGCCTTTGGCCATGGAAATCGGCGTCGACCCGGTCCAGTTCGGGGTCATCATGATCGTCAACCTCAATATCGGCCTCCTCACGCCCCCCCTGGCCATCTGCCTGTTCGCGGCCGCGGACATTTCTCACGACCCTGTCATCCGGGTGATCGAGGCCGTTCTTCCTTTTCTCATCGCATGCTCTGTGTGCCTCCTCCTGATCACCTTTATCCCCCAGTTCACCATGACCCTCCCACGCTGGCTGGGGTTGTTATAAGAGGGTAGCGCAATGTTGGACGAAAGGATCGAACCATGAACAGCCGGGAGTCTATGAGTTACACCGTCAGTGCCGAGGTATCCGTGCCGGCCCAAGAGGCCTTCCGTTATCTTTCCGACCCCTTGATGCTCGGTCGCTGGGCCCTGGGTTGCTTTCATACCCGGCCGACGGCGCAGCAGGGTCTGTTCAAAGGCGTGTCGCTCTTTGACGGGCTGGAGACATGGTTTCATATTGAGACGGACCTCGAACGCCTGGTGATCGACTACCACGTAGGCGGTCCCCAGGACCGGCGACCCCGCATTTCCACACGAATCGTTCCCGGATCCGGGTACGGCCGGGACGATCAACACTGTATCGTCACCATGATGGCCTGGCGAACGTCGGACATGTCAAACCTCCGCTGGCAGCGTCTGTGCGCTTCCCACGATGCGGAGATCTTTCTCATCCAGGCCCAGCTTGAACATCGGGCGTCCCACGAATAAATGCGGGCCGCCGGGCTGCGCTTCAACCGCGCACGGTGATGCGGATCGACTCCAGGGGGGTCAAGGCCTTCAGGGTCGTGGATTTTCTCGCATCATAATAGATGATATCTTCCTTCTTGAGTCGGTGGGAGACACCGTCGTGCTCGAACACGCAGCTTCCCTTTGTAATGTAGACCCAGGCATGGCCGTTCTCTGTGTGGGGCTTCACCAGGGCGCCGGCTTTTGCTTTGAAGTGGTTGACCACGATGTCCCTGGAGATGAGACCGAAAGGGGCGATAATTCGAACCTCATAGTCCCGCAGTCGGATGCTCTTCTGTTTCTTTTGGTCGAGCTGATAGAATCCTGAAGGCTCCTCGTGGATGAAATCATCCATGCGCCTTCTGCAAACGGTCGCGATCTCGGCCAGCAGGGCCACGGAAGGACTCTTGGCCCCGGTCTCGACTCTCTGGAGCATGGCTTTGCTTGTCCCCACCAGCTCCGCGAATCTTTCCAGCGTCAAGCCGAGCGCTTTTCGTTCCTTTCGGATTCTTGAACCGAGATTTCCCGTTTCCATGATTTCCACGACGGCTCACCCACCCATGAATCTACAGGCTTAGGCGCAGTCCGGTCAATTCAAAAATTCAAATATGAATAAATTTTTTCATATAGGATTTTTTTTCTTGACATATCGGTGCGGTTTTGATCTCCTTGATGCTGTCCAAGGCTACCATCCCTCGGTATTTCGAACCTCCGGGCCACCCGAGGGATGACGAATTTGCTGCTGCCGTTGTCGTGGATTTTCGGGCGCGGTCTGTCGCCTTATCAAAAGCCATCCTCATGGAGACGATCCTGTGAAAACCATTCTGACCGGAGACGACATCGACCTTGCCCATCACTCGGGCAAGAAAGAAATTGCAGTCGGGCCCGATGACATCATTACGGGCATTGCGCAGGAAAAAGCGGAACACTACGGCATCCGTTTGGTTCCCCAAGCCCAAGGTGGCGCAGGGGCGCTTCGCCCCGAGCCGTGGATGCCCCCCGGGAAAAGCGAAACGCCTTTTGCAGCCTCCTCCGAGACGATTGCGGAGCCTCCCTTTGACATGCAATACTGGCGAAAGCAGTTTCCCATCCTCTCCCAGTACATTCACGTGGCCAACTGTTCTCAAGCTCCCCAATCGACGTTCACCCATGACGCGGCTTTGCAATATCTGGAGAGTTGGAATCAGATGGGCATGGATTGGGACCGGTGGATGGAGGAGGTGAATCAGTCCAAAGCGGAGTTCGCAAAAATCATCCATGCCGACCCGGAAGATATTGCCATAGGGACTTCGGTATCCGAACTGACCAGTGCTGTGGCCAGTTCACTTCCCCTGAACACCTCGAGAAAGAAAATCGTTGTCACCGAAGCGGAGTTTCCTACCGTTGGACTGATCTGGCAGGCCCAGGAAAAATACGGATTTCAGGTCCGGTTCCTGCCGGTCAAGAGCGGTGCCGTCGATCCGAAGGATTACGACCAGTACGTGGGTCAGGACACGATCATCACTTCGGCCTGCGATACCTATTATTACAACGGCTTCAGGCAGGACCTGAAAACCATCATTCCTAAGATTCATGAAAAGGGCTCCCTCGTCTTTGTCGATGCCTACCAGGGCCTCGGCACCCATCCCCTCGACGTGAAAGAGCTGGATATCGATTTCCTGGCCACCGGAAACCTCAAGTATCTGCTCGGCGTTCCCGGCATTGCATTTCTCTATGTAAAAAAGGAACTCGTCGAGCATTTGCACCCCTCTCTTACGGGATGGTTCGGGCAGGAAAACCCCTTTGCTTTTGACATCCACCGTTTTGTCGCTGCAAAGGGGGCCCGGCGCTTCGACAACGGGACCCCGCCCGTTCCGACCGCCTATATTGCAAGGGCGGGGATGAAAATCATCAACACCGTCGGCGTTGAGAACATTTACCGGTGGACCAATGCCTTGTCGGAGTACTGCATTCAGGGCGCCCTTGAAAGAGGGCTCGAAATGGCCGGCCCCACCGACCTGAGTGTCAAGGCGCCCAATACGGCCATCAGGGTACCCGGGGACTCCCATGACTTCGAACTGGCGCTCAGAGAGCGAGGCATCATTGCCTCCGCCAGAAATGACGTCGTCAGGGTGGCCCCCCACTTCTTTATCACCCGGCAAGACCTGGATTGTGTTCTTGATGCCTATGTGGATATCCTGTGTAAAGATCCGAATTCGAGAATTTCCTGTGACAAGAAGAAGTGCTGGAATCTTGCATGATTCGGGGTTTTCATTTTTCTGACATGTCGGCTTTTTGAAAAAGCCGCAAGTATCAAGCGTGGGGGGTCCTTATGAAACTTTGTAAAGTCATCGGGTTTGCTACGGCCTCCTTGAAGGTCGAAGGCTTCAGCCCTTACAAGATGGTGATTGTCAAGAGCATGGATGAGAACGGCTCACCGGTGGGGGAGCCGTTTCTGGCCGTAGACACTTTCGGGGCGGGACTTTCGGAAGTTGTTGCCGTGGCCACAGGAGCACCGGCCGCCCATGCGCTGCCGGATAAGGGCCTGCCTGTCGACGCTGCGGTGATCGGGCTCCTTGATCATGTATCGATATACAAAAAAGAAATCTACAGCAAACATAAGGAGGGTTAAATGGAGAAGGCTCTGGGTATGATTGAAACAAGAGGCTTGGTCGGGGCCATTGCGGCGGTGGATTCCATGTCAAAGTCCGCCAGTGTGGAGATTCTCGGTTCAAGAGAGATTGGAGCGGGCCTCGTCTCCGTCTTTGTCAGGGGAGACGTCGGGGCGGTCAAGGCGGCGATTGACGCTGCGGCGGCGACGGTCAAGAAAATCGGGGAGATTCATTCCCTGTTTATCATTGCCAAGCCCAGTGAAGAGGCCATGGTGATGGTGCCGACCGGCAACCTGCCGACCCAAAACCCATGAAACGCTTCCAAACCCGGTTCACAAGATCCAGGGCGGCCGGGTCGGAGAGTGTTGTTGCGACATGAAAAAACCGCTTGTTCCTGAGGGTGGACGGCCATGGCCGATGAAGAGGTTCAATTAAGAGCATATGCCTTGATCGACAGGATGCAGCCCCAGTTCGCTGCCTTTCTCGCATCCGAGCTGGATGGGGATGTTCCGCTCGAGAGAATGGCGGAGCTTTGGATGGAATTGTCTCCGGGCAGTGAGGTGTACAATCTCCTGGACTCGGCCCTCAAGGAATGCCATGCAAAACCGGGCCTTCAGATGGTCGAACGGGAGTTCGGGGTCCTTGAGCTCCACTCATTCGATCTGGAGTCGGTGAAGGAGGCGGGGCAGATCATCCTCAGATCTTGTGGCCTGGATGTTTCTCAACGACTCAAAGCAAAAGTCGTTTCTTCCAAGATCATTCACAAGGTCAACCCCTACCAGGCGCAGCAAATCAACAAGAACAGGAAAGGGACGCTCCTTCTGCCGGGAAAATCCCTTCTGGTATTCGAAGTGGAACCCGCCACCTATGTGGTCCTCGCAGCCAACGAGGTGGAGAAGGCCGCCGACATCGAACTCATTCATTTCAACCCCTTCGGCCGATTCGGACGGCTTTTTATCGCCGGCGGCGAATCGGAAATCAAGACGGCTCTGGAAGCGGCGCTCACCGCTGTTGAAAAAGGCTGACAAGGGCTGCCGGGATGCCTTTCATACCTCATGACTTCAAGAAAAAGGAAACCGTTTTCGTCCCGGAGTGGAGCAAGGAAACGGCCTTCGAGCCGGCCCCAGGTTCCTCCTCTTTGCCCGAAGCTTTCCTTCCTGAGCCCATTTCCGAAAGTCCCCCCCTCATCGTCAAGGGTGGTCGCCTGATTCTTTCCAGCGCCGGCGCTCTTCCTTCTGATATCAAGATCCGGGACGGCAAGATCGTTTTAATCGGTGAAAACCTTATTGACAATAATGCGCTGACGGTGGATGCAAAGGGGAAATACATCTTTCCCGGCATCATCGATCCCCACGTGCATCTGGGTATTTTCAAGGATTTTGACACGGAGATCGTGACCGAAACCCGCTCCGCCCTTCTTAACGGGGTGACGACCATCGGCCTGTATCTCGGAGGGCAGGATTCTTATCTGGGGCTTCTGGACGAGACGATCGGGAAGATAGAAAAGCACGCCTTCTGCGACATCTTCATTCATCTCGTGATTCTCACGAGAAGGCAGCTCGAAGAGATCCCCCTGTACCATTCGAGGTACGGTATCACCTCCTTCAAGACCTACCTGTGCGGCATCCCCGGGCTCATCCCGGAGGTAGAAGACGACTTCCTCCTCGATCTTATGGAAGCGGTGAAGGGTCTTGGGCAGGATGCCGTGCTCAACGTCCATGCCGAAAACCACCGGATCGTTGACCGGGCCACAAAGCGACTGAAAAAAGAGCAACCCAACCTGGATTCGCTGGCCCTTTGGGAAACAACCCATCCCTGTTTCGCAGAGGCCGAGGCGATTCAGCGGGCCGCCTTCTTGTCCAAGGAGTCGGGCCCGAAGATCTATTTTGTGCATCTTTCCTGCGCCGAATCGGTTCGCATGGCCGCAGCCCTGAAAAAGAAAAATGGGAACCTCTTTTTCGAGACCACCTCCCCCTATCTTTCCCTGGACGTTGAAGAAGACGGGGACTTTCGGTACAAGATGGTCCCCCCCATCAGGCACAAGAAGGATCAACAAGCCCTCTGGGAAGGACTGGCCGACGACGTCCTCGACACGATTGGTTCCGATCACACCCCTATGTCTACAGAGGAGAAGGCCGTAAGCGTCGATCTTTGGGATATCCCTCCGGGTTACCCTGCGGTGGGGACCCATCTTCCTTCCCTGCTCGACCGTGCGGCGAAATACCGCTTCCCCTTGGATCGTCTTGCAGAGAAAACGTCGACAGGACCGGCCAAGATCTTCGGTATCTATCCGCGCAAAGGCGTTCTTCTTCCCGGAAGCGACGCGGACCTCGTCATCGTGGATCCCACCCTCAAAAAAGCGGCGACGCCGAGGGCCGCCGCCTCCCGTTCCGATTACTGCCTCCACGAGGGCAGAATGCTCTCAGGGTGGCCTGTCGCCGTCATCAAGAGCGGGCACTTGATCTCTTTGGACCTTCCTGATGGCGCCCGGGCGCCTGTCAAAGGCCGTTATCTGACAAGAGGTTGATCCCCCCTCATTTTCCCGTCAGAAGCCAAACCGTATGCTGAATCCCCAGCCCCCCCAAAGGGGCGCACAAACAGGCGCATGTTTCACGATCACCGGTTGGCGGTAAACATAGTGAGGTCGGTAGGGGTGCCCATGGAAAGGGGAAATCCGTCCGTAGGCAGGGCTATAATGTTTGTGCACCACCCTGGGTTGCCCATGATGAACCACGACACGGTGTTTGGTGTAACCATGCCGCTCACCCCGGTATGGGCCGCCTGCCAGAGCGGTGCCGGTTCCTGAAAAAAGGCAGAAAACCGCCAGAGCTGCCACGATCCAAAAGAGTTTTCTTTTCATCACCAAGTCCTCCTTCGCGAATGTTTTGACTTTTTAGACGCGCTGCCGGGACTTCGGTTTACATGGGAATGGACCTTAACGTTGCATAAGATCTTCTCAGCCGGCATTGCCGGTATGCTGAGATGGGTGCACTTTACGGGCTGATGCTGGATGCTTGATCCTCGATGCTGGATACCCGGGACTTCCTTCATCATGACATCCACAAAATCCACAATCCAGGATCCAGGATCAGTCAATACCGACACGGGCTTTCGTATCAACGCCCTTCGACTGAATGAGCCGTTTTATGCAACTGTGGGATGGATGGGCGGAAGTGCGAATTGAGGGCCGGGGAAGCTGTTCGTGACGAGAAGGTTTTATTAATGGTCTCATAATAGGCTTGAA
>Ga0209164_1003777_pt1 | contig 14069 bp, 13 predicted proteins | sample MTBNYHSulfiMetaG_FD_187458 | JGI IMG/M metagenome (GOLD analysis project Ga0209164, IMG submission 187458) | Enrichment culture microbial communities from rom New York Harbor, USA that are MTBE-degrading - MTBE-NYH (New York Harbor Sulfidogenic)... | ecosystem: Environmental > Aquatic > Marine >...
TGCTTGAGTTGGTTATTAATCGGAATAGTCAGTTGTTTGTGTATGATACGATTGCTGCTGCGCCTGTGCCTCGGGCGTTGTCGCAATTTCAATATTTCAGTCAGCATCGTGGACGATCCCCGTTTTATCAGGAGTATGGGCCTCCTGCGCCTCTTGTTATGGATGAGAGTCCGGTGAATGGGTCTGTGGATCAGATGATTAATCCGTTGCTTTCTGTATATGTGTATGATTATCAGTTTGATTTGATGAATATTACGTTTAAAACAAATGCGACAACTGGCATTTGGCATACGATTAAAAACCAATTTAATGTCCATGAGGGAACGTATACTGCTACTACCACAGAAATGAACGCTTTTGGTACCACCTACTGGTGGAGTGTTACTGTAACTGACTCGACTGGTAAAGTAACCTCAAAAACGTATATATTTACCACAGTCCCAGGATAACCATAGTGATGAAATATCCCACTGGATTCTCTTAAAAAGAGCCAATCCTGCCGTATCTTATAGGTCTTCATCGTCTCATCACACCGGTTTCAATCATTCTATTCCTTCTCCTGAGCATCGGAATCGATAGAAGGAGGACACCAACCTGGCTGATGGGTATTGGTGCGGTCGTCATCCATTTTGTCATGGATTATTTCATCAAGGATTATAGCATCCTTATCTGATTATACATCCGTTTGTTTTTATTCCGCTCCGTCCGGCTGGAAGAACGCAAGATCAAGATTGCCCCAGTCGTCATAGTCACCGAACCCATGGCTCCCATCAGAGAAATCCATTATTTTGTACGTATACTGGTAGTTCATCACGGATCGGTAGTTTCTAAACAAGAGTCGTTGCAGGCTAAAGGGGTTTCTCATCAACTGGTTATCACAGCCGAGGGGGTTGCCCATGTAAATGCCAAGGGTGTGACCCAGTTCATGTAGCATGATAAAAGCCTGCCGGATGAAGCTATGGTTCTGGAAATACTGCGTAGAGATGACGTAGGAGTTCAGACCAGGTTTAAAAAAGCCTATGACAGGGTTTTCACCGGGGAACTCCATGCCCGGGATGGGGCGGTGGTCATGGACGTAGAGGGCGTAGCGGAACACGCCGCGACGCCAGTTCCCAGGGTCGTCATGTAAGAAATATTTCTGGTAGTAGACGCGCTCCTCACCGATCCATATCATGGGGTCATAGGGGAGGATCTCCCCGCCGCCCATGCATCCGTCATCCGCATGAAACACGATGTTTCGCTGCGCAAACGTCTGATGCACCTGCACGGTCGTGTTGATGGGGACGAAGAACCCTGGCCTATCAGGGGCTGGTGCCATCTGGTCGATTTCAAGATAGATGTCTTTGCGGAAGGGATCTGAGCCCCAGAGGCACACCAGGTACTCCTCGTAATTGTTCAACCCGTCGTTGTCAGCATCAAGGCGTCGGTGGTCGTCGAAGCAGAACGGGTCGTACCCGTACCGCCATTCCCAGGACAGGGGGATCAGGTCGTCATCGTCATCCCGGTCTGCATCGTATGCATATGGGTCAGTGCCGTAGAGATGTTCCTCGGTCCAGCGGGGGATCCCATCACCGTCAGGGTCGATAACATCGATGGAGAAACAGAGTTCAACATCCCGTTCGAAGAAGGAGAAGCTCGCATCGTCGCAGCCGTTAAGCCTGCCATACCCGCTTGGATCACCGCAGGCGTCATCCCCGGTCCATTGGCCGGTGAAGGTATCAAACACGACGGTGGCAGACCCAACCCCTGGGTCTTTTTGAAGGTCACAGGTAAAGAGGTTGTTCTCAACTAGCTCAAAGATGTCAAAGGTAAGGTTGATGGTGTGGCTGGCTGGGGTGCTGAGGGGAAACACATGGCTTAAGAGATCGTAGCGTCCGGTGAAGGTAAAACCGGTATCCTGCGCAAGACACTCTGAGCGGATGCGGACCTGAAACTCATGGCTGGTGAACTGCTGGACGTCCTCAAGATAGTGGCAGGAGGAAATGGTAAGCAGATATGATTCAGTGTACGGCTCAGATGCCTGTGGTGGTTCTGCATACGACAGGAGATAGATACAACAAAACATTACGACTACTACGAGTGTCTTTTGAAGGAGCATCGGAGAAAACCATGAAACGGTACACGCACGCCCTATTTATAGGTACCTGCGAGAGAGATAAAGCTGACGATATCTGTCATGCATTTCACACCCACGTATCAGAGGGTTTTTTTTGTCGCTAATCCACCCAGAACCGGGTGATATTTTTTTTTGCATCCCTTTTCTAAAAGCATCCTTTTTATACATGGTCTGTGTTGTTTCATGTGACGTAAAGGATCGTTTGTCTCATGAAGGTAACAGAGCTTTGCTGCAGACGATGTAACGAAGTAAAACCGCTCCATGAGTATCACCGTGGTTTTTTCGGGAAACACGGATACGACGTCTACTGTCATGACTGTCGCAGAGCACTGGATGAAATCGAAAAATCAGTTCAAGAGAAACGCTGTCGTCAATGCGGAAGAACCAAACCAATCTCAGAGTTTGGGAAAAACGCATCCACCCGCGATGGGTACTTCAAAGAATGTGTGGACTGCCAGGATGAGAATTTTCACCGGAGACGAGAACGCAAACAGAACACCAGTTGGCATAGGGAGATGGGGGTCTGCTCCCTCTGCGGGATGCTTCAGCCGACCTGAGGCAAAAGCCCGTCGCAGGAAAAGCACCCATGCGTGGTATATGAGAAAGAAAGCCCAGCAGGAAAAAGAACGTCAGCAAGAAGAACCGTAAACAGATTTTTTTATAGGCACGAGAATATTGAGATAAAACATCCAATACTAATCTTTATATAGGGGAACATCCTTGATTTTTTTGGGAGAAAAGAATTGGGAAGACCACCTACTCCAATGCAGATGAGTTTTTCAGAACTGAACACCACCTTGGATGTGTTGCTGAATGCCGCAAACCTCCCAGGCGCGGTCCGTCATCACGGCAAGGAAATCCAGTACCGGAAATACAGCAGGATGCGACTTCTGCTCATCGCGTTGTATCGGCTGCTTGCCGCGCAGATGTTTTATCAGAAGCAGATTCTCACCAGGCTTGGGTCGTTTAAAAAAGCAGGGTTTCTTAAGACATTCAAACCCTATTTCTACATCTTCCGCATCGGGCTTCCTGACCTTGTTCACTGTATGGGTGGGCGTTTTGACAACGCCATCGCGGCCAACTACATGATCGCGGCGATGTTTTACGATGCAGCCTGCGACGTCCCAGAGTATCGAAGATACCTCCCTGTGTTCAATGACTTCATCATGGAGGGTACGCCGATTACCTCGGATGATGACGAGTACCTCAGGGTCTTTGCGCAGGCGATGGATTATCTCCGGTCTGCTGTCGATGCAGAGACCTTTGAGACGTTCATGAGCTACATCCGGATTGAGCATATCACCCAGCTGATGAGCATCTCCCAGGCATCGGAGACGTCCTTGACAAAAGACCTGTTGTTTAAGATAACGTTGGCGAAAGGCGGTATCACGATCATGGCGGGGACGTATCTGATGGCGCCGCACATGAGTCTGGAGGGGCGAGTGGCGATTTACGAGCTGGGTGGGGTGCTGCAGATCCTGGAGGACGTCCATGACATCAATGAGGATCTGGGGATGGGAATCAAGACGCTATCCAATCAGCAGTTGATCGGCTACGATGAGCTTCGTGAGTTGTATATCGGTACGATCAACAATGCGATCATTCATTGTCATCTTGACCCGGATGTCCCAAACGCGACCCTGGATCTCTTCTGCTGGCTGATCGGCAAGGTCCTTGAGAAGAAATACAAACCGTTGTTTCCGACACGATGAACATGGGCATCCCCCAATTATTTTTTTTCGCTGCGTAGAACATATCGGTAGTTGTCGGTGAATCGTGTCGTGGTACTGCATCGTCGTCATTGTGTTGACTAGGCTTTTATGGCATTTCTTATCCTTCTTGCTGCTGATGCAGGGATGGGGTTTGTTGCGCCCTGTCTTTGTCCGTCGTCGTTGTTCAACGGGTGGTGTACGGTACCAGCGATGAAACCAGCAAAATGAAAGAAAAAATCTCTAAGTACCTAATGGGGACGCTACTGTTTCGTCCGTCATCAGCGTAAGGTACTTGCGTATGATACTGTTAAAAAAGCAATGATTTGGTCAGGTAGGTTTTTTCTGGTTGTTCATCCTTTTTTTTAGATAATACGAGACTACCGAGTGTTGTTTCCAGCTAGGTTATCCCTACCGATACCTATAAAATACATAACGTCTTATCTTATATTATACTATATTTGATATAAAATATTATTGTATCATATATGATACAAAATCGTAATAGAGATAGATGAACAGATTGGAAATCAGAGAAGTGGGACTATGAGTGCAAAAACACAAAAACATCCGATGAAACCCTCCGCCTACGCAAGTATGGTGACCATTGTGTTTCTGCTGCATAAACATGCACGGAGCAAAAGCATCGCCAGCGTCATCCGAAGCACGGATCAACTCTGCGGCCTGCTTGGGTTTGACGCCACCGTCAGTCGCATGACCAAGTACCGCATCGTAGCAGAGCTACTCCACCAAAACATCCTTTGTGCGACCTCCACGGCAAAGAACAAAAAGATCTCCCTTTCACCAGCGCTTATGGACTTCTTAGAGGAACACGGTGACTGACAAAGACATCCATTCCTGTTGGTTTCCTGTATACATTTTTTTCCTCTCGGTCTTTTTTTAGGAACCGATGCTCATGATGCAACAGGACGAACCCTTCTTATTGCTGCGTGAAGCCTCCACTATGAAACACTTGTATTTTAAAATTTAGAAAACTTTTTAAATGACAATTGTATTCATGATACAGTATATCAGATTTAAGTGTACTATGAGATGTTTAAGAGAAGGAGCAAACAAGGAGAGGAGGAAGGGACGGTAACGTTCTTCATATTATCCCCCTATACTTTTTTATCCCTTCCCCCTATTATCTTTTCAACCACTACCATCGTCATCCCACCCGTTCAACACTTTTTTTGGAAAATGTTTTAAACAAACAGCAGATAGTCCGCTCCATAAAAAAAAAATTAATTGGTGGAGGTACAGATTCGTATGAATGACGCAGTCATTGTCGCAGCTGTCAGAACAGCACAAGGCAAATTTGATGGAGCCCTCAAAAGCTTTTCCGCACCCCAACTAGGTGCAATCGCCATAAAAGCAGCAGTACAGAAGGCATCCCTACAACCACCAGACATCCAGGAAGTCATCATGGGAAACGTCGTGTCCGCTGGCCTAGGCCAAAACGTCGCACGGCAGGCAGCGATCGCCGCAGGACTCCCCTATGAGGTCGGCAGCTTCCATATCGACAAGGTCTGCGGGTCCTCACTGAAAGCCGTGATCCTGGCGACCCAGGCGATCAAACTAGGGGATGCTGACTGCATCATCGCAGGAGGCATGGAAAGCATGACCAACTGCCCCTACCTCCTAGACAAGGCACGCTTCGGCTACCGGCTCTTCGACGGCAAACTCATCGACTCCATGGTCCATGACGGACTCTGGGACGTCTACAACAACTTCCACATGGGGATGACCGGGGAGATCATCGCAGAGAAATACCACATCACCAGAAAGGACTGCGACGAACTTGCCTACAGCAGCCATCACAAGGCAGCAAAGGCAACCGACACCGGCCTGTTCACAGACGAAATCATCCCGATCGAGATCAAACAAAAGAAAGGACCCCCGGTGGTCTTCTCCGCCGATGAAGGCATCAGGAAAGAAACCACCATGGAAAGCCTTGGAAACCTTAAACCATTCTTCAAAGAAGCAGGGGTGATCACCGCAGGCAACGCCTCACAGATCACAGACGGCGCCAGCGCAGTCGTCCTGATGAGCAAACAAAACGCACAACAGCACACCCATGAGATCCTTGGCACGGTCACAGGCTATGACGTCACCGGAGTGAAACCCGAGTACGTCATGGAAGCACCCATCCCGGGGGTAAAAAAACTCCTCAAGAAACTACACCTTTCCATCGATGACATCGACCTGGTGGAGCATAACGAAGCCTTCTCCTCAGCATCCGCGGCACTCATCAAAGAAATCGGCATCCCTAAGGAAAAATTCAACGTCCACGGCGGCGCGATCGCTCTCGGACACCCGATCGGCTGCAGCGGATCACGCATCCTGGTCACCCTCCTGCATGCGTTACAACACTACAACAAACACCGGGGTCTGGCGACCATCTGCCTTGGCGGAGGCCATGCCGTCTCCATGATCGTCGAACGATAAAAAAAAAAGAAGGAATGAAGATGCATATCAAAAAAATTGGGATTGTTGGCGCAGGGACCATGGGCCATGGCATCGCCTTGGTCAGCGCAAAGGCAGGCTACGACGTCATCCTCCATGACATCAAAGACGACTACGTCAAAAAAGGACTTTCCTCCATCGAACGGTTCATCGACAAAAGCATAGAGAAAGCAAAGATGACCCCGGAGGATAAAAAAAATATCCTAAGCCGGATCCATGGGACGACACACCTGGAGGACTTCAAGGATGCTGACCTTATCATCGAAGCCATCGTCGAACACGCCACAGTGAAAAAAGACGTCTTTACAAAACTCGACAGCATCTGCAAGAAAGACACCCTGTTTGCGTCAAACACCTCCACCATCCCGATCACGGACCTTGCGTCAGCCACACACCGGCCAGATAAGTTCATCGGCATGCATTTCATGAACCCAGTACCGCTCATGAAGCTGGTGGAAGTCATCAGAGGCCTGCGGACGTCCGATGAGACCACCACGATGATACAACAGCTTGCCGAGACGATGCAGAAGACCCCTGTCGAGGTTAACGACGGACCAGGGTTTGTCTCCAACCGCGTGCTGTTTGCCATGATCAACGAGGCCATGTTCTGCCTGCAGGATGGCACCGGCACCGTCCAGTCCATCGATAGCGTCATGAAACTCGGGATGAACCACCCGATGGGGCCCCTGGAGCTTGCTGACCTCATCGGCCTGGACGTCAGCCTCAGCATCCTTTCCGTGATGTACGAAGGCTTTAGCGACTCCAAATACCGCCCCTGCCCGTTGCTGAAAAAAATGGTGCAGGCAGGCTACCTGGGCAGAAAAACAGGGAAAGGATTCTACGACTACCCACCGAGGTAAGACCCATGACCTACCAGAACATCACCGTCGAAACCAAAGACAGCATCGCCACCATCACCATGAACCGCCCGCAGGCGCTCAACGCCCTGGATAGGCAAACCATCGCTGAGCTTACCTTGGCGGTCCAGCAGCTTGAACGCGACCCAGCGGTCCACGTCGCCATACTCACCGGCAAAGACAAGGCGTTTATCGCTGGCGCGGACATCAAACAAATGCAGCACATGGACCCCCTGGAGGCACAACAGTTCGCAGTCCAAGGCCATCAGCTCCTGCATGCCATTGAGCACTCCCGCATCCCCTACATCGCCGCGGTCAACGGCTACGCGCTTGGCGGCGGCTGCGAGGTGATGATGGCCTGCGACCTGATCATCGCCTCCACAGCAGCAAAGATAGGACAACCGGAGATCAACCTGGGCATCCACCCGGGGTTTGGCGGTACCCAGCGGCTCCCCCGGCTCGTCGGCAGCCTAAAAGCAAAAGAGCTTCTCCTCACCGGCGATCCCATCGATGCAGCAGAGGCACACCGCATCGGCCTGGTCAACAAGGTCGTCGAACCGGAAAAACTCATGGAAGAAACCGAGAAAATCGCCAAAAAAATAATGACAAAATCAGGGGTACAAACACGCTTCATCAAAGAACTGGTCAGTAAAGGCACCAACATCGACCTCCCCTCGGCATGCGCTCTTGAGATCTTCTCGTTTTCCGCAAGCTTCTCCACACAAGACCAAAAAGAAGGCATGACTGCGTTCCTTGAGAAACGAAAACCACTCTTCAAAAACAAATAACGACCCTGTCGAAAGCACCCTTCTATCACTGATGAGGCATATATTTATAATAGGGGGCTCCTTTAGTATATCACTATAGGGTGAAAAAGATGAGGACAAAACTAATTGGCCTTCTTATAGGAATCATGCTTCTGACGACGTTTTTAACAGTCGCACACCCCCTGCATACGACCACACCAGCCGCCGAAACAAAAACAATGGAAACAACCGCATCCATGAATGACGTACCGATATGGGAGCTTGGTGATACCTGGACCTACAAGATCAACGACATCGCGATGAATATCACGGATGAAACGCAATCACTGCGGCTGAATTGGAACATGGCGGAACTTCCGCTTACGGTAATAAACACGACCGGGGATTTCTACACCCTGTCCTTTAGCACGACCATGAACGCGTTTGGCCATCTGAACACCGACCAAGGCGACGGCCCTGTCAACATCTCCATAACCATCGACAATCTACAGATCGAAGGCGCAGTGGTTTTTGACAAAGCGACCCTGGGTCTGAAGGATTTCTCGCTTTCGTTCATCGAACAAAAAAAATTCACCTTCACGGTCATCGAACAACCGTACGTGACCCTCCCAGAATTCCTAAAGAAACTCACCGTGAAAGTCACCTCGGTCCTAAACATTGAAAGCGACACCTCCATCGACATCCTGACGTTCCCGATGCAAACCGGGATTACCTGGAATCTCTCGTCAGCAAACCTCACAACCAACGGCCTGATCGAATCACCGTTGCTGAATTTAATCCATCTCATCAACAACATCGCCAAACTCTTCAACAAAGAATTCCTCCCGCCAGAGGTGGCGGCTCTGCTTCCGATCGTTGATGTCAAGGATGCATTAACGCTTCTGATGGGAAGCAACGTGTTCCAAGTCCCTGTGCTCCCGTACGCGTTCTTCTGCCTTAACACCGAGAACATCACGGTGCCCGCAGGCGTGTTTGAAGCGTTTAACATCACGCTGCTCGGCGGCCTAGGCCAATGCTACTTCGCACCAACGGCAGGCACCATCATTCTGATGACCGGGCAGTTCCAGGACGTCATCCCCTTTGTCGAAACCATCGACCTTGAGCTGGTCTCAACAACCTACAGCTAACCCCCCTGGAAAAGCACACCAACAAAAAAAACCATCTTTCTTTTTTTCTTATTTGAGGATCTTGCCAAGGATCTGCTCCGCGGCGCTATACGGGTCCAGCTGCTTTTTCGCGATCTGATCGATGCAGCAATCAACGGTCGTCCGAAGCTTTTTTTCATCGAAGATGAAATCCATCAGCCGTTTCCTGATAAGTTCGATAAGCTCAGCTTCGTAGCGTTGCCGTCTACGTTCCTCAAACCCGCTGGTGTTCTTCAGGTGCTCTTGATGCTCGGCGATCTTTGACGTCAACTGCTGTATCCCTTTTTTTTCCTTTACTGAGGTCGCAACGATCGGTGAACGCCATTCAGACGTACCGATGAGGTCAAGCATGGACTCCAGTTCAGCTACGGTCTGCTCCACCCCTGGTTTATCCGCCTTGTTGACCACAAACACATCCGCTATCTCCATCAACCCTGCCTTGATGGTCTGCACGGCATCCCCCAGCCCAGGGACCAACACCACAAGCGTGGTATCCGCTATCTTGACGATGTCGACCTCATCCTGACCAACCCCGACGGTCTCGATCAGGATCACCTCCATGCCTGCGGCATCAAGGATCTCCACGACGTCATACAACGCACTAGTCAGACCACCCATCATCCCACGGGTCCCCATGCTGCGGATGAACACGCCCGGGTCCGTGGAAAGATCAGTCATCCGGATTCGGTCCCCCAGCAGCGCGCCACCGGTGAACGGACTGGTCGGGTCGATCGCGATCACGCCTACCGTCTTGCCTTCCGCCCGGTACGCCAACGCAAGCTGTAAGATTAGCGAGCTTTTCCCACTGCCCATCACCCCGGTGACACCGATCACCAATGCCTGGCCGGTATGCGCATGGATCTGTTTCATCGTCTCCACCGCATTTGCATCATCGTTCTCAACAAGGGTGATCAACCGAGCGATCGACCGATGATCGCCATCGATGACCTTTGAGGCAAGCTGGCTCATCGTTTCACGTTCTTTTTGATAAATCGGACGATGTCCTCGACCGGGGTGCCTGGTCCGAACACCTCAGCGACCCCTGCCTGTTTCAACCGAGGCACATCTTCCTGGGGGATGATCCCGCCGCCGACAAGCAGCACATCCTCCATCTGCTGTTGTTTGAGAAGCAGTGCGACATCAATAAAAAGCGTCATATGCGCACCAGAAAGCAGACTTAAGCCCACCACGTCCACATCCTCCTGAAGCGCGGTATGGACGATCTGCTCAGCGGTCTGGTGAAGACCGGTGTAGACGACCTCCATCCCAGCATCCCGCAGCGCGCGGGCAACGATTTTCGCCCCACGGTCATGGCCATCAAGACCTGGTTTTGCGACAAGCACCCGTATTTTTTTTGCCATGGTTCTCTTTCTCCTTAATAGATCGCCTGTTCTTTATACTCACCGAACACCTCGCGGAGCACGTCACAGGTCTCCCCAAGGGTCGCATACCCATGAATGCAATCAAGGATATAAGGCATGAGGTTCTCATCCCCCGTGGCAGCCTTGCGCAGCTGTGAAAGACGCCTCGTCACCGTTGCGTTGTCTCGTTGTTTGCGTAGGTTTTTTAGTCGCTGGATCTGCCGTTCCTCGCCTTGCTCATCCATCTTCAGAATTGGAATCGAAAGACCCTCGTCAAGCTTGTAGCGGTTCACCCCGACGATGATCCGCTTGTTCTCCTCGACCTCCTTTTGGTACCGGTACGCGCTTTCCGCTATCTCCCGCTGGAAGAACCCTTTCTCGATCGCTGGGATCACCCCACCGAGCGCCTCGACCTTGTCGAAATACTTGTAGGTCTCCTCCTCCATTTTTTCGGTGAGCCACTCAACATAATACGAGCCGCCAAGAGGGTCGACGGTGCTATCCACCCCGCTTTCCTCTGCAATGATCTGCTGGGTCCGCAAGGCGATCCGCACTGCTTTTTCCGAGGGCAGCGCAAGTGCCTCATCCATGGAGTTGGTATGCAGCGACTGGGTGCCCCCAAGCACCGCGGCAAGCGCCTGCAGCGTCACCCGCACGATATTGATCTCAGGCTGCTGCGCGGTAAGCGAACAGCCTGCGGTCTGCGTATGGAACCGCATCCATAGGGACCTGGGTTTTTTCGCGCCAAGATGTTTCATCTCCCGTGCCCAGATCCGCCGGGCAGCCCGGTATTTGGCGATCTCCTCAAAAAAATCGTTATGGGCATTAAAGAAGAAGCTCAGACGAGGCGCGAAATCATCAATCGCAAGACCCCGCTGCATCGCAGCCTTGACATACTCGACCCCATCCCCAAGGGTGAACGCCAGCTCCTGGACCGCGGTAGAGCCCGCCTCCCGGATGTGGTATCCGCTGATACTAATCGTGTTCCACCGGGGCACGGCCTTACACCCGTATTCAAAGGTATCCACGATCAGCCGCATGGACGGCTCCGGGGGAAAAATGTAGGATTTCTGCGCGATGTACTCTTTGAGGATGTCGTTTTGAATCGTGCCCCCGATCGCCTGCTTGCTGATGCCCTGGTTCTCCGCGTTTGCGATATACATCGCCCAGACAATCGCAGCAGGCCCGTTGATCGTCATCGACGTCGTGATCTTATCCAGAGGGATGCCATGGAACAGCAGCTCCATGTCGACCAGTGATGAGATGGCGACACCGCATTTCCCAAACTCACCGCGCGCCAGTGGATGATCCGTGTCATACCCATACAACGTGGGGTAGTCAAACGCGACAGAAAGCCCAGTCTCCCCATGCTCGAGAAGGTACTGATACCGTTTGTTGGTCTCCTCCGCGCTGCCAAACCCGGCGAACTGCCGCATCGTCCAGAGACGACCCCGGTACAGGTTCGGATGCACCCCCCGCAGAAACGGAAACTCCCCGGGAAACCCGATGTCTTTGACATACTCCAACGCTGCAATGTCCTCTGGCGTGTACAGGTGGTTCATCTCGATGTCGGAGAGATTTTTGAATCTGTTTTTCCGCTCAGGGTTCTCCTTGATTGCTTTTGAATACACATGGGTCTCCCACTGCAGTCGTTTCTCATGAATCTGCTTTATGGTTTTTTTTTCATCCATACAAATCCTCTCCCTGATTCTTACCAATCGATCCCTTTTCTGCTGACAACCCCGGTTTGGAAGGGATGTTTGATCTCAAGGATCTCACTGACGATATCTGCGTCTTTGACAAGTTCCGCTGGTGCGTACCGACCGGTGCACACCAACTCCAGTTCCGTTGGTTTCTTGGAAATCAACTCCAAAACATCCTGCAAAGGGATGAGCTGATAGTCAAGGGCGACATTAACCTCGTCAAGAATCACCAGGTCATACGTGTTGCTCTGGATGACTTCCTGTGCATACCGAAGTCCTTTGTTCGCAAGGTTGATGTCCACCTGCTCGGGTTTCTCCTTTGAGACGAACTCATCGCGTCCGAACTGAACGACCGTGAAGTTCGGAAGGTGGTGCAATGCATCAAGCTCGCTGTACCGACGACCTTTCATGAACTGGATCATGATGACGCGAAGACCCGCCCCGGCTGCCCGGACGCCAAGTCCGATGGCAGCGGTTGTCTTCCCCTTTCCGTTGCCTGTGTACACATGCACAAAGCCTTTTTTCAGGGACATGGTGAGGTTCTTAAACCTCTATCTGTATTATATGTTTTTCTTTTCCAAAAGAATCTGTTTTATCAGAGGTGGTTTTTAGGGGAAGAACAGAAACCTTTATGTCTGATGATTTGTTTCCAACCCCCATGAAACTCGAACTAAACGAACAACAAAAAATGATACAAAAGATGGTCAGAGAATTCGCAGAGAAAGAAATCGCACCCATCGCAGCAGACTTGGACAAGAAGGGGGAATATCCGACGAAAACTCTTGAGAAAATGGCAAAACTTGGTCTTCTTGGAATCATCATCCCGACGGAATACGGTGGCGCAGGACTTGATGTGATCACCTATGCAACCGTCATCGAAGAAATATCCAGGAAATGCGCATCAACAGGGGTCATCACCTCTGTCCATAACTCGCTTGCAGCCTGGCCGATCATGAAATACGGCACCGAGGAACAAAAAAAGAAATACCTCCCGCTTCTTGCAAAAGGAGAGAAGATCGGTGCATTCGCAGGCACAGAACCAAACGCAGGCTCTGATCTTGGAGCGATGCAGACAACCGCGGTGCTCAAAGGAGACACATACATTATCCGGGGTGACAAGACCTTTATCACCAGTGGTCCGAAAGCCGGCATTATCATCGTGTTCGCGGTCACTGATAAAAGCGCTGGGTCAAAAGGGATTAGCGCGTTTATTGTAGAAAACACCATGAAGGGTTTTAAAGTAGGAAGTATTTTTGACAAACTCGGCATCAACGCAAATATGGTCTCGGAGCTGATCTTTGAGGATATGGAAGTCCCAAAGGAAAACCTCCTTGGCAAAGAAGGCGACGGGTTCAAAATTGCCTTAAGCACTCTTGATGGTGGTCGTATTGGTATTGCTGCCCAGGCGGTCGGCATCGCACAGGCGGCTCTTGATGAAAGCATCATGTATTCAAAACAACGGGAGCAGTTTGGAAAACCTATTGCGAAATTCCAGGCGATCCAATGGATGATCGCGGATATGGCAACACACATTGAGGCGGCACGCTACCTGGTCTACCATGCCGCGTACACCAAAGACAAAGGAGGGCGGTTCTCAAAAGAGGCGGCGATGGCAAAACTGTTCGCCTCGGAAACCGCGATGGACACCGTCATCAAGGCCGTCCAGATCCATGGTGGATACGGGTACACAAAAGAATACACGGTGGAGCGTTTGTTCAGAGATGCGAAGATCACCGAGATTTACGAAGGCACCTCTGAGGTGCAACGAATGGTGATTGCCGCAAACATGCTCGCGTGATATCCAAATCGTTCTATATCAAAAACAATCTCAGGTAGGTGAAACCACATGGGGGAGTTTGAGTACGAAAAAACGTATACGGACTGGAAATGGGACATCCCAAAGAAATACAACATCGGTGTCGACGTCGTCGACAAACACGCAGAC
>Ga0209164_1003779_pt1 | contig 14067 bp, 13 predicted proteins | sample MTBNYHSulfiMetaG_FD_187458 | JGI IMG/M metagenome (GOLD analysis project Ga0209164, IMG submission 187458) | Enrichment culture microbial communities from rom New York Harbor, USA that are MTBE-degrading - MTBE-NYH (New York Harbor Sulfidogenic)... | ecosystem: Environmental > Aquatic > Marine >...
GCCGCCAGCGACCCAAGACCTATCCCCACCGCCGCCACAACAAAAAGATAGCCGCTCTGCTCCTTCTCCCAATGCAGATGCTCCATCCCGTACGGTATGACGTTGTTGAAAATGTACCCGCCAATCAGCAGGAAATACGCCCCCGCCATAACCGACAGTACCAGGTCCCTGTCTCCCCGTATCCCCCACATCGTTCGCCAGATGTCACGCACGAAAAGTATGCTTGCCCGCTCTTTCATCCCAGCCGCCGGTGTCCTGCCCATGGCCATACTCGTCGTCAGCCCCGCCACTGCTATACCCACACACACCCCGCCTATTGCAATGTACTCGCCCTTCAGCAGCCATACCAGCCCGGGAGCCATTGCCGTCCCCGCTACTATCGCAAGATAGGTCAGCGCCTCGAGCCATCCGTTTGCACGCGAAAGCTCCGACCGGGTCACAAGTTCCGGCACTATCCCGTATTTTGCCGGCCCGAAAAATGCGCTCTGTGTCGCCATAAGGAAAAGAACCACCCATAGCCCCATCTCACTCCCCATCGCCATCGTCACACATCCAGCCCCCATGATCACGACCTCGGCTGCTTTAGCAGACCTGACAATATCCGTCTTGCTGAATCGGTCTGCCAATTTCCCCGCCCACGCAGAGAACAGCAGAAACGGTATGACGAACACCGCCCCCGCCGCTGCCATCACTCCTGTCGCGCGGTCAGGCCCCGCATCGCCCACTAGCCGAAAGACCACGAGCAGCCTGAACACATTATCATTGAGCGCGCCTAGGAACTGCGTCGCGTTCAGCCAGCCGAACCCCTTCGTGACAACACCCGTGACGTCGCTCGAATCGCTCATGTATGGCCCATCCATAAGACTCGCTCCAATGCCTTCGCTGATTATAGTGCCACTCCGCGTTTTCCGCCACCCTTCGACTTCCCTCGACACCTCGCCACGCCGTGTCACTCCAAACCGCACGATTCCTGCACCCTGGGCCGCCCAATCCGCCTGGCCCCGTAAAGCACCATTATCGACCGCATTATAATACAAGCCTGGCCCACCTACTGCTCCGAGCCCGGAACCTCAACGAAAAAAAAGCATACCCCCTCTTATGTGGATAGTACTGGTACTATTCGGTCGCTATTATCCCATCCTCCTGTCATAAAAGCACTTATGGCATCTGCGCATTCCTGCCCCTGGGCTTACTCGCCCCATCGAGGCCCCAAATACCCAGGGAATTGACCTGCCACCCCTCTTTCCGATATAATACTAGCTGTTGGCACACGCATTCGCACACCGCACGGACGGGAAGTATGGAGTCCGCAATGTTAGTCTGCATCCACCGCCGTTTCGGGGGTGCACATATATCTTCGTGTTCTTGAAGGAGGAACCGAACATGGTGAGATTACGTCTCATTAACCCGCGTTTTCTGATTGCGCTGGCTGTGTGCTGCCTCATAGGCTCTGCCACATCGTCAGCCTCGCAGGAGCTGCTCAAGATCGACCTCAACACCAGCCTGAACATCACCTATGCTGGATGGGAAGGGTGGCAGTTGGGGGGCAACTCCGAGGTCCAGGAGACAACCTTCAGCAATGGCATCCACTTTGCCTTCACCAATCCCACCGATGTTTCAATTCTGGTCGGTCCAAGAGGCAATACGAACTGGGGCGCCTTTGCTGGTGATACGGTCGAGCTGATCGATCCGCCGGTTGGCACCGGTGATTTGGCGTGCACCATCTCCTATCTCTCGCCAGGCAATTACACTCTTATCACATACCATAATGAGTGGATTGACGGCAGTAACATGGATGTATATCAGCAGATCGATGATGAACCCAATGTACTCGTATACCACGACATAGAACAGTGCCACAACGTGCCCAACAATGAGTATGTCATAGCCAACGGCGCGGTGTCGCTCACGTTCGATATAACGGTGCCAGGACAGACGTTCACATCAAAGTACATCACCAGTTACAGGTATAATCCGGGCGACCCCAACAACTCGGACGCCAACTCCTACAACGTTGCCATCTGTGGTTTCAAGCTGATAGCGAACGCTGTCTACTCCGCCTACAGCCCCTCTCCTGTTCCTGAGGCACGCATCCGCTACAATACAACCTACGACCTCTGCTGGAACACGCCCGACCCCATCGCGGCGGGCACGCAGAGATATGACCTCTACTTCACGAGTGACCCCAACGAGCTTACGGACCCAGGCACGGGTGACCCGCTCTTCCCCACAGGCCCGGCGAAACTGGTGTCATACCAACTCCAGTCCGGCCGCATGTGCGTAACGTGCCCCACTCTCAGCCCGTATACCGACTACTACTGGAGAGTTGACAGCTACGAAGAGGGTGTCGCAGAGAAGATTGTTGGTGCAGTGTGGCATTTCGATACTATGAACCAGCCCCCCACCCTTGACCTTGGACCAAATCAGGTCACCAAACAGGGGCGAGAGGTAACCCTCACTGCCCAGACTACGGACCTCGATGGCCTGCCCTTGGTGGGCTACAACCTGACTTACGAATGGACGTGGCGGAACGATCCCAATGCCGACCCTAACAATCCCGGTGATCCCAACTACGGCGACGCGTTTGGCTCCCATGACTCACCGTTCCCGGCTACCACACAGTCGGTCAGCTTCATCCTCGACCCCAATGATGCCCATACAGGCAGTGGAAGGGCTTACACCTTCAGGTGCACGGTCAGCGACGGCGAAAACAGCAGCTATAAGGACATCGTTGTCGCGTGCTACAACGACTCAATGACCAACTGTGAGATCAACAAGAAGCTGTCCAACTACCAGACCGCCATCAGGGCGCCCGGCGACTTCAACGACGACTGCATAACCGACATGCGAGACCTGTCGCTCTACGTGGCTCAATGGCTGGCATGTAAAGCTATCGATAACGTTTGCCCGTAACCCGGAAGGAGGTTTCCTGATATGTATACGAATAGTCTGAAGAAGCTTTCAGTATTCTCACTTATTATTGCGTTGGGTTTGCTTTGCGCCTCCTCTCCGGCGGCTCTGGTCCACTACTGGAGCCTTGACGACGAAACGCTGGCCGATGGAGGCACCGGCCTGCCCGGCTACCTCCCGCAAGCCGGCAGGCTCATAGACCCGTCAACTGAGTACACACCCCCGGTGCCGGGCCTGGGCAGGCTTAGCGGTGGGTATGACTTTGGCAGTGCCAATCCGCTCATATACTCTGACATTCTTATCGGCGGCGATAACATCAGCCAGAGCACTGTTCCGGCCCGTACTCTGCCCAGCCCGCCCTTGACCTTCAGCACGTGGTTCTACCTCACACAGACACCGCCTGCCAATGGCGTGTGGTATCTGGTTGGCAACTGGTATGCCAGCAACAACCAGGACAGGTTCTACTTGTCGCTCGGCGGCAATACTGCAGGCCAGGCCGGCATATGCTTCTCAATCGGTGCCACAAAAGACTGGGACAAGCAGTTGGACGGTCCGTTCACCATCCCTGTCTCCTATAACACCTGGCACCACATCATGATGTCCGTCAAGTCAGTCCAGAGCAGCCAGCAGGCCGAAGTCACCCTCGTCCTTGACGGCGGGACTCCCACTGTGATCACAACGACCGCTGGGCACTCTGGCACATCTCTCAACTGGGTTTTCGACAATAGCAACATTCGGGTAGGCACCAACGGCAACGGCATCGAGACCGGAAAGACGTTCCACGGTTACATCGATGACGTGGCAATCTGGAACCAGATACTGCCGACAAGTGCAGCGACATTCATGTGGAATGGCGGCACGGGCCGGACAGCAGATACGGCCGACGGCTTACGGTCCTATGACCCCATCCCTGGTCACAGGTCGGTCGGCAATGCAGGCACAACCAAGCTCCAATGGAGGAATGCTACCGGGTTGGCCTCATCCATGTGCAACGTCTTCTTCTCCACTGTTCGGGACGACCTGATTGACCCTAACACGAACATAACCAAGAGGCCCGGCGATAAGAGAATCGCCTATCACGTCATGGGCACGCCTGGCTCGCTGTCAGAAGCGACCCTCCCTGACCCGTTGCCCGAGGCTGATGTCTACTACTGGAGAGTTGACACTCTGAACACCAACTACCCGGTTGACCCCAACATCTATGCCGGTCCGGTCTGGCAGTACTCTGTAACTAATGCCGTTCCGCAGGTTGACGCTGGTCCCGACAGATACACGTATCCGGCAGCCGGAACGATCCAGATCAGCGGTACGGTCACCGATGACGGCTTGCCGTCCGGAGCTACCGTAACGTGCACGTGGAAGGACTCAGGCGGCACGCCGATAACGACCAACGTCGTCCAGGTGGACAACACCTACACGTGTACTGCCACTGTTCCCGTCGGCGCTGTCGATACCGTGACTACATATACATTGGTAGGCAATGACACGACCGGTGATGGCAGCGACTCCATACTGGTCACCGTGAAAGCGACACCGTGTGCGGCAGCCAAAGCCAACCCGACATATGTGAAGAACCGGGGCGATGTCGACGATGATTGCTTTGTCACGTTCAAGGACTATGCCCTCGTGCTCAACACATGGAACCAATGCACTGCTCTCGACGAGATCTGCAACTAGAACTGACTGGCTCAAATGCAAGAAAGCCTGGCGACACCCATATCGCCAGGCTTTTTTTCGCGCCCATCGCACCCCCTCTTCCCTTCCTCTTCTCCTATCCCCTGTCCCCTGGCTACTCACCCCCTCTTCTGTCCCTTTGCAGCTCCTGGTGATACCTCCTCGATGAACTTGATGCCCTGCATTGTATACGCCAGCATCGCCCACACCGCCGTAAGTCCGCTCGCCCACCACAGCAGCCACACCACCCCGTACCATTCCGCCATGAGTCGCTGCGCCTCCGGCCCGATCAGCGTCGCTATCACCATCGAAAGCTGCAGGAACGTGCACAGCTTCCCCGCGAACACCGGCACTATCCGCACCTGCTGCGTGATGAAGTATTGCACCACAAACCCCAGCGCAAGCAGCAGGTCCTTTCCTATCACCACCACCACAAGCGTCATCGGCAATCGATATCCCGCCACGGCGGCTCTCCCCGACGCCAGCAGCAATAGCGCCGCCGTCATCAGCAGCTTGTCCGCCATCGGGTCAAGGAACGCCCCCAGCGTCGTCTTCTGTCCGCGGCTCCGTGCCAGCCACCCGTCGATGCCGTCGCTTATCGCCATGCACACGAACATCCCCAGCGACACATACCGCATCATATCCCCGATCTTCGCCTCATTGATGTGTACCATGCACGCCACGAACGGCAGTATCAGCAGCAGCCGCAACAGCGTTATCCGATTCGCCCAATTCAACGTCTTTATCATTTTCCACCTGCCAATGTCTGACTATCCGTCACTTCGCACCGACCCGTCATCCTGTCCCAATCCGACCACAATCCCACCCCGTCGGGGCCTTGCCTCTATGAGTGCCCCTTTCGTTATTTTGCTGCCAGAGATTTCTGAAGGCCGCTCAGCAGCCTACCTGTCTCCTCACAGAGCGCCACCAGCTCCTTCGACATCGCGCTCGTCAGGTATCCAACTCTGTCGGCAATCGTTATCTCGGTCTCCAACTCCGCCAATGAGCCACGGGCAACGCCAAGGAATTGCCTGAATTCGCCCAAGCTATTCCTGCCTCGTCCCTCAGCGATGTTGGCGGCTACTGAAACAGCCGCTCCGCGCATCTGAGCTACAAGCCCATAGGTCTCTTCCTTCGGTAACTTACGGGTGCAGATATATGTGGCTTGCGCAAGAGACATGGCCTTCTGCCACACCACTAGATCTCTATAGCTTTGTATTGTGCCCACGTCTTTGACTCCTTTCAATGCCAAACCCGTTCCCGCAATCTATATTCATCTTGTCTTCCCTGACACCTAACACCTGGCACCTGAAACCTCTGTTCCCATCTCTTCTTTCCACTCCATCAGCTTCCTCTCCAGCTCATCCGACGCCCGCGCCTTACTGCTCATCGTCCAGCCGCCTTCGCTGTGCAGCCGCACCCGCCGCTCCGTCCCTTCATCTGTCGTAAAGCGGATTATAACATGAACGTTCCCGAAATACGCCGACATACTCTTCGCATCCACAGCCCTCTCTACCGCCACAAGCTGCTGTCGCCACACCCGGAAATCCTCGGTATCTCCCTTATAGACCAGTGCATCTTTCAGCAGCCAAAGCATCCCCACGTCGTGTTCCACCATCCCCGTCTTCTTCTTCGGGTCCTTCTTCTTGTCAGGGTCCGAGATGCCGATCCGTATGCCTCGCTCGATGTTCGCCTCCGATATCCCGCGCGCCGCAAGCCGCCTTACCACCATAGTCTTATTCAACGGCTTCCAGATGTCCACATATAATGTCACGCCCTGTACAAGTATGAACGACCCTATCAGCGGGATCATCAGTGATATGGTCGGAGGCAGACCGAACGCCGCCATGATTGGACTGAGCGCTGCGCCGACAAACCCGGCTATCCCCATCCCAATGAGTACCGGCACTACGATATTCATCCCCCGCAGCCTCCGGGCAAACAGGACCCAGAAGGGCTTGCTGAAGTCCGACGTGAAGCATCGTGTCCCCAGCGTTATGCCATATAGCCCGACGCCGGTCCCGAGGGCCAGGACCCCCATCACGAAAAGAACTACCATGAGAGCCATCACCCCTGACCTGCTGGGTGCCTCTGGCGCCTCGCTCGCCCCCTCCGGCAGACGCCACCCGAAAGTCATGACATACCCAGCCGCAAACCCGCCCACCATCACCAGCCCAATGAGCAGAAATCCCCCCACCCGCCTCATCGCCGACATCTTCTTAACCGCTTCCTGTGCCACAATCATTCCCTTTCACAACTTTTTTCTCTTCCCTGAAACCTGACACCTGAAACCTGACACCTGTCTCCCTCGTCATCCTGAGCGTAAAGGGGACTGGCTCGAACGCAGCCTGAAAAGGCTGCCGAGTGCCTGTCCCCTTTACTCCTACGCCTCGCACCGTACCCCACGCCTCCCGCCTGCGTCTCTTCGTGGCACGGTCGTCTTGGCCGTGTTCTCCTCTCCTCCTCGTACCACAAACGTCTCGACCGTGACTCTGTCTCCCTCGCCCAGCGATTCCTCTCTTGGACCACAGCGTGGTCCAATATGAATAGCCCCGGGTGCCAACCCGGGGTACCTGCCACAACAAGAAGTCCTCCAACCCCGAAGGGGTTGAATAACAGCACACCACCGGAAGCTGCCGATTCTTTTCTTCCAACTCAAAACTCATAGCTCTCATTGTCCGTGCTCGTCCGTGCGTGCTTCTTCTCCCTCTCAAATCTCAAATTTCACATTCTCTTCCAAAGCCGGCCCCCGAAACCTCGTTCCGCCGGGCCGAGACCGCGTGTAAAGGGGACTGGCTCGAACGCAGCCCGCGAAGGCTGCCGAGTGCCTGTCCCCTTTACTCCTACGCCTCCGCAGCGTGCCCCACGCGTCCCGCGTGCGTCAGAAATAGCACAAGCGGCCCCGCTTGTGACTTTGGCAACTCCACCAAGGGTCAGAACATTTTCTCCATGAGTTTCTTTTCCTCCCCCTCATCTATATAGTTCAGGAGTTCGGCGAGATCTATCTTACCTTGCACCAGACATAGCAACATCAGAACGCCAAGTAATGCATAGAAGTCCCACTGTTCACCGATCCGCCTGCTCGAGCACTGAATCATCTCGACCAGGCTGGCTTTATATTCTGCTTCGAGCCACTCCGGCACCGGAGGATTGCGTTCAAGATGGCGAGACTGCTCCACCTTGGCAGCAAACATGAACAGATTACTGTCAAGCCACTGCTTTTTCTCATAGATCCGCACCAGCTGCGGGATGGCAGCGTATGACGCCACACCCACGTCGCCCTGATGATATAGCTCCTCCCATAGGGTCTCCCATATCTCGCCAGAGGCGGCATCGCTTGCCTCCAGTTCCTTCAGCGCCACAGACGCATCGAACACTTGCCTGTATCCACCTTCAAACGTCGCCCAGCGATTGTCATCTAGATCGATCATAGAATCCTCTGCTCCCTTTGGCATTCCAGGTCTAAGATGTTCCCCTCATCACTTTTCACTGGCCCTTCTTCACTTCGTGACGCCTTCACTGGCACTCCAATCAAAGGCAAATCCGGTCGCCACCTTGCCGCGTACGCAGGTCGGATACACGTAGACCCCCTTTGGCTGCCAGTTCATTGTGGCTTTCGCATCGTCATATATGACAGCGACGACAGGTGAGCACGCCGCATTGGCCGGGCCAAACCCCTTCGGCCATCCGACCTCTTTCATTGGCATAAAGACCACCACATACTGCCCTGTGGGTAGACCGGGATAGGTGGTAATAGGCCCGTCATAGGCAGACACAAGCGGTCCTAGGATGCGTACTAGGTCGTAGATGTCCGCCGGCTCCGGCAGTCTCATAACATCACCCAGCGTGACATATGGAGCGTGAACATTCTCGGTCTCTAAGGACTCCCACACACGAGGTGTCATACTCTTATCACACATCATTACGCTGCTGCCCCTCTCCCTCTGGCAGCCGCATGTCGCCACCGTCAAGATAGTGGCTATCACACGGCCTGACAACCTGACTGTGCAATTCCACATACTCACTGCGATCATTCCTTGCCTCACCTGCGCCATCCGCCAACACTACGACTTATCTGCCTCCGCGACCTTTGCATAATACCTCCCACCCTTTGCCGGCCAGCCGCATGATTTGCCCCTCGCCAAGGCTCTCCTTCCAACGACCCAAACAACCAAAACGCACGTTTCGCGTCCCGATGCACGTCTGAGCCCCTTCTTTTACGCTCTTCGTTCTTCCCACTTGTCACCTTTAGTTTTTCACTTCTCACTCTCACTATTCCTCTTTCCCGTCTTCAGAGTCGCCACCAGAGACCCTACTGCGAGGGTCAAGCATCATTTCACCATCGATCACGTCTACTTGCTTTTCTCTCCGGCAGTCAACGACTTATGCAGACCATTCAATACTCTGCCTGTCTCAGCACATCTCATCTGCAATTCCTTGGTGACCGCCTCATTCAGGTAACCGACTCTCTCCGCAATGCTTATCTCAGTCTCGAGCTCAGCCAGAGAACCCCTCGCGATACCAAGGAATTGCCTGGATTCCCCCAAGCTATTCCTGCCTCGACCCTCGGCGATGTTTGCCGCCACAGACACAACAGCTCTACGCATCTGAGAGGCAAGCCCGTATATCTCCTCCTTTGGCAATGTGCCAACGCATCTGTAGACTGCTTCTGCCAGTTCCATAGCCTTCTGCCACGCCACCAGATCCTTGTAGCTCTGTATCGCGCCCACTCTCTTGCTCCTTTCCGGAATACTTGTTCTTCCCTGTCGCCCGACACCTGAAATCCGTTTACCTCTTCTCTTTCCTGACACCTGAAACCTGACACCTGACACCTGAAACCTATATGGTCCTCCCCCCATCCACATTCACCACCTGCCCTGTGATATAGTCGTTCTGCAGCAGGAACACCACCGCCGCCGCTATCTCCTCCGGCCGCGCGATCCTCCCAGCCGGCACAAACCCAAGCTGTCTGGCCTTCCCAGCCTCATCCATCCCCTCCGGCCATGTCACAAGCCCCGGCGCAACCGCGTTCACCGTTATCCTCGGCGCGAACTCCTTCGCCAGAACCTTTGTCGCCGCTATCAGCCCAGCCTTCGCCGCGCAATACACCGAATACCCCTTCCACACTCTCTCCCCACCCACATCCACAATATTCACGATCTTCCCCACCACCTCTTTCTCTTCCCTGACACCTGACACCTGACACCTGTCACCTTCTTTCCCCGTCACTCTTCTCGCAAATTCCTGACACAGCAGTATCGGCACGAGCAGATCCATCTCCAATATCTTCATCGCCTCTTCTCTTTCAATACTTCCGACCGGAGTCCTCCCGAAAAGAGCAGCCGAATTCACCAGTATCCGCGCCGGCTCGAATCCCTCCCGCTCCGCAAAAAGCTCTCCGCAGCCACCTCCGTTTCTCTTCGCCCCATCTCCCTTACATCTCCCGCTATCTACCCTCTTTCTACCATTTGTGACCATTCCACTACCCTGTGTCACCCCTGCAGCCGCCAGATCAGCTTGCACAATCGCCGCATTCCTCCCAAGCTCTCTCACCCTCGCCGCCACCTTCTCCGCTCGCTCTAAGTGCTTGTTACAATGAAGGATAAGATTGCACCCAGCCCGCGCAAGCCCCACCGCTATCTCGCCGCCAAGCCCGCCACTCGCGCCTGTCACTACCGCCGTTCTGTTCGTAAGTTCCATAGCAGCAAAGACTAACGTTTCCCACCCGGCGTGTCAAAAATAAACTTCCACGCGCCGCGACCCCTCGCTATAATGTCGGCCGTTTTCAATTTACCAAAGGTATTGCTATGACTAGACTTAGCGTCAATCTCAACAAAGTCGCTCTCCTTCGCAACCAGCGCAACATCGGCATCCCCTCTGTCACGAAGGCCGCCGCAACTGTAGTGGCTGCAGGCGCTTACGGCGTCACCGTCCACCCGCGGCCCGACGAGCGGCACATCCGAACCTCCGATGTCTACGAGCTCAACGACATGCTCGTTGGAGTTGAGTTCAACATCGAAGGTAACCCCTTTACCGGCAAGTACATGCAGCTCATGCGTGACATCCGCCCCGACCAGGCCACACTTGTCCCCGATGAGCCCGGCGCCGTCACCAGCGACCACGGCTGGGACCTCAAAAAGGACGCTGCCCGCCTCCAGCCCATCGTCGATTCCCTCAAACGCCTCGGCATCCGCGTCAGCCTTTTCATGGACCCCATCCCCGCGCAAATCGAGCTGGCACAACAACTTGGCGCCGATCGCATCGAGCTCTACACCGAGCCCTACGCCACCGCCTTCCGCACCGGCAATAGACTCCCCGATACCCTCGCTGCGTTCGTGGAGGCGGGAAAACTGGCGCGCAGCCTCGACCTCGGCCTCAACGCCGGCCACGACCTCAACCTGGAGAACCTCGGCAGATTCGTTTCCAGCGTCCCCGCCGTCCTGGAAGTCTCAATCGGCCATGCCCTTATCGCTGAAGCACTCGAAATGGGCCTTGCCAACACAGTAAAGGCCTATCTGGCGGTCCTGGCGAAAAGTTAACGCCCGCTGAGCTTACCCTTGCATCCATCGCAGATGCCCTTATACTGCTGGTGGTTTATGGGCGGCTACTGCCGCTCGCATTGACAGGAGTCTCGTATGTACACAGGCACAATGGTAGCCCTTATCACGCCGTTCCGTGATGGCCAGATAGACTGGCAGACGCTGGATGAGCTGATTCAATTCCACATCCAAAGCGGCACAGACGGGATCGTTCCCGTCGGCACGACTGGCGAATCACCCACGCTCAGCTATGAAGAGCACAAGAAGGTAATCGAGCGGGTCGTCAAGGCTGTCGGCGGCAAGGTGCCGGTAATCGCGGGCACCGGCGCAAACAGCACGGCGGAAGCCATTGAGCTTACCGAATATGCTGCGAATGTCGGGGCAGATGCATCGCTGCAGGTGACGCCCTACTACAATAAGCCTACGCAGGAAGGGTTCTATCGCCATTTCCGGGCAATCGCGGAAACGGTCGATCTGCCGATGGTGCTCTATAATATTCCCGGTCGGTGCGGCGCGGGGATGACTGCTGATACGATCTGCCGGCTGGCGGAGGTGGAGAACGTCAAGGCTGTAAAAGAGGCATCGGGCAGCCTGGACCTTTCAAGCGAGATTGCGTCGCGGACCGATTTGACGCTGCTTTCGGGCGATGATTCGATGACGCTGCCGATCGCGGCGGTCGGTGGGAAAGGCGTAATAAGTGTTGTGGCGAATATTGTGCCGGCGGATGTGAAGGCGATGACGGACTTGATACTGGAAGGCGATTTTGTATCTGCGAGGAAATGGCACAAGAAGCTCTTTGCGCTTGCGAAGGGGATGCTTAGCCTTTCGACGAATCCGATACCGATAAAGGCTGCGATGGCGATGCTCGGGATGGCCAGCGACGAGATGCGGCTGCCGATGGTGCCGATGACTGAGAAGGAAAAGGAACCATTGAGGCATATGCTGAAGGACTACGGGCTGCTAGAGTCGTGAGTCGTCAGTCGAGAGCTGCCGGAACGAAGCCAAAGAGTACTCTTTGAAAAGCGGGGACAAGCAGGCTACGAGAGCCTGGCTGGGAAAACTGGCTGGGCTTTTTTGTTGCGCCCCTCGACGCGTCCCGATGGGCATCGGGACTTGCTCCCCTCGACAGGCTCTGGACTTCGCAGGACTGCGCAAAGGCGCGCAAAAATGTCGCAGTGGCGCGGGAACGGTGGCCATTGTGTCCTACTTTGGAGGGTAGGACATGCTATAAGTCGTTGTCCGAGAACGAGTTACGAGTGGCTGGGGCGGTCTTTAGGACATATTGTCGCCTAAAGTCGATTGGAGACTCGTCAATCCTGTATGTTGCGCATTGTGCGGGTGAAAAGAGGGGTGTATGGGGTGCAAGGCGAGCCGTTCGAACTGTTAGAGACGTTTGAGCTGTTCGAGCCGTGCCGCTGGCGCGGCGGGAAGAGAGTGACATAGAGGGGTGGTCGGTGGCCAGTAGTCGGTGGCCAGTGAAGAGAAGAAACCGGCGGGCAGAAGGGAAGAACATCAGCGGCGGGGTGGAGGAGGTTTCGGGGGAGAGGCTGGGAAGTCAGCTGCCAGCTATCAGCCGTCAGCCGTCAGCTTCGTGCAGGAGAGAAGAAGAGCGAAGAGTGGGCAGAGCGGCTCGCGCAGTGCACGCAGGGAACGCTGTGGGTAACAGACAGAAGATGTCTCACGCAGAGACGCAGTGACGCAGAGGGTTACCAAAAGAGGCGGATAGTCTCACGCAGAGCCCGCAGAGGGTGCCAAGGTAAACAGAAAGAGAAGATGATCTCAGGCAGAGGCGCGAAGACGCAGAGGGCACGAAAAAAAGAGTCTTATCACGGAGGGCACAGAGAGCACGGAGAGAGAGGGAATTCAGTCACGGATTACGCAGGTGCCACTGGACTGGGGCGGGGAGCGATGTCACGATATGGTGACAGTGGGCTAAACCGGTGACTGTCCCTAGTTTCCTCCTGAAGACGCGGATGTCACGGTGTGGTGACATCATCAGAAACAGGTGACTGTCCCTAGTATCCTCGGAACCCGCTAATCACGCAAAAGCCTGAAGCTGGTGATGTACATAGAAACAAGTCAAAATGGCCGCAGAAAGTGTATAGATAACGATTGATAATCCTATTCGCATTCGCTTACTCTTTATAGGCCAGCCCATCCAGAGCGCAGTAGCCCACAACAAATCGAGTATACAGATACTTATGGCGACTTCTACTACGGGAGGGTCAGCAGCCCAAGAAGGGCCGTAGAAGAAGGCAATAGGGAAGAAAAACAGTAGACAACCCACTATGTAGGCCGCCGCTGTTGTGGCAACTATCACAATCATCCCCGTTGTGCTCACGCTTCTCTCTTCGCCAGAACGCATACCTTTCGTCTCCTTTTCCAGCGTCACATGACTTGCCATGTATTTTGACGGAAATAACTAGGGGAAATAACTAGGGACAGTCACCTGTTTTTCGCCTCCTGCTTCCTTGGTCTGCCGTTCGGTAACGGTCGCAATCGCCTGCCAACGATCTTCTCGATCCTGCTGAGGAACCTGTCAGTGCCAAGCGGCCGTCCGCGATTCGTACACGAGCGTATGGCTGCCACTTCCTCCGCATCCTGCCGCTGCCTGAGCACCTCGCGCCAGTCAGTGCCCTGAATTATCCTCCACCAGCCGTCCATGTCCAGAAGGCCCGTCATGTCACGACCATCAACATGCGCCGGGGCGCTCGACCACGGATAGCTCCACGCCGCGCGGCATATCTTCGCCCGAACCGGGTTACTCTCCATGTATCGCATCGCCGAAAAGAAGTGCATCGGGCCAAGCATGCACGAATAGAAACGATTCTGCCACAGGTGACCGCTGCGGCCATGCAGGCGGTTGACGTATTGCGTGTACAGCCAGTGCGTACGGCCCACAGCCTTCGCCAGCGAATCCTCACACTTCGGCTGACCGATCAAG
>Ga0209164_1003782_pt1 | contig 14057 bp, 12 predicted proteins | sample MTBNYHSulfiMetaG_FD_187458 | JGI IMG/M metagenome (GOLD analysis project Ga0209164, IMG submission 187458) | Enrichment culture microbial communities from rom New York Harbor, USA that are MTBE-degrading - MTBE-NYH (New York Harbor Sulfidogenic)... | ecosystem: Environmental > Aquatic > Marine >...
CGAGTCGCGAAGACGCCGAGCGGGTCGCGCGGGGCGAGCTGTGTTTTACCGGGGACGGCGCGGCGATCCACAGCGGACCGTTCGACGGACTGCCGACGCTGGAATTCAAAGAGAAGATCACCGCGTGGCTGGCCGAACGAGGCTTGGGCAAGCGGGCGGTCAATTATAAACTGCGTGACTGGCTGTTCAGCCGGCAGCGGTACTGGGGCGAGCCATTCCCGATCCTGCACCTGTCGGACGGGCAGATCACGGGCCTTGCCGAGAGCGAATTGCCGCTGCGGCTGCCCGATCTGGATGACTACAAGCCGCTGGGGACGGGCGAGCCGCCGCTGGCCAAGGCGACGGACTGGGTCAATGTCACCATGCCCGACGGCAGCAGCGCCCGGCGGGAGACGAACACGATGCCCCAATGGGCGGGAAGCTGCTGGTACTACTTGCGATACCTCGATCCGCGCAACTCCGAGCGTGGCTGGGACCCGGCAAAAGAGGAATACTGGATGCCGGTCGATCTGTACATCGGCGGGGCCGAGCACGCCGTGCTCCACCTGCTCTACTCGCGGTTCTGGCACAAATTCCTCTACGACCTGGGGTACGTCAGCACGAAGGAGCCGTTCAAGAAGCTGGTCAACCAGGGGATGATCCTGGGCGAAGACGGGCAGAAGATGAGCAAGTCGCGCGGCAACGTGGTGAACCCCGATCAGGTCGTGACGGACTATGGCGCCGATTCGATGCGGCTGTACGAGATGTTCATGGGGCCACTGGAGGCAATGAAGCCCTGGAGCATGCAGGGTGTTCAGGGTGTTCACCGGTTCCTTCAGAAGACCTGGCGGCTGGTCGTCGAGGAGGAAACCGGCCGGCCTTCGCCGAGCGTCCAGGCGGTCACGCCCGACGAGGAAACGTTGCGGCTGCTGCACCAGACCATCAAGAAGGTCGGCGACGACATCGAATCGTTCGGTTTCAACACCGCGATCAGTGCGATGATGATCCTCGTCAATCACCTGGGGAGACTTCCGGTGCGGCCGAAATCCGTGCTGGAATCGCTCGTGCTGGTGCTGGCGCCCTTTGCGCCACACATCGCTGAGGAACTCTGGCAGCGACTGGGACACGCCCAGAGCCTGGCCTATGAACCTTGGCCGACGTACGAGAAGGACCTCATCAAGGAGAGTGAAATCGAGCTGGCGGTTCAGGTCAACGGCAAGATCAGGGACCGTATCGTCGTTCCGGCCGAGGCGGGCGAGGAAGCCATCAAGACCAGGGCTTTGGGCTGCGACAGGGTCGTCGAAGCCTTGGCGGGCAAGACTCCGAAGAAAGTCATTGTCATCAAGTCGCGCCTCGTCAATATCGTGGTCTGAGTGCCTTCGAGGAGCATGATGTATCTGGAGATCGAAGCGAAACTGAGGGTGCCTTCGTTCGAGCGTGTCGAGGAATGCCTGCGATCGCAGGGCGCCTCGTTCGTATCGGAGATGGTCCAGACCGATTCCTACTTCGACACCCCCGACGCAGACCTGACGCGGACGGATCAGTGTCTTCGCCTGCGGGTCGAAACAACAGGGACAGCCGAGCGTCTCGTTCTGACGTACAAGGGTCCCAAACAGGCGGACGACTTCAAGAAGCGCAAAGAAGTGAACCTTGATGTTACCGACGCAGAGGCGGTCGAAACCCTGCTGGAGGCGCTGGGATACCGGCGGGCCCTGGCGTTCAACAAAAGGCGCCACGAGTGGAAGCTGGCCGGATGTCTGATTGCCCTGGACACGCTACCGCTGATCGGCACGTTCGTGGAGATCGAAGGTCCCGATTCCCGGGTCATACAGAGCGTGCAGAAGACGCTGGCGTTGACGGATGCTCCTCACGTCACGGACAGCTACGCGTCCCTGATCGACGCGGAGCTGTCTCGTCTCGAATCGACGCGGAGGGAGGTGTTTCTATGAGGCAACGGTCCGGGCCGGTATGAAGCCATCCGACGGCTACATCCAGTACATCGTCAATCCCAAGTCGGGCGCGAGCAGTGGCAAATTCACCTGTCGACGCTTTCATCGCCATCTGACGGACCGCCGGTATGAGGTGCGCGCGGGCACGACCACGTCACTCGAACACGCCTGCGAGCTGGCGACGGACGCCGCAGTCGATCCGGATTGTGCCTTGGTGGTCGTGGCCGGCGGAGACGGGACGGTGCGGGAAGTGGCCCACGGCCTGGAGGGCAGCGTCAAACCTCTGCTGGTCGTGCCGTGCGGTACGGAGAATCTCCTGGCCAACGAACTCGGTTTTGACGGACGGCTGGGGACTCTGATTCAGGCGTTCGACGGTGGTGTCACCCGTCCGCTCGACGTGGGCACCGCCAACGGCAGGTGCTTCGCCTCCATCGTCGGCTTCGGGTTCGACGGAGACGTCGTCGACTTGGTCAGCCGGCATCGCACCGGACACATCAACCATTTCAACTACGTGGACCCTCTGTGGCGGACGTTCTGGAATCACCGGTTCGAGCCGATCACAGTTGTGGTGGACGGTCAGCAGGTTTTCGACGGCTCCGGCATGGTGTTCGTGGGCAACATCTCGCGGTATGCGATCGGGCTTCAGATCTTGAGCCATGCGGATTTCAGTGACGGCCTGCTGGATGTCTGCATCTACCGGTGCGCCGGTCGAATTCACCTGGTCAAGCACTCGATCCTGACGGTCCTGAAGCGTCACGCAAGCTGCCGCGATGTGATCTATCGGCAGGGCAAGCACATCGCGATCGCCTCGCCCATCGGCGGGATCAAGACGGAGATCGACGGCGACCCGGGCCCCTCGCTGCCCGTACACATTGAGGTGGTGCCGGCGGCGGTCCAGTGTCTGGTTCCGCCGGGCGCCAAGCCGGCGGGCATTCGCAGCCGCATCGCCAGATCGTTCCGCTGAGGAGATGGTCTTGCGAGGCCCATCACCGCCGGATATCATACCGCCAAACGCAAAGCCTTATGGGTGGAACTCTCAAATGAAGTTCGACATTGGAAATATCCGGATTGGCTTGGAGGAGCCGCTGTTCGTGATGGCCGGTCCGTGTGTGATCGAGAGCCTGGAAGGATGCCTCGACATCGCCGAGCGACTCGTGAAGATCTCGCAGCGCACCAGCGTGGGCATTGTCTTCAAAGCCAGTTTCGACAAGGCCAACCGCAGCAGCATTTCGAGCTTTCGCGGGCCCGGACTGGAAGAGGGTCTGCGAATCCTGGAACGCGTTCGCGCCGAAAGCGATCTGCCGGTCATGACCGACGTGCATGAGCCGGGGCAGGCGGCGGCCGTGGGCGCCGTTGTGGACTGCGTGCAGGTCCCGGCGTTCCTGTGCCGCCAGACCGATCTGCTCTGCGCCTGTGCCGAGACGGGCAAGCCGGTCAACGTCAAGAAAGGCCAGTTTCTCTCGCCCGAGGAGATGGCCAACGTGGTCGAGAAGATTCGCGCCTGCAAGAACGATCATATCCTGCTGACCGAGCGGGGGACGTTCTTTGGATACAATCGCCTGGTCAACGATATGACCGCCATCGAAGGCATGAAACGATTGGGTTGTCCGGTGGTTTTCGACGCCACGCACAGCACGCAGCAGCCAGGCGGATTGGGCAGCGCCAGCGGCGGACGGCGCGAGATGGCGCCGATCCTGGCGAGGGCGGCGGTGGCGGCCGGCGCCAACGGACTGTTTCTCGAAGTCCATCCTACGCCGGAGAGGGCCAAGTCGGATGCTGCCTCCGTCCTGCCCCTGGACTGGCTGGAGGATCTGATCGCGGTTTGTTTGGACATCCACAGGATTCTCCGTGACTGAGCCAGGCGCCAATCCGGTCGGCTACATCTACGGGCCCGTCCCCTCCCGCCGGCTGGGGCGCAGTCTGGGCATCGATGTCGTGCCCGCCAAGATCTGTACCCTGGATTGCGTGTACTGCCAGATCGGGAGGACCACGGAAAAAAGCACGGTCCGCCGGGAGTTTTTCGACGTGCGGGCGGTGGTCGACGAGCTGGAGAGCAAGCTCGCCGCCGGGATAGAGGCCGACTACATCACGATCGGCGGATCGGGCGAACCCACCCTCAATTCGCAACTGGGCTCCCTGATCGATGGCATTCGCGCGATCACGAGCATTCCCGTGGCGATCATCACCAATGGCACTCTGCTTTACCGCCCGGACGTACGGGCCGAATGCGCCAAGGCGGACCTTGTTATCCCGTCGCTGGATGCGGCGGATGCCGAGACGTTCCAGCGTGTGAACCGCCCGGCCCCTGATATCAGCATTGAAAAGCAGGTTTCAGGACTGGTCCAGTTTCGCCAGGAATTCCGTGGGCAAATCTGGTTGGAGGTCTTCCTCGTGGAGGGGGTCAATACCAGCCCGGATGAAGTTGAGAAGATCCGGCGACACGTCGAGCGCATCCGGCCGGATCGGGTCCAGCTTAACAGTGCTGTGCGCCCGGCTGCCGAGCCTGGGATCGAGGCAATGGCCCGTGAACGCCTGGAGACAATCGCCCGTCAGATCGGGGGCCGCTGCGAGATTGTGGGAGCCGCCCCAGAGGCCCGTAGCGACCGGCACATGTTGCGCACGTGTGCGGACGTCTTATCAATGCTGAAACGGCGGCCTTGTTCTCTCGAAGACATCTGCTCGGGGATCGGGATCACTCGCAACGAGGCGGTCAAGCACATTACCCAGCTCCTGGCGGAGCGAGCCATCACGTCCGAGCGCCAGGGGGGCGTCACTTATTACTGCACGCGGCCGGTCTGACCGAAGCGGCCCCCGGCGCCCTTCCCCACCCATGTCGGAATCCCCCTCTTGGGACCTGTAACACGGAATGCCCGATATTCACGCGCAGTTTTTGTAAAGAGCGGCACGCAATTGGCCGATAAATGTGTGTGGCGTCTCAGGAAGGTCCAGATGAATCGGATGTGCAGGTTCGGGCCTTGGAAGGGCGGTCGGGCGGCGTTGCGTCCGATCCGGTGTGGGACGCCGCGAACGAGGTGTCCGATATGAAACGTTTGCAGCGACAACTGGTTCTGAACAAGGGGTCCGAGAAGTTCATTTTTCGGTACGAGCAAGGACGGGAGGACGAGCTCCTCGACGCCCTGATCGACCAGGTGAAAGACCATCGGACCGGTTTCGACTGGTTCGATGCGGCGGTCCTGAGCTTCAAGTTGAGCCAGATGCTGATCGGCCGGGCCGAGGGACTCCTCGCCGATGACTCCGATGTCACCATGGTGCATTGAATCGAACGGCACGCTCTTGTGTAGAGAACGTGTTCGCAGGAATAGGACGGGAACAAATAGGTGATCGATGATGCCGATAGATGAAGTGGGCAGGTGGACTATGCAAGATGGCAACGCGATAGTCGAGCAGTTTCTGAACTATCTCAAGTTCGAAAAGCGGTTCTCGGAACACACCGCGAAGTGCTATGGTGCCGACCTCGCGCAGTTCGGAGATTTTCTGTTGCAGACCTGCGAAGGGGACGTGTCCCACGAGGAGGGAGGCTCGTCGGATCACCATCAGGGGGGCGCCGCCACAGCCGTAGCCGTGCAGACCGAGCAAAGCGTGGACCAGCTCCTGCTGGCCGCCGATGTCAACGAGGCGCGGTCCTACCTGGCCCACCTCAACGACAAGGCGTACTCGAAGGCGACGATTGCCCGCAAGCTGGCGACGCTGCGCAGCTTCTACAAGTACCTCGTCAAAACGGGCCGACGCAGTGCGAATCCGCTGACGGCGGTCCGCACGCCGAAACAGGACAAGAAACTCCCGCGGTTCCTCGAGTACGAAGAGATCAAGCGATTGCTCGAGACCCCGCCGACCGAAACGTGGCTGGGCGCCCGCGACCGAGCGATCCTCGAGACGCTGTACAGTACGGGCATCCGCGTCAGTGAACTGGTCGCGCTGAACATGGAGGACGTCGATTTCCTCGGCGAGATCATCCACATTCGCGGAAAAGGCAAGAAGGAGCGCATTGCCCCGATCAGCTCGTCGGCGCTTCAGGCGATTCAGCACTATATGGAGTTCCGCAACAAGCGGTCCCAGAGCAATTCGAACTTCGATACGAAGGTGCTGTTCGTCAACAAGCACGGGCAGCGCCTGAGCACCCGCAGCGTGCGGCGCAAGATGGACAAGTACCTGAAGATGGCGGGTCTGGATCCGAACATCAGTCCGCACACGTTGCGGCACAGCTTCGCGACGCACATGCTCAACAACGGCGCGGACCTGCGGAGCGTCCAGGAACTGCTGGGCCATCAGTCGCTTTCGACGACGCAGGTGTACACGCACCTGACCACCCGCAAGCTCAAAGAGGTCTACGACCACGCCCACCCGCGCGACGAGTTCGGCAAGGACGGATATGCCCCCTATGAGGGACAGCACGACTGGCCGCAGGACAACGAGCCGAAGTAGCGAGGGACGGACCTGAGGTCGCGTCTTTCGACGCGGCGGTCGGTCATCCGGAAGAACAACCAGGGCCACTCATCGAGTGGCCCTTTCCATGCGCTGTGAACAGGCCGAGTACACGTCAGGCAGCCATCAGCGAATCACGACGATGTCGGGACGGTGGTGGGGGTGACGTACTCGGGGACGAGGTCTTTGATCGCGGCGGCGATGGCATCGTGATTCTGGTGCGGCTGGGAGGCGATCTTGGCAAGGTGCTCGATGCCGGCTCGCAAGCGATCGCGGTTCATGGGGATGTTTCGCCAGACGCTGATCTTAGGGTGACGTGTCCGCTGCATGTCCTCGCCTTCGATGCGGAGCTCCTCGAAGAGCTTCTCGCCGGGACGCAGGCCGGTGAATACGATCTCAATATCCTGGCCCGGCCGGAACCCACTGAGGGTAATCAGTTCCTTGGCGAGGTCGACGATCTTGACCGGGTCGCCCATATCGAGGACAAAGATCTCGCCGCCCTGGCCCATGGTGGCGGCCTGGAGCACGAGCTGGCTGGCCTCGGGGATGGTCATGAAGTAGCGTTTCATCTCCGGGTGCGTCACGGTGACGGGCCCCCCTTCGGCGATCTGCTTCCTGAAGATCGGCACGACCGAGCCTTCCGAGGCGAGGACGTTGCCGAACCGCACGGTGACGAAGTGCGTTCTGCTCGTGCGGCTGAGGTCCTGGACGTACATCTCCGCGAGGCGCTTCGAAGAGCCCATGATGCTGGTCGGATTGACCGCCTTGTCCGTGCTGATCATGACGAAATGGGTCGCTCCGTTCCGGCCGGAGGCGTCGGCGACGACCTTCGTGCCGACGACGTTGTTCTTGATGGCTTCGCCCGGGTTGAGCTCCATCAGGGGGACATGCTTGTGGGCGGCGGCGTGGATGACCACCGCCGGATGATACTGCTCGAAGACCTCCTGCACCCGGCATCGGTCCGTGATGTCGCAGACGATCGGTTCGGTTGCGACGTGCGGGAACGCTCTGCGCAGATCGCGTTCCACGTAGAATAGCGGATTCTCCGCCTGTTCGACGAGCAGCAGGCGGGCCGGTTGGAACTGGCAGATCTGGCGGCACATTTCCGAGCCAATGGAGCCGCCGGCGCCCGTGACCAGAATGGTCTTTTCCCGGGCGAAGGCCTCGATCAGCTCGAGATCGAGGTGGACGACTTCGCGCCCCAGCAGGTCGTTGATGTCCACGTCGCGAATCTGGCTGACGCGCAGCTTGCCCGAGGCGATATCGGTGATGGAAGGCACTGTCCGGAAGCGGACTTTGGCACCTTCGCAGACCTGGATCACTCGCCGGAGCTGTCGGCGGGTAGCCGAAGGCATGGCGATGGCGATCTCCTCGATGTTCCGCTCCTGGCAGATCCGTGGCAACTGGTCCACTGTCCCGAGCACGGGGATGCCGTGAATGTGGGTCCCCTGTTTCAGCGGGTCGTCGTCGATGAAGCCAACGACGTCGTACTGCACGACGCGCATACGGAGAATCTCGCGAAGCAGGCCCTCACCGGCGTTGCCGGCACCCACGATCAGGAACCGCTTCAGGAGACGGCCCTCCGTCGTGCGGAATTCCTCGTGATAGAGCCGGATGAGCATCCTCAGGCCGGCCGGCAGCAGAATGGTCCCGAACAGATCGGCCATGAAGACTCCCTGGCTGACCGCGGCGATGCCCAGAGGCAGCGCCTGGCGGACGACCGGGATCTGGAGCAGTACGGCGAACCAGATGGTGACGATGGCCAGCGTGCTGATCAGCGCGGCTCGCAGAATGCCGAGCAGATCGGCTATGCTGACGTAGCGCCACCAGCCGCGATACTGCTGGAAGAGGCCGAAGATGGGCAGTTTGACCGCCAGGAAGAACAGCAGGAAGAAGGGGTACTGCTCGACGAACCAGTGCCGGGCGAACTGCATGTTGTTGGCCACCAGAAAGGCGAAGAGCAGCGAGGTCGCAAAAGCGCCGATATGAGCAAGGATGATCAGTGGTTTGCGGAACCTCAGGAGTAGACCTGGGGCCTGGGCCGGGGAGCCGGACGTTGCCTCGTTCCGGCTTTCCATTGGTCTGTCTGTTCCTGGCTCGGGCATATTTCCCCAGCACCGTTTTGAGTTTTGCTATGGCTCCGTAGGACCTGCGGGTCGACTGTTGACGGTCCGCAAGCGACTATGCCTTTATCATCGGCACGATGAAGGAGGGGGTTGAGCCCGTTGCGCGCGGGTACCCGTCGTCGCTGGGCAGTGCGAGAGATGTCGCGGCCTGTTGTTATTCGGACGTTTCCGGTGTCTCCGGCGAATCCTCTTTGTCCTGGGGCTGCGACGGGCGGCTTTTGGCGAACGAGAGGGGTTCCGCCGCCATGTCGTCCGAACTGGGGTAGATCTCGTCAAGGGCCGTCTTGTCGACCCGGTTTCGCATCAGGGCGTAGATGATCGTATTGGCGGAGAAGTAGAAGCTGATGACGAACGACACCATCAGGCCGACCACGATGAGGACCCACACGTAGATGAGAAAGGCCGCCGCCGATTCCCACCAGCCCGTAGGTTGAGCGGCCGTCAGTCCGAGCAGATCGGTGAAATCGGGCTGCGCCCAGATGGCCGTCAGGTTCTTGTTGTCGTTCCAGACGCCGATCCGCAGGAAGAAGTGTGTGATCCACAACAGCAGGAAGGAAAAGAACCGGACGAACTCGTAGCAGATCGCCCCGTAGACGGCGGCGGTCACCGTGTAGAAGCCCATCCGCCAGGGCCTGGCGTATACGTAGCTGAACGAGCGGCTCATCGCATCGAAACAGTCGGAGTCCTCGTAGGCGATGGTCGGAAACAGGAGGTTGAATCCGGCCAGGGCGCCAATGGCGATGATGGCGATAAAGGCCGCTGGCAGGAAGGCCAAGGGAAGAAACAGGCCTATGCAGAGCTGTCCGACGTAGCGGATGTTGCCGATGACCCCCAACAAGGCGATGCACAGCCCGATCACGGCGATCAGCGCGATCGGCGCGACAGGGGCGGCGAGGAAGCTGTAGAATTTCCGGCGTCCGAATCGCACCGCCTCCACGAGTCCGGGCTTCTCGCCTTGGGCAAATTGCAGGGCCGCGATGCGACAGATCGACCCGCCGGCCAGCGCCATCACGGCCAATGTCACCGCAAACAGGATCACGCTGTACACGGGATGATAGGTGAACGCCCACAGCAGGGCGGCGAAGCACGCCACGATGTCTCCAAAGATGCCCAGACTGTCGCGACGCGGGATGCCGAGCACGGCCGAGTGGAACCGCTTGGCGCCGAAATGCCAAAGGGTGATGAACACGCCGGTTCGCTCGCCCGTCTCGCCGAACAGGCGGATGTGCTCGGCCACCTGAGGCGATGTGGAAACATACTCGTCGAGTTCGGTCATGCCATTGGGGGCGACGACGACGGTGCTGCTGATGTCCATCACCCGGCCGGTCAGGCAGATGGTCGCCAGGGCCAGAAACGCCAAGGCCAGCTTCGTCGGCTGAATGGCCATACGAAAGGCCTGGAAAATCCGCGGAAACAGAAAGCTCTCCAGAGGCAGTACCGGCTCTTTGTCCTCGCGCATCTTGCTTCCTTTCAAAAGCTCGGTCTCACAGCGACTTCATCCGACAAAAAACAGGATGCTTCCCCGGCATCTTACTGGCTCATTCCGGCAGCGTCCATACGATTCTGCCGGGGGACGGGGTTGTGTGTCTGTGCAAGTCCTCGGGCATCGCCATTGCTGAGTCGTTGCAGCGTCTGGGTGGCAGCCTCAAGTCCGCAGGACTTGGGGATGGCGGAGAGCGCCACCACCTCTCGATACTCAAACCGAAGTCCCATCAGCCATCCCCAAGGCTACGCTCCATTCGACTTCGCTCAGGACAGGCTTTGAGGCTGCCACACGGTTGCCCGGATGTTCTCACACACCGGGGTTGTCAGGCCGGTATTTCATCGCTGGTCCGCGCATCTTCCGATTCCTCGTCGGGCCGGGCGGGGATGCCGTAGTCGGCGTCCAGCCAGGCGTTCAGATCGATCAGGCGGCATCGTTCCGAGCAGAACGGAAAGAACTTGGGTCGACCGGCGGGGGCCATTATCGGGACACGCAGCAACCGTTTGCATGTCGGGCACGTGATTCGAACGTTTGTGGAGGGATGTCCGTCGTCGGTGTGTTTCTGCTGTTCCATGGGCGAGCACTCTGGGGCGCGCTCAACCGCCCGGCGTCCGGCGGAAACCAGGGACGCCGTAGCTGGCGCACCCGGAATTCTGTGACGCATCCGCCTGCTTCACCGGGGCGCCAAAGGCCGATCCGCCTGCACGATACGGCGGACTCACAGTTCTCCTTCGGCGCGACCCTCTTCGACCATCCTGGCATACTCGACGCAGTACCGAGCCCAAGGTTGGGCCTCCAGACGCGCCCTGGGAATGAGCTCGCCTGTTCCCTCGCAGAGGCCGTAGGTTCCCTGAGTGATCCTCTCCAGGGCGTCATCGATCTCGTGAAGGATCCTTCGCTCGCTGTCCATCAGGCCGAGGGCAAACTCCTGCTCGTAGTTGTCGGTGCCCAGGTCGGCCATATGGATGGGCATGCTCGACAGGTCTCCGCTGGCGTCGAGTCGCGATTTCTTCAGGGTCTCTCCCTCGATCTCGAAGACGTTCTGAAAGATCTCTCTCCTCTTGCGGAGGAGCTGTTCCTTGAAGTACTCGAGATCGGTGGCGCTGAGAGGCCCGGCCTTCTTACGGCTGCGCACGACTTTCTTTTTCGGCGTTTTCTTGCGTTCTTGGGCCACTTCTGCGTCTACCTTTCATCAGGGGTAAAAGCACGGTACCTATAGAAAAATCAATTATACCATATATCCGCCGACAGGCAAAGCCTCATTTTCCGCCGAGCGAAGTCCATCACTTGCAGCGGAGGATCTGTCTCGGCTGGTGCATGTGTAAGTAATTTCTGGGCAATGACTTATAGCGTACTATGGGGGAGGGGTTCGATCGGCGTCCTTGGCCATTTTCCCCAGAGGGAGAAAGACGTTCTCGACACCGACCGGGGCCGAGAAGATGCGAATCCCGAAGGCGTCCTCGATCGCTTTGCGTCTCAAGACTTCGCTCGTCGGGCCTGTGCGGTAGTGGTTCACGGGCCTGGGGGACTGGCTGGTCCCACTCGTGTCCGACGCGGCGGAACACGGTTGCAGCAGAAGGGCCTGGTCGCAGTACTGAGCCGCCAGGTTGATATCGTGCGTAATGGCGATGATGGTCCGGCCCCTTTCCCGCTGGACCGATTTGAGCAGATCGTAGATCGCGACCTGGTGCTTCAGATCCAGGAAGCTGGTGGGTTCATCGAGCAGGAGGATCGGCGTGTCCTGCGCCAGGGCGCGAGCGATGAAGACCCGCTGTCGCTCGCCGCCGCTGAGGTCGGCCAGCGGACGCGCTGCGAATGCTGCGGTATCGGTCATCTGGAGGGCGTCAGCCACTATGCGGCGGTCCTCCTGGCCTTCGAATCCCAGTTGATTGAAGTAGGGGATCCTGGCCATCAGGACCGTTTCGCCGACCGAGAACCCAAACGCAGGGACAAACTCCTGCTGCACCAGTGCCACTTTCGCGGCCAGTTCACGTCGGCTGTACGAGTGGATGTCTGTGCCGTCGATGGAGATCGTGCCGGACTGCGGCCTCAGCAGGCCCGCCAGCAGGCGGATCAGAGTGCTCTTTCCGGCTCCGTTCGGTCCGATCACCGCCAGGAATACGCCTGTCTCCACCGCCAGGCTGACGCCCTCCAGCACCGGCAGCTCCGGCCGATACGCGAACGTCACCTCATGCAATCGAACGCACGTCGTCATGACAGCCAGTACACCCTCCGGTTGTAACGCATCAGCAGGATCAGGAAGAACGGGCCCCCGATCATCGCCGTGATGACGCCGACAGGCAATTGAGCGGGCGCGACCACCCGGCGGGCGATGGTGTCGGCCACGACCAGAAATACCGCCCCCATGATGCTACTCAGCGGAAGCAACTGACGGTGATCCGGGCCGAAGACGAGTCGAACTGCATGCGGCACGATCAATCCGGCGAAACCGATCAGCCCGCTGAGACTGACCGCCACCGCGGTGATGAACGACGAGACCGCCAGGGCGATGAACTGGACCCGCTCGACGTGAATGCCCATGCTCTGCGCATCCGTCTGTCCAAAACTGATGACATTCAGCGGTGCGCTGATGAAGAAGAGCCCCACCAACCCGGCGGCAACGCATCCGGCGCTGGCCCAGAGCACAAACGGGTCTTCCTCTGCCATGTTGCCCATCAGCCAGAAGACGGTGGCGTAGACATCCTGGCTCCGGGCGATCGACGTGAGGAACATGATGATGGCCGAGAAGCAGGCGTTGACCACGACGCCGGCCAGGAGCAGGCCGGTGACGTGAAACTTGCCTGTGATGCGCCCGATCGTCCACACCAGCCAGACGGTGCCCAGCGCTCCAATGAAGGCGAAGACCGCGATGGGGGACCGTCCCCACAGGGTCCAGTTGACGCCGCTGATGACCGCCAGCATAGCGCCCAGACCGGCTCCGCTCGAGACGCCCAGGATATACGGATCGGCCAGCGGATTTCGCAAGACGGCCTGGAACACCGCGCCGGCGCCAGCCAGGGCGGCCCCTACGATAGCCGCCAGGATGATGCGAGGAACGCGTACGTGCAGCAGGATCTCATAGTCGGGATTGGGCACCGTCGGTGAGCCCGGACCGGCCATCGCCGTGCGGAGGTTGACGCTCTGCGTACCCACCAGGGAGCACAAGACCATGACCGCCACGAGCAACACGAATGCTGCCGTGGTCCGGGTCAGTAACTTTCTGGGCGACAGGAGCGAATGCACGCGCTCATCCTCCCGAATCGGCGGGCCAAAGGCAAGCTGCGATTGACTCGATTCCCTGGTAGAGTCTCGGACTCAAGCGCGAGACGGTGTCGGGGTCGATGACATGGACCCGTCCGTTGGCAACGGCGGGAACGTGGGGCAGACGGCTCCAGTAGGCCAGCGCCTGATGATGCTGCTCGGCGAGGTCCCCGCCGGCCATAGCCGGTTCGATAATGACCTCGACACCGGCCCCGATCACCTGCTCGGCGCCGATAGGGGGATACTTGTGCAGCGTCGGACCGATCGCATTCTGCCCGCCGGCGAGCTCGATCAGCTCGTTTATGAACGTGTTCCGGCCGGCCACGCGAAGCGGCTCTCGCTGAACCACCCACAGGACGCGCGGCCGATCTCTGCCGGCCAGGGTCTCGGTCAGACGCCGGATGTCTGCCCGAATTCCGGACACCATCGCTTGGGCCTGGGGCTGTCGCTTCGTCGCCTGGCCGATCGTTTCGATAGCGTGGAAGAACTCGTCCACCGTCCAGATGCTTACGGCCAGACAGCGGTAGCCCATGCGTCTCAGTCGACCAGCCAGGTCTGTCTGTTGTGGGATATCGAGAGTCAGAATGAGGTCGGGTCGGCCGGCGATGACCGCCTCAATGTCCGGAAGCCAGAAGCTGCCCACGCTCGGCTTGCCTGCCGCCTGTGGCGGATAGTCGCTGTCGCTTGTGACGGCCACCACGCTTTCGTCCACCCCGAGCGCGTACATTATCTCTGTGAGATTCGGGGCCATCGAGACGATTCGCTTTGGACACAGCGCCTCCACTGTGGCGGCGACCGCTTCGACTTTCGGCGCTC
>Ga0209164_1003783_pt1 | contig 14054 bp, 12 predicted proteins | sample MTBNYHSulfiMetaG_FD_187458 | JGI IMG/M metagenome (GOLD analysis project Ga0209164, IMG submission 187458) | Enrichment culture microbial communities from rom New York Harbor, USA that are MTBE-degrading - MTBE-NYH (New York Harbor Sulfidogenic)... | ecosystem: Environmental > Aquatic > Marine >...
GGAAAAGGCTCGCAAAGCCATTCTGGAAATGCACCGGCAGGTGGGTGATCTCGAGTTGGACGAAAAGGGAATCGCCCGGAAAGGACTGTTGATTCGACATTTGGTCATGCCCGGTTGTGCAAAGGATTCAGCGGCCATAATGAAGTTCATTGCAGAGGAAGTGTCACGGAATACGTATGTAAACGTGATGGCTCAATACCGTCCCTGCGGCGAAGCTCGCAAGTTTCCGGAACTAGGCCGGAGCCTTTCCCCGGAGGATTATGACGAGGCCTTGGCCGGGGCGCGAAAAGCCGGGTTGACCCGGCTGGACGGCAGGCGCCCGAAGTTTTTGCTTTGATGGGTATAGGATGGAAAGTCGGATTTACGCCATCGGGGATATTCACGGCTGTTTGGACCACCTCGAGCGATTGCTGGACACGATTCCGTTCAATGCGGAGGAAGACCGGCTTGTGTTCGTGGGAGACTATATCGATCGTGGCTCCGAGCCTTTCAGAACAGTCCAACGAGTTTTGGAAATCAAGCGCACCCATCCGAAAACCATATGTTTGATGGGCAACCACGAGCGGATGTTTCTAGACTTCCTTTCAGGGAAAGACACCTACTCTTTTTTGTACAATGGAGGCAAGAGCACACTGGAAAGCTATTCCAGAATCAGTGAGCGCCCGCAAGAGTGGAACGATACGCTGCCTCCGGAACACAAGGCGTTTTACGACCAGTTGTTGCTGTACTTCGAGACCGAAAGCCACATTTTCGTACATGCCGGTCTGCGCCCCGGGATCCCGCTCTTGGAGCAAGACGAGCAGGACCTGCTCTGGATAAGAGGCGAGTTCTATGATTCGGATTATGACTTCGGAAAGACCGTGGTCTTCGGGCATACACCGTTCCAGAAGCCGTTAATACAGAAGAACAACATCGGAATCGACACCGGGGCGGTATACGGAAATGTGCTTACCTGCCTAGCCCTTCCCGACATGATCTTCTATCAAAGTTAGTCCGGTTCCGGCTCCTGGATCCGTCAAGAGGTGACCTGACGGTATGAGCCGATCGAAACCTCCCTCTAAGCATATGAGAAATCCAAAGAAAATAGGCATCACCAGCACGCTGCCGGTTGAAGTGATCCTTGCGGCGCGCCACGCGCCCATTGATTTGAACAATGTGTTCATTCAAAGCGCCGAGCCACGGGAGCTGATCCTTCAGGCGGAAGAAGACGGGTTTCCCAGAACCGTCTGTAGCTGGATCAAAGGTATATATCGGGTGGTCATGGACCATCCGGAAATCCAGTGCGTCATCGGCGTGACCCAGGGAGATTGCAGCAATACACAGGCTCTTTTGGAGCTGCTCGAGAAGAAGGGCCGAGAGGTACTCACGTTCGAGTTTCCGGGTCTCCGTGAATCCGCTAAAATGAGGACGGCCATCGAGCGGTTGATGGATCTGCTCGGCACGGACTGGGAAACCGTGATGCGAACGAAACGCCGTCTGGACCGGATTCGGAGGAAGTTGGCGATCCTGGATGAGCTTACCTGGAGGGAAAACAAAGTATCCGGTTTTGAAAACCACCTGTTTTTGGTTTCGAGTTCGGATTTTGATTCCGATCCGGACCGGTTCGAGAGGGAGTTGGATGAATTCCTGTCCAAAGCCGAAAAGAGACCGAATGAGACACGCGCGGTCCGACTGGGATTCCTGGGAGTGCCCCCCATCGTGAGCGGCATCCATGATTTTATCGAAAGCCTGGGCGCAGGCGTGGTGTTCAACGAGGTGCAGCGGCAATTCGCCATGCTGAACCTGACCGAGGATTTGACGGAGCAATACCTCTTATACACGTATCCCTACGGGATCGCCGAAAGGATGGAAGACATATCCCGGGCGATCCGGCAGCGAAATCTGGACGGCCTGATCCATTACACGCAGAGCTTCTGTTTCAGACAGATCCAGGACATTCTGCTTCGTGAGACCCTTCCTGTGCCTATACTCACAGTGGAAGGCGATCGCCCGGGACCGCTGGACGCCCAGACCCGAAATCGCATTGAAGCCTTTGTGGAAGTGCTGCTTTGAAGCCCATGGCGGCCGAAATGAGGACCGGACTTATACCGCCCCCCAGCTCACCGGAATCCCGAATCAATGTCGTTGAAAACGGGCTGGAATGACGAATTGTGACACACACTTTCGCCGGAGCGACGGCGAAAAGGTATCCCGTTTTATGACTAACCCGTGAACAAACGCCTGAATTGCGTTCCAGACGCAAGGACGGGGGCAAGCTCTAACTTTCTTCGGCAAAAGGCGGTTTCTTGTCCAATCTGTATACGGTGGCCAGTGCTTTGGCAAGCAGTCTGCCTTCGTCTCCGGTGGCCTTGAGGTCGTAGGTCGCCGTTTTTCGTGTCATGGCAGCCAATGTGGCCTCCGCCGTAAGGCGTTCACCCGGCTTGGGTGCGGCCACATAAGTGATGCTTGCATTCAGGGCCACGGCGATGTTGCCATGAGAGTTGGAAGCGGCCTGAAAGGCTTCGTCCATTACTGAAAAAATCACCCCTCCATGAGTCATGCCGTAGATGTTTCCCATGGTTTCAGGATCATACACCAGCTCTACACGGGCGTAGCCTTCATGTAGATCCGTCAGTTCCAATCCCAGTTTTCGGGCAAACGGCTCATTCTCAACAGCCTCTCGCAGTCCGCGTTCGTACGTCGCATCCATAATCGACTCCTTTACAATTGCCTGATCGTGTACTATTTAAACCGGACGCAGCCGCCGACGCAAGAAATGATTGGAGAGATTTGATACGTGATGGAATACCAGGACGATCAATACTGTTTTGCCTGCGGAAACCGAAATCCCATCGGCTTGCATATGAACGTCGAGTATACGCAGGATCGGGCGCTTTGCCGGATTAGGATCCCTTCAGAGTACCAGGGTTGGTCCAAAGTGGTCCACGGAGGCATTATTGCCACCATGCTTGACGAAATCATGGCCCACGCGGTGCTTCATTTCGTCGGGCAAGGGGTTACCGGCAGTCTGAACATCCGTTTTCGCTCCAAATCCCCGACGGATGAAACGCTGGAGATTATCGGCTGGATCGACCGGATCAAACGAAGTGTAGTGGAGGCCCGAGGGGAAATACGACTTGCCCGCGATCATACGCTGCTGGCCCAGGGGGAGAGCCGTTTCATGGTGTTGCCGGTCCAAGATGTGGATCGGAGTGATACCTAGTTAAGGTTCATGAATCCTCTATTTTTTTACTTAGAGCAAGGTTTCAAAGTTCCTCTGAGACCCTTCAAATCTTTTGGGCCTTGCCCCCACGCCTTCGGCGGGGCGGACGAATCGTTCAGAAAACGGACTTCGCGAATATCGTGTGAATGCCGTCAACCGTATTTAAACCTGGTTTCGGTATAATCCCACAGGGGACAATCATGGTCCGGAAAGCCGTCATCCCGGCCGCGGGTAAAGGGCGCCGCATGCAGGAGCTGTCCCACGGTCTGCCCAAAGAGCTGCTGCCCGTGGGCGGAAAGCCCATGATTCAGCGGGCCATAGAAATGCATGTCCGTTCGGGCATTGAACAAATGGCCGTGGTGCTTTCTCCCGAGAAGCATTCCATCCGAGATTTGCTGACTTCGAAACGGTTTGCTGATCCTGAGTTTTGTGTTCTTCTGGACCATGTCGAGTTGGTTTTTTTTGAACAGGTGGAACCTTTGGGTGTAGCTCATGCCGTCTCTCTGGCGCATGATTTTATAGGAAAAGAGCCTTTTGCACTGGTCATGCCGGACTGCTTTCTGTTCTCGGAAACGCCTTTCTTGTCCCAACTCGTCCAAATTTACCACAAGCGTCCGCTGGATATGATCGGGTTCGTGCGATTGGAGCAGAGTCGATCGACACAGTTCGGCAACGTGGGTCTTCTCCGATTAGAGCCGGTGGAACCGCCTTTGTATCGGATTCTCGAGTTGAGCGATAAGAAGGCGGGTTCGGTGGAATTCAGCGGACCCGTGCACCCGAAAGGGTTTGCAGGAGGGATTTACGGGCCGGACTACTTTGATCTGATACCGTCAGGTCCGGGAAGATCGGGAGAAATGGATGACGTTCCGATTCACCAGGATTTGATACGCAGAGGCAGGCTTTACGGAGTGGAGCTCGAGGGGGCGCCTTTCGACCTGGGCAACCCGGAGGGGTATCGGGCCGCCGAACGATTTTTCTCACCCATCCGCAACTCATCAAACATGAATGGCTCCAGATAAGACTGGAAATCCGGACACTTTGCAGCGTGCCGACACACCTTGCATACTTGCAATGCCACCCGAGGTTGATTTCTCTTACTTCTGCAAACAAGATATTGATTCGTCGGTTTGGGCATGACCGGTGTCCCCGGATGAGCAGACCCCGGTCCTGGAACCGGGATCTGCTCAAGATTGGGTGAGTTATGTTTGAACGCCTCCTGCCTTAGTCCCCTCTGACATTGAGAATCAGAGCCTTGGAGCCCCGTAGATCGGGCGGATCCGTTGTAGTTCCGATGAGGACCAGACTGGCAACGGAAATGGTTTCATTGGCGGCTACAGTGAACCCCTGAACAGCGACTCGCAGGATGAATTCGGCCTCACCATCGTCATCCGTGGTAAGATCGAAGGGAAGCGGGGGAACGAAACCGACCACGCCGGCCTCGAAATCGAGGTCACTGTCGAGCGTCAGGGGCATGGAAGCCAGCGGATTACCGTTTCCGTCTTCCGCTGATACGGTCATAGCGATTACAAATTCCAGAGCGCCATTGCCGTAAGCGCCCGCGGTTATGGATACGGTGACTTCCGAATCGCCTGAAAACTCTACAAGCCCCTGGGATTTGTTGATTTCGAAGGTGTCGGTAATGTCTATAGCGCCGAATACGGCTCGAACCAGCATGGTGGTGGTATCGACGGTATCACCGGCGCGAATAACGGCAATGGCATTGCCATTGGCATCCGTATCTACCGTTATGGTGGTTCCTGTGGTGGGAGCTACGTACTGAGTACCTGCGGCAGCGGCGGAATTCGGGAGCTGAAAGATGATGGTTTGGCCGGGCACCGGATCGCCGTCCTGGTTCTCGAGAGTAAACTGAGCCACCACCTCACCGCCGACTCCAACCTCGGTAGGACTGAGTTGAAGAGCGGCTGTTAACGTGCTGGTCTGGGGAACGGAAACCATGGCGACCAACGCACTGGCCCTGCCTCCAACAGCATCGGTTACGGTAACGGTCATCACGCCGGTGTTCGTGGCGGGGTCGCCGTTGTACAGCAGAGTGGCGACTGCGTCCGCAGACGTGAAGGTAACGTCGCCCATGGTTACGGTGCCCCTGTCAAAAATCCACGAATAGGGCGCTACGCCGCCCGATGCTGTGAAGTTGAGTTGCCCGGCGTTCCCTATGGTGAAGGCGCTCGTGGTAGTGAGGTCGTCATTCGGATTCGGGTTTGTGACCGTGAGTTCCAGCGGATTCTCGGGGGTGGGGCCGCCGCCGGGCAAGCACTCGTCCACGCCGTTCACTACAACTACAATGGAGAAGCGCAGGACCTTGCCCGTGGCCGTGTCCGTAACGGCGATGACCGTGTTCATGGCCTCCAGCTCTCCGGCATCGAGTCCATGCAATTCACTTCCGTCATAGACAAGGATTCCCGTACTAGTATCCGCGGGCGAGGTATTCACTGAGAGAAAAGAGGGCCCACCCGTGATTTCCCAGATATAGGTCCCATTGCCCACATCGGCCAAACCGTCCGTTACCTTGTACGCTTTGGTGGCGGCTACGCACTCTTGGATCGTCCAGGTGAAGTCGGTAAGAGCCTGTCCGGTCTCAGGATCGAGAACTTGGAGTGGAGCCGCATCTTCGATTTCGACCCGACCTGTTCCCTCAACATCCCCGATGGATGCGGTTATGACGGCTACACCGGGTTCGCCTTCGGAAAAGAAGGAGACAATGGCGGCGCCGTCGACCGTTTCTCCGGAAGAGTCCATGATCCGGCCGAGTACGGCGAATGATGGAATCAAACCCAGGGTGAGATTCGGGAACAGGCTGTTCGTTGCCTTCAGATGGACTACGGTTCCGTCCACCATGGGGTTACCGTTGATGTCAAAGGCCTTGATGGTGATTTCGGATCTGTGGGTTCCGAGACCGGGGCTGGTGAGTTCGCTGGCCAAGATGCGAGGCGGATCTACCTCCACGGAGATGAAGCCCGGCTCCTGGGCATTGACGCCCAGGGAAATCATATCGAAAACGTCCAGAAATACCTGATACGTTCCAAGGGGAAGACTCTTGACCAAAAACACCAGCCTGGATGTGCCGGTGATGGTGACATTGGTGGCCTTGTCGGTTTTTGGGGCGATGTACTCGATGAAAGCCTCCCCCTGCTCGTTGGTGACGCGCGTGGCTTCTGTCAGAAGAGGCGAGGTAGGCGCTACGAAGGATCCGACGGCCGGATCCACGGAAAACTGCAGTTCGGCGCCGACGAAGGGAACGCTGAAAGCGTTGATGAGCCGTGACCGTATCTGAACATGGTCATTTCCGTCGCCGTTGAGCGACACCTTGTCCGGAGTCAGCAGCAGTTGATAGGAAGTAGCCAGATCGCTGAAAAAGAAAATGTTGATGGATTGGACGACCTGGACAAAACCGGGTACGGATGCCTGAACCTGTACGATCCGGGGGGCAACCAGTTGACCTACATGGGTGAGCAGGGCTGACGCTACTCCGGCAACCGTTTTTACGTCGATAGTGGTTTGCGAGTTCGAGAAACGGAAACCGGTTGCATCGTCTTCGAGAAACACTTGGAATCGAACCACGGTTCCGTCTTTGACCTTGTCGCCGTTGTAGTCAATAACTTTTCCGTAAACCGTACTGGACTGAGACGCCGAAACATTGGCAATCTGGTGTCGAACCCCCAGCGCCACGTCGGCGGGGTCTGAACTGCCTTGGGGCGGCGTATCCGGTCCAGCCGAGGAACCGCCTCCCCCGCAGGAGAACAAAACAAGAGAAAGGAGGCAGAGGAGTAATAAACACGCGTTTCTTGAAGCCTTCATAAAATTCTCCTACTATTCCGTGCAAGGACAGTAATCCACGTTGGAGATGGTGAAATTCACTTGTACAACGGCCGACAGATCGTCACTGACGATGCTGGAACCGTACATGGTGATGACGGCCGAGTACCTCGTAGGGAAATCGGGAGGTATTCGCTCTCCGGAGTCCAGCTGATTCCGGAAATCTAGCCTTGTGGCCACATCTACCAAGGGGAGTTGAAAAAAAGTCGGCTCGGGCCAGTTATCAATAGTATCATCAAGGTTAGTCGGAGGCAGACTGACGGTTAGGAAGAGGTCCCTGGATTGCAGTATAGGAGCCGTGTCGCCTTCAGTAGCGGGCCGCCGATAGTCGATGTGAAACCGGTTGATGGTCACCTGATAAGCGGAGCCGGGATTTCCCGGAAAATCCGCGTTAAACATCTTAATCAGCAGCATGTGATCGCTGAAAGGCTCGGACGAACTCCCAGGATCGATGGGATTGCAGGGTGTAGGATCGAAATAAGCGTCCACCTGGCTATTGAAGAACGGTTCATTTACGTCCTGTGTTTCGCAGTAGATGGGGATTACCTGTTGGAAAACAGGGTTCCACTGTCCTTCTGTTCCGGGAGTGCCCGTAGAATCACCTCCACATGAAACAAGTGACACCAGGAGGGCAAGAACGATGCCTGCCGAAAGAAAACGTTTGACCTTGATCATTTTGTCGAACTCCATGAAAGTGTTATTCCTGACGCCTCTCATCTAGTTGAGGCGGAATTCACAACGACGATTTGCAGCCCAGGCCTTCTCGTTGTGGCCGGGATCGGTGGGGCGTTCCTTGCCGTAACTGACGACGGTGATTCGATTCGCCGGAACACCGAGACTCACTAGATAGTCCCTGGCGGCTTCCGCGCGTCGCTGGCCGAGCGCCAGGTTATACTCGACACTTCCGCGTTCATCGCAATGGCCTTCGATGAGAACAGAGGCCTCGGGGTGTTCCAGAAGATAGCTTGCCTTGAATTCCAGAGCGGATATCGAAGACTCTGTGAGTCCGGAATCGTCGAAAGCGAAAAAGGTGCGCTCGCCTTCGAAACGATCTTCCATCGATGTGTAAATTGGGCCTCCTTTTCCGAAAGGAGCAAGGGCCGTACCTGGTTCGCCGAGGGCGGTTTCCCCCATGAGTTCTTCGCGCATCCCAGCACCGGTTATCATATCTTGAGCGGCAGGCTCACCTTCGAAAGGCGTTCCTGCGCCAAAACGTTCGGTATCCGGCGGCGTACTATAGGTCCCGATAATACCTTCAACGCCTTCCACGGCCGGATCCAGGTAAAAGATGTCGCCCTCCTGAAAATTGAGCTCCTTGTTAGCCTGGACGATCCTTGCCACGGATTTGATGTCAAATACTTTGACGATTTGAATTCGGCCTATGCGGAAGTAGTAGTAGCGTCCGAACTCGTCTTCAGGCACATAGGCATTCCGGGCATACACATTGAAAAGATGCCCTATGCGTAACGTGACGTTTTCATCCAACACCGTGACCGTCTTTCCGCTTTCTTTGTATTCGCGTGCAATCTGGGCGATTTCCCGTGGAGGAAGCTTGTCCGGATGGGAGTTAGCGGCGCTTAGACCACCGGCCTTGGGGGATAGCCTGCCCCCGATGTCCGTTATCACCATATCTCCGGTTCCGAGAAGAAGCCTTTCTTCGGTAGCCGATACCAATGAGCCGAAAAACTGTTCAGGCTTTTTGAGAATGTAGTCCGCGGATTCGGCAAAGGCGATGCCGCAACAACAGACGAGGTACACCCAGAACAGATAAGCAGAGACAGTAGCGGTTTTTTTGGTGGACACCATATTCACCTCTTTGTTCAATACGAAGGTCGTTATTCGGATAATACCTGCGACTCCTCCGGCACTCGCAGGATCGAGGGCGTAATGAACATGAGCAGTTCCCTTTTGTCGTCGAAGTCTTGAGTGGACTTGAAGAGGTAGCCGATGCCGGGAAGATTGCCCAGGCAAGGTACCCGGCGTTCACCTTCCCCTCTCTCCTGAGCGGTGATGCCGCCGATGACCATGGTTTCGTTGCTGTCCATTAACATGACGGTATCCGCCTGCTTTATACTCAGAACCGGATTCCCGACCTCATTCAACGCTTCGGTACCGGGCACCCGGAGTTTTTCCTCCAGATGAATTTGGACGGTGATGCGGTTGGTATTGGGAACCACGGTAGGAGTGACGGTCAGCTTCAGAGCGGCGTCCCTGTACTCGGTTTTGAAGGCCCCAAGCTGATCTCGAGTCGTCACCGGAAATTGTTCTCCCTGAATGATCTCCGCCTTGGTATTGTCCAGTGTGACCACTTTGGGGGCGGAAATGATGGTGGCCTTGTTTTCGTTTTCGAGCGCCTGAAGCTGAGCGTCCAGGCGGAGGAGGGTGTTACCCACGATGCGCCCGAAGGAGACCCCCAAGCCCGAGGTGGGGCTGCCTATAGGGAGCAGGTTCACAATGGGATCGAGTGGGTCGAGAAGCGTCCCTTCGCTTGTTTCAATATCACCGCCCGTGCCGCGGACTCCCAACGAACTGCCTTTGTCGAAACGGCTGTATTCGCCCCCCCATTTTACACCCAGTTCTCGCAGGAAATTCGATTGCACGGTTACAATACGGGCTTGAAGCAGGACTTGGGCAATGGGTTTGTCCAGGTCTTTGGCGATGCGTTTACATTCCGACACAATAGGCGGAACGTCTTTGATAATGATGGTATTGGTACGCGAGTCCACTTCGAGTTTTCCGCGCACCCGCTCGGCCATCTTGTCTTCCGTGCCTCGCGCCATGACCCCCAATTTCTTATCGACGGGCCAGCGGGACAAAAACTGGAAGAGTATATTTGCAATGTCTTTCGCGTTGGCGTAACGGAGGCGGATATAGTCCGTTATCATGGGTTCCAGTTGCTGCAGGATCTCCTCGTTCAGTAATTGCTCCTCATCGGCTTTTCGTTGTTTTTCTATGGCAGTCTGATAGTCGTCCATGGTAGTGATCCAGATGACGTTGCCTTGTTGCGTTTTGTGGAGCTGCTTAGCTTTGAGGATGGTCTCCAGCGCCTGGTCCCATGGGACATTATCCAGTCGGACGGTAACACGACCTCTGACATTGTCCGCGGTTACGATGTTGAGATTGCTGACTTCGGCGATGAGACGGAAGATGCCGTGAATGTCGGCATCCTGAAAATCGAGGGAAATCCGTTCACCGGTGTATTGGCTGGTCATTCCTTCTTCAGGGGCAAGCAGATCGGCGGTGAGGGGCGCCTGGACCGGCTGCGCCTCCCAAGTCTTGTCCGCGGAAGGTTCCGGAGCGGTGGAAAAGGCGACCGGGGGGGCCGGTTTCGAAATGGATAAAAGTGTTTCTTCTTCAAGCGGCGCTTCCTGCCTCGGGGCAAGCGGCTTTGTTTTCGCTGAAGGCTGTCCCGTTGCAGAGCCCCTGTCTGCAAATCTCGAGGCTTCGCCGGGCTTGAGGGTAAGAAAAGCGATATTGAGCATGTTGGGCTCTGTTTTAATTTCCACTTCCGGACGCGGACCTTGAGGAAACTCAAACACGACCCTTGTTTTGTCTTCGTGGCTTCCAATGCGAATCGATGCGAGTTGTGGGCGGTCTATGGGCATGGTTTTGGAAGCTCGATCATACCGGATGCCGAAGAGATCGAACACGAGCCTGGGGGGATTCTCGAGGGAAAATTTGTCCACTCGGGAAATGTCCGACGGTGACGAGATACGCACTCTGACTTGATTTTCGAAGACGTCATAGTTAGCTTGCAGGGAGGATGCATCTCCCGCCGACCCCGATGAGATGACGACGGATTCAACCGGGGTGGTCTCAGATGGGGTTCGGGACGCTCCCGCCGAGATCATGGGGGGCTTGGCCGCCTCTTTAGCAGGCACGAAACGAAATAGTAAGCGGCTGTCCGTGCTGGAAGCTATATAGTCCACATCCCGGTGCAGAGAAACGGTCAGGCGGAGACTCGGCTTGTTTTCTTCCCCCGCTTGTTCGACTTCCACTTTTTGGATCAACCCTGAGCCGGGGAGCGATCTGGAAATGAGAGATTCCGGGGGAACCACATCAGGCAATTCAATCAACAGACGCAGCGGGTCGATCAGTTTGTACGCCGTGTATCTCGGGGCGGCATTGCTATCAATCAGAAGCTGCGTCTCCCGGGCTGTCTCCACAACCTGGATGTCCTTCACCTGATACTGCTCGGCAGGCTTCGCCTGTCCCGTTTCAGTGACTGTTTTGAGCTGCGCACATGCCGTTAAGGCACCTACGAGTAAACCGATAGTTAACCACGAAATACGTCGCCCCAACATAGTTCCACCTTTGTAAGTCGTAACTCAGAGACCAGCGGTTATTCGTTTCCTGAGGTTTCGCCGGGTCGGTGAAGTTTCATGACAATTTCCCGATCGACGGTTTTCCCCAAAGGGCCTTTCGTTTTTTCAGTAATAATGATGCGATCTCGCAGAATACGCGTAACTCTGCCCCAACTGGGACCTACGAGATCGTCCAGCGCTACAATGTATCCCTTCTTATCCGGATCCTGAATGAGCGCTTTGGCCTCACCGCCTCGGGAATAGATTCCTACCAGCTTGAGCTGTGAGACTTCGAACTTCTGGAGGGGTGTCAGAGCCCGCTCTGGTGATTTCTCCTGGTCCGCCGTTTTTAAATAGCCGATGAAAGTTTTGAAAGGATCGGGTTTGCCTTTCGGAGAATAGGAATAGGGGGCAGGGATCTCTTTAGTGAGGTCGGATGAGGCCGGGAACGATGTGTCGGCGGCCGGGGCCGCCTGACAGACCATCCATCCAAAGACCACGATGCATAGGCCCAACAATGAGAGCTGCTTAATGAAACTCATCTTTTCGGAGGTATTCGGGTTGTGATGCGATCGAGTCATGGCTCCCGCTATTTCTTCTTTTGCTTGGCCTTTTCTTTGGCCTGTTCGCGCAATCGGTCCTCTTCTTCCGGCGTTAAGAGACGATACGCTTTTGCGAGTAGATGAGCTTCAAGAATAACCGCGTTCTCGGTGAGCTTCGAGGCGCTCATCCGGATTTCCTCGAAATTCACAATACGTGGCAAGTGATCGACCTTGGAGAAGAAGTCCGCCAGCTCCCGGTACATTCCCCGGACCTGAATTTCAATCGATATCTCAGCAACTTGTTCTTTTAGGAAACTCGATTCCCTAGGATTGAAAAGAACGAAATCCAAACCTGCCAATCTCCCGACTTCGGTGATATTTCTCATCAAATCAACGATCTCACTTTTATCCGGGAGCATTTGGGACAGCCGCTCGTATTCCGCTCTGGCCTTGTCCAGTTTCTGCTCCAGATGGGCTCCGCCTTCGGCTTTCTCCTTAAAGATCTTATAGGCGTCGTCCGAGCGTTGGATGTCGTCTCTGAGGATCATCTGCTGAGTCAAAGTCGGCTGGTACGCCAACAGATAAAACAGAGCTGCGACCACCAGTACGGAACCTGCCAGGATAAGCAGTTTGACCCGAAAAGGTAGTTTTTCCAGGAAATTCGTTCCGCGCTGCGCCATTATCCTTCGTCCCTCACCACAAACGTAACGGTAAACTTCATCACTTTGATCGCATTCTGGTACAGGAGATCGCTCGAGGCGGAGGTCCCCGTCTTAATCCCGCTGATCTTATCGTACTCTCTGTGAAACCGCTCAAAGTGTGCGCTGATGATTCCTTCTGCAATCGTAAAGCGCGATTCTTTGCCCCAGATCAGATCCCACGAACTTGGGATGAAGCGTAACTGAGACTGAATGATTCTGACCGAGGCAAAGATAGGTACCGTTTCAAGTCGTTTCACATATTGGGTAATGGTTTCGTTGTCCGCAGCCATCCCAATGATACGCACCGCCGCGCCACGCATATCCAAGCTCAACAAAAACACACGGTCTGGAATAAGAGAGGTGCTGAGTTCGTCCAAAAGGCGAATCGGAATGCTGCGTTTTCGTGCAAGACTGAAAATGAGTTCCTTCTTCTTCTCAATGTATTTCCTGTTCTTCTCCAGTTCCCTTTGCGTTTCCACTATACGGGTGAGTTCTTTGGAGCGGGTCTGGGCCCGTTCTTCCTCCAACTTCAGGGCTGCTGTCTTCTCAGCGGCGTTGCGGTATAAGAGAAAACAGACCGCCACGGTCAATGTAATAGTCAACAGGTAGACCCATACTTGAAGGCGGAGGTTTTCCCTTCGCTTCTCGATCTTTCTCGGTGATAAGTTGATGCGGATCAACTGTCTCCCACCTTTCTCAAGGCCAATCCCACACTGACGGCGGCGATAGGCGCTATGCTTTGGAGATAGTTGGGATCAATCCTCTTCGGATCCGAAGTGATATTCAAAAAGGGGTCGAACAAGGCCACGTCCACTCCGATGCGATCCTGTAGGAAGCGGGGGAAGCCCGGCATAAGCGCACACCCCCCCGCAAGGAGTATCTTATGGATGCGTGCGTTTTTGTTGGATCTCGTTACGAAATCGAAGGCGCGCTTGATCTCGAGAGACCAACTTACCGAGGCTTCTTCGAAGATTCGTTTCAACACATCGTACTGGTTGTCGGGCGCTTCGGCGGTGAGCTTTAAACGCTCCGCCTCGGCCGCGTCAACCCGAAAACGATCCTGGATCTTCTGGTTGATGGTTTTTCCGCCTTGAGCCACTTCGCGTGTAAATATAGAAACGCCTCCGTGAACCACATTGATTTTCAGCTGACTGGCGCCGATGTCGATTAAGGCGATGAAATCTTCTTCATACGGATAGTTCGAGTCATAAGCATTTTCGAGTGCGAACATGTCGACGTCTATGACACCGGCGGAAAGACGGGATAGATTTAACAGGTCTACGACGGCCTGAACATGTTCGTTACGCGCCGCTACCAGTATCACGTCGGTAGACGCCGATTTTTCCGTATTCGGTCCGACAATATGCACATCCATGGTGACGTCTTGGGCGCCAAAGGGAATGTGCTGTTCGGCCTCCCATTGGATGTTGGCCATCAACTCCTTCTTGTGCGCATAAGGGAGAGATAGCTG
>Ga0209164_1003784_pt1 | contig 14049 bp, 15 predicted proteins | sample MTBNYHSulfiMetaG_FD_187458 | JGI IMG/M metagenome (GOLD analysis project Ga0209164, IMG submission 187458) | Enrichment culture microbial communities from rom New York Harbor, USA that are MTBE-degrading - MTBE-NYH (New York Harbor Sulfidogenic)... | ecosystem: Environmental > Aquatic > Marine >...
GTCCGTGGGGGGCTTCCACCATGTCGAAGTTGAAGTAGTTGTAGGCAAGCACCGCACAGCCCACGGGGGGCACCCCGATCGTCTCTTCCCGGAGCCCCAGTTCATCCAGGCACTCCGCCACAAGCCGGTGGGCAATGGAGTGACCGCAGCCCGGGCAATAGTGGGTGTAGTTGTCTTTCAGGGATTCCGGCCTGCCGAAAACCTTCTTGTAAGCTGCTTCTGCGCTCATGTTTCTATCCTCCGGCCCATCTTCCCGTCGCCTTTCAAGGCGGAGCGAAGGAACTGGGCCACATCGCTGGGTGTGGGAACGACGCCGCCCGGGACGCCGTGGAAGTAGATCTCCGCCCGGTCCCCGACGGCGAGAACGACGTCTTCGATCATTTGACCCATGGAGAACTCGAAGACCGCCACTTTGCCGATCTTCGCCGCCAGGTCGCGGAGGGGCAGGGTCGGGAAAGGCCAAAGCGTAATGGGACGGAAGAGCCCCGCCGCAATCCCCTCGGCCCGAAGTTCCTCGAGGGCACTCTCGGCGATCCGGGCCGGCGTGCCGTAGGCCACAACCAGCAGGTTCGCATCGTCCGTCATGGCGGTTTCCCACCTTTGCTCTTTGGCGGTGATCTCGTCGTATTTTTCCTGGAGGTGGAGATTGTGCCGGTAGAGGATGTTCACGTTCAGGAGCATGGAAAAGAGCGCTCTCGGCTCCCTGCCCTTGCACCCGGTGAGGACCCATTCCTTCTTGGGGAGAGCCTCGGGATCGATCGGATCGGGAAATACGACGGGTTCCATGACCTGGCCCATCAGCCCGTCGCCGAGAATCATGACCGGCGTTCTGTAGCGGTCGGCAATGTCGAAGGCCACAAAGGTCATGTCGGCGAGTTCCTGGCATCCTGCAGGGGCCAGCACGGGCGTGCGATAATCCCCGTTGCCGCCTCCCCGGGTGGCTTGGAAATAGTCCGCGCCCGAAGGGGCGATGTTCCCTAAGCCGGGACCCCCGCGCATCATGTTGATGATGACGCCGGGGAGTTCCTGCCCGGCCATGTAGGAGATTCCTTCCTGCTTGAGGGCGATCCCCGGCGAGGACGAGGAAGTCATGGCCCGGACCCCGGCCGACGCCGCACCCAGCACCATGTTGATGGAGGCGACTTCACTCTCCCCCTGGATGAAGGTGCCGCCCACCTCCGGCATCCGCGCTGAAAGGTATTCGGGGAGTTCATTCTGCGGGGTGATCGGGTAGCCCGCATAGAAGCGGCAGCCGGCGCGCACGGCCGCCTCGCCTACCACATGGGATCCACGCATCAACATTTTCTCACTTGCCACGGTACACCTCGATAGCGACTTCCGGGCACACCGTCGCGCACTGGGCGCAGCCGGTGCAGCCTTTTTCATCTTCTTTGACCGCTTCCTTGAAACGGGCAGGCGCATAGCCCTTCTTGTTCAGGGCGTCATCCACCTCGATTCGATGGCTGGGACACACCTCCATGCAGAGCTGACAGCCCTTGCATCGTTCCCTGTCGATCTTGATCTTGCCTTTTGTCTTTTTCTCAGCCGCCATGTTGAAGCCTTTTCACGAAAGATATGTGGAGAAAACCGGAAAACTCACTTTTTATTTTTTGGCGTCCGGTTTGTCAACCAATTTTTCAGGGACGGCGGCATTCGCTTGCGGGTCGATTTGGACCTCTTGGAGGATTGCGGGGGAACGTCACAGGGGAGAAGGGCGTTGGGGCAGCGCCGCGCGGCGCGGCAACGAATTTTCTTTATTGAAAAAGATTTCTTTTTTGATATACTCGCCAAGTTTTTCGATACTTAGCTGAGTTCTCAGCCTTTTTTCTCCCCCCCAGGCCTTCGCCGGGGAGGAACAGGAAATATTGATCGAGAGGAAAGCAATCATCATGGAATCTCAAAACATCCTGGTCATCAACGGGAACGAGTACACCTTTTCGCCCGGGCAGACGATCCTGGAGGTCGCGAGACGGAATGGGATCGACATTCCGACCCTGTGCTGGATGAAGAGAGCGGCTCCGACCGGAGCCTGCCGCGTGTGCGTCGTCGAAGTGGAAGGAGCAAGGACCCTGGTTGCCTCCTGCGCCACGCCTGCAGCCCCGGGAATGGTCGTTCGGACGGAGACTCCCCGGGTGATGAAGGCGCGGCGTTTGAACATCGAGCTGCTCCTTTCCTCCGGGCAGCACAACTGCCTGGTGCAGGACCTGGACATGGATTCCTGGACCGACTTCCAGTTGAGGGCCATGACCCCGGCGGAGCACAAGGACATCTGCCCCGCCTACGGCGACTGCCGGCTTCAGGATCTGGCCATCAAGTACCAGGTGAGGGGTTGCCGTTTCGTGCCGACCGAGCCGAGGCACAAGATCGAAACCGTGAACCCTTTCATCGTCCGTGACCTTTCACGGTGCATCCTCTGCGGCCGTTGCGTGCAGGCGTGCAACGAGATCCAGGTGAACAACGCCATCAGTTTCGGGTACCGTGGCACGAGGTCCAAAATCGTGGCCAAGGGGGATCGGGCCCTCAAGGACTCGGATTGCGTGTTCTGCGGCGAATGCGTGCACGCGTGCCCGGTGGGAGCCCTCGTGCTCACCCAGGATCTGGAAACCAACGGCCGCGACAAGGGGGAGACCAAGCTCATCCGCACCACCTGTTCCTACTGCGGGGTCGGATGCCAGATGTATCTCCACGTCCGGAACGGCCGGATCGTGAGGGTGACGGGGGTCGAGAACATAGGTCCGAATTACGGCAGCCTGTGTGTCAAGGGGCGCTTCGGATATCACTTCGTGCAGGACCCCGAAAGGCTGAGAGCGCCCCTCATTCGAGAAAACGGGGCCTTCCGCGAGGCCACCTGGGAGGAGGCCTACACCCTCGTGGCGGAGAAATTCAAGCGGATCAAAGAGAAGAGCGGAGCGGATACTCTCGGGGTCCTGGCGAGCGCCAGGATCACGAACGAGGAGAACTACCTGGCCCAGAAATTCACGAGAGCGGTGATCGGAACCAACAACGTCGATCACTGCGCCCGGCTCTGACACTCTTCCACCGTGGCCGGTCTGGCCGCAGCATTCGGAAGCGGTGCCATGACGAACCCCATCGGGGACATCGAGAAAGCGAACGTCATCCTCGTGACGGGGTCGAACACCACCGAGAACCATCCGGTCCTTTCGAGCTACGTGAAAAGGGCGGTCACCCAGAAGGGGGCGAAGCTGATTGTCGTGGATCCCCGGCGGATTCCCATCGTCGATTTCGCCGCGTCTTGGCTCAGGCCGAACCTGGGAACCGATGTGGCGTGGATCAACGGCATGATGCACGTCATCATCAAGGAAGGGCTCTACGACGAAGCCTATGTGACTTCCCGTACGGTGGGCCTGGACGACATGAAGAAGGTCGTCGAGAAGTACACGCCCGAATACGTGGAAAAAATCACGGGCATCCCCCAGGAGGACTTGATTGCCGCTGCGCGGATCTATGCGGGCGCCAAGGCGGCCTCCACCCTGTATGCCATGGGCATCACCCAGCACATTTCCGGGACGGATAATGTGAAGAGCCTCGCCAATCTGGCCATGTTGTGCGGCAACGTGGGTGTGGAGGGGGGAGGGGTCAATCCTCTCCGGGGACAGAACAACGTGCAGGGCGCCTGCGACATGGGGGCGCTGCCCAATGTGTACACCGGGTATCAGAAGGTCGTGGACCTGGCCGTGCGGGAACGCATGGCGAAAGCCTGGGGTGTGGAGAAGCTTCCGGAAAAGCCCGGGCTGACGGTCATGGAAATGATGGACCTGGCCCACGAGGGGAAGTTCAAAGGGCTCTATGTCATCGGAGAGAACCCGCTCGTCTCCGACCCCGATCTCAATCACGCCCGGGAAAGCCTCAAACATCTGGACTTCCTGGTGGTCCAGGATATTTTTCTCACCGAGACGGCGAAACTGGCCCACGTCGTCCTGCCTGCAGCGTCCTTCGCCGAAAAAGAGGGGACCTTCACGAACACGGAAAGAAAAGTCCAGCGCGTCAGAAAGGCCGTGGAGCCTCCCGGCCAGGCCAAGGAGGATTGGAAAATCCTCTCCGAGCTTTCCACGGCCATGGGCTATCCCATGAGCTACGAAAACGCACAGGCCATCATGACGGAAATCGCCCAGGTCACACCGTCCTACTGCGGCATCACCTATCAAAGGCTGGAAAGGGACGGGATTCCCTGGCCCTGCACCGGCACCGACCATCCAGGTACGCCCTGTCTGCACATGGACCAGTTCACGTGCGGCCTGGGGGTCTTTCACGCGCTGGAGTGGGTGCCCCCGGCGGAAGTTCCGGATCAGGATTACCCTCTTTACATGACTACGGGCCGTGTGCTCTACCAGTACCACACCGGCACGATGACCATGAAGAGCGGGGGCTTGAACGAGCTCGCCCCGGAGTCCTTCGTGGAGATTTCCCGCGGGGATGCCAAGCGGTACGGGCTCGGAGAAGGTGAGATGGTTAAAGTCAGCTCCAGGCGGGGAACAATCAAGGCCAAGGCGAAGATCTCGGACAAAGCCGTGGACGGAACCGTGTTCGTTCCCTTCCACTATGCCGAAGCGGCGGCGAACGAGCTGACGAACACCGCCCTCGACCCGGTGGCCATGATTCCGGAGCTCAAGGTGTGTGCGGTGCGACTCGAAAAAACCTAAGGAAGGTGAAACCATGTACCTTGGAGAGAGCCTGGCTGAAATCAACCCGGACCTGACACCGGAGGTCATGACGAAGGTGGACGAGATCATCGCGGTCCACAAAAGCAGGCCCGGGAGCCTCATTCCTGTCCTGGAAGAGGTTCAGGGGGTCACGGGCTATCTGCCCGTGGAACTCCAGGAATACATTGCCCGCGGGCTCCGTGTCCCGGCCTGCACGGTCTACGGCGTAGTCACCTTCTACTCCTTTTTTTCCATGGTCCCCAAGGGCAGGCACACCATCAAGGTGTGCATGGGCACCGCCTGCTACGTGAGAGGCATCGGAGAAGTGTTGAACAGGCTCCAGTCCGAGCACAAGCTGGAAGTGGGGAAGGTCTCGGAAGACCGAAGGTTTTCCCTGGAATTGGTTCGGTGCCTCGGGGCGTGCGGCCTGGCGCCCGTTGTGGTTGTGGGCAGCGACACCCACGGTGGGGTCACTCCGGACAGAATCCTGGAGATCCTGGAGCGATACAAGTAAACACCGGACATCGATCATTGAGCAGTGGACATTAAACATCGGACATTGAACATTGATGAACTCGTAAAAAGTCCCGCACCGTCATTGCGAGGCGCGAAGCGCCGTGGCAATCTCCTGAATATCCGGTTAGATACGAGATTGCTTCGCTTCGCTCGCAATGACAAATGAGGCGTTTTTCGACTTTTTACGAGGCCGTCAACATTGGGCATTGAACAAATGACCAATGACAACTGACCAATCACCAATGACAACTGACCAATGACAACTGACCAATGACCAGTAACAAATGACAACCGATGAGGTTCCGCATAGAGAGAAAGCCTATGAAGCTTTATGAAGCCAAAGAGATCCTGAAGGCCAAGGTCGCCACCGGAGAGGAAAAACTGGAAATGGTCCTGAACGCCGGCGCCGGAAGCGACCTTATGAGCGATCTCCTGCGCGGATCCAAGGAAGGCGTGCTCGTCCTGTCCGGGCTGAACAACATCCAGGTGATCAGGACGGCCGTGATCGCAGGGGTGTCCGCCTTGGTTTTGGTTCGGGGCAAGGAGCCCGACGAGGAAATGAAAGCCCAGGCCAAGGAGCACGGCCTGCCGGTCCTTTCCACGCCTTTTACCATGTTCACGGCCTGCGGGAGGCTGTTCGGCGCGGGGCTCAGGGGGGTCGACCCGAAAAAGAGCAGCTGAGCATTGATCATTGGACATTGGACATTGAATATTGGTCATTGGACAAATGACCAATGACCAATGACAACGGACCACGCAGAGATATCTGCCGACAAAATATGCAATGGTAGATCAGCAATGGTAAATGATCAATGATCGATGACCGATGATCAATGATCGATGACTAGCTCATGGCCCATCTGACGAAAAACTATCCGATCAAGGCCAGGGACTACCTGAGGGCGGGGGAAGTATCCATGCAGGTGCAGGGCCTGATGAAGAACATCGGATTCGCCCCGGAGATGATCAGAAGGGTTTCCATATGCGCTTACGAAGCGGAAATGAACGTCGTGATGCACGGAGGGGACGGGCAAATGACCGTGGAGATCAACACGGACGAAATCATCCTGGAGGTCAAGGACGGGGGCCCGGGCATCGAAGACATCAGTCTTGCCCTTCAGGAGGGGTACAGCACGGCCTCGGAAGAGGCCAGAGAGATGGGTTTCGGCGCAGGCATGGGCCTTCCGAACATCCAGAAGAACAGTGATTCCCTGGAGATCGTTTCGGAAAAGGGGAAGGGAACCGAGGTGAAAATCGGTTTCAGAGCTTAGGGGACCCACGTGGATCAAGGGCATACTTCTCTTCACTACGTACAGATCGACGAGAAGCGGTGTACGGGGTGCGTCCTCTGCATGAAAGCTTGTCCCACCAAGGCGATTCGGGTCCCGGATCTCAAGGTGGCAAGAATTGTCGGAAACTGCATCGATTGCGGAGAGTGCATCCGGGTGTGTCCCCAGGGCGCCATCAAGGCGATCACCACGGGCAGCGACCCCTCTACCTTGAGTCGCTACACCATCATCAGCGCCTCGCCGGTGCTCTATGCCCAGTTCGGTGAACAGGTGATGCCCAACGAGGTGCTCCTTGCCCTCCGAAGGAGTTTCAAGTACGTGTATGACCAGGCGTACATTCACGAGCTGTACAACGTGGCGGTGGGCTTGGAGATCAGGGAAAACCGCGACAAGGAGGGGGCGGTCCGGCCCATGATTTCTCCGATCTGCCCGGTCGTGAACCGGCTCATCGGGTATCGCTTCCCCTCCCTGTTGAAAAACATCGTCCCCATCGTCACGCCCCGGGAGATCGCGGCCCGGGAGCTGAAGCGGCGACTCTACTGCGAGAGCGTGTTCGACACGAGCGAGTTCGGCGTGTACCACATTACGCCGTGCTCGGCAAAAATGGTGTCCATCAAGGATCCCCTGTTCCTCAGGTCTTCGTATCTGGACGGGGCCATCGGGATCAACGAGGTGTTCGAACTGATCAAGAGAAACCTGCGGGACCTTCAGGAGGACATGATGATTCACCGCTCCAGCGGTGTGGGCATCGGGTGGGGGGTCTCAGGCGGGGAGATCGCGGGAATGGAGGAGGGAAACTACCTGGCCGTTTCAGGACTCCAGGAGACCATCCGCTATCTCGAGAAGATCGAAATGGGCCTTTTCGAGGACATCGAGTACTTTGAATTCCGAGCCTGCCTGGAAGGCTGCATCGGCGGTCCCCTCACGGTGGCGGACCGGTACCAGGCCAAGAGAACGGTGGCCAAGTTCGTTCGCATGTTCGGGCAGGAGAAGAGACTGAAATACGCCCAGGCGCAGAAAGCTTACCAGGAGGGGTGGTTCCACTCCGAGCGCAGGAAGGCTCCGGCCGACACGAAGGACCAGAACCTTTCCCTTTCCGAGGCGATCGAGAGGCAGGAGAAAATCGAGGCGGTGTTTCGCAGCCTTCCCGGCAAAGAGTGCGGCCTTTGCGGGTCGCCCGACTGCCGGACCTTTGCGGAGGACGTAGTGGACGGATTGGTCGGCCTGGACCATTGCGTCGCGCTGAACCTGAAACGACGAGGCTAGAATAAAGTGAAAGTCGAAGAGATTGCGAAGCGGTTGGAGCTTTCGGCGGCGACCGGCGAGAAGGGGCTGGACCGGGAAGCCGACGCGGGGTACTGCGGGGATCTCCTGAGCGATGTCATGGCCAATTCCAAGAAAGGCGCCCTCTGGCTGACGATCCAGTCTCACCAGAACATCGTGGCCGTGGCGGTGCTCAGGGAATTGGCGGCGATCATCCTGGTCAACGGAAGGGTCCCCGACGAAGAGACCAAGACCAAAGCGGAAGCTGAGGGCATTCCCATCCTCCTTTCGCCCCTGCCGGCCTACGAACTGGCAGGAAAGCTCTGTGAAATCGGCATCGGCAGGATATCGGGTTGAGGTCCTACAAGGTCGACTTGCACATCCACTCTTGCCTCTCTCCCTGTGGGGAGCTCGAAATGAGCCCGAAGGCCATCGTGGAGAAGAGCCTGGAGAAGGGACTGGACCTGATCGCCGTGAGCGACCACAACTCCGCCGAGAACGTGGGCGCCGTGATCAGGGCGGGGAGGCAGCGGGGGCTCGCGGTGCTGGCGAGCCTGGAGATCTCCTCCAAGGAGGAAGTGCACAGCCTGGCCGTGTTCGATCGGGAGGAGCAAGCCCTGCAGATGCAGACGCTCATCTATCGGCACATGCGGGGAACCAACCGTCCCGATCTGTTCGGCGACCAGGTGGTGGTCAACGAGTTCGACGAGGTGGAAGGCTTCAATGATCGGCTGCTCATCGGGGCGGTCCAACTGGACCTGCAGGAGATCGTCAAAGCCGTGCACCGGCTCGGGGGGCTGAGCATCGCCTCTCACGTGGACCGGCCGAGTTTCAGCATTCTGAGCCAGCTCGGTTTTTTCCCCGACGACGTGGAACTGGACGGGGTGGAGGTGTCGCGGCACACGACGCCCGAGAAAGCCAGGGCGGAAATTTCGGGTCTGGAGAGGTTCACCGTGGTTACCTTTTCGGATGCCCATTTCCCCGACGACATCGGGAAGCCTTACACGTGCTTTCTCCTGGAATCGCCGAGCGTGGCGGAGATCCGCCTGGCCCTGAGAGAAGAGGACGGCCGAAAGGTGGTTTATTAGGTGCGGGAGATGTCGCTGCACATCATGGATGTGGCGGAGAACGGCATCGGCGCCGGCGCCAGCCTCATCCAGATCGGCGTGGCGGAAGACAGGAACGCGAACCGTCTGACCGTCACGATCAGGGACAACGGCCGCGGGATCCCGGCCGATCTACTGGACAAAGTGATGGATCCGTTCTATACCACCCGGACAACGAGGCGAGTGGGGCTGGGTCTGTCCCTGTTCAGAGAGGCGAGCAGGCGGTGTGAGGGAACGTTTGAAATCAAGTCCAGGGAGGGGGAAGGCACCGAGGTCCGCGCTTCTTTCCGGCTCGACCACATCGATCTGGCGCCCCTCGGGGACATGGTCGGTTCTCTGACGAGCCTCATCGTGGGAAATCCCGAGGTGGATTTCGTTTACACCCACGAGGTGGACGGCAGGGTGTTCCGGCTGGACACGCGAGAAGTGAAGCAGGAACTGGACGGGGTGGAGATCACCCACCCGGAAGTCGTCAGGTTTATCGGCGATATGGTCCGGGAATCGCTGGCAGAGATCCGAAAGGGCTAAGGTCTTTGCCGGGAAAGGTTCGGAGGCACGGGATGGCAAAACTGACCATTGAGGATTTGAAAAAAATCCGGGAAAGTGCAAAAAAGACCACGGCCCTTCGCGAGGGCGAAACCAACGTCAAGATCACGGTCCACATGGGCACCTGCGGGATTGCAGCGGGAGCCAGAGAGGTGATGGACGCCCTTCTGGAGGAGATGACCCAGGCGGACCGGCAGGACATCAGGGTGGTCACGTCCGGATGCATGGGCATGTGCAGCAGCGAACCCAACGTGACCGTCGAGATGCAGGGCAAGGATCCCGTGATCTATCAGCACATGGACAAGAACAAGATGCGCCAGGTTTTCAAGCGCCATGTCCTCATGGGTGAGGTTCAAACCGACTTCGCCCTTGCGAGAATGAAGTAACCCGGTGCGGGTCGATCGGGATGGATGAGGAGGCTTGCGAATGACCGTCAGGATGGATTTGCTTCTGTGCAGCGGCACCGGCTGCCAGGCGTCGGGAAGCCTGGAAGTGCGTGATGCCCTCAAGAAGGAACTGGCCCGGCACAAGCTGGAGAGCGAGATTCGGATCATTGAAACGGGCTGCAACGGCTTTTGCGCCCAAGGGCCGGTCATGATCGTCCAGCCGGAAGACATCTTCTATCAGAAGCTGACCGCGGAAGACATCCCTCACCTCGTGGAGGAACACTTTCTCAAAGGCCGCCCTGTAAAGAAGCTTTTCTACAAGGAACCGGCCTCCGCAGAAACGATTCCCAGCATGGACGACATTCCTTTCTACGCCAAGCAGAAGCTCATCGTCCTGAAGAACCGCGGTATCATCGACCCGGAAAACATCGACGAATACATTGCCCGGGACGGCTACGTGGGCCTCGGAAAGGCACTCCTTGAAATGACCCCGGAGGAGATCATCCGGGAGGTGAAGACCTCCGGCCTGAGAGGCCGGGGCGGTGCAGGGTTCCCGACCGGTGTGAAGTGGGAGTTCGCCCACAAGGCCGGAGGAGACGTGAAGTACGCCCTGTGCAATGCCGACGAAGGAGACCCGGGTGCTTTCATGGACCGGAGCGTGCTGGAGGCGGACCCCCACGCGGTGCTCGAGGGGATGATCATTGCCGGCAAGGCGATCGGCGCCCGCCAGGGCTACATCTATTGCCGGGCGGAGTACCCTCTGGCGATCAAGCGGCTCAACATCGCGATTCGCCAGGCGCGGGACTACGGCCTTCTGGGGAAAGACATCCTGGGAAGCGGGCATGACTTCGACATTGAGATCTACCAGGGCGCAGGGGCCTTTGTGTGCGGCGAGGAGACGGCGCTCATGCACTCCATCGAAGGAAAGCGGGGCATGCCCAGGCCCCGGCCGCCCTTTCCCGCCCAGCAGGGCCTGTGGAAAAAGCCCACGGTCCTCAACAACGTGGAGACCTACGCCAACATTGCCCAGATCATCCAAAACGGGGGGGCCTGGTACGCCGGCATCGGCACCGAATCGAGCAAGGGCACCAAGGTTTTCGCCCTCACCGGCGCGGTGAACAACATCGGCCTCGTGGAAGTGCCCATGGGGATATCCCTCAGGGAGATCATCTACGACATCGGGGGCGGCATTCCGAAGAAGAGGAAATTCAAAGCCGTCCAACTCGGCGGGCCTTCCGGAGGATGCATCCCGGAGCAGCATCTGGATACCCCCGTGGACTATGAATCCATCGTCAAGGTAGGGGCCATCATGGGGTCAGGCGGCATGATCGTGATGAACGATCAGACGTGCATGGTGGACATGGCCCGGTTTTTCATGGACTTCATCCAGGACGAATCGTGCGGGAAATGCACCCCCTGCCGCGAGGGAACCATGCGCATGCTCCAGATCCTGGAGAAGATCACCCGCGGCCACGGAGAGGAGGGCGACATCGAACTCCTGGAAGAACTGAGCGACATGATCAAGAACTCGGCCCTGTGCGGTCTCGGACAGACGGGCCCGAACCCGGTGCTTTCCACGCTCCAGTATTTCAGGGACGAGTACGAAGCCCACATCTATGAGAAGCGATGCCCGGCCAAGCGCTGCGCCGCTCTCCTCCGTTTCGAAGTGGACGTGGACAAGTGCATCCAGTGTGGTATTTGTTTCAAGCGGTGTCCTTCAGGCGCCATCCGGTGGCAGAAAAAGGAACCGGCCTTCATCATGAAGGATAAATGCATCAAGTGCCTGAGCTGTATTACCAACTGTCCCGCGGACGCGATATCCTGATTCGCCCCGCTGATCGTTTTCTGTGTAAGCGCCCCTCGGTCGCCGTCCGATGACTCCCTGTCCCCCGGCGGGAGACGGGGAAGGGGTTATCGGGAACCGCCGAAGCGAAGGGGTGAGAGGTTGCTGAACGCTACTAAGACCTTGGGAGAATGGAATCGATGGAAGGAAAAGACGAGCTGAAACTTGCTTACACCCTTGCCGTGGTCCTCTTGCTGATCGGTGTCGTGGCTTACGCGGCGCTTCCCCTCAAGGACCCTGATCCGCCCGTCAGGATCATGTTCGAGAGCACGGCGGGCAACGTGCTGTTCGACCACGTGGAGCACGCCTCGCCCATGGGCTACGGATTCAGATGCGAGGACTGCCATCACGATATCGAAGGAGAGGGGGAGAGGCCTTCCGCCTGCGGCGAATGTCACACGCCGGAAGGAGAAGACGGACCCAAGCGGGCGGACGCGTTTCACAACCAGTGTCAGGGCTGCCACGACGAGCTTGGACTGGGGCCTGTGGACTGTTCAGGGTGTCACGTGCTTTAGCCACGCATACAGAACAGGGAAGAGCCCTTCCCGAAGGGAATTTCAGGAGGTGCAACACATGATCAAGCGATCGTTCTTCAGTCTGGCAAAGCCCAGACTGACCTATCCGGTCTCGAAGCCCGATCGGAGCGAGGTGGTCGAAATCCCCCTGCCCGTCAAGGCCAGCGTCCTTGTCGACGCGCCGTCCGCCGGGGCGAACGGATTGCCGATCCGGCAGGGGGACCCGGTAAAGACGGGGCAGCGAATCGGGTTTCCGGGGGACGGGAACTCCGTGATTGCTCCCGTCACAGGCGTCGTTTCTCAGATTTCGACGGTGACGGGGTATCTGGGACGAAAACTGACATCGATCACCTTCGACGTGGCGAAAGACGATGTGTGGGATGATGCGTACCGTGCCTCGGGGGACATGGCCCCGGCGGAGAGAATCTCCGGGTTTCTCAGATCCCTTCCCGGCCAGCCGGATTTCGCTTCCGTGGTGGGTTTTCAGCCGCCCCTCAAGACGATCGTGATCTACGGGATCGACAAGGATCTGCTGGTTTCGACCAATCAGTGCGTCGTCCGAACCCGCCTCGAGGACCTGATCAGCGGGGTCGGGATCCTGAAGCAGGTCTTCAGGCAATGCCGGATCATCCTTTTAGTCCCGTCGGGGTTGGGGCTCCAGGCCGAGAGGACCGGCGTGGAAGTGAAGGCGGTGACCCCCGACTATCCCGACCTTCTGCCCCGGGTGCTCATGAAGCGTTTCCTGGGCAAAGAAGTGCCTGCGGGCAGCCGGTGCGAGGAGCTGGGCGTGGGCTTTTTAAGTGCGGAGGCCGTGGCCAATGTGGGGACAGCCTTCGAGGCCGGCCGCATCCCGGTCGACAAATTGCTCACGGTGATCCGGAAGGACCACTCGGTCGTCAACGTGAGGGCGAGGATCGGAACCCCCGTCCGGGAGATCCTGAGCACCCTGGAGATCGAAACCCGCAGCGGGGACCGGCTGATCCTCGGCGGCCCCATGACCGGGCTGTCCATCTATTCCGAGGAAACGCCCGTGCTGGCGGACACGGACGCCCTGATGGTGCAGGACGCAAGCCGGGGTGCCCGGTTTTCCGACACCCACTGCGTGAACTGCGGCGAGTGCGTGAGAGTCTGCCCTGCGAACATGCCGGTCAACATGCTCATCCGGGTGCTCGAGAACCGGATGTACGACGAAGCGGTTCACACCTACGATCTTCTGTCCTGCGTCGAGTGCGGGCTGTGCAGTTTCGTCTGCATCGCCCGTATCCCTATCTTCCACTACGTGATGCTCGGCAAGTACGAGTACGATCGCATGAAATCAGCGGAGGGTTCCAATGCTTAACGAAAAACTCTATGCGGGCGCACACGCCCCGTTCTGGCACAACGGGAGCAGCATCCGGGACAAGAGCTACAACACCATCCTCGCTGCCCTCCCCGCGGTGCTCATGGGGATCTACCTGTACGGGGTTCCCGCCCTGCGGGTTGTCGCCCTGGCCGTGTCCAGCGCCATGATCTGGGAGTGGCTCATCCATCGAATCATGAGAAGACCGACCACGATCGGCGACGGCAACGCGGCGGTCATCGGCCTGATGCTGGGCATGCTGATGCCGGCCACCATGCCCTGGTACGCGGTGATTACAACCAGCTTTGTGGCCATGGTGGTGGGCAAGCTCATCTACGGCGGCATCGGCTGCAACCCGCTCAACCCGGCTCTCGTGGGCTTCGCGATTCTCATGTTGTCCTGGAAGGCCCTGGTGAATTTCGATGCGGCCCTCGTTCGCTACGACATGAATTTCAACATGCTCTACCCTCTGGGCGCGGTGAAGCACTTCGGTGTCGGGGTAGTCGAGCGGTACGACCTCTCCGATCTCCTCTGGGGAAAACAGGCGGGCGGCATCGGCGCCACCTTCGGACTCGGCCTGATTGT
>Ga0209164_1003787_pt1 | contig 14041 bp, 16 predicted proteins | sample MTBNYHSulfiMetaG_FD_187458 | JGI IMG/M metagenome (GOLD analysis project Ga0209164, IMG submission 187458) | Enrichment culture microbial communities from rom New York Harbor, USA that are MTBE-degrading - MTBE-NYH (New York Harbor Sulfidogenic)... | ecosystem: Environmental > Aquatic > Marine >...
TTTTCCATTTTACTACCTTGTTTATCTTCTCCATCATCTTGAGGCTACGATTGTTCTCAAGAGACTTGGAAACTGCTAAGTCGGCAAAGCTCAAATTCTTCGCTATCTCCTTGTATCCCATGGCCCCGGCGCTGGTCCCAAAAAGTTGGACAATGTGATAAGCTCTGAGTCAGTCCAAGAGAAAGGAGCTGACAATGAGTAAGAAACGGAACCGTTACAACGCTGAGTTTAAGGCTAAGGTTGCCCTTGCGGCCTTGCGCAATGATGAAACAGTGGCCGAACTGGCGACTCGCTTTGGCGTTCACCCCACCATGATCAACACCTGGAAGCGCTCCTTGGTGGAAAGCGCCGCCGAGATCTTTCAAAAAGGTCACAAATCCAAAAAACAGAACGAAGCCCAGGTCGATGAACTCTACCGCCAGATCGGCAAGTTGCAGGTGGAGTGCGATTTTTTGTCAAAAAGGCTCAGTCTCTAACCCGGGAAACTCGCAAGCAGATGATCGGTCCTTCAGAGCCCTTGAGTATATCAAGCCAGTGCCGGCTGTTGGACATCAGCCGGTCCTCCTTCTACTATAAGCCAAAGCCCATGAAAAAAGAGGATCTGGAACTGATGCGGCTCATCGACGAACAATTTCTAAAGACCCCCACATGGGGCAGCCGCTCCATGAGAAATCATCTGCGGAGGCTGGGCTACAGAATAAACCGAAAACGGGTTCAACGTTTTATGCGGATCATGGGGCTGGAGCCGATCTACCCCAAGCCCCGGACTTCTCGTCCGCATCCCGACCACAAGGTCTATCCCTATCTGCTCAGGGATCTAACCATTAACCGTCCCAATCAAGTTTGGACGTCTGACATTACGTATATCCCCATGCGTCGGGGATTCATGTATCTGGTGGCTGTGATGGATTGGTACAGCCGTAAAATCTTGTCCTTTAGGGTGTCAAATACCCTTGACAGCGAGTTCTGCATCGAGGCCCTGGAAGAGGCGCTCCTCCGATATGGGAAACCCGAGATATTCAATACCGACCAGGGGGCACAGTTCACCAGCCGGGGATTCGTGGGGGTGTTGGAGTCCCTCGGTATCCAAGTCAGTATGGACGGCCGTGGCCGGGCTCAAGACAACATCTTCATTGAGCGTCTGTGGTGGACCCTCAAGTATCATTACATTTATCTCCATACATTTGACAGCGGCTCCGAGCTTCGGCAGGGCCTTCGGCAATGGGTTGACTTCTACAACCAGGAAAGATCCCACCAGGCTCTTGACAATTTAACCCCGGATGAGGTCTACTACGATCTCCCTCATCCATTAGCCATGGCAGCCTGAGGCCTCCCATGAACCACTACTGTCTCAGAGCTTATTCCACTCCCAGGCTGTCCAACCTCCAGGGTCCACCGCCCCCTCCCCTATCTCTGTCATCAAATGCCCACGAGGAAATCCATATCATACAAGGCGTTCCAAGTCAACACAATTATTAAGTTCGATTAATACATTTCCTAACTATTTAGTTTTTAATCGGCTTGATGTTTACAGGACTTACTATTTTTAGAAGATCGCCTCCAGCAACAATTTTTGGCAGGTTATGCAAAGGTCTCAAATTTTTGGCAGATTATGCAAAGGTCTCACTCGGTTCCGGCTGCCGTCACCCTTGGCCGCGCGGGATTACTTACCCACAAGGTTATGATAGCAGGTTTCAAAGTCATGCATCATTTATTCCCCTGCCCCAGGCTTGGCTTGGCGCACTGCAAAGGTCTCGCTACGCCATCATGGCTCTCATCGTCATCTCCGCCTGCAACCACCAGATAGACCCCATCCCCTTGTCGGCCAGCGAATGGCATTTTTTCAAAAGAATTCGCGTGTCCTTGCGCGGAGAAAGATGTAAGATGGGCAACTATTTGTTTTCGCTGTCCAACCGTTTGAGTGAACTCTTGTGCGCCTACTGGATTGTTTCATGAATAAACACGCAGTTTGTTTCCTGTCATATTGCCTATCCACTTTTGCAGAATCTTTAAAAATCGATATCTTCTATCCCAATTGGGAAACTCGGAATAGTGATGAATCGGCGCAGCCATCAAGTCGCCAAATTCCGCACGACTGATCCGAAGCTTCTTACAGAAATAGTGGATATCAGAATCGAGATCAGTAGGATCGTACAGCCGTTCCGCCAAGCCTGCGCGAGCCTCTTCACGGGTCATTTGGCCGGAAACGATCATGCTGGAAAAGTGGGGGCGCCGCTTATCGTATCCAAATCTAGTAGGAAGGTAATAGTTTTGAAAGAATTTTGTAAATAGTGACTCTCCATGCTTATGGCCGTAAGAGCGCCAGCCGACTTTGTACTCCAATTCAGCTATTGCCTCTGTCCGGCTATAATTCATGTAATTCAAAGGACGAATTGTTTTCATTCTCTTTAGGAAAGGGTACCAGATATAGAGGTTGAAGAAACTAATGGTAGTAAAAGACTTTAGCTTTTCCTTTCCATATCGTTTATGGATGGCTTCCAGATTTATGGCATCCATTGCGCTACCATGCCATGCTCTTGGGAAAATGCATTCTGTTGCAATGTTGCCCCCAGTGAGGATGCACTTAATGTCATTTTCGATTGCAAAGTGGTATAGGCTGGCAAAAAACACATGATCCTGCGGGACATCCTGATTGGCCACCCCAGCTCGAAGATAGGAAAGTTGAAGCGCTCTCATGTCCTCCCAGTCCACAACATGGGTATGCAAATCGTAATGGCAGTGTTTGACAATTGCCTCAATATTCGCAACCGCAAGTTCGCTATTCCACCCTGCATCCACATGGACAACCAACGGCCGAAGGCCCCATTCGCTTGCCTTCAAGCCAAGGTATGAACTGTCGGCCCCACCGCTCAGCCCTATGATACAGTCGTATTGTTTCCCGGCTCCTTCGGCTTTTATATGATCCAAGATGGCACGCAATTTCTGTGCACCTTCCTCATTTGGAAACCAAACTTCTTTGGTTTCTTCGTCGAAGTGCCGACAATGGCTGCAAACTCCCGCTTCGTCAAATGAGATTTCCGGGTCTGTGGTATCCATCACACAACGGGTACAAATTTGATATTCCTTATTCATTGTCATGAATCCAATAATGTTACTAAATCCTTGTACTTGGGATACGTGATGAGAACTGCCCTGTGCGGACCGTGATACACAAAAAAGGCCCCGGCTCCTACCGCGCTGGCCCCCGCCACGACTGCCGTCTTCATATCCGCAAGGCTTCCCACTCCTCCAACCGCTATCAAAGGCACTGTGCACGACGCTGATGCCAGCTCGATCAACGGCACATCCATTCCGGAGAGCGTGCCGTCCTTGTCAACAGCATTCAGCAGGATTTCCCCGGCTCCCGCTTCCACGGCCTTCTTCAAAAAACTCACCCAATCTTGATCCAGCACCTTTCCGGTCGAAGCATCATACAATTTCTGTCGACCGAGCACGTTCTTTTTGATGTCTATGGAGACAATAACACTTTGAACTCCATAAAGAGACGCAATCTCACCAACGAGTCCCAGATCACGCAATGCGCTTTTTTGTAAGGACAGTTTCTCAACGCCTAGGGAAAAAAGCCTTCTAGCCTGTTCAACTGTTGTAATCCCGCCCCCATAGGCAAGCGGCATAAAACACTCGCCGGCGAATTCCTCAATAAGAAGGTAATCGGGTTCCTGCCCTGTCTTGCTTGCTTCAATATCCAGCACCAGCAACTCATCCACTTCCTTTTCATTGAAAATACGGATCGCATTGATGGGGTCGCCGACATATTTAGGATTGGCAAACTTCATCGTTTTCACCAGCCCATTCTTTTGAAGTAGCAAGCAGGGGATGACACGGTGTTTGAGCATCTCTATAGTTCCACGAACCTTTTCATGAGGTCCATACCGAATCTATGGCTCTTCTCCGGATGGAATTGAACGCCGTACACATTGTCTCGGAAGTAAGCAGATGTAAAAACATATCCATATTCCGTTGTTGCAAATATGTCTTCTTTTCTTTTACACACAGCATGGTAGGAATGGCTAAAATAAAACCGTTGCTCGCTTCCGTCTATTGGAATCAACGGATTTTCTCTTTCCACACGAACAGAGTTCCAGCCAACATGAGGTACACGGAAAGCTTCCTTACCCTCAAACGAGAACCTTTTAACCTCTGCATCAATCAATCCCAATCCGTTCTCCCAGCCCTCCTCACTCCGCATAGAGAGCAGCTGCATTCCCAGGCAAATACCGAGTATTGGCGTTCCTCGCGACGCCTCCATCTGAATAGCTGAGACAAGCTTAAGTGATCGCAACCTACTGATACCATGCCAAAATGATCCTACGCCAGGAAGAATTATTTTCGAAGAATTCAATATGTCCTTGGCATCACTCGATACTCTGGCACGTCCTCCAACCTTATGAACCATGTTCAGCACCGAACCGAGATTACCCAACCCGTAGTCGACTATTATAATCAAAGAAGTCCCACTTTCGCTTATGCATGCATAGAGATCATTCAGTTCAAACTGTTTCCTCTATCTTTCAATTTACCATGCTCGCATAAATACTCAGAAGCCTTTTTACAAAAGCGTTCTCGCCAAATCGTAACAAGCAATCATTCCTAATCTGATTCAAGTCATACTTTTCAATGTTTGAGTAAATGCTTTCCATAGCTTTACCTAGGGCATCCACGTTTTTCGCGGGAACAATTATCCCATTATCCTTATTCACAATATCCTCTGGCCCCCCACACTTGGTAGCAACAATTGGCTTTCCACAGGCTAAAGCTTCAATCAGAGCGACACCAAACGTTTCGTAAATACTTGGAAGCACAAAACTATCGCAGTTTAACATCTCATTAAGTACGCCATCACGGTTCAACAATCCTGTGAAGGTTACCTGCTTATATATTCCCAACTTCATTGCCTTGATCTTAAGTTGCTTCATTAAAGGCCCAATACCGCCAATTTTGAGCTGTACCTTACCGTTACCCTTAAAGCCATTTGCAAAAGCATGTAAAAGATCCGAATGATTTTTATTTGCATCAAGGCTTCCTATACTCAAAAACGTAAACGCACTATTATTATTCTTCCTTCTAGCTTCTATTACATTTTCCCTTTCTTCAAATCTTCTATCAAGTATATTAAAAACAACATTCTCAGAAGAAAAAACCTCATTAAACAACTGCTGTAGCACTTCAGCAAGCCGAGTGCTTACGACAGTCCTCACATCTGCATTTCTTAATACTTCTTTTGCTAATTTGGCTTGCTGACATGATATCACCCCTCTTCCAAATGCACTACTATGCTCCGTAATAAGGTATGGGATACTGTATTTCTTATTGATCTCTAGCGCAGCTACGCCAGCGTAAAGGCAATTGTGCGCATGGATAATATTGGGGATTCCCTGCTCAGCAATATACCTGTCAAACACATCAAGATACAAACCAATAAGATACTTTAAAAAGATCTTACTCGCGAAGCGCTCCGGCATAAGTATTCTTTTGTAGCATCTATAAGTACCTATACCATTTTCATCTTCAAAGATGGCGAACGGATATGAAGAGATAAGAGTACGAAAGGGCACGAACCCAGCTGAGATAACACCCATTTTGATACCTCTTTTCTTAAGGGCATGTGCCTGTTGATGTTGAAATATTCCACCCAGAGGCGTCTTCTGAGTGACATAGTGTTCAGATGGTATAATCAGAACGTGCATTCAAGAATAGTGTAACTTGTTAATTCTGTAATAATTTAAAAATGCCAAAGTAAAGCCAATGAATATCCAATGCGGATTGAAAGCAATAATAGAACTCGAGCTCATACTTGCCATAAGAAAGCTTACCAAACCTCCCAATAAGCCTTCGCTAAGCATTTTGTCATCAGGGTCGATCGCTTCTTTATGAATTTTGAACAAATTATAAATAAGACTAATATATAGAATTAGATATCCCGTTAGGATAAAGATACCATAGTTTACTAGAATCTCTATAAGCCAGTTATGTAAATTAGTCACCTCCTTAACCGGATAAATACTGTAATTCTGCATATAATACTCTACATTTCCAGCACCAACACCGAACCCGGCTGATTTGATAGCGAAGCAAAAGGCATTTTTTACTAGGTTTAACCGAGTTTCAAAATCCCCTATACCCCCATTTTTGATCAAGACAGAAGCAAAACTACTTACTTGATTTTCTGCAATTTCCAAAATGTGTTGAACCTGGCTGAAAAACACCGAAACACAACATGTTAATGCGAAGACAGTTAAAGCCAACGCCTTAATTTTCGCAGTTAATCTTAATAGAAATGTAAACCAGAAAACTACGCCCATAAGTACAGCGATATAACAGGATCGCGATTCGGTCAGAATCAGCAGCCATAAACCAACTGTACAAATAACAACCCCGACGGCTCGCTTAAGGAGGGAGGCACAGTAATGGATCCAAGCAATTAGCATGGGTATTGTTAGAGCGATATACATAGCAAAATCATTCTGATTATAAAAAACAGCTGTTGGCGCAAATCGAAATCTCGGCCGGACTTCTCCAAATTTTCCCGATATATAAAGATGAGTCCCCGTTTCCACTTCCCAAGCACCAACAATAAGCAATGCTACGAATATTAGCAGCCATAAGCTATAAAGCCGTTTCAGGCTTCCTAATTCCTTCAAACAGTGAATAAGAAATAAGATTATAGAAATAGCCATAAAAAGGAAAAGCACATTTTTTATCGAATAGCTTTTAACGGGTGCCCATAAAATTGATAATGTTGCATAACCTATCCATATTGTTAGAAATAGCAGGTACCATTTCACCTTGGTACATAATAGATTTAAACGGCCGTTATTCGTCAAAACCTTACATAAAAGGAAAAGCCAAATGAATATCAATAGAAACCGGTAAGGGAATAGATGGAATGACCCGATTGAACCAGACAAACAAAGCGTACCGGCAAAAGCAGATATGACTGTCAAGTATAAAAATAATTGTTGCAGACGAATCAATTCCATATTGTTTTTAATGAGCATAGTAGCCTAATTCCTTAAAAAAGGCAATTTACTTATTGCTTTCTTGGTCGTCCTTCGCAACAATAGTCTTTCGATCTCTGATATTTCTAATTCCATGCGCTGTACCCATGTTTGAAAATGTGTAAGTGCATACTCTTTAGCACATCGCCCTAAGCGGAGCCTTCTCTCCTTATCCAGTAACAACTTGCATATTTGGTTAGACAAGTCGTCAAGCTCATCCCGCTCCAAAAGAGTACCGTTTATATCATTCTCTATGATACTACCCGTACCACCATTATTTATGGTAATGATGCATTTTCCTGCTGACATTGCTTCTAACAAGGGGTTCCCAACATTGGATAAATCATAAAGCGAAACAAATATATCCGCTATCGCCAAATATTGGGCAACATCTGATTGACGAATAGCTCCAACAAAAATAACAACATTTTCCAAATTAAGCTGTCTCGCAAGCCTCTCATAATCCTGACGTGAATCTCCATCCCCGACAACTACAAGGCGGACATTAGGGCATTTGCGCAATATGTCCGGCATTGCATTAATAATTCTATCCAACCGTTTCCATCCGACAAGTCGGCTAACAGTAAGCAAAACCGGAATGTCCTTCTCTATGCCAAGCTGTTCTCGCATCTCCGCACATTCGTGAGCGGTATAATCAATGCGAGGCATGTTCACACCGTTCATCCAGAAACGGACCGAACCAGTTGGTACGCCAAATGCTGAAAGCACTTGATCCCCTTGAGTTCCATCATTGGCCATGATTACAAGATTCGCCCGCGCACGCAACCCAATCCACTGATCCCAATACCTAATTCTCCATAACAAATTTGTCATTCTTGGTTTCATCACGGTACCCTGAAATCGCGTCACCACGGGAGTATTCAGAATTTTGCCAGCGAGCATAGCTCCGGGAACGCCAAAATGCTCATATGCATAAACAGCCGCTGGCTTTTTATGAGAAATACCTACCGTTTTCCAAGTAGCATATACCTGGAATACCATCCACTTTATCATCCGAAAAAGGAACCCGACTTTTCGAATGCTCCCAAGCCGATCCAAACGATCCAGAATGCAATGGTGGTAATTTATGCCAGGCAGATCCAAGCCATCACTACGGGCACAGGTAATGAGATCTATGGTGTAGCCGTGATCGCTATACCCTTTTATCGTCTGGTAAAATGAGCCTGCGCCCATCTTTTCACCCAATGACCAGATGTGTAGGCCGGATATAACCACAATACTCTTCATTCACCATTTTCCTGAATAAAATAGACGTACTAGAAATCTGGTCAGTCTTTTAGCAAAATTGATTAGTTCTGCTATACGATGACCTCTAATTAAGCTCTTTTTCCTATTGGTTCTTACTTGCCTGACTGCTTCAGAAGTCTCTTCTAGATAGATCCTTCGACTGTATTGGAGTCGATCATTAATAATACGAGCTTGCTTCCGAGAAGCCACAATGTGCGCTATCGCTTGAAAGTGGCTTTCTGTCACAGGAAGCAAATGACCACTTTTCCTACAGCTGTTGACTGCGGTAAAAAACTGGGTTTTAAGTCTTCCATCAACAGTTTGTCCTCTAATCACGTCTTCAACAGACAATTGCGTCAGTTTAATTTGCCGTTGCTCTACCGCCCTATCAATTAAATCTTGACCCTTTTGTGTTCTTGTAATAATTACGCTGTTCCCTTTCTTATTCTCTGCATTACTAATTCCCCACGGATCACCTACAACAAGATCACTGTAAATATTCATCTGATCAAAGCACAGCAAACAACGATATGCCTCATAAGCAGGCTTTAACCTTAGTCGGAATTTTTTGTCTAAGACATACTCTTGTTCATTGGTATGCACCTTGACGTCGCCTGGCCACGCTCCAGTCCTCTTGTCCCTAAAGCGAAACAGATTTACCATGTAACTCTCTGCACCTGCAAGAGAAATTAAGTCATCAATATAATGTCCTGAGTATTGCCCAGCACAGATTAGCCCGATTGTATATTCTGGATTATTAGTCCCCCTGAGCGCTTTCCGGACTAATCTTATACACTCGGTTTGACATCCCAGCACCACCGCCGCGAGTCTTTTACCACCATTCTCAAAAATAGTTTTTGCTACCGACGATTGACAATAATACGAGCCTGCGGCACTAATTAGATCTTCCTTGGTGGCTGCGCAAAATACTTCGGGTCGTTTGGTTTGTTTGCAGAACCGATTTACAACAGCCACATCGACTAATCCCGCCCCTAGAAGTGTGAGCAATAGAGAAGTCACAATTCCGCCACTTTGCGAGCTTTCTCTAACTTCAGCATCTGTTGAGTGCCCAATATATGCATTCAAGCAGACTCCATGAAATGGATCGCACCCGTCGACACTGACTGCATTGGCGGCGACACTTGGACAGATTTTGCAACACAGACCACAGGTGTTGCATCTATTTACGTCCACATCTGCAACAAGGTATCCTGCGGCATTCCAGCGCATTTCTATCGCTTTGGTCGGGCAAATACCGCTGCAACCGCCACAACCCGTGCACAACGCGCCATTGACTATATATTGAATGTTCTTTTTCTGCTTCACTGCAATATAATACCTGACTTTTGCACCAGATGATGCTAAAGATAGAGCCAATTTAAGAGTTGGAAACGGTCCAAATTCCAGGCCTTACCGGCTTTCCAATAAGTCGATCAACCCACTTTCGACAGTCTTTGTACGGCTCGGGGGCCCAGGAAACCATCCCCAACCCGCTCAGTTGTCCCTCTCAAAAAAACCCATCCAACATATTCTCCCCACACCAACTTCATCTTGACTCCCGTACCTACCTTGTAACAATCCTATCCAAAATCAATAGATTTGTTAGGAATCGTTGCATTTTGATATTGACATACTCAGATAAATATGATAAACACTCCCCATACAGAAAGGACCTGCCATGGATATCAATAAATGGGCCAAGCTTCAAGAATCACTCCTTAAATCACAGCTTAAGGTCATACGAGAGTTCTTGCTACAGGGAGAAGAACCCAGGTTTAAGCCACGAGGTAGAAGTAAGTCCCAGATGAGCATTATATACGACATACTCCTGTCCGCTGAAAAACCTCTTCACGTTACCGAAATCATCTCCAGGGCTAAACAGGGGTTTGGTCTGGACTTGGAGAGAGAGAGCATCGTTTCCGCCATTACCAAAAAAATGAAGAGCGGCCGGATGTTTAAGCGGGTGGCTCCCAACACCTTCACCATATTGGATAAACTGTCGGACAATACCTCATAACGCCTTGATCCGAGGGACGGTAGATTGAGAAACCTGGCACCCTTCGCCATCGGAAATGTCGTCAAAAAACTCAATCGCATCCATGTCCGCATTCGTGATAAATACAACCATCCCTTTCTCTCCGAGGCGTAGGCTCGCCTCTATGAGCCGGAGGCCACAATTTATCCTCAATCTCGTTCACAGGGAGTAACACCGCATCTCATCTGCCCACCCCCCTGAGTTGATTTCCAAATCATTGGGCCTCTATTTCCCAAAATCCCCCTATCACCTTCTTTGCTCCTTTCCCAACCCTATTACAAACTGAAATCAGGCCTCCACACGCTTCCCAATGCGGGCTTTGTCTCCACGGGCTCCTTCCGACCACCGCTCAGCCGCCAGCGCGGCGGCCTCTTAAATCGGCTCAAAGATACTGTTGAACCTTGCAAGTCCGATTATTGCTAACTTCCCTTTGGCAGAAGAAAACTTCGTATTTTACCACATGGGTAAATGCAATTATTCACCCTACCACGAAAACGTTTCTAAACAAGGGTTTTACGAGCCCGCCGGAAACCCAGTAAAATAGGCTCTCAGAAGGGGGCGATTTTTCGTGTATTCTAACCAGCTGTTAATATTTTTAACATCCGGCGTGCGAAATATTTCTTGCACGGAAACTGATCAAATTCGTGCAAAATTCAGGGGATAACTTCCTTCAGAAACATCACCTTTCCTGCTTTTATCACCTGCTTGCGTACTTGATAATATTTTTCACCAATCACCCTTCGCTCACTAACCCGTTTATCCCATAGCTCTTCGAAGTTCTTTATCAGCTTTTTGGAAGTACAGTTTTGGCTGGAAATTATCCACTTACCCTGTCCATAAAGCTTTAGTAGTTCCTCATACTTATAATGCCATCCCACGACCAATGTCGGCACGCCAGCGGAAAGTGCGGCAACACAGGAATGATATCTGCTGGCAATCATTAATTCGCAACGACCTATCACTGTTTTTACCTGACTGCTGTTCATTCTTGACACATCCAATATGGAGACATTCCTATTACAAACTAGCCTATTCAATATTTCATCAGCAACATGAGCATCGTGGTACCTCAATCCAAATGATACCTCATTTGGAATCAAAACGACTTTGCATCCCTTCGTCTTAAGTATATGGTCAATTAGATTGCCAATACAACAAATATATGGCTCATTTGATTTCCATTGCTTGATAATCTGGTGACTCACTGAAATGCCAACAAGTTTTTCGCATTTGTTCTTTGCCGGTACATATGGCATTAGATTACCCATGTCGGGGGAAATAATGATTTTGCACTTAATTCCAGCTACATCGCGCATTTGACGTTCACTTTCAATTTCCCTAGCGCACATGACATCGAAAATGTGTTTAGCAGCGAATCGAGCTGCGACCAGATCATTTTGCGATTTAATGGGGCCATAGCTCGACGGACATTTTACGGTTCGCTTTCCGTATAATTTGGCTATAATACTAATGAGGAAGGTGCCTATAACCATTTTCCTGGCCTTTAGGTATGTATACCTGCCCTTAGCAAAACTACTACAAAAACATATTCCGAATAAATTGGCTACGATGTCAGACGTTTGTAGGTGTTTAAAGAATGCACCACAATCTTTTTGTTTCAGGGCCTTTCCCATCTTAAACTTTACAGCATCAGTTAGCATCGAAAGAGCCTTTTTGTAGGGATTCTCATAAACAGAGAATCCCATATCAGAAATCGCACTGTCGACTACCTTTGTGCCCTGGAAGCATACAATCTCATAATCATCATACAGACTATCCATGATTTCCCGAACGCCGTGCATCAAGGATGGGCCGCCTAGATTATTTTCAGATATTACACCGTATAAGAATACTTTTATCATTTCACTTGCTTTTCGCGCCGGTACTATCACTTCGCTATTTTCTCAACTTGGCAAATACGCGCCGCATTTCCCTTTCCAAAGATTCAATATGAAAAGTCCAAGCTACGATGGTTAACATAATGCCATACACTCCTGCATTCAGGGCAAGCAGCATGGCCGACGGCATCGCAATATTAGTATATCCAATTAAAACTACCGGAGTTACAGATAGTACCGCTGCCCAACTCACTTGAAAAAGGCTTTTAAAGGGCAATATCTGCGACCAACGGCATTTCATGGCTCGGCTGATTATGGAAAAATTCCAAACACAATTGAAAGCATACAGCGTGATAATTGTTCCAATTATTGCGCCAATGAACCCGCACCATCGCACAAACAGAATGCTCAACACTAAGTTAATCGGTAAGCTAACTACCGTTCTATACAAAATTGCCTTATTCAAGCCTAGAGCCATTTGAAGCGCTCCATATTGGGCTATTCGAATGGGGAGCATTAACAAGTACAGTCTGAATGGAAGAATGCTGTCAGCATACTTTTTTGAAAACAGGGTTAAAATAAACGGCTCTGCGCTTACAAGCAGAAATATCATGACCGGGATTAAAATAACAGCCGATTTCTCTGCTGCTTGACGGAAAAGTGCCAGCGCTGCGAGTTTGTCGTCCACTGCCACCAGTCTACGCAAATCCGGCTGGATCACAGCACCAATTGAACCGGTTATGATTCCTACAAGGGGTATTTCAATCGCTCCATTGGAATAAATCGCAAACTGTTCAGGGCTGCACATAGAGGAGACTATGATCTTATCAAGTTGGAGGAAAATGGTACCCAAGGCTGTCGCAGTGGCCAGCGGTATACTGTAGACGACCATAGCCTTCATGTTGTGAAAACGCGGTCTCCAGTCGCCCCGGGGCACAGCCTTGAGCATGAGATGTATTCCGATGATCCCAATCGCGAAGCCGATACCTACTTTAATAAGGACCATGGCTTCAGGCGTTCTCCAGTGGAGACATGCAGCAATGATGCCGACCGCCAGCACCACATTGGTCAGGACATTGTACACTGTCAGCTTGTTTACCTGATTCTGAACCACCATGACCGATGCCAGCAAACCTGCCGGGAGCATAACAACAGGTAATGGCACAAGATAGGTCAGTGTAGTCACGATGGCAGAATTAGAGAAGCGTTGAGCTAAAAGGTGGTTGCCGCCTAGGGCTATGAATACCGCATAGATCAGACCCATGACCACCATCATCACCAGCGCATCCACCACGATTCCGCGAGCTCGTGTTTTCTCGGTGGGCAGGAAGTAGTATATACCGTTAGCCAGTCCCAGCGAGAGTAGTGTAATTGCTACTTGGTACGCCAGCAGCGTCTGCCGATAAGTCGCAAGCTCCGCCTGACTCAACACGCGAGCCATCACCATCCCGGAGACCAACGTGACGAAGGTTGTCAGGCCTTGCCCTAGAGAGAGCGCGAAAACCTTACTAGACCTTGAGTTTGTCATTCATTAAGTCACCAAAGCCGGAGGCTTGTAACGAGACCTTTGAATATTTAGAAAAATAAGTACCTCAATTTTGCACGGAAACAGGGCCATAAAGTGGAAAACCACCTTGGTTTCCTATTATAATGCGGTGAGACCTTTGAATATTAGGAAAAAGGCGTAAAAGAGTCCTTTGACGACAGTGCTTGACAAAAATTGTCACCAAAATTTGGGCCTCGCGCCCCTTTCATAGCCCAAATTCTAACCGGGGTGGCCAATTTTCACCTCATTCCAGTGCTCCAGGGAACCTCCGTATACCCTTTTATTACCTCAGGGCATACGTCCCCCCTGTTCTCAGGTGGTTACCAATTTCGCCCCTCTGTTTACATTGAACGCC
>Ga0209164_1003788_pt1 | contig 14037 bp, 13 predicted proteins | sample MTBNYHSulfiMetaG_FD_187458 | JGI IMG/M metagenome (GOLD analysis project Ga0209164, IMG submission 187458) | Enrichment culture microbial communities from rom New York Harbor, USA that are MTBE-degrading - MTBE-NYH (New York Harbor Sulfidogenic)... | ecosystem: Environmental > Aquatic > Marine >...
TCGGCCACGATTGCGTGGTGGGGAGCATACACGATCTGGGCCTGGACGTGGAACCGTTGGGAGGCCGGACGGATTTTCCCTTGCGCGGCGTTCCCCGGGTGGTGGAAGAGCCGTTTGCCGACAAGCGTCACTTTCTTAAAGCCCGGATTCCTCTCATGGATCGGGACGGCCGGCTGCCCGGCATCCTGAAAGCGCACGAACTCGTCAAGCAGCGTATCGGCGACGAGGTGGCCATAGCGGCCAACATCGACGGCCCCGTAACCAAGGCCACCATATACCGGGGTACGGAGCGGCTCATGCGCGATTTTATCAAAGATCCGGGCTTTGCCGAAGATCTGGTGGAATTCGCCACCCTGACGGCCATCAGTCATATACGGTATCTGGCCCGAGCCGGGGCGGATTTCGTTTTTCTGGCCTCCTCCATGGACGGGCCGGTGATCATCAGCCCGGAATTGTATTTGAAGTATACGATTCCCAGTCTTGGCATGATTGTTACGGCTTCCAGGGAGGAGGGTTTGGACGTGGTTTTCCATCCGCACGGCAAGTTCACGGATGAACGGTTTCGATACCTGGTGGACGCGGCCATTGAGACGGGCATCGCCGGATTTCAGTTTCCCGAGGATTGTGATCTGCGAACGGCAAAGCAACTGTGGGGAGGTCGGGTGGCGATCCTGGGCGGTGTGGATATACCGACGGTCTTGACGCCGGGTCCTCCGGAACGCATCCGGGAGGAAACGCGCCGGTGCATCGATGAGGCGGCTTCGGGGGGAGGGTACGTCATGATGCCTTCCTGTTCCATACACCGCGGCGATCCCATCGAGCATATCGACGCCATGGTGACGGCGGCCCGGACCTTCGGGAAATATGTGTGAGCATTTGTATCGCTTGAGGAACCCTTCTGAAGAAGGGTTCCTCAAGCCCCTCCCAAAACTTTTGAACTGGGGATCAGGAAGCATAAAAGGGGGTTCGAATGAGACGACGGCTGTTCCCGGCAATCGTGATTCTGGGGGCTGTGTGGCTCGCGGGAGCTACCGGGCCCGTTGTGGCTGAAACCGAACCGATTCCGTTAAAACTGGCCACTCATTGGCCCGTGTTGCACGACATGAACAATGTAATGGTCGAATTTGCGCGAGACATCGGCCGGGAGTCCCAAGGGCGCATAAAAGTCACCTATTTCCCTGCGGGAACACTGGCCGGGTCCGGAGAGAAATATCAGAAGCTCCGAACCGGAGTGTGCGACATGGCCAATATTCACCTTTCGCAACATCCGGGCGCCTTTCCTTTGGCTCAGTTGACCACGCTTCCCTTTCTGTTCGCGGACGGGACGGAGGCATCATGGGTGTTGAATCGGATGCTCGACGCTTTCTCATCGAACCTGGAAGCCCAGAACATCAAGCTTCTGTTTATGGTGGGAGATCCCAACTTTCAGGTGCTTCTATCGAATAGAAAGGTTAAGACACCGGAAGACTTCAAGGGACTGAGGCTTAAATGCGGCGGATTTGCCGACGAAGCGCTGAAATTGTGGGGGGCTGTTCCCGTCCGGTTGAAGCACGGCGACATGTATCTGGCCCTGCGTCGGGGCGTTGTAGACGGCATTGTATTTCCCGTCGGGGCGGCGAGATCGTTCAAGCTGGAAGAAGTCAGCCGGTACGTATTCAAAATAGATTTATTTTCGTATCATCTTTTTATGGGCATGAATCTGGACACTTGGAATCGCCTTCCTGAAGACCTGCAGGAAGGGGTTGAGAGAGCAAGCCTGAAAGCGGCCTACCTATCAGGTTTCCATTATCAAAATACGGACGCAGCGACTTTTTCCTATCTGGCTTCGAAAGGGATGGAAGTGTACGAGCCCACCTCGGAGCAGTTGGTGGTTTTGAAAAAATCCGTGATATCTCTCAGGGAAAAGCTGGTGCAGGAATTGGAAGAGAAAAAGCTGCCCGCCAAAGAGACGCTGGCGCGTATGGAGGCGCTCATGGCTCAGTATCGACTTTGGAGCACGTCCGAGGTGCTGAGGCCGACGTACCGCTAGCCGTTGTTCCTTGCGACTGCGAAGGATTCCCGTGAGCATCAGACACGCCCTTCAGAAAAGCGCAGACTTCGTTACCAATACGAGCCGATGGTTCTTCCTCTCGGGAAAGACGCTAACGCTGTTTCTCATGCTGCTGGTGTTCCTGGACGTGGTTTTCAGAAGATTACGTCTGGCCGTTCAAGGCGGTATGGATCTGATGGAGATCTCGTTCTGCATTCTATGTTTTTTCAGTTTTTCCTTCGCGTGGGTGAAAGGCGACCACATACGGGTCGAGATCCTGTTGGAAAGGGTTTCTCCAAAGCTCCAGAAAGGGATGCGGCTGGTCTCGATATTCCTGGGCCTCATGATCTTCGGGTCTCTTGTTTATGCGAGTTTCCAACTGGCTTCAGCTTCATTCCGCCATGGTGACACCACTATGGATCTGGGGTTTCCGCACGGTATACCCCAGACGGCCATGGTCATCGGATCCGGCTGGTTTTGTCTGCAACTCGGTGTTTCTCTGCTGTACGAGCTGGACATCATCCGGAAACCCCATGGGTATGATTAAAGAGGACGAATGGAACCGTGGTTCGGAGTTTTGGGTTTCATCACTCTGCTCGTTCTCCTGGCCTTGGGCGTGCCCATCGCATTTGCCATGGCCGGTGTGGGACTGGCGGGATTTGTTCTTTTATCGAACTGGAACGCCGGTGTCGCCGCTTTTTCCATTGTGGCGTACAGTAACACGGCCCACTTTGTCCTGGCGTGTATACCGCTCTTTATTCTTATGGGGCAATTTGCATACCGGTCGGGTATCACCAAGGACCTGTACGATGTGATGCACAAGTGGATTGGAAGCGTTCCGGGCGGATTGGGTATTGCCACAGTGTTCGCATCCGCAGGTCTCGGCGCCGTGACCGGATCGAGCGTGGCCGCGGTGGCTACGTTGGGCGAAATCGCCCTGCCGGAATTGAAACGACATCGCTACGATCCCACCTTCTCCGTGGGAACCATTGCGGCTGCCGGAACACTGGGCATCCTGATTCCACCGAGCATTCCCATGGTGCTGTATGGGCTTCTGGCCGAAGAATCCATAGGACGCCTGTTTGTGGGCGGGATTTTTCCGGGATTGCTGACGGCAGTAATCTTCAGCGGCATGATCTATTTCAGGGCCGTTCGCAATCCGAACATGGCTCCGAGGGGAGAACGGTCGCCCTGGCGGGAACGGTTTCGGGCCCTCTGGAAGGTATGGGGCGTCATCCTGCTGTTCTTGCTCGTCATCGGCGGCATGTTCTTCGGTTGGTTTACGCCTACGGAAGGGGCGGGTATAGGAGCGGTGGGCGCTTTGGCCATATTGGCGGCCGTCGGAAAGCTAAACCGACGCGTTCTCGGAGAGGCGCTGAGCCAAGCCATTCGCCTTACGGCAATGATCGTGGCCATCCTGCTCGGGGCCTCGATGTTCACGCAATTCATATCCATCACAGGACTCACCGTGTCGTTTGCGGACTGGGTGATCTCCCTGCCTGCTAATCGCTACGTGATACTGGCGGCGATTTTGATCGTATACCTCGTGCTGGGGTGTATGATGGACGTGATCGGAATGCTGGTGCTGACCGTTCCGGTCTTTTTCCCGGTGATCACGAAGCTGGGTTTTGACAGCGTCTGGTTCGGCATCCTGGTAACCGTGATGATCGAATTGAGTCTGATCACCCCGCCTGTGGGCACCAATGTGATCATCATCAAACGGGTTTCCGGATTGCCTTCAAGACAGGTATTCGCCGGAGTAGCTTGGTTCGTGGTTATGGAGATACTCGTGGTTTCTCTGCTGGTGCTTTTCCCGACGCTGGCCACGTGGCTGCCGGACCGGATGTTGAACTAGGCCGTTCTAAGATCAGGGTTCGAGAGGGGAAGTTCATCGGTGAATCTGAGGCTTACAGCGTTGCCTTGAATTTGAGTCCGAGAACATGCTATATGTTTAAAAAATATGTAGAAAAGTGCGGCGCGCGGGAGAGGTGCGGTGCGCTTGACCGAGTCCTTGCATTTGAGGGTCATTCCGAAAGGTGCGGGGCGTTGCGTGTGTGAAGCGGCATCGGAGAATGTGTTTGAAGCCCGGTTTCAGACGGTTTGCCGGCAACCGGATGAACAAAGCGGGTCCGGACCCTCTGACGGATGTTGAGAAAAATTGGTGACGTACCTCAGGAAGGAGACGAGGATGCTCAGACTTCCGGCAGTAGCCGATCAATTCTACCCCGGAAACCCAGCCGTTTTGGCTCGAGAGGTTCAGGGGTATCTGGAAAAAGATGTTTCCAAACAAGCGGCCCTTGGTGTGGTGGCGCCCCACGCAGGGTACATGTATTCAGGTAAAGTGGCGGGTAGCGTGTACTCGAGGATCCGAATTCCCGAGCGTGTGGTGCTGTTGGGCGTGAATCATCGCGGCATCGGGTCGAGTGCGGCCATCATGAGAGAGGGCTTCTGGGACATGCCCAATGGGAGAGTGGAGCTAGATTCGGTTATGGCGGATCTGCTGGTGACCCATTGTCCGCTGATGAAAGACGATGCCGAGGCCCACCGCCACGAGCATTCCCTGGAGGTTCAGTTGCCTTTCATCCAGGGGATCCGATCGGATTTCAAGCTGACCCCGATTGCGTTGTCGTTTCTCAAGTACTCGGACTGTGTATCCATAGGACACGCTTTGGCGCAGAGCATTGGGGAAATCGAAGATTCGACGTTAATTGTCGCCAGTTCGGATATGACGCACTACGAATCTCAGGAAGTCGCAGGACGGAAAGACCGCATGGCCATGGATCATATCAAAGCCCTGGATCCGGAAGGACTGTACCGGACGGTAGTGGATCATAATATTTCCATGTGCGGAGTGATACCCGTGACGATCACCTTGTTGGCCTGTTTGGAGTTGGGCGCCGTGAACAGCGACCTGGTGACCTACGCCACCAGCGGTGATGTCACCGGGGATTATGCCCAGGTGGTTGGATACGCGGGGTTTATCATCCATTAAAGCCGAAAGGCTCCAATCCGGTCGGTTACTCGGCCATCGGCGATCCAAGCGGTCCCCCGGCCCATTCGGGCGGGGGATTTCGTGTTGGGGGAAAGGGTTTCGAAAGACGGGACGTTGTTTGCATTGGTTCCATAATCCGTGGGAAACGCCCTCACCCCCGCCCCTGTTCTCTCTTTAGGCAACGGATGAATTCCCTCTCTCCATGAGGAGGGAATGGGTGAGGGTGGTTCCGCCGAAGGCGTGAGGGGCGTGGACGGACGAATACGAGCGATTCGTAGCTCTTAGACGTGGCTTTAGCATCATTCGCCGGATTCGGCTTCAGGAGTCGCGGGTCTAAAACAGAATAGATCGGTCCTTGGACGAAAGATCGCCCGATCGTCTTTTTTTCACGGAGGGCCTTGAGATTTAATCGAAAATGTGGTTTGGAACCGGTGCCGCTTGGGATCGGTTTGAAGATGGAAAGCGAGGACTATCAAGTGGAAAAAATAATTACCCGGTTCCCTCCGAGCCCGACGGGATATCTTCATGTCGGGGGCGCGCGAACGGCTCTGTTCAATTGGCTGTACGCCCGACAAAATGGGGGAACGTTTATTTTACGGCTCGAAGATACGGACGTAGCCCGATCATCGGCCGAGTACGTGGACGCCATCCTGGAAGGGATGCGTTGGATGGGTCTGGACTGGGATGAAGGCCCCTACTACCAATCGCAGCGTACGGAATTGTACGTTGACCACATCCGGCGGCTGCTGGACAGGGGAGAGGCGTACTACTGCCACTGCCAGCCGGACGAGTTGGAACTCAAGAGGAAAGAAGCTCTGGCTCAGGGGCGCAAGCCCATGTACGACCGGAAGTGCCGGGATCTCGGTCTGGAGTCGGCAAAAGGCGCGGTGGTCAGACTTCGAGCGCCGGTCATGGGAGAAACCCGGTACCACGATCTGATCAAAGGTTCCATTTCCTTTGACAACACTGAACTCGACGACTTGATCCTGCAGCGGAGCGACGGGACCCCTACGTACCATCTGGCGGTGGTGGTGGACGACATCACGATGAACGTGACCCATGTGATCCGGGGTGACGATCACGTGAACAATACACCGCGACAAATCCTGATCTACAATGCGTTGGCCGTTCCGTTGCCCCGGTATGCCCATGTTCCCATGATTCTTGGGCCGGACAAGACCAGACTCAGCAAGAGGCACGGAGCCACGAGCGTTCTGGCCTATCGGGATATGGGATACCTGCCGGGCGCATTGCTGAACTACCTGGTCCGGTTGGGGTGGTCTTACGGGGACCAGGAGATTTTCTCTCTGAATGAACTCCTGGAGAAATTCAGTCTGGAAAACGTTGGAACGTCCGCGGGTGTATTCAATCCTGAAAAACTGCTCTGGCTGAACAGCCATTACATCAAGGAATCCGATCCCGCCGAACTGGTCGAGCCCCTGATTCCGTTCCTGAAACGAGCGGGGGTGGAAGAGCCGGACCGAGAGGTTACGGCTGCGGCCGCTGCAACACTTCAAACCCGCTCGAAGACCCTGGAAGAAATGGCCGAGGGTGCGGCCTTCTATTTCAGGGACGTGGTGGACTATGACGAGAACGCGTTGAAGAAGTTTTTGAAGCCGGACCTGGCGCCTTTGTTCGAAGCCCTGGCGAGCGCTCTCGAGGGCTTAGAACCGTGGGACGAGGTGCACATGCAACCGATTTTCGAGCAACTGATGGAGCGATATGAGGTCAAATTCGGCCGGATTGCTCAGCCGTTGCGGGTGTCTCTTACCGGCAAGACGGTCAGTCCGGGCATCTTCGAGGTGCTCGAGGTGTTGGGGAGGGAAAAGACGCTGAAGCGCATCCGGGCGGCCTTGGTCCGGATGAAGGATGTCTGAACGTTCGGATAGAGTTAGGACAAAAAAGGTTATTGACATTGACCTTAGATCATTATATGATCCCTTTTTTATTTCTTTAGGAGGTTCCCCAGATGTACGCAGTGATCCAAACCGGTGGCAAACAATATAAGGTCTCTCCTGGGGACATACTGCGCGTGGAAAAACTCGAGGGAGACGTCGGCGCTGAAATTACGTTGGGTGCGCCTCTCCTGGTGGCTCAGGAAGAAGACATCAAAGTGGGTCGTCCGCTTTTGGACAACGTCTCCGTAATCGGAGAAATCGTTGCTCAAGAACGGAGCAAAAAGATTATCGTGTTCAAATCCAAACGCAGGAAGGGCTATCGCAAAAAACGGGGCCATCGCCAGCATTACACCGCCCTTCGAATCAAAGAGATCAAGGAGAACTAGCCATGGCGCATAAGAAGGCCGGAGGAAGCTCGAGAAACGGACGAGACAGCCAGGGGCAGCGCCGAGGTGTCAAGCGATACGGCGGCCAAGTCGTGCGGGCCGGCAACATTCTGGTCCGGCAATGCGGCACCAAATTTCATCCCGGCAATAATGTGGGGCTCGGGAGGGACTATACGTTGTTTTCGTTGATTGACGGAGTGGTTACGTTCGAACGATACAACGACAAGCGCCAGCAAGTGAGCGTTTATCCCGCCCAATAGCACTGTGTGGAGTTCTGCCGCGAGTACATGATGCATCCTGATCCGGACGGTCACCGTTCGCGGCAGACACGTCCCCGTCTTGAAAAGGATCTCAGTTTCCTCATCGTCCAACAGCCGTTTTCCGATTCCGTTTCTTGCCGGATCTTCTGATGTACGGGTTTCCCCATCGGAAGAAACGTGTAGGAGATGAGAGTGGAAAATGGAAGACGAATTCCCGCCCGAGTCCAACCTCCAAGAAGCGAATTGATTCAAACACAGAAGGGATGCGAAAGAGACCTCAAGGAGCGGCGATCTTGGGAGAACCAAATCGCGAAGCCCCCATGCGGCACTTATTGGTTTCCCGTTCGAGAACGGGAGCACTCAGGGAAGCGATCGTTGCATGAAGTTTGTGGACGAAGCCAAGATTAGGATCAAATCCGGGGACGGCGGCAGTGGCTGCGTCAGTTTCCGCAGGGAACGTTTTTTGCCCAAAGGGGGACCGGACGGTGGGGACGGCGGCAAAGGAGGGGACATCGTCATTGTGGCGGATTCAGGGCTGGACACCCTCCTGGATTTCAAGTACCAGCAACATTTCAAGGCGGAACGCGGGCAGCACGGACGCGGAAAGAACATGACCGGCAAGTCGGGCAAGGACCGGGAAATTCGGGTGCCTGTGGGTACCGTGATTTACAACAGGGATACCGGAGAATTGTTGCAGGATTTGAGCGAGCCGGGGCAGCAGGTCGTGTTGCTTGCAGGCGGCCGGGGCGGCAAGGGAAATAAGCATTTTGCCACGGCCACGCACCGAACGCCGCGGTTTTCACAGCCCGGAGAGCCGGGTCAGGAATTGTGGGTTCGCTTGGAACTCAAGGTGTTTGCGGACGTAGGCATCGCCGGCAAGCCGAACGCCGGTAAATCGAGCCTGGTATCGAAAATGTCCGCGGCCCATCCGAAAATCGCAGACTACCCCTTTACCACGTTACATCCGCAGTTGGGTGTAGTGACTGTAGAGGGGGGCGAACCGTTCGTCCTGGCGGAAGTGCCCGGCCTGATCGAAAACGCGCACATGGGTGCGGGCCTGGGATTGCGATTTCTAAAGCATCTCGAAAGGACGCGGCTACTATTGCATTTAATCGATCTTTCGGATCCCGAGGCCGAAGACCCGCTGAAACCATACCGGACCGTGCGTAACGAAATCATTCAATACGGCCACGAACTCGAGGCAAAGCGTGAAATTGTGGTTTTCAACAAGGTGGACCTGCCCGAAGTTAGAAAACGGTTGCCCGCCGCTGAAAAGCATTATAAAGAAATAGGCATTGAAACGGCCGTCGTTTCGGCCGCCACGGGAGAGGGTGTCGCGGCCCTGAAGCTCCTGTTGGCCCGGATGCTGGATGAGCATGAGGAGGTCTGAAGCAGAGAAGTGGAAGCACTGAAGGTCACTGAAAGAGAAGACCAGCGCATCCATGTGATGAAGGATGTTCGCCGCGTGGTCATCAAGATCGGAAGCGCCGTCGTGGCTACGAACAGTGGACTGGACCTGGAAATGATCCAGCGGCTAGCCGGAGAGGTATCGGCGCTTCGAAAACGGGGGATCGAATGCATACTCGTATCCTCCGGAGCCATTGCCGCGGGTACTGGGAAAATCGGTTCGAACCAGGAGATCCGATCCATTCCAGAGAAACAGGCCGCCGCCGCAGTGGGTCAGCCCGGCCTGCTTCAAGCCTGGGAGAACGCCTTTGGCGGAAACGGGGACATGGTGGCGCAAATCCTGCTGACGCGTGACGACCTTTCCAACAGACGGAGATATCTTAACGCTCGAAACACTTTGTTCACCTTGCTTCGGTGGAAAGTCATCCCCATCATCAACGAAAACGATACCGTGATGGTGGAGGAAATCAAGTTCGGAGACAACGACAATCTTTCCTCCATGATCGTCAGTTTGATTGAATCCAATGCATATATCAACCTGACCCAGATCGACGGTTTGTACGATAAGGATCCTAGAAAGTACGCGGACGCTCAATTTGTGCAGGTAGTGCCCAAGATTACCAGGAAGGTCATGGACATGGCCAGTAAGGAACCGGGTGCTTTTGGGCGCGGCGGGATGCATTCGAAGCTGTCGGCCGCTCGTAAAGTAGCTATGGTGGGAGTGCCCACCGTGATCGCCAATGGCAGACAGAAAGACGTGCTGGAGGGGATTTTTGACGGGCGTGCTACCGGTACGCTGTTTTTACCGGACGATCGGAGCATCGGTCGCCGGAAGTATTGGATCGCGTTTACTACAAAATCCGAGGGAGAACTGATCGTAGACGATGGAGCTTGCTGGGCGTTGACACAACGGGGCAAGAGTCTGTTGCCGTCGGGAATACGTGACGTCAAGGGAAACTTCCGAATCGGAGCCAAGGTGCTTCTCGTGGGACCCGATGATACGACCATCGGAGTGGGCCTTGTCAACTATCCTGCAGATGAAATCAGGAAAATCAAGGGTTGCAAAACAGACCAAATTCAGGAAAGATTGGGTTATAAATTCTACGATGAAGTAGTCCACCGCGATAATCTGGTGATATCGGAAGACAGCTCACTTTGCCGAATGGACTGAACAGGAAGGACGTACAACGTGGACGTGAAGCAACTGATCTCTGATATGGTCGACCAAGCCCGGGAGGCGTCCCGTAAACTGGCCCGAGCCGGCAGCGAACAGAAGAACGCGGCGTTGCGGTATGTTGCCGACGCCCTGGAGAATCGTACGTCGGAAATCCGGAAGGAAAACCAGAAAGACGTGGCCCTGGCGCGGGGAAAAGGGGCTAAGGACGCTTTTGTGGACCGTCTGACCCTGACCGACCGCATCATTGGCGAGATGGCCGCCGGACTTCGAGAGGTTTCCGCATTGCCGGACCCTGTGGGCGAGGTGACCCGCATGTGGACGCGTCCTAACGGCCTTCAGGTAGGACGAATGCGCATTCCGCTGGGAGTAATCGGTTTCGTGTACGAGTCCAGACCCAATGTGACGGTGGATGCGGCCGGGCTGTGTCTCAAGTCCGGAAATGCCGTTGTAATGAAGGGTGGATCCGAGGCTCACAACTCGAATATGATGTTGGCCAAGGTTCTGCAAGAGGGTGTCAGGGCCGCCGAACTGCCGGAAACTGCGGTTCAGGTGATTCCTACCACGGATCGCCGGGCTGTTATCGAATTGTTGAAACGGGATGACGCCGTCGATTTGCTGATTCCAAGGGGCGGCGAGGAACTCATCCGATATATGGTGGATCATTCGCGAATTCCCGTCCTCCGGCACGAAAAGGGCGTATGTCACGTATACGTGGATGCGTCCGCCGAATTGGACATGGCGCTGGAGGTCAGCTACAATTCAAAGGTACAGAGGCCGGGAGTCTGCAACGCCATGGAAACACTGCTCGTGCACGGCGATATGGCGGAGTCCTTTCTGCCGCCCATGTTCGAGTGGTTCAGAGAAGCCGGAGTCCTGTTGAAAGGTTGTCCGATAACGCATCGCATGTTCCCGGAAGTTGAAGAGGCCACGGAAGAGGATTGGTATACCGAATACGAGGACTTGATCCTGTCCGTTCGGGTGGTTCCAGGAATGGAAGAAGCAATGGACCACATCGCCAAATACGGATCCCGACACACGGAAACCATCGTGACGGAGAACTACGAACGCGCGATGCGCTTTGTCAGACAGGTGGATTCTTCGCTGGTACTCGTAAATGCCTCCACTCGATTCAACGATGGGTATCAGTTGGGGCTTGGGGCGGAAATCGGGATCAGCACGGTCAAACTGCACGCTTTCGGCCCTATGGGGCTCGAGGAGTTGACCACCACCAAGTTTATCGCCTTCGGCAATGGACAGATTCGCACCTGATTTTCAGCACAGCCGGATTCGGTCGCCGATTACCGGGATCTTCTGATCGGCGGCTGTTCCGAATGAAGGGATTTTGTCACGCGAGTCGGAATTTTTGGGGGTACTTTCGATCCTCCACACTTTGGGCACCTTCGATCCGCGGAGGAGGTGAGGGAACTACTGCAACTTGACAGGATTCTGTTTGTGGTGGCGTCCGTTCCACCGCATAAGGACAGAGTCGTCTCGGAATTTGATACTCGCCATGAACTGACCAGCCTAGCCATTGAGGATCACCCGTACTTTGTCAGCTCGGATGTGGAAAGGCGCAGGCCGGGCAAATCCTACACCATCGAGACCCTCCGGTTGCTTCGAGACCAATATTCAGCGAACCATTCAAAAATCTTTTTCCTTTTGGGCTCGGACTCTTTCTATGAGATTATAACGTGGAAGTCGTATCAGCGTCTTCCGGAACTGGCGTCATTGGTCATTCTGAATCGACCCGGCTTCGAGGGAGCGGAGTACGAGTCGTTTCTGAAAGCCACCTTTCCCGGCTATGAACGGGCGTCCAGTGGGGAGGTGTTTCGACATCCGGAAAAGGAACCGGTGTTTTTCTTGGATACCACTTTGTTGGAGATTTCATCGACGGACATACGAAAACGGGTGCTGGAAGGCCGTTCCATACGGTACCTGGTGCCCGAGCCGGTCCGAAAAACCATTCAGCAGAAAGGGCTGTATCGCTCGTGACCATAGATTCGCTTAAAAGAGCCCAAAGCGCGGCTCGGATCATGTCAGACAAAAGTGCTCAGGACTTGTGTATTATGGATATGAGGGGACTGGCGACTTTTGTGGACTTTTTTGTCATCGCATCGGGGCGCTCCGTTCGGCAGGTTCAAGCCATTGCCGAACACACCTTGCTGACCCTCAAACAGGAAAACATCCGGCCCATCGGTGTGGAGGGTAAACGGGACAGCGAGTGGATGCTTCTGGACTACGGGGATGTAGTGATTCACATTTTTTATGAGCCGATCCGAAAATTCTACGATCTCGAAGGCCTGTGGTCGGAAGCGGGACGCGTCCGGGCGGAGGAGGACGAGGAACGGGTTCAACCAAGCCCTCGTCAGGGTTATGCTCATGATTCTTATTCATAAGCGCTTTGCTTCGGCCGCCAAGGTGTCCTGGATCGCAGTTCTGGTTTCTTTCCTGACGGTGTGTGTTTCGCCCTTGGAGGCGCTCATGACCCCTTCGGAAGAAGCCAAAATGGGAACCGAGGTGCTTGCGCAGGTCAAAAAGAGTCTGCCGTTAGTCCGCGACCCGCGAATAGTGGATTACATCAATGGCGTGGGAAGCGGTATTCTCCGGCAGGTGGGTTACCGTGACTTTCCTTTCGAGTTTTTCGTCGTGGATGACAGCTCGCTGAACGCCTTTGCCATTCCCGGCGGGTACGTGTTCATTAACCGAGGTCTCATCCAGATCATGGATGGTGAGAGCGAGTTGGCGGCCGTGCTTAGCCATGAAATCGGACATGTACAGGCCCGGCACATCGCCCGGAGGATCGAGGAGACTACTCCCCTTAACATAGCCACCATGGCGGCCACCTTGCTGGCCATTCTAGCCGGTGGAGGCAAGGCCGCCGGTGCTGTTGCTATGGGAGCCGCAGCGGCCAATATATCGTACCAGCTTCAATACAGCCGCCAGAATGAAGAAGAGGCCGATCGGCTCGGTATGAAGTACCTTGCGGATTCGGGCTACAATATCAATGCGAGTGTCAGTGTGTTCAAGAAAATGCTTCAAAGCCGATTTATGAACATGGAGGGCATCCCCACCTACCTCTCGACACATCCGGGGCTGAACGAGCGTATCGTGTACATGGAGAATACCCTGAGCACGGATAAGTATTCCATTGACACACAAAAAGAGCGGACCACACGCCGGGCATTTCTGTCGTGTAAAGTGCGGCTGATCGCCCTGTACGAGGAGCCCAAGCTGGGCGTCAACCTGCTCGATGCATTGGCGCGCAAGGAAGGCGGGGCGTTACCACACTACGGCATGGGGTTACTGTTGGAGCGCTCCCGGAGAGTTCAGGATGCCATGGCTGAATACGAGAAGGCCATCCGGCTGGATCCTTCAGACCCCGAATACATAACCCAGATGGGAGTGGTATGTTACGCTACCGGGAATTGCACCAAGGCCACGGAATACCTCGAGCGTGCGGTGAGCCTGGATCCGCGTCGGCCTGAAGCCGTGTTGTATCTGGGGCGCATCGCCATTGATGATCGCCGCTTCCGGGATGCACAGACATTACTCGAGAAAGTCCTCAACCTGAACCCCGATCTGGACGAAGCGTATCAGTATCTGGGACTGGCTTACGGTCGAGACGGCAAGCTGGCCTTGGCGCATGAAAATTATGCCGTCTATTTCGAACGTACGGGAGACACCCGAAACGCACTCTACCATTATGACAAAGCCCTGGAATACAGCGGAAAAAATTCCGCCAGGGCTCAAAACGTCCGGCAACGCATCGACAAGCTGAAAAATGAAGGGAAAGAGGACCGGAAAAGGCCGGAACCACCAGGCTGGTGGCACGGACGATAGCCGGCGAGACCGTGGACGCGGCCTGTTCTCCTGACGGAGGAACGTTAC
>Ga0209164_1003790_pt1 | contig 14032 bp, 11 predicted proteins | sample MTBNYHSulfiMetaG_FD_187458 | JGI IMG/M metagenome (GOLD analysis project Ga0209164, IMG submission 187458) | Enrichment culture microbial communities from rom New York Harbor, USA that are MTBE-degrading - MTBE-NYH (New York Harbor Sulfidogenic)... | ecosystem: Environmental > Aquatic > Marine >...
TGCGGCTTCGTCCTCTCAAATTTCTTCTTCGCCATCTCTCACCCTCCTACCTCAATCAGCAGAAACTAACCGATAAGCAACCTCAAAATATAAACCCCCACACCCACCACAATATACACCGCTTACCAGCGATAGTGCGCAAACGCCTTATTGGCCTCGGCCATCCTGTGGGTATCTTCTTTTTTCTTAATAGCGGCGCCCCGTTCATTCGCGGCGTCAATCAGCTCTCCCGCCAATTTGGCAGCCATCGTCTTCTCACCCCTTGCTTTGGCAAAGCCGATGATCCATCTCATGCTGAGGGCCTGCCGCCTGGCCGGCCTTACCTCTGTCGGCACCTGGTAGGTAGAACCGCCCACCCGCCTTGATTTCACCTCCACAACAGGCCTGACATTCTCGAGTGCCGATTGAAAGGCAGCCAGGGGATCCTTCTTTATCTTTTCTTCTATGATATCAAAGGCGCCATAAAGGATCGATTGAGCCGTGCTCTTTTTCCCCTTTTTCATCAGATTGTTGATAAACTTTGTAACCAGCACGCTATTGTATTTTGGGTCTGGGGCTATCTTTCGCTTCGCAGCCACCCTCTTTCTGGACATATGAACTCTCCAAAGCAGGAATTAAAAAATCCAGACCCGGAAGGTCTGGTTTTGACTTCCCTTTTCTTGTATTATGAGCCGTGCGACCGAAGTCCTTTTGGCCTTTTTGCGCCGTACTTGGAACGTCCCTGCCGGCGATCATCGACACCCGTCGTATCCATGGTGCCCCTGATAATATGATATCTCACACCCGGCAAATCCTTCACACGGCCTCCCCTTATAAGAACCACAGAGTGCTCCTGAAGATTATGGCCCATGCCCGGGATATAGGAGGTAACCTCGATCCCGTTTGTCAACCGGACCCTTGCCACCTTTCGCAGTGCGGAATTCGGCTTCTTGGGCGTCGAGGTGTAGACACGGACACACACTCCTCGCTTCTGAGGGGCGCCCTGGAGGGCGCGTGTAGCGACCTTCTTTTTCGGTTTACGGCGACCTTTGCGTACAAGCTGGTTAATCGTCGACATGGTGTCTCCTTGATCGAACACAATCAGCGAACCATCACCTCCCGGTAAACCGGAAAGTATAAAACTCGTTTTTATATTTATTTACACTGCAATTGTCAAGGCAATTTTCGACTATTTCGAAAAAAATTAATTGCTGACCCCGATTTCAACGCTTCGGTAATCCTTGAGCCCGGTTCCTGCCGGAATCAGCCGGCCCATGATCACGTTTTCCTTCAGCCCTTTGAGGAAATCCACCTTTCCCGCGATGCTGGCATCGGACAGGACTTTTGTCGTCTCCTGGAAAGACGCTGCTGATATAAAGCTCTCCGTATTCAGAGAAGCCTTGGTGATTCCCAGCAGCAGGGGCCTCGCAAGGGCGGGCTTCCCGCCCTTTTCGATGATTTTGTGGTTCTCTTCCTCAAAACGCCACTTCTCGATACTATCCCCCAAAAGGAACGTGGAATCCCCTGGGTCTGTGACGCTTACCTGTCGAACCATTTGTCTGACGATGACTTCGATATGTTTGTCGTTAATTTTAACGCCCTGGAGGCGGTAGACTTCCTGAACCTCGTTGACCAGGTATTTCGCCAGTTCCTTGAGTCCCCTGATCTTCAAAATATCATGGGGATCCGCGGAGCCGTCCATCAAAGCCTCCCCGGCCCTCACATAATCGCCTTCCAGAACACTCACATGCTTTCCTCTCGGGACAAAATAATTCACCGGCTCACCCACATCGGGCGTAATCGTCATCTTCCGTTTGCCTTTGGTATATTTTCCAAATGATACCAACCCGTTGATTTCGCTAATGATAGCCGTCTCCTTCGGTTTTCTGACTTCAAACAGTTCAGCGACCCGCGGCAAACCGCCTGTAATGTCCTTGGTCTTCGTGGTCTCCCTGGGGATTTTTCCCAGAACCGCCCCGGGACCTACGTGATCCCCCTCGTTAACCATGATGATCGCGCCAACAGGAAAATAATATCGGGCCTTGGCCCTTTTGCTTTCAGGAAGACTCGCGGTCTTTCCGCTGCTGTCTTTGATGGAAATCCGGGGTCTGACATCAAGATCGCGGGATTCTACAATGACGCGGCTGATCTTGCCTGTGACCATATCCCGCTTTTCCTGCATGGTGCGAGCCTCGATGACATCACCGAATTTGACAATACCCGGGACCTCCGTAATGATCGGTATGGTAAAGGGATCCCACTCCGCCAGGACCTCGGTCGGCTTGACCTGCTGTCCGTTACGGACCTTCAGCCTCGCTCCGTATATAATCGGATATCGCTCCACTTCTCTCTGACCCTTGCCAAGGATGGCAATCTCGCCATTTCGATTCATGGCCACAAGGTTGCCCTCATCGCTCTCCACCGTCTTCAGGCCGATGAACTTGACCTGGCCAGCGTTTCTGGGCTGAATCGTGGACTGCTCAACCCGCTTGCTGGCCGTACCGCCGATATGGAATGTCCTCATGGTGAGCTGCGTACCGGGCTCGCCGATCGATTGAGCAGCAATAACGCCCACGGCCTCGCCCAGATTGACCTGATGCCCATGGGCCAGATCTCTCCCGTAACACGCACGGCAAACGCCCCGCCTGGCCTCGCAGGTAAGTACGGAACGTATCTTGACTCTCTCGATGCCGGCATCTTCGATCTTTTGCACCTCATCTTCACCGATCTCCTCGTTAGCACTGACCAGGATCTCTCCTGTGACCGGATCAAAAATATCCTCAAGGGCCAGCCGGCCAAGGATTCTCTCTCCGACCCTCTGAAGGATTTCACCGCCCTCCACAAGGGCCTCCACCCAGATGCCGTCCATGGTTCCGCAATCTTCCTCAGTGATAATAGCCTCTTGAGAGACATCCACGAGCCTGCGTGTCAGATATCCGGAGTTGGCTGTCTTGAGCGCCGTGTCCGCCAGTCCCTTCCGGGCGCCGTGCGTCGAGATAAAGTACTGCAGCACCGTCAAACCCTCCCTGAAATTTGACGTAATCGGCGTTTCGATGATCTCCCCGGAGGGTTTGGCCATCAGCCCTCTCATGCCCGCCAGCTGTCTCATCTGGTCCTTGCTGCCCCTGGCGCCTGAATCGGACATCATGTAGACCGGATTAAATCCGCTGACTTCTGTTTTTTGATTTCTGGGGCCCTCCACCACCTCGATCGCCATCTCCTTCATCATTTCAGATGCCACACTTTCGGTGGACTTTGCCCAGATATCAACAACCTTGTTGTATTTCTCTCCATCGGTAATCAGGCCGTCAATATATTGCGCTTCGATCCGCTTCACCTCTTTTTCGGCCTCTTGAATAATTGTCTCCTTTGCAGAGGGGACCACCATATCCTTCATGGATATGGATATGCCTGACAGCGTGGCATATTTATACCCGATATCCTTCAGCCTGTCTCCCAGAATAACCGTCGATTTAATCCCTACTTTGCGGTGCGACTCGTTGATCAGGAACCTCAGTTCCTTTTTCGTCATCACCTTGTTGACCAGTTCGAAGGGAATCGTCCTCTCCGGTATGATTTCATAAAGGAGGATTCGACCTGTTGTCGTATGATAGATCTTTCCATCGATCCGGACCTTGATGGCGGCATGCAGATCCAGCTCTCCGGCATCATAGGCTACCCTGACTTCCTCGGGACTCGAAAAGGCCTTTCCCTCGCCTTTTGAAAACGGCCTCTCCCGCGTCATGTAATAGATGCCCAATACAATATCCTGACTCGGCACAATAATGGGGTCGCCATTTGCAGGAGACAGAATATTGTTCGTGGACATCATCAAAACCCTGGCCTCTATCTGGGCCTCGAGCGACAGGGGGATGTGAACGGCCATCTGGTCGCCGTCAAAATCGGCATTGAAGGCCGTACAAACGAGGGGATGGAGCTGAATCGCCTTTCCCTCGATCAGGATCGGCTCAAAGGCCTGCATTCCCAGGCGATGCAGCGTGGGGGCACGATTCAGCAGGATACAATACTCCCGGACGACTTCATCCAGTGCATCCCAGACCTCGGGGGTCTCCCTCTCCACCATCTTCTTTGCGCTCTTGATGGTGGTGACCATCCCCTTTTCATCAAGTTTGTTGTATATGAAGGGCTTGAAGAGTTCCAGGGCCATTTTCTTTGGAAGCCCGCATTGATGGAGACGAAGGTCCGGACCCACCACAATCACCGAACGTCCCGAATAATCGACCCGTTTGCCGAGCAGGTTCTGTCTGAACCTCCCCTGTTTTCCCTTCAGCATGTCGCTCAGAGACTTGAAAGGCCGCTTATTGGCCCCTGTGACAACCTTTCCCCTTCGCCCGTTATCGAACAGAACGTCAACAGCCTCCTGAAGCATCCGCTTCTCGTTCCTTACGATAATATCCGGGGCATTCAGCTCCAGCAGTCTTTTCAGCCTGTTATTCCGGTTGATGACCCGGCGGTACAGATCATTCAAATCAGAGGTGGCAAACCGTCCCCCGTCCAGCGGCACAAGCGGCCGAAGGTCCGGCGGCAAAACAGGCACCACGTCCAGGATGGTCCATTCCGGCCGATTTTTGGATTCCCTGAAGGCGTCAATGATCTTCAGCCGTTTCGTCAGCTTTTTCCTCTTTGCCTCGGATTTGGTTGCGGACATTTCCTTTCTCAGCTCTTCGGAAAGCGCTTCCAGGTTCAGGCTTTTCAGCATAACCTGGATGGCCTCTGCGCCAATGCCTGTTTCAAATCGGTCGCCGAAGTCCTCCCTGGCCTGCTGCAGCTGCTCATCCGTCAGTACGTCGCCTTTTGCAAGGGGCGTATCTTTCGAATCAATCACAACGTGGGCCTCAAAATAGAGGACCCTTTCCAGATCTTTCAGGGTCATGTCCAGGAGATTGCCCACTTTCGATGGCAGCGCCTTCAGGAACCAGATGTGGGCCACAGGAGCGGCCAGGGTAATATGACCCATTCGTTCACGGCGAACCTTGCTCTGAATCACCTCTACACCGCATTTTTCACATACAATCCCCCTGTGCTTCATCCGTTTGTATTTCCCGCAATTGCACTCAAAGTCCTTTATGGGGCCGAATATTTTTGAACAAAACAGGCCATCCCGTTCCGGCTTGAAGGTCCTGTAATTGATCGTTTCAGGCTTCTTGACCTCGCCGTGCGACCATTCCAGGATCTTCTCCGGCGATGCCAAAGATATGCGAACGGCATTAAAACTGGATGGATCTTTTGGCTTTGCAAAAAAGTTGTATAATTCTTCCATAGCCTTCTCCGGATTGCGTGTTGCGGGTTTTATGAACGGACCATCAGCGGTCTCACACCTGGCTGTCTTCAAAAAGTTCGATTTCAAGACCGAGGCCCTGCAGCTCTTTCATCAGGACCTTGAACGATTCCGGGAGCCCGGATTCGAGGGTGTTGTTGCCCTTGACGATCCTTTCATACATGCGGGTTCTGCCCGCCACATCGTCCGACTTGACGGTCAAAAACTCCTGCAGGGTATAAGCGGCGCCATACGCCTCCATGGCCCACACTTCCATTTCGCCCAGCCTCTGGCCGCCGAACTGGGCCTTTCCACCCAGGGGCTGCTGGGTAACCAGTGAATAGGGTCCAATAGATCGCGCATGAAGTTTGTCATCGACCAGATGATGAAGTTTCATGATATACATCATGCCCACGGTTATCTGCTGATCAAAAGGCTCTCCCGTCCGGCCGTCATACAGGGTTGTTTGACCGGTAACAGGCAACCCGGCCTCTTTCAGAAACCCCTTGATTTCTTCCTCGTGCGCTCCATCAAAAACAGGCGTAGCCACCGGCAGTCCTTCAGACATTAAACTCGCTTCCTGCAACAGCTCATCTTCAGACCGGTTGCGGAGAAAGGCCGCATACTCCTTGCCGGTAAAAAGTCTTTTGAGTTTTCCCTTCAGCTCCTCGCTGCCTTTCATCTTATCAACAAGCGCCCCCACCTGTCGTCCCAACTCGTAGGACGCCCATCCCAGATGCGTTTCCAGGACCTGACCCACGTTCATCCTGGACGGTACACCCAGCGGATTGAGTACAATGTCCACAGGCGTTCCATCGGCAAAATAGGGCATATCTTCGACCGGCAGGATCCTGGAAAGAACCCCCTTATTCCCATGGCGACCGGCCATTTTATCCCCCACGGACAGCTTTCGCTTGACCGCCACGAAGACCTTAACCATTTTGATGACGCCGGGCGCCAGTTCGTCTCCGAGGGCGAAGCTCTCGATCCTTTCTTCGCAGATTTCATTGACATGGTTTATCTTGGCGATGCAGTTCTCGACAATTGCCTCAACCTTTTCGATATCATCCATGTATGCCTTCAGGTCGGCGCCTGACCAGATTTCAACCGGGAGCTTCTCGATGTGCTCCACGGTTATGGTCTGTTTGGCCCGAAGAAGCGTCTGCCCGCTCTTCTTGTCGCGAAGGTCGGACTTCAGCTTTTTTCCCGGAAGGATCGCCATTAGATGCTCTTTCGCGCTTCTGACAATCCCCTCTACCTCGTCTTCCAGATCCTTCCTCAGTTGCTGGGCCTCCTGGGCTTCAATGGCAAGGCTTCGCTCATCTTTTTCAACGCCCCCCCTGGAAAAGACCTTGGCATCGATAACAATGCCGTTTACCCCTGGAGGCGCCTTCATGGACGTATCCTTGACGTCGCCTGCCTTGTCTCCGAATATGGCCCTCAGGAGCTTTTCTTCCGGAGACAACTGGGTCTCGCCTTTGGGGGTGATCTTTCCCACCAGGATGTCGCCCGGCTGGATCTCGGCCCCGATCTTTATAATGCCGCTTTCATCCAGATTCTTGAGCGCATCTTCGCCGACGTTGGGGATATCCCTTGTGATCTCTTCCTTCCCTAACTTGGTGTCTCGCGAGACGACTTCAAATTCTTCAATGTGGATCGAGGTGTAGATATCTTCCTTGACCACCCTCTCACTGATGAGAATGGAATCCTCGAAATTATATCCCCCCCACGACATAAAGGCGACCATCACGTTCCGGCCAAGAGCAAGTTCTCCCAGTTCGGTGGCAGGCCCATCCGCGATCACCTGTCCCTTTCTGACCTGGTCTCCCTTTCTCACGATCGGTTTCTGGGTGTAGCAGCTGTTCTGGTTGGATTTCTTGAATTTAATGAGCTTGCATATTTCCACTTCCGGACCATCATGCTGCTCCGACGCGCTGGATCGAATAACGATCCGGCTTGCATCCACATCCTCTACCACGCCATCCCTCTTGGCAATGACCGAGACCCCCGAATCCCGCGCGACGACCGCCTCCACCCCGGTACCCACCAGGGGCGCCTTGGCTTTCAGCAGAGGGACGGCCTGACGCTGCATATTGGACCCCATCAATGCCCTGTTGGCGTCATCATGTTCTAAAAATGGGATCAGAGACGCTGAGATGCTGACAAGCTGGTCCGGAGAAACGTCCATATATTTGACTTCTTCAATCGGCTTCTTATCGGCCTCTCCCTCTATCCTCACGGCGGCTTCTTTCCGGATGAAACGACCCTCACCGTCCAGAGGGGCGTTGGCCTGGGCAATGGGAAAGTCCTTTTCATCCAGCGCCGAGAGGTATTCGATCTTCTCCGTGGCCCGTTTGTCCTCCACATGCCGGTACGGGGTTTCAATAAACCCGAATTCATTGACCCTGGCATAGGTGCTCAAAGAGACGATCAGGCCGATATTGGGTCCCTCCGGTGTTTCAATGGGACAGATCCTTCCATAATGGGTTGGATGGACATCCCGGACCTCAAATCCCGCCCTTTCCCGGGTCAGACCGCCGGGACCCAGGGCGCTCAGTCTCCGTTTATGCGTCACCTCGGACAACGGATTGGTCTGATCCATGAACTGTGAGAGCTGACTGGTGCCAAAAAACTCCTTCACCACAGCGGACGCGGGTTTGGAATTGATCAAATCATGAGGCATCAATGTCTCTACCTCCTGAAGGCTCATTCTCTCTTTGATGGCCCTTTCCATCCGTACAAGCCCGATGCGGTACTGATTTTCCAGGAGCTCGCCCACAGCCCTTACCCGCCGGTTCCCGAGGTTGTCAATATCATCCACCACCGACTCGACACTCTTCAAACGGATCAGTTCCTTGACAACCGCCAGGATATCCTCTTCTCTCAGGGTACGGTGCTCCAGCGGAACATTTAGATTGAGACGGTAATTCAATTTCAGTCGACCCACCTTGGACAGATCATAGGTGTCAAGGTTGAAAAAGAGTTTGTCAAAGAAGCTTTGCGCCACCTCCTGGGTGGGCGGACTGCTGGGTCTCATTTTGCGATAGATATCCAGCACCGCTTCATCGGTTGTATTGACCCGATCCGTAAGGAGGGTCTCCCTGATGCTGGTGCTGACGCCCTGGCCGGTCAAGACAAGGACTTCCAGCGCAACGATTCCCCTGACCCTCAGAACGTCAAGAGCCTCCGCGAACAGGGCCTGATTTGCTTCCAGAATCACCTCGCCTGTCTCAGGATCGAGGATATCGTCCGCCATGACGCAACCTTCAATCTCTTCGTCCTCAACAGGGATCCGGATCCGTTCCGGATCCATGCACCGGATGTCATGCATCCCTTTTTCCCGGAGCAGCATCTGCAGTTCACGGGTAAGGATCTGGCCGTCGGCCGCAAGAACATCACCTGTTTCCGGGTCCTTGACATCGCCGGAAATCGTATATTCCGACCCATCCTCAAGGTCTGCGAGCAGATTCCTGCGCACCGGCATGCGTGCACGACTCATATCGTAGGACCGAAGGGTCTTGATCAGGCGTTGGGTGAATTTCACCCCCTGTTTGGCCAGAACCTCTCCGGTATCCGGATCGACAATGTCTCTTGAGACCTTCTCCTGCAGCAGATGTGCCGGCCTGCACTCCCGCCAGCCTCCCACCTCCTCGAGATACACCATCTCTGTTTCATAGAAATGATGCAGGATCTCCTTGGCGGAATACCCGAGCGCCTTCAGGAGGATGGTCGCCGGAAATTTTCTTCTCCTGTCAATGCGAACATATAGAAAATCCTTGGGGTCAAATTCGAAATCAAGCCACGATCCTCTCAGTGGAATAATGCGTGCCGAGTACAGGTATTTCCCGCTGGAATGCGTTTTCCCCTTGTCGTGGTCGAAAAAGGCCCCTGGAGATCTGTGGAGCTGGCTGACAACAGCCCGCTCGGTCCCGTTTATAATGAAAGTACCCCGGTCCGTCATCATGGGCAGGGTGCCGAAATAGATTTCCTGCTCTTTAATATCCCGAATGCTTTTCGATTCATTGGCGGTGTCCGTATCAAAAACAACCAATCGTACGGTCAGTCTCAGGGGGGCCTCATAGGTCATTCCTTTGTTGAGACAGTCTTCCTCACTGTGCTTGACATCCTCAAAAACATATTTAACGAATTCAAGGGAAGAGGTGCCGGCAAAATCATGGATGGGAAAAACGCCTTTAAAGGCCGCCTGCAACCCGATCTCTTCGCGCTCCTCCGGCGGGACATCCTTTTGCAGGAATCGCTCATAAGAATTCTTTTGCATGTCAATCAGATTCGGGGTTTCCATGATCTTCTCAATCTTCCCGAAACTTTTCCTGATACGTCTTCTGACACCATCCGTTTCCAACATGGCATCTCCTTCTGATTCAGTCTGGATGACTGACTGTTTACGATCGAAGGCCAGGGAACTACCGGCGCGCCGATCGGAAACAGCCAGACAGAATAACGGAGGAAATCTCACATATTACGAGAGGTCTCCATCCGGTTGACCTACTTAGTGCCCATCCATAAATGGCTATTTTCCGCAATCTCTGCGTCAGATTCGGATGTTAATCCTCGAAATAGTTCAATGTATTTCTGTGGTTAAAATCCTCATCTTTTTTGACCTTGCAAAAACTATCTCATTTCTGGATTGACACTACTTGATCTCCACCGTGGCGCCGGCCTCTTCAAGCTGTCCCTTGATGTTTTCCGCCTCGTCCCTTGGAATGCCTTCCTTGACCGGTCCAGGAACACCATCCACGACCGCCTTGGCTTCTTTGAGGCCCAGCCCGGTAATCGCGCGGACGACCTTGATAACCTGGATCTTCTTGTCCCCAACAGCCGTCAGAACCACATCAAACTCCGTTTGTTCGGCGGCCTCTTCCTTGGCCTCCCCGACCGGAGCGGCGGCAACCGCCACAGGTGCAGCGGCGCTCACGCCGAACTTCTCTTCCATTTCCTTCACGAGCTGGGAAAGCTCGAGAACCGTCATGTTTGATATAAATTCAATCACATCTTCCTTGCTGATATTCGCTGCCATAAGTATTCTTTCACCTCCGCGTATGTTGATCACTGCGATGTTTCTTTTTGTTCTTGAATCGCCCTCAGCACATTCATCAGGTTAGTCAGGACGCCGCTCAAGGCCCTTACAAAGGCCGTCGGCACTGCCTGCATAACAGACAGCGTCTGAGCCAGCAGCACATCTCTGCCCGGCAATCCCGCCAGGTCCTTGACGCCGTTTTCATCGATCGCCCTCCCGGATATCTGGCCGACTTTGATCTTAAGCTTCTTAACGTCCTTGGCAAAATCAACCAGGGCCTTTGCGGGGCCCACCACATCCTCGTAGGTCAGGGCAACGGCTGACGGTCCACGCATATGATCGATAATCGATTCAGTTTCAGTGCCCCGGCTCGCCAGCTTCAGCAGCCGGTTTTTCACCACCTCGAATTCGGCATTCACCTTTCTGAGCTCGCCCCTCAGCCGGTTCATCTCTCCAACTTTCAGGCCTTGATAATCCACAACAAAGGCGCCCTGGGCCTTTTCGAGCCGCCCGTGAAGCTTGTCAATAAATTTGACTTTTTCGTCTTTATTCATGTTCACCTCCTCTCTGAACGACCCATAAATCGTCAAAGACAAAAGGTGCAGGCTTGCACATCTTTCAATGCGTTCAGTCTCGGCAGGCTTGCATGATTAAGCCCCATGAAGAGGAATGCCCGGCTTTTGGGTCCTCGGGGCGCCTACTGTCTTTGACATGAAACGATCCACAGACAAAAAATTGTGGATTTCCCCTTGTATACCTACTTATTCACACCCCATCCATAAACGGGTTTCCAAACATGGCTGTTTTTGGTGGAAAAATGGTTTCTGCGGCACGGCAATCCCAGGGATTTCGGTATCTCCATTCTGCAACAGCATCCCGGTCCCTTTCCCATACGGCTACAGAAGTCACGGGACTGGATTGGCAGCACCAGCGGGCTTATCGGCTTAAGAGGTCCTTCACGTAGATGGGGTCTATTTTGATCCCGGGTCCCATTGTAGAAGAGAGGGCGATCGTTCTGAAATACGTTCCCTTGCTCGCAGGAGGCTTCAGTCGCTGGAGGGTCTCAATAAAGGCGCCCATATTCTCCAAGAGTTTTTCAACACCAAAGGAAACCTTCCCCATGGAAGCATGTACGATGCCTGCCTTTTCAACCTTGAAATCGATTTTCCCGGCCTTGATTTCGCTCACGGCCCTTGCCACATCAAAGGTAACGGTCCCCAGTTTGGCGTTGGGCATCATGCCCCTCGGGCCCAAAACTCGTCCCAGCTTGCCTACCGAACCCATCATGTCAGGGGTTGCGATGGTCTTATCGAACTCGAGCCATCCCTTCTGAACCTTTTCCACAAGCTCATCGGCGCCCGCATAGTCCGCACCCGCATCCAGGGCCTCTTTTTCTTTTTCACCCTTTGCAAAAACAGCGACACGGACTGTTTTTCCCACCCCGTTCGGGAGGACAACCGTACCTCTGACCATTTGATCGGCATGTCTGGGGTCTACCCCCAACCTGACCGCCAGTTCCATGCTTTCATCAAACCGCGCATGGGCGCAATCGATTGCCAGCCGGATCGCCTCCTGGAAGGTATATCTCTTCAGCTTATCGACCTTCTGGATATTCTCTCGATACTTTTTGCCTCTCCTGGCCATATCTCATTTCCTTCTTTACTGAATCAGGGCTTCGGCCCCGTAACGATGCGTAACAGCTGCATCATTTCAAAAGTTTGCATCCATTCTGAGACGTCACTTCACGTCACGGTAATGCCCATACTCCTTGCAGTCCCCTCGATAATCTTGACTGCGCCGTCCAGATCGATCGCGTTGAGGTCATCAAACTTGAGCCTTGCAATCTCTTCCACCTGTTTTCGCGTAATGGAGGCGACCTTTTGCCGGTTTGGCTCGGGCGACCCCTTGGCGATCTTGGCAGACTGCTTCAACAATACTGCAGCAGGGGGCGTCTTGGTTACAAACGAGAAAGACCTATCCGCATATATGGTGATAATGACTGGAATGACAGTCCCCGTCTGGTCCTGTGTCCTGGCATTAAATGCCTTGCAGAACTCTGCGATGTTCACCCCATGTTGCCCCAGGGCGGGCCCTATGGGTGGGGACGGATTGGCCTGCCCCCCCTTTACCTGAAGCTTTACAGATCCAATGATCTTTTTTGCCATAGCAACCTTCTTTCAACCTTTCAGCTCTCAGTCCATATCCCGGGAACAGCCACGTATCATCCCTCAGTCCCTCAATCCATACATGGCTGCGCTATATCTTGTTGACCTGAATGAAGTCCAGTTCCACAGGGGTGGGTCGACCGAATATGGTGATGGAAACCCGCAACTTCTCCTTGTCGGGCCGGATTTCCTCCACCACCCCCTGGAAATTGGTAAAAGGACCGTCAACAACCCGCACCTCATCTCCCTCTTCAAAACTGTATCGGGGTTTAGGCCTGCTGACCCCTTCCTCCATCTGTCGGACAATCTGGTCTGCCTCTTCATCGGAAATGGGCGTTGGATTGATCTCTCCCCCCACAAAGCCGGTAATCTTTGAGGTGTTTTTTACTGTGTGCCACGTCTCTTTGTTCAAAACCATCTGAACCAGTATGTAGCCGGGATAGAACTTCCGGGAAGAGGTCTTTTTCTGTCCTTTCCTGAGTTCAACCACCTTTTCAGTGGGCACCAGGATTCTACCGAAGTATTCCTTCTGACCGAGCGCTTCGATCCGCTCTTCCAGGTTCTTTTTTACCTTGTCCTCAAAGCCGGAATATACATGAACAATGTACCATTTCAGTTCCACGCAAATACCCTACCCGACAACATTCCGAATAATTTTGATGAGGCCAAAATCCACCAGCCCCAGAAAAAAGGCAACCAGAAGCGTCAGCACAATTACAACAGCCGTAGATGCCAGCAGTTCTTTCCGCGTCGGCCATTTGACCTTTTTGAGCTCCACCTTGGCTTCTCGCAGGAACTGTCCTGCCCTGCCGGCGAGCTTTCCTATGGAGCCGGTCCCGGGATCTGCGCTTTTCCTTGGCGCCTTCTGTATGGCCCGGGGAGCCTTTTCAGGGGCCGCCTGCTTTTCTCCAGGCGACTTTGACCGGCCGTTCACCGCCTCTCTTTTTGCTGCGGAAGCCGAATTTATCTTCCTGGGGCTTTTCTTGCTTTTTGTTTTCTGGCTCTGCTTTTTCATATGAAAAGGGTAACTCTTCCGCCTTTTGATGAAATGTATCGCAACAGTTTCGCCCTATTTTTCCCATGACGAACGTGTTACTGAAAATGAAGTTCCAATGTCTGACGCATCCGGAGTCGGTCGGCCGAGAGGTCACGAACCCGACACGCATCGCCAATAAAGAAAGCCCTGACAGGACCCCAACGAAAATGGCAGGCCAGGAGGGATTCGAACCCCCATCACCCGGATTTGGAGTCCGGTGCTCTAACCGTTAGAGCTACTGGCCTGCATTCTTTAACACAACCTATTTTGTTTCCTTGTGAGGCGTATGGGTCATGCAGAAAGGGCAATATTTCTTAAATGTTAACTTGTCCGGCGTCTTTCGCTTATTCTTGGTCGTTGTGTAGTTCCTGTTCTTGCACCGTTCACAGGATAATGTGACAATATCACGCATTTTAGTCAGGATCTCCCCTTACTCGATAATCTCACTGATAACGCCGGCGCCCACAGTCCTGCCGCCTTCACGAATGGCAAACCGCAGCTCCTTCTCCATCGCTATCGGCGTAATCAGCGAAACC
>Ga0209164_1003791_pt1 | contig 14030 bp, 14 predicted proteins | sample MTBNYHSulfiMetaG_FD_187458 | JGI IMG/M metagenome (GOLD analysis project Ga0209164, IMG submission 187458) | Enrichment culture microbial communities from rom New York Harbor, USA that are MTBE-degrading - MTBE-NYH (New York Harbor Sulfidogenic)... | ecosystem: Environmental > Aquatic > Marine >...
AAAAATTTTAAAACGCCATAACGAGAATTCCCAGCCTATATCATATGAGAAGGTATGCTTACATCCAGGGCACCATGTCGGGTATTATCCCAATTCGACGCCGATGACAATTAAACTTATATTCTCCACAAGTGACGGCAAAATACTCGGTGCACAGGCAGTTGGGGGTGAAGGAGTGGATAAACGCATCGATGTAGTATCACTGGCGATACAAAAAAATTCTACGGTTTTTGACCTCGAGCAGTGCGAGTTGTGTTATGCACCGCAATTTGGTGCTGCAAAAGACCCGGTAAATGTAGCTGGCATGATTGCAGCCAATGCGCTCCGTGGTGATGCGCCAGTTTCACATTGGGAAGATGCCGATTTTAAAGAGTCCATTATTTTGGATGTTCGTCAACCGGGTGAGTATAATGCCGGTCACGTTCCCTCGGCCTTAAATGTACCGCTTGGAGAGTTAAGAAAACGGTGGACAGAGATGGATTTCGATAATCGTGAGGTACTGGTGTACTGCGCGGTCGGCCAACGTTCGTATTACGCATCGCGGTTTTTACGCCAGCATGATATTAAGGCGCGAAATGTATCTGGTGGATTCCGCTGTTATAAAAATTGGGAAAAAGCAAAGATGTAATACCGGCAGAAAACAAATATTTTCGCTTTTTTAATAATCAGATATTTAAAGCCAAGAAGCCTTTACTTTGTTTAAGTTGGCTGCTCATTTGTCTGTAAGCTATGCTCGCAAGTTTGGGCATAAGGATGTAATTTCCCCAATGAAAATCCTGTAAATTATACAGGGTGAATATATGATCTGGTTTGTTTAACATGAATTGTTTAATCTCATGGCCTCTCAACTCATCGATATAAGCAAGAATATCGATAATAGATTTTAGCCTGAGCTGATTTGAACCGTTGGGTATGTCTATGGCAACAATGGGTCTGTCCTCATCGCTTAACAGTCCCAGAGGAAGCTCGCAATAAAGGCTGCTATTAACGAGCAGCCTGCCATCGAACTTTACAGGGGGCAATATGCCGGGAAATGAAAGGCTGACTCTCAATTTATCAATAATACTACCCTTATTGAGTAAGACCTCTCTTCCTTCTTCGAGATCGATTGCTGATACAGCTATAGGCGCACGTGGTTCCTTGTCTTTCCAACGGAAAAAGTCGCCTTTCAGTAATTCATCTATCATGTTCCAGGACAGTAGACTAATTTTACGCATGTTGGACCTGCAGAACGTCCTTGCTCTTAGATAATAAGACAGCCCTGGGAGTAAAACGCCCTCATTATTTTCATTTATGCCTCCGAATCTCTCTAATGCCCACAGTTTGCCCTTGTGTTCCAGAAAAAAACGGGCGACATGTTTCATTATGGGTATGGGGTCCATATTCAGCGAGTGCTGGGCTGCAGCGATTGAACTCAGGCCGGTACAGACGATCTTTCTTATGGGGATTCCTCGCTCACAAAATGCCCGAAGCGTACCAAAGTGAGCAACGCCCTTAATACCAATGCCTCCCAGAACTAAAGTGATGCCTCTATTTGACATGGTTAATCGCCTCTATAAGTCGGGGTATTTGTCTCTTTGCCTGAAGCTGTCCGATAGAAAGCGCCTTCTCATAACCGTCAAATTTTCCGCTATCAAGCCCTGATGTATCGATGTCAAGTATAAAGTCTGCAACATCAAATTCGCGTTTGTTGAATTCGCCGAATTTCAATGAGTCGAGGTAAGTAATCAACTCAAATCCATTGCAGAATTTTGGTTTGGTTTTGTCTATCAATCTTACAGCAATAACAAACTCCGCACCCTGTTTTCTGATTTCCCGGACCGGTACATTGGCTAGTACGCCTCCATCTACAAGTAGTCTACCATCCCTTTTTACCGGAGGAAATATACCCGGAATGGAAATCGCTGGAAGTATACCGTCCACCAATCGTCCCTCTTTGATTGACATAAGTCTTCTGGAAATCAGATCGGTTGTAACAGCCGAAAAAGAGATCTTCGTGTCACTGAATTTACGGTCACCAAAGAACAAATCAAGCGCTTTTATACTGTTTTTATGAGAGAGCAGAGAGATCTTTAAAGCTGCTATGTCGCAAATGGCGTTTATTAGAAAATTATTGATAAATGAGGTGCTGCTAGTTGAATGACGGAAGATATTAAAGTAATTGACATCGATGGTATCGATTGCCTGTTTAGCAAGCAGAAACATCTTTTTCGTATCTTTATACAGAGCATAGGCGCCACCTACGACAGCACCTATGCTAGCACCGTTCACTAGGTCAATAGGGATCCCGTTTTCTTCAAAAACTTGAAGTACTCCAAGATGTGCCCATCCACGTGCTCCCCCTGATCCTAATGATAACCCAATTTTCATCGCTATTCTCGTATTGAGATATTAATGTTGATTTAGTCCATTACTATCTGTAATCCTCGATTTCGATCAGTTCTGCACTCCAAGGGCAGTACTGTCCCACCTGGTTAAGCCAATAATCAAGCTCTTCTTCAACAAATTGTGGTGTGCCGTAGGGGGTATGTAATTCCAGATAAAATACGGGGTCGCCAATGTGCTATTTAGTATACTCGAGTTCTCTTCCGGAATTATTTACTATCATACCATGAATCTTTAATGTATCACCCGGGGACAAAAATTTCTGGTTTACGTATAGCTGCATCCCGATACCATACGCCGATGTCTCCTTCTCTACTCCTTGTTTGGCTTCCCAGCAGCCTGCCAGCAAAGGAAAGAGAAGGAATACGAAGAATAAAGGTCCCATAAATCTTCGATTAACCATCATAACTCCCCTGATAATGAATAATTATTTAGAATGATTCTAGATATTTTTTACATTTGGTACTTCTATTTGTTCTATAATGCTTAGAAAGATAATATATGTAACGGGGTGATTGGTCATATCCGTATATCTACTTAATTGATATTTATGGAGGCCTTAGTTATATGTTTTGGTCTAATAATATGGCACATGGGACTAATATTCTTTAAATATGATTTTTTATATTTCTCCTGTAATCCTTATGGACGTTGTAAGAATAAAACATACAAAGGATTAAACCGGTAAATGCAAATTCAAAAAAGCAATAGGAATTTCCACTTATTACTACTACCCATACCCATAATTTGAAAAAATAGAACGTATGTGCTATGCTAACAATGCAAATGATAAAATACAATTATTTAAAGCAAGGGAAGAGTAACGGAATTATTATGTTTAACGAAAAGGTGAATAAATCAGTAAGTGCACTGTTACCACATGTCAAAGATAATGTAAAAAATAACCTGCAGCAGTATTTAGATGAAGTTAGCAAAGGTAACTTGCTGAATATCGAAGAGGAACGGCGCCTGGGTGGCTTAATCGAAGAAGGAAAGTGGCTTAAGAATGTAGAGCAGGAATGGATTACCTATCGAGGTACCCAACCCTCATCAATAAACCTTTTGCTCGTACTTACGGAATATCTGAATGAGAGCGATGTTCTATTTGAGGCATTATGCCGACACTTAAGGGTTGAAGTTGGAGAAGCGGTGTCCCGTAAGATTACACATGAGAGTATACGTGAAGCGATTGATCACACGCTTAGAGAGGATATGGTAAATTCCCTGGTCCACTCAATTGGGTCCACACATAGTAAAGTAAAAGAGGGGCTAATCAGTTTATCGGTCGTTAGTAGAATATTTCCCTGGAGCCTGCTGGCTGATGCGGCTGAGAAAACTACGATGAGAGGGCTTAAAAAAATTGTAGATAAACCCGAATATCAGGCCAGCATGGGCTTGAAAAAAGAACAGATTGAACAACATTTTGAACAAATCAGAAATAACGCACAAGAAGCAATGGAATGCATGACCAAAAGGAACCTTAGACTGGTTATTTCAGTAGCCAAAAGGTATGGTGGAAGAGGACTGGATGTAACTGATTTAATCCAGGAAGGCAACATAGGCCTAATGACCGCAGTGAATAAATATGACCATCGTATGGGCTACAAATTTAGCACTTACGCCACTTGGTGGATTCGCCAGGCGATAACAAGGGCTATCGCAGACCAGTCCCGTGTTGTTCGCCTACCGATACATATGACTGAGATAAAATCCAAGCTGGATAAAGTAAAGCAGCATTTATTGCAGAAATACGGCAGAGATCCCACCAGCGGAGAAATAGCTCTGGAACTTGGAGTATCAAGCGAGAAAGTAGAACAAATTATGGTCGATTCAAACAGAGAGCCGGCTTTTCTTGAATCGTCAATAAGTGGCGGTGACGAAGGCGGTGAGCTTGGTGATTTTATTGAAGACAAAGAGACACCAACACCCGAAGATGAAGCAGGTCGTCGGTTGTTGCACGAGAGAATAATGAACCTCTTGGGTGAGTTGACCAGTCGTGAGCAGTATGTGATCGAGCGCAGGTTTGGGTTAAAGGATGGGATTAATTATACGCTGGATCAAATAGGAGAAGAATTTGGACTAACAAGGGAGCGAATTCGCCAGATAGAATGCGAAGCGTTAAGAAAATTACGCCATCCAAGATTCAGTAGAAGATTGATAGATTATGTATCTGCATAAAAGGGAGTAATTTGATATATTCAGATGAGTAAGTAAGCCAAATTTGGAGCCGGACGTTGGGCCGGCTCTATTTTTTATAAGATAATGTTGTTCATGAAAAAAATAGACAGGAACGCAATCTTATAAAATAACACCAAAGTATACGTTTTTATTGTTACTGGCGATTTATCCAACAACTCTGATAAAATATGATCTAGGCAAAATATGTTTAAAAAAATTCATGTATTCAGAATTAAACCTCAACAAGAATTACTGGCTGAGATAGCCCGGTATTGCGATGAGCACAGTATATACTCGGGTTTAGTATTAGGTATTATTGGGTCGGTGAAAAGGGCTCGATTGAACTTTTTGGTTGAACTTCCCGGCAAGTATGTGGGAGTAGAATTTCAGGGTCCGTTGGAGATCGTCTGTGCTCAAGGTTCGATAGCCCTAAAAAATAAGGAGCCAATAATCCATATACACATATTGCTCTCTGAAAAAGAATATTGTCATGGCGGACATCTCGCTGAAGCGGATATATTTTCTACGGCTGAGGTTAGCATAGCTGAGATAGACTACCAGCTAAATCGATATTATGATAATTATACCGGCCTCAATGAACTACTCAGTTAGGACATTTTTAATTAAAATCCTTGTTATTTAGAGCATTATTCTATTTCGACGAACTGGAAATAATCAACCGCCTGCATGCATATCACTGAATTATTTCATTATATTTAAGGGAGGCCTTTATGTCATCAAATACAGAAAGCAACAATTTTAAAACGCTTAACCTGACCATGGTAGTCAAGGATATAGATAAAACAAGTCAATACCTTTCGTCGCTTTTGGGTATTGGTCCCTGGGAAAAAATGGAATATGCGCCCGATAAAAACGATATGATAGTGGGAAAACCTTTCAAGCTAAAGTTTGCTTTCGCCCAGCTAGGTTCTATAGTATTACAGCTAACTCAGCCAATCGAGGGGGAATCACCCTGGAAAAAATTCCTTGATGAAAACGGTGAAGGGTTACATAATATTTTCTTTGAGGTCCCAGATTGGGATGAAACGATAAAGAGATATGAAACTCAGGGAAGTAAAATACTTGCTTCGGGCATACTTGAAGGCAAACGATGGTGCTTGTTTAAACTGAATATGACAAATTTTCGCGTTGAAATTGGTGAAAGATAATCGACATGATTAGGCTTAACAGCATAATTATTAATAATAATACAAATAATATTATAAAAAGATCCGTGTATTTTCGTAGGCCTTAATACAATTTTACCCTTTCTATTGCCCGACAATTGATCTTTTTTCTGTTATGCTACACGCGGGTATTAAGTTTACATAAAATAGTACACCCCAGTGATATGCATATCACTGGGGTGAACGGAAGGAGGTAGTGAAATTGAATAAAGAAAGGATACTTAATATATGATAATATGCTAAATGCCTCTAAGTAATCATATCCTATACCTATCATGTAATAAATAAAGTTTTTGATATCGGATCTGTAATATCAATTCCAGTATTGAGGCAGTTTAATTGATAATATATTAAAAATTAGTAATAAAATTCGCTATTAAAAAACACACATAATAAGGGATAGATATCTGGTTGGATTTTTCATACAATTTTAGAATAATGCCTCAATCCATATAAAAAATACAAAAAGGGAGGGGAAAATTGGGAATACCCTGTTTATCGTTAGAGGGGAAAGTAGCCATCGTCAGCGGAAGCAGGAGAGGTATAGGACGGGAGATAGCCCTCTTATACGCCAGGGCCGGGGCGGATGTAGCGGTATGTGATTATGTTGCTGGTGATGAACTTAAGGCTACGGCTGAAGAAATCAAGAAAATGGGAAGACGCGCAATCGCGGTGCAGGTTGATGTATCCAATAAAGAATCGGTTAACAGGCTTTTGCAGAAAGTCGAAAATGAACTGGGACCAGTAGATATACTTGCCAATGCTGCCGGGGTGCTGAGAGTATATCCTGCGATTGATTTCACTGAAGAAGATTGGGATCTCGTACTCGATACCAACCTGAAAGGTACTTTCCTGATGAATCAGACAGTTGCAAAGGGAATGATTAAGCGAAAGAAGGGGAGTATCATTAATATAGCTTCTACAGATGCGTTTAATCCGATACCGAATCAGGCAGCCTATAATTGTTCCAAGATAGGCGTAAGGCATCTGACAAACACGCTGGCATTTGAATGGGGTCGATATAATGTCAGGGTTAATGCAATTGCTCCAGGTTGTGTTCACACCGAGATGATGGCATCCTACGGAATCGATGAGGCAGTAACGGCAGCCGAGATAGCACTCGGGAGGATGGGAGAGCCGATAGACATAGCCAATACTGCTTTATTTCTTGCATCCGATCTTGCTAGCTGGGTATCGGGGGTAACCTGGCGCGTAGATGGAGGAACCAACATGGGTCCTTTATCGATGTGGCCGGAAGACCAGACCGAATAATAAAAGGCAAAGTATATAGTTGAGATAAGGAGGAAAAGGCGATGGCAAAAACCATGCAGCGGTTTGGGGATGGTTATCTCCATGAGATGAGCGACGTTGAGCTGAGAAAAGACATCGAAGAGGGTATACAGGATGCTTCCGAGCGATGCGGGGGCACTCCTCTATCCGAGGACGAAACGAGGCAATTGTTTGAGATCTACGCTTCGCCAAGACGATTTGTCAGTGTAGAGCCGGGCAACGAAATTCTGCTCAGCCATGATGGAGGCACCATCAAATTGAACGTAGGTGTATCAGGGGGTGCGGGTCTGGGACTTGACATAGGCCGCAGGACCTGTACCGAAATCTATGAGCGTATGCTTGGATCAGACACCATGGACTTCGGGCACGTGGATTATAGCTTTAAACCGGCTAAGAATATACTGGCTGATGAGCAACAAGAGATGGAGCAGACCGTGCTTTCAACAATAATCCCGGTATATTACGGGGCTATGCCGAACCTGGGTTCCTATACCCGTCCCGATGGTCCTTTCCGAAACCCAACAATATTACTCACGGAAGGCAAGATAGGGGAAGCTAGAGAGGCTGGTGAGGAGATGATGGAGGCGGCGACACGCGACATGGTATATATCGCCAGCGGAATGTATGAAGCTGGGGCAGATGGCGTCAATTTTGATACAACAGCGGCACTGGGTGATATAGATTTCCTCGCCACTCTAAGAGCCTGTGAGATATTAAGAAAAAAATACCCCGACATATTTATCGAGATGGGAATGGCGGGGGAATTTATCCTGGGCATTCACGGTGGCCTGGAGTACGATGGGGTTCGTCTGGCCGGACTTTGGCCCCATGAGCAGGTTAAGGTAGCGGCCAAGGCCGGGGTTACTGTATATGGTCCGGTGGTAAACACTAATACCAAACGTTCGTGTGCATGGAATGTGGCACGCCTTGTAACTATGTTAAAGCCATGTATGGAGGTTGCGGAAATACCGGTACACCCGAACATGGGAATGGGGGTTGGTGGCAGTCCGCTAACCGACATAATTGCTTCTGATGCAGTATCAAGGGGATCAACGGCGGCTGCCGAGATAGCCAAAGTAGATGGGTTGTAGGTAGGTGTTGGCGATATGCTGGGGATGTGTATAACCCACTCTATCGCTTCGGGTATGGGTGGAATGCGAACCGCCGGAGATCTGGTGGCCCGCGTCCAGATGGCCCGGGGCATGAAGACAAAGGATGCTAAAAAATATGTGGCCGACAAGCTAAAGGTATCGGTCGCTGAACTGACAGACTCGACGGTGATGACGGTGCTCAGGGAGGAGCTTGGTCTTGGTTGTGTTGCACAGCTACCCGGCCACCCTAAAGGAATCGAGGCCAAATTCAATATCGCCAGTTTTTTGGGGATTGAGATCAACTCGGTGAACAAGTTCAAACAAAAGACAAGGATGGTCTGATAACGGCTTTGTTATGGCTACCGGAGTTTATTCTGGGCTTCGGTAGCCATTTTTGTTTTTATGGTTAATAATGAATATTTAAAAATGAAAATGAAAGGAGATTATTGTATGGGACGAGTTGAAGGTAAGGTAGCCCTGGTAACCGGGGGCGCAGCTGGTCTAGGAGAGGCGGATGCGCGCTTACTGGCTAGAGAAGGAGCAAAGGTAGTGATTACTACCAGAAAGAAGGTTGATGAAGGACAGGAACTGGTAGAGAAAATTAAAAAGGATGGAGGTGAGGCCGTTTTTCTTCAATTAGATGTATCAAAAGAAGAAGACTGGAAGAGGGTAATCGGAGATGTGATCAAAAAGTATGGTAAGTTGAATGTAGTGGTCAATAATGCCGGGATTTCGGTGGTAAAGACCATAGAGGAGACGTCACTGGATGACTGGAACCAGGTGATGGGAATCAATGCTGCCGGAGTATTTTTGGGAACCAAATTCGGCATAGAGGCTATGAAGGATAGCAAGGATTCAGGGTCGATAGTGAACATATCGTCTGTCGAGGTACACATTAACGAATCATTCTTTTTTGCCTATAACGCAGCCAAGGGAGCGGTAAGAAACATTACCAAGACGGCGGCGGTCCACTGTTGCGAGAAAGGGTATAATATCAGGGTCAATACGGTATATCCCGGTTACATATATACTCCGATGCTGGACGGTGAAGCGAGGGACTACGGGCTTACCAGTGAAAAGTACCTCGCGCAGATTGCGGAAAAATACTGTCCGATTGGCCATGTTGGAGAGCCCATAGATATTGCCTATGCTGTCCTTTACCTGGCATCCGATGAATCGAAATTCGCTACAGGTACAGACCTGATTGTCGATGGAGGTATCGCAGCCAAATAATTCTTGGAAAAACATAATAAATTCACCCTTAAATATGGCAACCCACCGCAGGCAGGTTCGCCCAACGTATACTGTGGAGTAATGATATGGGCTGAAGCAGTTGAAGCGGTTGGTGATGTTGATGACTTTGCTGCCATAAACCAATACATTGCCGATAATAGCTTTGAGCCAATACCGGGACTAGGGATATATGACTTCGATGAAGAACATAAAATACCAATTTCTGAGGATTCACCCGTTCCACATTTCCAGGTACAGAACGGGGAACTGAATACCATATGGTATGGAGGCCCTTATCTCGATTACGAATTCCAGGTATCTCCATGGATCGAATAAAGTGAAGGCATACATCTAACTAAGGGAGCTAATAATTAATATGGGGGTGAGCAAAATCTGCTCACCCCCATATTATTAAAAGTTAATAAGCAGTCTATTTAATAAAAGCTCATTATTTATATGCTTGATACAATGAAGTATCGCAATTGGCTGCTTAATTAAAAGTTTGTATAATCAGGGTAAAAGAGTTTTTAACTTATCTTAGATGATAGAAAAGGAGCCCAGGGTTGAAAATTACAAGTGTGGAAATATGGGATACAGAAAGCAGTTTAAAGCCTACCTGGCCTACCTGGCATCCTGTGATAGTTCGTATTAACACCGATGAAGGAATAAGTGGCCTCGGAGAAGTCGGCCTTGCCTTTGGTACGGGTCATTCCGCAGGTGCAGGCTACGTAAAAAACCTGGCTGAGGACTTTCTGATTGGCAATGATCCCATGAAAACTGAAAGTATATGGGAAGAAATGTTTCGAAAAACCTTCTGGGCGCAAGGTGGCGGACCGGTGGTATATGGTGGAATGAGTGCCGTAGATATTGCGTGTTGGGATATAAAAGGCAAGGTTATGGGCCAACCCGTCTATCAACTTCTTGGTGGTAAGACCAACGAGATCCTGCGTACTTATGCCAGCCAGATTCAATTTGGCTGGGATTACGAGAAGGTATCGTTACTGTTTCGCCCTGAAGAATATGCAGAGGCTGCAAAGACAGCAGTGGACGAAGGTTATGACTGTATAAAAGTTGACCCGGTTATGGCAGATGAAAATGGCCGGCCGATATATAACCTGAACAGGATTCTGACGAACAATAATATCCGTATCTTCTACCAGCGCATTAAGGCAGTACGCGAGAAGGTGGGAAACGATATCGATATTATCGTGGAACTGCACGGACACCCAAACGCCACCAGCGCTATACAGATAATAAGGACGCTAGAAGAATTTAATTGTATGTGCTACGAGGAAGCGGTGCAATACTGCAATGTAGATTTACAGTCAAAGGTGAGCTATATCACCAAGGTACCCATGACTGCAGGCGAACGCATTTACACCCGTTGGGGATACCGCCAATACTTGGAAAAGCAAGTATTTGGCATGATCCAGCCGGATATATGTCTGGTGGGAGGTATTACAGAGTGTAAGAAAATCTGTGACATTGCACATATCTATGATGTTACTGTGCAGGTTCATGTATGCGGGAGTCCGATTGCGACTGCGGCATAGTTGCAACTGGAGGCGGTTATTCCCAACTTTCAAATTCACGAGCACCATACGTTTGCTTTAAAGAAAGCAAACCGCGATTATTGTATCCAGGATTATCAACCTGATAAGGGCAAATTCAAGATACCGGGTTTACCGGGACTGGGCATTGATCTAAACGAACAGGTAATATCAAAGTATCCCTGCGTAGTAGTAAAATAGACGATAATCTTCAATATTAATACCATATCAGTACTGCATTGATATGAGTCAGGATTATCATTTCCCCTAATTTGCATAGACTTGGTCTTGTTCAAAAATTACTAGCTGTTATAATTTATAGTAATAAAATAACATTTTTTAACATAAGAAACGTAAATGGCGGCATATGAATAAATTGAAAGCTAACCAAGCTCCTTCACCTGAAGATAAGTCGATAGGATATTGGTCGGTTGTCTCAATCGGCATAGGAGGCATGGTTGGCGGTGGAATATTCGCTGTACTTGGCCTTTCAGTTCAGTTAGCACACGGTGGAGCACCAATTGCCTTTGCTGTAGCAGGGGTGGTGGCCTTAATCACAGCTTATTCTTACTCGCGTTTGTCTGTAGCTTTTCCAACCCGTGGAGGAACTGTTGAATTCCTGAATCAAGCATTTGGATCTGGAATATTCACCGGTGGCCTCAATATTCTTCTCTGGATAAGTTACATCGTTATGCTTTCACTTTATGCCTTCGCCTTCGGAAGTTATGGTTCCACATTTTTCCCGGATGCAATGCAGACAATTGGAAAGCACATACTCATTTCTGGATCCGTCATACTCTTTACTATCTTGAACGTTCTAGGTGCCAGGAAAGTGGGGGATTCTGAGAGATATATTGTTGCCACGAAGATCGCGATATTGTTCGTTTTTCTCGGGGTCGGCCTATGGAGCATGAGCGGGAACCAACCGCAAATGGCCGGTATGAGCAGCTCTTTATCGGTGATTGCCGGAGGTATGATTATTTTCCTGGCATATGAGGGATTTGAGCTCATTGCCAATACAGCCGAAAACGTTAAGAATCCTACTAAGATACTACCACGCGCTTACTACACTGCGGTTGGCTTTGTTATTGCCTTATATGTTCTTATTGCTCTGGTAGCGGTGCAGAACCTGCCGATAAAAGAGATTGTAGCTGCCAAGGATTATGCACTTGCTGAAGCAGCTAAGCCATTTTTGGGAAGTAACGGGTTTACCATGATAGCTATAGCGGCCCTACTTTCGACAGGCTCCGCGATAAACGCAACACTCTACGGAGCAGCCCGGATAAGTTATGTCATTGCTAAGGAAGGAGAATTGCCCAGAAGAATGGAGGGGAAGGTCTGGAATCGTCCCATTGAGGGGCTTTTAATCACTACCGGCGTAACATTACTATTAGCAAACCTGCTTGATTTATCGCGTATTGCAATTATGGGAAGTGCCGGTTTCCTGCTTATATTTGCGGCTGTAAACGCTTCTAACGCTCGCCTCTCTTCAACGACTAAATCCCGCAAGTGGATATCCATACTTGGTACTGTTATCTGTTTGGCTGCTCTAGTAGTATTGATAACCCAGAGAAGTATGACGTCTCCTGGAGAACTGTGGGTACTTGTGATAATGGTTGGTTCAGCATTTCTAGTTGAGTGGATTTATCGTAGAGTCACCGGTAGGATCATCAAACCATCGTATAAGAGAAACCGTAAATGATTTGAATGGCGTACTTAAGAAGCTGCTACTATATTTTATTAAGATTGTTAAAAGCTCTCAAGTTCGCGTCCTGTATTTAGAAGTCTGTAATACTTCTTCCCAACCTTTTTTGCCATCTCTGCTTTGTTTAGGCTGTAAGGGAGCCTTAGCGTCTTTCATTCAAGCGCCAAGAGCGGTACACATGTAACCGCATCAGATCCATTTCATCCAATATAAGCCATAGATTCCTGATAGCACGTTTGAGAACAGAAGTAAAGGCAACGTTAAAAAATACCCTTTTTCTTTAAGCATCTTGCCGGCTTTTCCTTGCCTCGTCAATACCCTTGTCAGTCAGGTCGACGTCTGTCCATCCTGTAAAGTTGTTTTTCAGGTTCAATAAACTCTCACCATGTCTTAATAGAATGAGCTTCACTATACTTTAAAGCCTCTATTTTATATTCATATTTTATCCTTCCTCATCCCTGACATGCCGACCGAAAAGCCCTGAATGACGCCCACTGAATATTTTATAGGCCATAAGCTTAACCCTGTCCTGAATTAAAAACATGCCGATGCTATAGGCCCATACTATTCCTGCCATGTGCCAGCCCAGAGGTTTCATGAGTCCGCCGTATACGGCTATGAAGGTAGCCGCTGACATGGCTCCTATGGCTGCTATCATAAGGGGCCGGCCGGGGCGTATGGACCAGAACGGGCCTCGCGTGCGGGAAACAAGGAGGGTTAGAATGCCGCCTACAGAAAGGCTGAGGTAAATGAGCGTACGTAGCACATCAGTGCCAAGACCGAAGATGATTTGGCCAAGGTAGAACATGCCAAAAGATCGCACTACAGCAAATCCACCCAGCACTCCAGCGATACTCATAACAGACCGCATATCCCATCTTTCAGGTTTATTATCATAACGGACGTTATCGTAAGCTATTGTAAGTATAGAGAAGTCGTTAATCATCGCGATAAGAACTATCATGATAGCAGTTACCGGGTAAACCCTGAAAATAAGGATAGCCAGGGTTATAAATCCCAGCAAGGCTATTGTCTCAGCTATACGGTAGACAGAATATGAAGTCATTCTTTGAAATGTCTTGCGTGCTTCTTTAATTGCGTCTATGATTACCGAGATACCAGGTGTAGTCAATACGAGATCTGCTGCTGACCGTGCTGCATCAAGGGCACCGGCAACAGCAATGCCAGCATCTGCTTTCTTCAATGCCGGTGCATCGTTAACACCATCCCCGGTCATGCCTACAATATGACCTTTCTGTTGAAGAACGTCCACAATGTGATATTTATGCTCTGGATATACCTGGGCAAATCCATCGGCTTGCTCGATAGCATCTTTCATCTGACTTGTCTCGTGCTGCTTCGTATCGGCAAAGGATGTAGCATTCATGATGTTATTGCCGAGTTCCAATTT
>Ga0209164_1003794_pt1 | contig 14020 bp, 12 predicted proteins | sample MTBNYHSulfiMetaG_FD_187458 | JGI IMG/M metagenome (GOLD analysis project Ga0209164, IMG submission 187458) | Enrichment culture microbial communities from rom New York Harbor, USA that are MTBE-degrading - MTBE-NYH (New York Harbor Sulfidogenic)... | ecosystem: Environmental > Aquatic > Marine >...
GATCGGTTCGTTTGCTGATTTCACGAAGATAGCCGCTCATCTGCAAGCCCTGGATTTCCTGCCATTGGTCACTGTCTGCGAAAATGGCCGCCGCAACGAGGTCGTCCGGTTTTATCTGTTGGATATGCCGTGCGTTGGGGCTTGAAAAAAAACAGAAAGAGGGCTCGATGTAGACGTAATAGACAGGCGTTGCCCAAGGGCCTTGATAGTCCTGGGTGGCCAGCACCATGGTGCGCCTGGAATGGATCAACGTACAGGCATGGCGGTGAAGGATTTCGGGAGCAAGCGGGTCATCGGAGGGCCCTTGCAATGGATTCTGGGTATTCATGATCGTGGCATCCAGTTGGGGGCGGATGCGACCGGTGATATCGCGCTTTAAGCTGTCACACCCCTTGGGTTTCCCTGGTCATCCAGGTTGAGACGTGCTTTGAAGAATTCGGTTTCTTCTTTTATGGACAACCCCTCGAGTTCTTTTAATGCTTCGCGGATTTCCTTGGAGCCGCGTTCATAGACCTGCCAGACCACACTGAAATCGTTGCGCACATCCCGCAGGGAAAACTTTCCCTCCGTATTGCGTACATAACGGATCACCGCGTCCCGCACCGCATCCCAGTTGTCTTTTCGAGTTTGATTGAACAGGGCGGTCAGGCTGCTGGTGTTCTTCAGTGCTTTCTTGAGGAAACGTTTATAGAAAAAGCGGCGCAGGGAAAGGGCCCATACCAGTAAGCCCGCGATGGCTGCACCTCCGGCGATGAAGCTTTTTATGATCAGGTCGGTTCCCGCCAGGGGAGGCGCCGTCATGGTAATCATGAAGGCGGCGCTGCCCAGTGCGAGGCAGCACAGGAAGGCGATCAGGAAATTTTTGAAACCGAATTTTCGGGCCCGTTTGCGGTAGCTGATGAGGGCTTCGAGAAAATGGGCCAATCTTTCGCCATGGGTTTCCACGAAGGCGGCCAGGTTGTCCAGTCGGTAGCGTGGCGCTTGCAAGACCGCCAACTTGAGCACATCGCGCTGATTTTCCAGGTAGCGCAAGTAGCTCATCTCCGGATCTTTTGATATCTCCCTGCTTTTTTTCAGGGAGTAGCTCAAATGGATCATGGGGATATCCTTACGCCCGGTAATCTGGGAGAGGTTCCAACATAAGGTCCCGTAGACGCGCAACAGGTCGATCATGGAGGCGCACTCGTCGATCCGGTTGAGAACAAACAGGACCCGGTCCTCAAAGGTTCTGGATGGCAAGGTTTCACGCAGGCTGGTGTGAATTTCGCGCACGGTCCCGGCCTTGTGGGGATCGAAGAGAACCAGGACCAGGTCGGCGATTTGAGCCAGATCTCCGATAACCTCCTGGTAGTTATAGCCGCGGTCCCTTTCGGTGATGCTGTCGAGCATGCCTGGCGTGTCGATGAGGGCCAGATTCTTAAGGAAAGGCGAATTGACTTTTTTCAGACGGAAATGGGACGCAAACCGCTGGCCGTGCTTTTTTAACGTCTCGAAGGGATATTCGCTGTCGTTGAGCAGGAATTTTCCATCCCGTGATTCGGTCACCTTGATCGGTTCGTCGGGTGGCAGCGAGTCGTCATAGGTGATGATCGTGAACGAGTCGTCGGTGGGCGCCTGACCGGTGGCCTGGATTTCGGCGCCGAGAAATTCATTGATCAGGGTGGATTTACCCGAAGAATACCCGCCTAGAACCAAGACCTGGGGACGCCATTTGATGGTGGTTTCCAGGGGGACATCGCTGTACCCGTAGCGAATGGCCACGGGCGTCAGTTGCTCGGCGACCATCTCCAGCATCTCGGTGCGAAGGGCTTTAATGTAGTTGTCTCGATACATGTATGGCTCCAGATGGTTCGCCGTCGATTTCTGCATTGACCGATGCGTACTCAATATCCGTCCGATCCTCCTTGTTGCAGGATCGTTGGCACTCAGGGGTTGGCCTTAAAATGTATATATGAAATTCAACGAATTAAATCAATGAATTAAATATGAGCCCGGTGTGAGGGACGCATCGCCGTCAGAAAAGGCGTTTGCGTCCTGGGCGCAGGTCGGACACTTTGCTTGGCAATGGTTCGAAACTGTTCGGAAATATTATTAATACATTAATCGTAGGGTTCATTCGTAATGATCAGAAAGGGTCTTAACAACCACATCCGCAGGAACAACCGCCGCCGCAACCACCCGTCATTTGGGCCATGGCCTTGACTACTTCGCGTCCCTCGGGTGTTGTCACGGCCACAATCGAGAGATGGAGGTCAAAGGGCGGCGTGATTCCGATAGCTTGATGCAACATGCAGTACAGGTGACCGAAAAGGAATTCGTCGGCGCCGGGTTCCACGGGCATGGTAACGGTTTCACCTACTGTCTTTTCGATCAGTTTGTGTTCAAACGGTATCAGTCCGGACGATCCAATACCGCAAATAAAAGTGACGTCCGTTTCGGCGGGTTGCAGGCCGGAAGCGCCGTCTCGGGGTACGGCTTGAATGCGGAGTGTTATTTTATCCAACGGGGCGATGGGTTTGCTGGGTGTAGACATGTCGGCTTCCTCCTTGGGTTTTGACAGGCGTCATGGAATTCTACCATAACGCATGATTTCCATGATGCAATCATGAGAGGGTGGGCGGGCAGCGATTCTAAGTGAACGCTATTCATCAAACCCGGCTTGGGTGAAACAGGTGGCCGATGCCACAAGCCAAGCGGTCAAGTGCCGGTAAAATGCACGGCGGGCGCCCCAGAAACTCCCCCGGCCTGCGCCGGGGTCAAACAGTCTGGGCCGCTTGTCCGCCGTTTGCATTCGACCGGCACTAAGACCGCAGGCTCACGTGGCCCTGGCCACCTGTTCCACCCAAGCCTGCCATAACCGTTACCATGCGAATTTTTTTATCAAACAACTTCTGGAATGCATGGCCTTCAGGGTGAATCAGATTCAGTTAGAATTGCTGGCAGGCAGGAAGATATGCATCACCGTTCCGTGGTTGGTTTCCGAGTCGACGTAGATATAGCCGCCATGGTTCTTGATGATGCCGTAAACTGCGGCCATGCCCATGCCGCGGCCCAGGAATTTGGTGGTGAAGAAAGGTTCGAATATCCGGGAGCTGGTCTCTTCGGTCATGCCGATGCCATCGTCGGCCACGCACAGTCCTGCATATTCACCGGAGGGCAAGCCGTCGAAGGCCGCTGCATCGTATGCATCCATATGGCATCGAAAGGTATGGATGCGAATGAGGCCGTCGTTCTGCACCGCTTCGGCCGAATTACTGAGGATCGCCTGGAGGACCATGCGAAGCTGGACGGCATCTCCTTCGATGTCGGGTGTATTCGGTGCAAACAGGGTTTCGATCTGTATGTTTTTGTCCTTGGGTGCATCAAGCACCTGAAGTGTTTCTTTTGTCAGCGCCGAGAGCGATTGACGCCGGGCCTGGTATTTGCCGCCGCGGGCATAGGCCAGGAGTTGGCGGGTCAATCCGGTCATGGTCTCAACGGACTGAAACATGGTCTGGCAATATCTTGTGACCTCCGGGTGGTCTGGAAAGCAGAGCTTGAGAAGATCGATGCTACCGGTAATGCTTGCGAGTGCGTTGTTGAATTTGTGGGCAATGCCGGCAGCCAGAACGCCGATGGCCTCCATTTTTTGAATCTGTCCGAGGGTGGCTTCGATTTTTTTGCGGGAGGAGATATCTCTCAGAAAGTTCAGTGTGGCGGGTCGCTCCCGCCATTCGATCGCCACGGCATTGATTTCAACCCAGCAATTGGTGCCGTTTGCCGTCACCAGGCGAAACGCATAGGTATTAGGGGCACTTCCGCCCTCTATGCGTTGACGGTAGTGATGGTAGACCGTGTCGGCATCCTCGGGGTGAACCAGGGTTTTGAATTCGCGTCCCAACAATTGTTCGCCGCTGTATCCGCTCAGTTTGGTCAGTGCGGGATTCGGGAACAGGATGCGCCCCTCCTGGGCGATATAGATCGCTTCATTGGCGTTTTCAAACAGGAGTCGGTACTTGTATTCCGACTCCCGCAGTGAAAGCTCTGTTTTCAGGCGTTCGGCAATTTCCTCCCTGAGCCGTCGATTGACCACGATCAGTTCTTCCGTCCGCTCCTGCACCAATGTTTCCATATGATGCCGATGGCGTTCCAATTCGGCGCGGGCATTTTCGTGATTGATGATGATGGCGAGCCTTCTGGCCACCTCCTCTGTCAATTCGCGAGCATTGTCGTTTAAGGCGGTCGTGTCCACGGAGGGTTCTTCACAAAAGCCGACATCGAGCTGCCCTGAAACCTGTTGGCCCACGATGATGGGGCTCGAAATGCTGGAAGAACAATCGGATGGCGTTTCGTTTCCGAATGCGCACCCCTCATAGGTAATACGCGCTTGGGCGGGCAACCCCTCGAAACCGACCTCTTCCAGCAACTGGATCGTCTTTCGGAAAATATCCGGCAGCGAAAGTGTGCTCTTTTCCCTCAGACGATTGATGGCGTAAAGGCAGCCTAAAGCCTGGACCCGCTGCTGCAATTCCGAGGACTGCTGCTTTAGGGCCGCTTCGGAGGCGAGAATTTTCTTGCGCATCATCAAGACCAGTAACGAGACCACGACAAACATGATGGCTCTGAAATAATCATTGGGGCCTGCCATATCGGGTCTTATTGACCAGTGGCACACCACCAGCATGAGTCCCAGGTAAATAGCGATGCCCAACCCCTTGCGACCCCACCATAATGCGCCAAGAATCACAGGAAGATAAAAAAGATGGGTAAAGACCAATCCGCTATGCAGTACGGCGTGGAAATAGACTGTCAGGGAGGTGGCCAGCGTCAACATGCCTGCCATGGACAATAGTTTGATACGTTCGGTAGAGTTCATAGGCGCAAGGCTCATCGGGTTTGCGACAACATCCAGATCTTCAAAATGATCTGAGCAAACCCGATGCCTGGTTTTGAATTTTTGAATTATTGCTTATCTATAAGAGAATAAAGATAAAAATGGTTAAGCGGCGAGAAGGTTTCAAAAAAGCGCAAACATCTTACTGTCAAAAAATTTTGCAGAATGTAAACAATTTACTACGTGTCCGTCCACAAATAGGAAAATTGGGTCGAGATCAAGGCGCACGAAAAATTTAACCGCAGGCATATGGATGATATTCCGAGGATTAAATTTTTCGTGCAACACCGATATCGGGCCAATTGGTCATTTGTGGATGGGCACTACTAAGTGAATCCTCGACTTATGTGGTGATAAACACCCCGTGATCCACCTTGAGACGTTCGCGCATGCGCTCCATAATGATACGCATCGGGTCCGTGTCGGTTTGGTTGTCGACCTTATCGAAACAATCCATCAGCAATCGGTCATTGCCACTCCACAAACCAAAGTCGTGCTGCAGGTGAGGGATCAGTTGTCTGCAGAGTTGGTCGAACGCCTCATCGCTCATGTGGCCCATGGTATCCATCTGCTGGGTAGTCAAATCGGATATCAAAATGTCGACAGCCTCGTCGACAGTCCTTGGCAGTCTGAATCTTTGAAAACGATCAATCATTCCTGGTTCTAAAGCTCCTTTTGATCACGTTCTTTCATGCGGTTGCGCCGATCCTTTACTGGGAAAGAATCCTTGCAAAACAAATAATGCAACACACATGCCCACTTTGTGCATTTTTTGAAGAAATTTTCAAGCCCCGCTGTAGGGATGATGGCGATCACTTGAACCCTTCCCAGGTCGGATTTGGGGCGCTGGGCTATCCTGAAGAACTCTCAATATTGAAATAAAACAGGACATTTTTGAAAGATGTGCTATCAAAACGATAGAGGCGTGGGTGTAGATTTCGTTTTATCTGCCATAAGGGCTATGATATCTATCGAAACCGCATTTTGAAGAAACTATTTCGAGCTGATGGATTCGCAAGAAAAGGAGTCACCTCACATGAAAGCTTCACAGCTGCGCAAAGGCAATGTGGTCAGCATTAATGGTGCTGCCTGCCAGGTGCGCGATATCGATATGCAAACGCCTTCCGCCCGGGGCGCCAATACCCTTTACAGAGTTCGTTTCACCACGATTCCCGGTGGCCAGAATCTGGAGCAGACGTATAAAAGCAACGATGTGCTGGAAGAGCTGGGCCTCGAAAGGCGACCGATGACCTATCTCTATTCAGACCAGGAAAACTTCCATTTCATGGACGCGGAAAACTATGAGCAATACAGCCTCCATGGGGACCAACTGGAGGAACAGAAGGACTGGTTGTTGGATAACATGGAAGGATTGACCGCATTGATGCTCGAAGGGCAGTTGGCCGCCATCGAGCTTCCAAGCTCCGTGGAATTTGAAATCGTAGAGACCGCACCGGTCATCAAGGGGGCAACGGCCACCAACCGCAACAAGCCTGCGACCCTGTCCAACGGCCGGGTGGTGCTGGTGCCCGAATACATGGCCCCCGGCGACCGGGTCCGCATCAATACGGAGACGGGTAAGTTTATGAGCCGTGTCCGTTAGTGCCCATCCACAATTGGCCAATTGACCCGATATCCGCGTTGCGCGAAAAATTTAATCCTTTGGTATACGCTCGGTGTTCAGATGCCGAAATAGCTGCGCAAACGGTCCTGCCTGAGGTGGTGCTCGATGCGTCGTTTCATTTGGTCGCGCAGGGCGCACGACTTGAACTGAATCACCTTGCGGCCATAGCGGATGTTTTTTTCAATAAGGTCCGGGCAGTTGCCGATATTCGAGCGCAGCTTGAGGCTGTTGGTGGTCACTTTGCGCAGGAAGGTGATCTCTTTTCCGGCTACATGGTTGCTTTTGCTCTTGATGGCATCCAGAAAGTCCTGCCGTGTTCGGGCGCACTTCGCGTAGCTCACCGTTCGGCCCATATGGTTCAAGGCGTGACCGTCACTGCCGCCCACCATGGCTTTATCGAGATTGAATCCCAAAACCGTGCATTTCAGGTTCCAACGATTCAGGTTGTTGGCATTGATCGCTTCGACCCCGTCCCCCAGGGACAGCAGATGCTGTAATTCACCTGCCGAGAATTGAACATTACATACGCCGGTGTACATGGCGCAGTATGGGTGGGCGAAAATAACGACACATCGGTAAGCGCGGCTTTTCTCTATGGCCTGGGCCATGGTCAGGCTCAGGGAACTCATGACGCCGGCGCCCATGTGAGGCACCACCTCGCGCTCGTAGAATCGAATCAATTCCGCTGTCTCATAAAAATAGACGAGCAGATGCGATCCTTCTGCTACCGTCAATTCGATGCCGGGGATCGAAAAAATATCATCGTATTGATCGATTTCCAGCGCACCGCGAATCTCATTGTGATCGGTGATGGCGATGCCGATACCCAATTTGCGTACTTTGGCGGCAATCTTGTCAATACGATTCAGTCCGTCGGAATAGGTCGAGTGGAAATGAAGATCCACTACGGTATAGGTTTGGTTAAGGCTTTCAAGATCAGGTTTTTCAAATCGAACACGATCACTGATGGACATTAAGGGCTCCTCCTGGAGTGGACTCAGACTGCGCTGGCGCAGGGTGATGCAAAAGCTCTGCCGTCAGTGCGTGACCAACGAAACTAATCGGCCGCCGCAGGTTTGTCAATGATCCGTTTGGCGGTGGAGACGCTGCAGGGAGACGCTTGATTGCAGAATCGTCAAGAATATGTCGATGGTACATCTGGTTTTAAAGTAGCGGTCATCTCTGGCCGACGACGCAATTTTTCCCCTTGCGTTTCGCTTCGTACAGGGCCTTGTCCGCACGGGCGATCAGTTTTTCGGGTGTATCGCCTTTTTTAAACTGGGTCATGCCGATGCTGACCGTCATGCTCAAATAATCATCCTTTTGGACTTCGCTGGTGGCATAACGCACTGCAGCGACACTGTTACAGATGGTGCGCGCTTTTTTAAGAGCGTTCCGAAATGTGGTCCCTTCGAGAATAATGGTGAATTCTTCTCCACCGTAGCGCGCCAGAAAATCATCCCCCCGTATGGCCCCGTGGCATTTTTGAGCCAGCGCCACCAGCACCCTGTCTCCGATGAGATGACCATATTTGTCATTGATCTGCTTAAAGTTGTCAATGTCGATCATCATCAGGCTGAAGTCCGCATGAACCATGCGGTTGCGATCGATTCTCTCCGCAAGAAAGTGATCCAAGGCATGACGATTGTATACTCCGGTCAGGCCGTCTGTCATGGATTTCTTTTTGGCGGCTTCCAATTCGGTTTGCAGGGTGTGGACCTGATTGGCCAATGATTGAATCTGGCGCTTTTCCTGGTCCTGCTTGAGCTCGACCATTTCCCACATCTGCTCGACCTCGACCTTGAGGGCGTTTTTAATCTTTTTGATGTCATCGAGCCCGCTGATTTCAATCATCTTTTCGCCCTGATCGTGAATGCGGCGATAGAATTCCAGGTTTTCCACGTTCAGGTTGGCCATGGCCTTGGTGAGCAGATCAATGATGTCGCGGAGCTCTTTCTCTTTGTCATGCACATAGCTGCGTTGACGCTCGATGAATGCGAGGATACGTTCCTTTTGGCGTTCGAAGTGCATTTCGATACGCTTCGAGCGTTCGTCGGAATGAAACAGGTCGTTTAACTCCTGGACCTCTTGCTTGTATCGTTCCGAATTGATCTCTTTGATATCGAGGGCAAAGGCCTTTAAAAAATGCAAGAGTACATCGACGCTGCGAAACAGCATGTCAGCGCGTTCTTTTATCTCCATCGCCTGCTGGATCACGGCGTCGGGGTTGTCTTCCGGCAAAGCTTTTTCGCCGCGTTTGAGAAGTTTGATCATGAGGCACTACCTGTCTTCGTAAATGGTCGCCATAGCCGCATCGGCTCATAGGTACTATCGCCCCCTTTGGCCGGAACTTTACGATTGTGTCGGGATATTTATGGATTCGGCCTAAAGGTGTAATGGGATGGCAAGACTTTGTATTCTATATCAAAAGCGACTTGAATCGGTCGATGGATGGTATTGCGCTAAGTACACGCAGGCATAAATAAGCTGACATATATATCGATCCAGACAGCCCATGGAATGGATCCTTAGCGTACTCGTACGCGTACTTCAGCGCAGCGGTACTCGTACTCGATTCATCCTGGAATCGTTGACCCAAGCAGGGGAATCTTTCGAGTACGAGAACGAGTACGAGTACGAGTACGACTGCAAGAAAGTACCCCTTTATGTCAGCGTAATTTTGAAATAGTGTACTAAGGTGCACCAATGGGTTATAGTGGGGCCGCTTTGACGCCCCAGCGCTTGGTTTCAGAAAATGAGTGTGCCACGCTGCGTGGCAAAATGATTGGAAAACTGAATGAACCCTGATCTGTCTGTCGATATCGGCCGGTTGACGCTGAAAAACCCGGTCATGACCGCTTCCGGCACCTTCGGGTATGCCAAAGAGTTCGAGCCCCTGCTGGTGTTGGATCGCCTGGGCGCCGTTGTGGTCAAAGGATTGTCCCTCCAACCTTCGAAGGGCAACCCACCGCCACGCATCGTGGAAACCCCTTGCGGGATGCTCAATGCCATCGGTCTTGAAAATGTGGGCGTAGATGCCTTTATCAGGGAAAAATTGCCTTTCTTGGCAAAACTGGAGGCGCCGGTACTTGCCAATATATATGGTACCGATATCGAATCCTACGCAGAACTGGCGGCCAGACTTGACGGCATTGAAGGGATTTCCGGTATAGAGGTCAACATCTCGTGCCCGAACGTCAAACAGGGCGGGGTGGCCTTCGGTGCCGACGCCCGCGCTGCCCAAAAGGTCACCCAGGCGGTGCGGCATCGTTACCAGGGGCCACTGCTCGTCAAGCTTTCTCCGAACGTTACGGATATTACTCTGATTGCACGCAGCGTCGTCGATGGGGGGGCCGACGCCGTCTCCCTGATCAACACCCTCACCGGAATGGCCGTTGATATTCACACCCGCCGTCCCAGACTGACCAACATCACCGGTGGCCTTTCAGGTCCGGCTATCAAACCGGTGGCGCTGCGCATGGTGTGGCAGGTTGCCCAGTCGGTCGATGTGCCTGTGGTCGGAATCGGCGGCATCATGAATGCCGAAGATGCCCTGGAGTTTATCATCGCCGGCGCCAGCGCGGTGCAGGTCGGTACGGCCAATTTCGTCAATCCGCGTTGCACCATGGAGATCATCGACGGCATCGAAGACTATCTGCGCGAAAAGGGTATCGCCTCGGTGGGGGAGCTTATCGGCAGCATCGAGACATAGTGCACGCAGGCATAAATAAGCTGACATATAGTTCGACCTAATCAGCCCATGGAATTGATTTTTAGCGTACTCGTACGCGTACTTCAGCGCAGCGGTACTCGTACTCGACCCATCCTGGAATGGTTGACAAAGGCAGGTGAATCTTTCGAGTACGAGAACGAGTACGAGTACGACTGAAAGCGAGTGGCCCCTTATGTCAGCGTAATTGTGAAATAGTATACTTAACAGCGTATCCATCACCCGACCGAACCCGCTGCCGTGGACGGGCACACCTATCCTTCGTCGACTTCCAGAACCGCCTTGAAAGTCTTTCCGATCTCGGCATGGATCACCAGGTCAGCGTAGCGATCCAATTCCGTGGGATCGCGGTTGATGATCACCAATCTTGCGTTATTGCGCTTGGCTAAAAGAGGGAATCCGGCCGCCGGATAGACGACCAGCGACGAGCCGACGGCAATGAACAGGTCGCATGCCAGGGTGTGCTCTTCGGCCAACTTCATCTCACGCACGGGCATCGACTGACCGAAGGAGATGGTGGCGGTCTTGATGATCCCGCCGCAGGCGTCGCAATGCGGCAGGGTTTCGTAGGGAAGGAAAATGCTGCGGATGTGGTCCAGGTCATAGCGCTTGCCGCAGTCCAGACAGACGGCGTAGGTGCTGTTGCCATGCAGTTCGATGACCGCCTCGTCCGGGATCCCCGAGGCCTGATGCAGCCCGTCGATATTCTGGGTGATCACGCTGGTGAGCTTGCCCGATCGGTAGAGGTGGGCGATGGCGAGGTGACCGGCGTTGGGCCTGGCGTCGGCGATCAGACGTTCCGTGGCGAATTTCATGCGCCAAGACGCCCGCCGCTGCTCTTCGTCGGCCATGAAATCCCGGAAGTCGATGGGTTTGTATTGGGTCCAGATGCCCCCCTTGCTCCGGAAATCCGGAATGCCCGATTCGGTGCTGATGCCGGCGCCGGTGAACACGACCACTTGCCGGCTTTCGTCTATCATGGTTCTCAACCCTGCCAGTTTTTCTTTTCGTGTTTCCATAAAATAAACTCAACTTTTCTAGATGAGAGGCAATACTGATAAACATCATAGCGGTTGATATCATCGAACTCAAGGGGTGGGAAATGACATTCATTAAGAACTTGAAAATCAGGGTCAAACTGTTGGCCGGCTTCGGCATCATGGTCGTGTTCATGGCAGTGATCGGTTACACCGGTTACCGCAGCGTTCGAGGGGTTCAAACCGATTTAAAAGCGATTTACGGGATTCAGATGCCCAGCATCGATTTTTTGATCGAAGCGGATCGCGATTTGCAGCAGTTGCTGGTGGCCGAGCGCTCCATGATCTTTACCGATCCAAAATCTGAGCTCTTCAAGCAGTTCATCGAAGAATACGATACCAACCTGCAGCAGTCGGAATCGCGATGGAGCAAATATGTGGCCCTCGCCCAGACCGCTGAGGAGAAAGCGCTGTTTTCCGTTTACGATGAGGCCAGAAAAAAGTGGCAACTGGAGTCGCGCAAAGTGGTTGATTTGGCCCGAAAGGGAAGTGCGGAGTCGATCCGGCAGGCCCAGGCGTTGACCCTTGGGAAGGCAAAAGAACATTTCGAGGCGATGCGGGATCAATTGGATAAGTTGACCGAAATCAATCTGGCCCTGGCCGAAAAGGCCAGCGCGAATGCCCAAGGCACGTACAAATCCGCTGTGACCATTTTGTTGCTGGTCGTCGTTTTGGGTGTTGCGACCGGCGTGCTGCTGGCATGGTCGATTGCGCGCATGATCACGCGACCGGTCAATGCCATGGTATACGGTCTGAAAGATATCGCCCAGGGTGAGGGCGATCTGACCAAGCGCCTGGACGACGTCTCCAAAGACGAGTTGGGGGATCTGGCCGGTTGGTTCAACACCTTTATGGACAAGCTGCAGGGAATGATCAAGGAGATGGCCGGGAATGCGGCTACCCTGGACAACGCCTCAGGTACCCTGGCTGAATTGTCCAAGCACATGTCGACCAGTGCCGAGGATATGTTCGGCAAATCGAATACCGTCGCGGCAGCGGTCGAAGAGATGAGCGCCAACATCAACAATGTGGCGGCGGCCATGGAACAGTCGAGCACCAATGCGGGCGTTGTGGCGGCATCGGCCGAGGAGATGAGCTCGACGATTAACGAAATCGCCCAAAATGCCGAGAAAGCCCGTAAAATTTCCGATGGCGCCGTTCATACCGCGGTGTCATCCTCCGAGCAGATGGATGCCCTGGGGCAAGCGGCCGCAGGTGTTGGCAAAGTGGTCGAGACCATTACCGACATTTCCGAACAGGTTAACCTGTTGGCATTGAACGCCACCATCGAGGCGGCGCGCGCCGGCGAAGCGGGCAAGGGCTTTGCGGTTGTGGCCAACGAGATCAAGGAACTGGCCAAGCAGACCTCGGAGGCCACGTTGGATATCAAGGGCAAGATCGCCAATATCCAGTCCAGCACGACCGGGGCCGTCTCGGGGATCGATGAGATCTCCAAGGTCATCAAAACCATCAACGATATCGTCGGCACCATCGCGGCAGCGGTAGAGCAGCAATCCTCGGCCACCCAGGAAATCGCGAATAACATCGCCCAGGCGTCCAACGGCATCCAGGAAGTCAACGAGAACGTCAGTCAGAGTTCGTCCGTGGCCACCCAAATCGCTCAAGATGTCGGCGTGGTGAACCAATCGGCCAGCGAGATGACCAACAGCAGTGGGCAGGTCAGGGTCAGTGCCGAAGATCTTCGATCCATCGCTCAAAAGCTCAACACGGTGGTCAACAGTTTCAAGGTGTGATCTTAGTCCCACACAGGCAGATATTCAACGTCAAAAGCCCCCGGCTTGATGGGTCGGGGGCTTTTGACGTTTTCGGGTCACTGATTGTGCGGCCGGAAGGCGATACCGCTTCTCCGCTTTGCGGCTACAAACTTTGGGCGCGTTCTACCGGGTGGGATTTCAGGTATTCCATGCGGTTCAAGCCATTGATATAGGCGAGGGCGCTGGCCGTGATGATGTCGGGGTCCGATCCCCGGCCGAGCGCCACCAGTCCGTTTTCCTTCAGCCTCACTGTCACTTCACCCTGGGCATCGGTACCGCCGGTCAAGGCGCTGACCGTGAAGCGCAGCAGTTCGGATTCGGTGTGGGTGAGCTTGGCAATGGTATTGTAAGCGGCGTCGATGGGACCGTTGCCGTATCCGGCGCCCTTGATCGAGCGGCCGTTGATCGACAGTTGCACGCTGGCCATGGGCATGACGGTGGTACCTGCCGAAACATGCAGGTACTCCAGGGAGAAGGTTTCGGTGGTGCGCAGCACACCTTCGGTGACGATGGCTTCCAGGTCTTCGTCGACCACGTGTTTCTTTTTGTCGGCCAGGGCCTTGAATTTATCGAAGACCAGGCGCAGCTCTTCGTCGGACAGATCGTAGCCCAGATCCTTGAGATGCTCCCGCAAGGCATGGCGGCCCGAGTGTTTGCCCAACACCAGTTTGTTGGCGTTCAGGCCTATGGTTTCCGGTTTCATGATCTCGTACGTCATGGGATTCTTGAGTACGCCGTCCTGGTGAATGCCGGCTTCATGGGAGAAGGCGTTGGCGCCCACGATGGCCTTGTTCGGCTGCACCATGATACCGGTGATCATGCTGACCAATCGACTGGTAGGGTAGATGTGCTCGGTTTTGATGTGGGTGTGCAGGGGCATGTAGTTGTTGCGTGTCCGCAAGGCCATCACCACCTCTTCCAGGGAGGTGTTGCCGGCCCGTTCGCCGATGCCGTTGACCGTCACCTCGGCTTGCCGGGCAC
>Ga0209164_1003796_pt1 | contig 14014 bp, 12 predicted proteins | sample MTBNYHSulfiMetaG_FD_187458 | JGI IMG/M metagenome (GOLD analysis project Ga0209164, IMG submission 187458) | Enrichment culture microbial communities from rom New York Harbor, USA that are MTBE-degrading - MTBE-NYH (New York Harbor Sulfidogenic)... | ecosystem: Environmental > Aquatic > Marine >...
GAATACGAAATCCGTGATACAGCAAGCTTGTGGACATCCGATATGCCTTTCTATTTGGTGTGGTGCCTTTTGAAAGACATGGATGTCCACTTTTTTCAACCTAAAGTACGCTCTTCCCGGATGAACCAGTTTTATGCACATGACCCATAGACAAGTTCAAGAAGTATTTAGGATTATGGGTCACGTTTTTTCCACAGATGAAACCAAAAAAGGGAGGTTGCTCTGGTGTTTGGGTGTCGGAACACTTCTCATGGCAGCTTTAAAGATTGGCGATCCATCACTTTATACGGATCTTGGAACCTGTAATTTAAAAGTCAAAGAGGCTTCAGAATTTTCAAAGAAACTTGATCAGACCCATCCTGAATGGTGGTTTACCCTTATCCTTACAGGAGGCGGTTTATTCCCAGGTGACGTAGAAAATAAAGAATTGGTAGATATTTATCGTAATGCCGGATTCGTTTCAAAAGAAGAAGCATCGCAGTGGGTGCCCGATTTTGGCCAATGGAATAGTGGGTGGGGGCACTCTTCTCGCAGATTTAATCAGATTTATACCAAAATTGAAGAAATATCTTCATGGAATTAGGAGCTGCCATCCATCGCTTTGAGCTGGACATGCGTTACGCAGCGGCTCCACACATGCCCCTCAAGCGCACGATAGCGAAAAGTGGTTAAGAGTAGCTCATTGCGATAGAAGTTGAATACTATGGTCAAGAAAAATATAGCCACTGGTGTGGTGCATAGTGTCCCTGAGGATTTACGAAAAGCCCTCATTAACGATAGCATTGCATTATCGCACTGGGAGGACATTACACCGCTCGCACGTAATGAGTGGATTTGTTGGATTGAGGACGCCAAAAAACCAGAAACAAGACACCGCCGAATAGAGAGAGTGCGGACAGAACTTAAAGAGGGAAAGCGCCGGCCGTGTTGTTGGGCTGGTTGCCCTCATCGAGAGAAACGTATCGAGCAGAGATGATTTTAGGTAATGAGATTGCATGAGAGCTGGCTATAACCACCGCGTCCACGGGACGGCATGGAGCACGCCGTCCCAAAGCGTGCCGTTGGGCATATGTAGGAATGACATGACACCGAAAGTATTCATTAGCGTTGGTGGTGCGCCAACTGCTCAGCAAGCGGAAGCTTCAGAGACAATATTTAGAGCTCTCGAGACCGCTGGCCTTTCACCTCGGCAGATGAAAAAGAACGAATGGTCTTCCGAGCAACCATTACGTGCGATTCGTAAGGTGATGGAAGAATGCCATGGTGTAGTAGTCATCGCATTTACTCGATTTAAGTTCCCAAATGGTGCTGAGCGGCAAAAGGATGGAAAAGAAGAACCCCTATACGATGTGCGTCTTCCTACAGTATGGAATCAGATTGAAGCTTCAATGGGGTATACGAGGGGGCTCCCGCTGCTATTGATCGCCGAAAATGGCATAAAAGAAGAAGGATTTATTGAAGGAAAGTATGATTGGCAAATTTATTGGACCGACTACGCCCGTGAGGATTTATCATCTAAAGCGTTCGCCGGATTTCTCGATTCATGGAAAAAGCTGGTTTTACATCACGTCACATCAACAGCCGAAAAGGATGTTGTAGAGACGAAAGATCCATCAGTTATGCCCATTTCCCAGCTACTTGGCAGGCTTTCTGTTCCTCAGTTGTGGAGGCTTTTCTCAGCTATATTAGGGCTAATGATTAGTATCGCGACTGTATCATTCCGTGTTGGAGCTGGCAAATGGCCGTGGCAATGATCTATACCGAAATCTGCAGTGCAGTGCCCAACCTGAGACTGAAGGTGACTGAAGGGACGCCCTTTACATTTATACATTGCCCGAGCGATATTACAGAAAATGGATTGCAAATGTACAAATATGAAGGGCGTCCCGTTACCCGTCCCGTTACCGTACCGCGTTACCGCGTTACCGCCTTAAACAACAACGGATAGCGGGCAAACTCCTTGACGAGGAGAACATATTCCTCAAGTTCAGAAAAAAGCCATATTCCCTGTACATGAAATGGGTGACAGAACCCTACAAGGGGAGCGAGTTACTGTACGTAGTGGGCTGGAATAAAGGCCGCATCCGGGCGCACAAGGGCGGATTTTTCAGCTTTATAGTCCGCAATCTCGACCCAAATGACCGGAAACTCATGGAAAACAACATTCATCCGGTCACCAGCACAGGGGTTGGCTTCCTCCTGAAAACAATTGCGATAAACATGCGCAAGGCGATTAAGGCTGGGGTTCTCACGTTCACCGATCTCGGAAAAGAAAATGTCTATGGCCGGGACACGCATGTCATGCTAATTGACATACCCTACGAGAATGCGGAGGACTATGACGGTGCGCAGTTTGTTATCAACCAGGATGTCGAGAACAAGATCCTGTTAAGGATCAGGGTCTATGATCGGGACGGCCAGCTCGTCGAAAACTACGGGTACGAGAACCTGGAGCTTGATGCGCGTCTGTCAGACGCCGACTTCGACCCAAAAAATCCTGAATATGACTTCTGAGCTCCATCCATTAAGATCAGAACAAGGACCTCTATCGGTGCAGCGTCTTCATGGGGAGATATCATATAACAATCGCTTTCAGCCGACGAGTTTGCCGTTGCTCCGCTCTGGCAAGCCAACCGTTCGGCTTTGTACCTGAAATCGAGAAAATACAAGGAAGGCAGCTTCCATTGAAATTTGAGAATATAACCAAAGTATCACCAACGCATGTTTGCATCGGTTGTGGGTCCTGTTGCAGGAATTTTGCGTACATTCGACTATCTCAAGAGGATATCCAGACGCTGGAAACTTTCACGGGAATTAGATCGGAAGAATTCACAGATAATATTGATAAATCCGGCGAGAATCGTTTTATGAAATTCCAAGATAACGGGGATTGCATCTTTCTGCAAAAAAATGATGACTCCTATTTTTGCAGCGTATACGAAGCGAGGTCGGTGACATGTAGAAGATATCCATCAACCGATATTCAGAGAGAAACCTGTAATGTAAATAGTGGCCGTTGATATTAGCAAATTTCATAAGCCAACCTCACACTCGTGCGGACGCTAAGGGGGCGGGGTGCTTCACCGGAGAGTGCGCAGCAGGTTTGCAGGAGGTTACGCGCGCCGCATAGTTCCACGTTAGCAAAACAAGAGGGCAAGCCTCGAAAATGCTGAGTTCAATAATCAAAGCAAATACTGAAAACTTACTTCCAGAGAATAGAGTGTTGGGAGTTGCTGGCAGTCCCAGAAAAAATGGAAATTCAGATGCTTTATTGAGGCAAGTGCTCAAAGGTGTCCGTCTGGAAAATATCGAATGCGGTTCAATTCAATTGAGAGATATTCATTTTCAAGGTTGCATCGGTTGTGAGAAGTGCAGAAAAGATAAAATTTGCACCGGACTAATTGATGGGATGTCATTAATCTACCGCCAAATCATTACTTCGAAAGGTCTTGTTCTTGTTTCACCGACCCACAACTATAATATTACCTCATGGATGAAGGCGTTTATTGACCGGCTCTACTGCTTTTACAATTTTGAAAATACACGCCCCAGGACCTGGTCAAGTCAGTTGAGCAACCAAGATCGAAAAGCGGTCCTGGTCGCAGTTTGCGAACAGGAAAGCATGAAGGATATGGGGTTTACCCTTGAAGCCATGCGAGTCCCAATTGAAGCGCTCGGATATCAAGTAATTGGGGAGCAAGCAATATTCAGGATTTTCGATAGGGGGAAGGTTAAAGAGGATACCGAATCACTTCAAAAATCATTTATATTAGGCAAGGATTTGGCGAAATCATTAAAAAATAAGTAGGTTCACGATTCAGCGAAAATTTTGCCAAATCCAGCATAAAATGACCTGAAAAGGTTTTTCTCGAAAAATGCAAAAACGCACCCTGGACCCCTTTTATGGACATGGGGGATATAGAGACAGGCCCTTTGTTTTGTCCATGGCCCATGGATGGGAAGATCAGCATGGGATTTTTGTATGTGGCCCAGTAAAGGCGCCTCAAGTCAAGGGTATCGGCCGGTAAATGAAAGAAGAATAAAACTGTGGATGATTACAAACTCTTGATCGACCTGCACAAGGATGGCCGTCGCCAGGGACCGGGCGGGGATGCCGAGACAGAACTGGCTCTAAATCTGGCCATGATCGATCGAGCGGAACCGCTGAAAATTGCGGATATTGGCTGCGGTACGGGGGCATCCACCATCCTGCTTGCTCGACTCTTGAATGCCCGGATCACGGCAGTGGACTTCCTTCAAGATTTTCTGGACGTGCTGGAGCAAAGGGCCAAAAGCTCGGGGGCGGCGAACAGGATATCTCCCCTTGCCCGGTCCATGGACGATCTGCCTTTCGCCGACGGGGAATTGGATGTCATCTGGTCCGAGGGCGCCATCTATAATATTGGATTTGAAAAAGGCGTAGCGGAGTGGCGACGCTTCCTGAAAGCGGGTGGTATTTTGGTTGTATCCGAGATCACATGGCTCACGGATTCCCGACCAGCGGAACTTCAGAAACACTGGGATGGCGAGTATCCCGAAATCGATGTGGCTTCGGCAAAGATCAGGGTTCTGGAAAAATATGGATTTTCACCCGTCGGGTATTTCGTGTTGCCAGAACGTTGCTGGATGGAGGAGTATTACCGACCCATGCAGGCCAGGTTCGATGACTTCCTCAATCGAAACGGGAACAGCGAAGAGGCACGCGAAATAGTGGCCGCAGAGCAACACGAAATCTACCTCTACGAAACGTACAAGTCCTACCTCGGTTACGGGATGTATATTGCAAAAAAGATGGGATAGATAGCCTGGCTCTTTAAGCAATTGATTCGTCATGCTGGTTTGGGTCGCCAAGGTCGGAAATGGATGCCATGGTCCCCGATGACTGATCGCCATCAAGATGGCATGCGCCTTGGAGGTGCCGAGATTGATGAGGTTGCTTACTTTGCAGATATTCGGTTACATCAAAAGCAAAAGTGCTATCCATTTTGCCAGCAACTGACTGGGCAAGCAAAAATATTTCACCGGTGCGCATTTCTGAGCTCATGGGTATCACGTCTCCACTTTCGATCGAGATGAGCAAATGATCCGCAGCTTCATCAAGAATCAGGATGAAGAAGACTGTCGGATCGATTAACTTAATCTTTTCAAGTACCAGAGAGCCGCCACCTTTGAGGTGGCCCATTTAACAACCGCTTTGAATGGTTCACATCCTTAAGTCTATGGCTTTGCCGGAGGTGTTTGAGTACACAAATTTTTTGGAAAGGAGGGATAAAATTATGAAGTCATTAAATATACTACTAATAGCTTTTCTATTAACTGAGTCACCTTACGTTGTGTTTGCGGATGATAACTTCCAAAAACAGGCTGAAGCTCTTAACATTATTGCTGAATTCGCTAATAGGATTTGTGGAGAATATAAAGACATAGGTAGCTCAGAGTCTGTTGATATTTCCGGAGAAATTACAACCGAGATAAATGGATTACTGAAAAAATTAGCTGCTTTGGGAATCTCTGGTACGGCAGCATACTACGACAAGGCTTATCAAGGGGTATTGCAGGAGGATCTTATTGATCTTTTAAAAAACCAAATGCATTGTAAAGAAAATATTGCGTTGCAATTCAAGCCCTTGGTTCCCATGCAACCTAAAGAATCTGATGGGAATTCAAATTCCCATGTGCCAGTTCATAAAGAAGAGCACAATTTGACAGGTCGATGGAATTCTGTTTTTGGGCCAGTTTCATTCACACAAACTGGGCAAGAAATCACTGGAACTCTTTATTATTCAGCTGAGCAATTAAGAAAAATAGGAGCAACTGCTAATTTTAAGGGTAAACGCGTGGACAATACAATTGCTTTCGTCTGGTATGTATTTGCTGATACACCTGAAAATCCTACTGGCAAGGGAGTTCTTACACTTTCTAATGATGGTAATAAATTGGATGGATATTTCACAGACAAAAATGCTCCAGGTGATTTTGCATCTTTTCAATTAGTTAGAGATCAATTTTAATCTTGCATGCAAAGCCTACTCTTGAGTTGCTTTTCTCTCGTCAATAATCAGGAAAGAAACGTCCTTCACATCTTTAAACTTGTTCGTAGATATGGACAAAAACCGTTTTTAAATAGTGGAATATAATTTTCGATCCATCAACCCCAAAGACAAAAAGGAGGTCCAGACATGGATAGAAAAGCGTTTGTCGACAAAATGGCTGCCCAGTTGAAAGTCTGGGATGCTGAAATTGATAAATTGGAAGCAAAGATGGAGAAGGCAAAAGCCGACGCCAAAGCTGACTACCAAAAAGAGATCAAAGATCTGCGCGCCAAAAAGCAGGCGGCCCAGGACAAATTGGCGGCGGTAAGGCAATCTGGGGATGCGGCATGGGAAGAGCTCAAATCCGGTGCCGAAAAAGCCTTTGACACGATGAAGAGTGCCTTCCAGGCAGCGATGTCCAAATTCAAATAGATTCGGTGTCGGCAGATCTTATTCCAGGTGAAGTGAACGCGCGGTTCCGCACCGATCCGTCGGACCGGTGCGGAACCGTTGACCATCAGATTCTCAGCATTGATCGCCGAAGTCGGCCTTGAAGGCCTCCACGATCTTGCTTCCCCAATCCTCTCCCACAGGTTCCAGCTTGCCGAAGAAAAAGCGCATCACCGGGGGTTCCTCCACGAAGCGCAGGCCGCCGATCAGCTCTCTGTGGCGGTGGAGCCAAGCGACCCTCTCGGCCACGTATTCGATGTGGCCGATGGTAAATGCGCGGCGCGGAATGGCCAGGCGCACCAGCTCCATTTTGGCCGTGATTTCGTTGCCGCCCCGGTCGCGGTCCTCGGACATGGTGCCGCGCTCGACGCCGCGCGCGCCGGAAGCCAGGTACAGGGCGGCATTGAGCGCCTCGGCCGGATACTGCAGCGGCGGCACATGGGGCAGGAAGGCCCGCGCGTCCACGTGGCAGGCCAGGCCGCCCGGCGGGGTGACGACCTTTACCCCCAGGGCCTGCAACCGTTCGGCGAAATACTGGATCTGTTCGGGGCTGCTGCCCGCCACCTCGGTCTGGGTCATCTCCTCCAGGCCCACGGCCATGGCCTCGATCTCCTTGGTGGACATGCCGCCGTAGGTCGAAAAGCCTTCGTACACCGGCAGCCAGGTGAGCAGCTGGTCGAAATAGGGTTTATTGTTGGTGGCGATGAGGCCCCCGCGCGCGCCGCCGCTCTTGCGGCCGGACATGTAGAAGATGTCCACCATGGCCATCATCTCCAGCAGAATGTCCTGGATGGATTTATCCGCATAGCCGGCCTCGCGCTTCTGGATGAAATAGGCGTTCTCGCCGATGAGGCTGCCGTCGAGGATCAGCAGGATGCCGTGCCGGGTGGCGATCTCCCGGACGTCGCGCAGGTTCTGCATGGAGAAGGGCTGCCCGCCGATCAGGTTGGTGGTGGCTTCCATGCGGATGAAGGCCACGTTTTCGGCGCCGTGATCGTCGATGGCCTTGCGCAGCTTGTTCAGATCGATATTGCCCTTGAAGGGGTTGTCGCCGCCCGGCACCATGGCGTCGTCGGCCACCAGGTCCAGGATATGGGAGCCGACCAGGTCCACGTGGATCCGGGTCGAGGGAAAGTGATAATTGGTGATGACGACCTGGGTCGGTTGGACGAAAACCTTGGCGAGCAGATGTTCGGCCGCCCGTCCCTGGTGGACCGGCAGGGTGTGCGCGTAGCCGAAAATCTTCTCGACCACTTTGGCCAGTTTGAAGAAGCTCTCCGATCCGGCATAGGCATCGTCGGCCACCATCATGGCGGCCAGCTGATTGTCGCTCATGGCATTGGTGCCGCTGTCGGTCAGCATGTCGAGGAAAACTTCCCGGTTTGGCAGCAGGAACGTGTTATACCCCACGGCCCGCAATGCTTCGAGGCGTTCGGCGACCGGTATGAGGTTGATCTTCTGAACGATCTTGACCCTGTGCATCTCTACCGGAACGCGCCTGCCGTCGGACAATGTGATGATCATGGAATTCTCCTTGTGATGGGGGTTATCGACTTCGTCTTCGCAGATCTACACGGTCTGTGAGGATACATCGGAAACTTACTGGTCCGGATTTTACGCGGGCGCCAGGGCGCCCGCATCGATGGCCTGGGTCAACTGCCGCAGGTCGTGGTCCAAACGGCGGTCTGCGGTGAGCACCGGCGACCGGGTGCGCACCGCTTCGAGCAGCCGCGCGGCGCCGGCCGAGAGCCGCGTCGGATCGCGCAGGGCGGCCGCGTTGGAGAGGGCCACGAGCAGCGCGGAGAGCACCTGTTGCAGCAGGGTGATCACCTCCGCGGCATTGAGCGCGGCATTGAGGCCCATGCTCACCTTGTCCTGGTTGTTGGCCTCGGTGGGCCGCGAAAGTACGGTATCGGGCGCCGAGCGCTGGGTGGCCAGGGCGGTCAGGGCGCTGCTGGTGATCTGCAATGCCTTGACCCCGCACCCCTCGTACGCCACCAGGGTTTCGGGCAAGCCTTCGTTGAGCCGGGCGTCGAGCAGCAGGGCGAACTGGCGGTCCAGCAGGTCAGCCACCGATGCGGCGGCGATCTTGAGCAGGTCCATGGCCAGGGCCACGTGGCCGCCGTAGAAATTGCCGGCGAACAGAGTTTCGCCGTTTTCCAGGTCCACGATGGGATTGTCGTTGACGCTGTTGAGTTCGCGGTGGAGCACCTGGCGCACCCAGGTGAGGCTGTCCCGGGCGGCCCCGATCACGTGGGGCGCACAGCGGATCGAGTAGGGGTCCTGGATGATGCGCCCCTCGTCTTTGCCGCTGTCGATGAGCCGGCTGCCGGACAGGGCGGATCGGATGGCGCCGGCCGAAGCTATCTGGCCGGGGTGGTGCTTGAGCCGGTGGGCGATGGGGGCAAAGGCCTGGGAGCGTCCGAACATCACCTCGGCGGCCAGGGCCGCGGCCGAATCGCAGGCCGCCAGGGCGCGTTCCAGGCGCACGGCGCCGATGGCGCCGATGGCCGTCATCACCGCCGTGCCGTTCATGATGGCCAGGGACTCCTTGGGCGCGAAAAGATGAACGCCCAAGCCGGCGCGCTCGAGGGCCTCGGCGGCCGGCAGGATGTCGCCCTGGTAGTAGACCTCGCGCTCCCCGGCCAGCACGGCCGCCACATAGGAGAGGGGCGTCAGGTCCCCGGACGCGCCCACGGACCCCAGTTTGGGGATGACCGGCACGACCCCCTGGTTGAGCAGCGCGCACAGGGCTTCGAGGAGCTCGGGCGGCACGGCCGAATGGCCCTTGGCCAGGCTCACGATGCGGGTAAAGACGATGGCGCGCGCTTCCTGCTCGGAAAACATCTCGCCGAGACCGCAGCCGTGCTGGCGGATGATCTGGTAGGCGAATGCCTGGAGGTGGTCCGGATCCACGGTGCGATGCGAGCTGTAGCCCACGCCGGTGGAGACGCCGTAGATTCGGTGCCCGGCGGTGAGGGAGCGCTCGAGAATCTCCCGGCTTTTGCGCAGCTTTGCCCTATAGGCCGGATCCGGCGAGAGATGCACGCGGCGCCCCTCGAAGGCCACCGCGATCACCTCATCGATCGACACATCGCCGTCCGACACGACGATCTCGTGTTGCAGGGACCCGGGTTCCGGGTCGCGCGTTGCGTTCATTGGGTCTCCTTGATTCTGTGGTCAGGCCATGGGCGGGTTCGAATGTGCTGCAGCCGAATCTATGCCAAAACCCCCGGGGTGTGTCAATGGGCGCGCTGGCTTACCCCCTTTCCAAACCCGTCTTGACACTCCCGTGCGCATTGGACTAATTCTGCTCTTTCAGGAACACGGAGTTTACTTCAATGCGCGGAGTCCCATGACACCAGAACGCGTCGTCGTCACCGGCCTGGGAACGCTCAATGCCGTGGCCGGCAATGTCGCCGATTTCCGCCGGGCGCTGCAGGAGGGCGTCTGCGGCATCGGACCGGTGACGGTTTTCGATACCGCCGAGTTCCGCACCCACGCCGGCGGACAGGTCAACGGCTTCGATCCCCGCCGATCGATCCCCAAACCCATATCCATCAAGCGCATGTCCCGCTCGGATCAACTGGCCATGGCGGCGGCCCTCGAGGCGCTGGCCGATGCGGGGTTGTGGCCGTTGCCCGAGGCGCTGCGGCAGGATACCGGGGTGATCATCGGCGGCGGGGCCGGCGGCATGCTGGCCTGCGAGGCGGAATACGACCACTGGCTCAAGGGCAACCGCCAGCCGGTCTATTCGCGCTTCGCCTCGTTCTGCTGCGCCAGTTCGGCCGACCACATCGCCGCCCAATTGGCGCTCATGGGCCCCAAAACCACCTTCATGACCGCCTGCTCGTCGGGCGCCACGGCCATTGGCTATGCCCGGGACATGATTCAGTCAGGCCGGGCCCCGTTGATGATCTGCGGCGGCACCGAACCGCTGTGCCGCATCACCTATGCCGCCTTCAACGCCCTGCAGGCCGTGGACCCCGAATTCTGCAAGCCCTTCGATCAACATCGCATGGGCATGTCCCTGGGCGAAGGGGCCGGGATCCTGATTCTCGAAGCCCTATCCCATGCCCGGCGGCGGGGCGCCCGCATCCTGGCCGAACTGCTCGGTTACGGGGTGAGTTGTGACGCCCATCACATGACCGCGCCGGACCCCCAGGCCGGCGGGGCGGTGCTGTGCATGCGGGCGGCCCTCGAAGACGCCGGTGTGGCGGCCGCGCAGGTGGATTACATCAACGCCCACGGCACGGCCACGCCCGCCAACGACGCCATGGAGAGCCGCGCCATCCATGAGGTTTTCGGTGAGCGTGCCGGAACCGTGCCGGTCAGCTCCACCAAGTCCATGACCGGCCACACCCTGGGGGCGGCCGGCGCCATCGAGGCCGTGGCGTCAGTACTGGCCATCGCCCACGGATTCCTGCCGCCCACCGTTCATCTGCAAGCGCCGGATCCCGCCTGCGACCTGAATCACGTCACCGGCGGCGCCCGGTGGGCCGCTGTGAACGTGGTGCTCTCCAATTCCTTCGCCTTCGGAGGCAACAACACCGCCCTGGTGCTGGGAACGTTCACCGAAAAGGGGATCGGCCATGCATAGGCGGGTAGCCATTACCGGCGTGGGCGTGGTGACGCCCCTGGGCACAGGGGGGCCGGCCTACTCATCGGCCCTCTTCGGCGGCGCCACGGGCATCGCCCCCATCGATCGGTTCGATGCCGGACGCTTCTCTTCCCGGCTGGCCGCCCAGATTCGGGGGTTTACCCCGCGCGACTTTATTTCCCCGGCCACGCTGCGGCGCATGGACCTCTTGTCGCAGATGGCCACCGCGTCGGCCGTGATGGCCCTGGCGGACGCCGGGCTGCAGGTCGAGGCCGCCGACCGGGACCGGATCGGGGTCATCGCGGGCACCTGTTTCGGCGGCACCGACGTGGCAGCCCAATTCGGCCGGGCGCTTTTCACCGAGGGGCCCCGGCGGGCCAACCCGATCCTGGTGCCCAACACGGTGATGAACGCCCCGGCCGGCCATGCGGCGGTGGCGCTGGGACTGCGCGGGGTCAACGCCACGGTCAACCACCGCGAAGCCTCGGCCGAGGTGGCCCTGGCCTATGCGGCGGAAACCATCGCCCGGGGCCGGGCCGATGCGATCCTGGCGGGCGGGGGGGATGTGCTGTCCGAATTCTGCTTCGAGGTGCTGAGCCACTTCAAGGCCATGTCCCCCCAGGACGGGGAAACGGAGGCGGCGCGGCCCTTCGACGCGCGGCGCAACGGTCCGGTCATCGGCGAGGGGTTCGGTCTCTTGTGCCTGGAAGCTCTGGAAACGGCCAGGTCGCGCGGCGCACGGATCTATGCCGAGATCCGCGGCTGGGGCATGAGCAGCGCGCCCGCGCCGCCCAATGACTGGCCCGCGGACCCGGCGGGGCCGGTGCTCGCGCTCGAGCGGGCGCTTGGGGCGGCCGGGATCGACGCCGGGGCCATCGATGCGATCTGTGCCAGCGCTAACGGCGGCCGTCGATTGGATGCCCTGGAGGCCGACGCCCTGGCCCGCGTTTTCGCGCCGGACCGGCAGCGTCCCCTGATCACCTCTCTCAAGGGCGCCCTGGGAGAAAGCTTTGCCAGCGGCGGCATGCGGGCCGCGGCCATGGCGCTGGCATTGAAGGAGGGGCGCCTGCCGCCGACCGTGGGCCTCGAGACGCCGATGGCGCTTCTGAATTTCGTGCGAGCGCCGTTGCGGGCCGCCCTTGGGAATGTTCTGGTCAACGGCTTTGCCTCCGGCGGCACCTTTGCCACCATAGTCCTGAGCCGGCCCGACGCCAAGGAAGACTAAATCGTGCCCACCGGCAAATGACCTTTTTGTGGACGGGCCCTAGACGGCAAATTTCATCATAGACGGATGCGGTCATGAACATCGGAGATTGGATCTATAAGCGGGCGCGGACCTATCCACAGCGTCCGTTTTTGAAGCAGGACCAGCTGGCGCTCACCAACCAGGCGTTCAACGCGCGCGTCAACCGCATGGCCCGGGTCATCGCCGCCCTCCAGGTGGGCAAAGGCGAGCGGATCGCCACCCTGATGGTCAACTCCAGCGCCTTTCTGGAAATTTTTTTCGCTTGCGCCAAGACCGGCGCGCTGATCGTGCCCCTCAATGTCCACCTGGCCGCGCCGGAGCTGGCGCGCATCGTCGCGGATTGCGCCCCCCGGGTGCTGATCTATTCCCAGCGATTCGGCGGGATCGCCGAACAGATCCAAGGCCACCTTCCCGAAATCGTTTGCCTGTGCCACGCGGATGACTGCGGGGAAGCGGCCGACGTTTTCCCCCAGGCCAACGGTGACCCAGCCGGGCCGGCCCCCGAGCCCGGCGAGGCAGCGGCCCTCTGCGATCCCCTGCTGATCATGTACACCTCGGGCACGACGGGCAGCCTCAAGGGCGCCGTGCTGACCCATGAAAATTTTCTGTTCGGCGCCATCCATTCGCTGATCAGCTACGGCCTCGACGCCCGCTGCAAATCCCTGGTGGTGGCGCCGTTGTTTCATATCGGGGCCCTGGCCGCCTCGGCCACGCCGGTGATCTATGCGGGCGGATCGCTGATGATTCAGGATTTCGACAACCCGTCGGACATCATCCACCTGATCGTCCGGGAAAAAATCACCTACATGTTCGCCGTGCCGGTGATGTTCAAGATGATGGCCAAGGCGCCGGCCTGGACGGACGCCGATTTTTCCCGGGTGAACTTTTTCATCGCCGGCGGCGCGCCCATGCCGGTCGAGTTGATCCGCAAGTACCAGGCGGAAAAAGGGGTGGCCTTTGCCCAGGGATACGGCATGACCGAAACCTTGCGGGTGACCTCACTGGATCTGGTCGACGCCCGGGAAAAAGCCGGCTCCATCGGCAAGGAGGTGTTCCACACCCTGCTGCGCCTGGCAGACCCCCAGGGCAACGAGGTGCCGACGGGCGAAGTGGGCGAAATCATCGTCAAGGGCCCCACCGTCTTCTCCGGCTACTGGCGCCGGCCGGAGGCCACCGCCCAGGTGCTGCGCCAGGGCTGGTTCCACACCGGGGACCTGGCCCGGCGCGACGCGGAAGAGTTCCTCTACCTTGCGGGGCGCAAGAGCGACATGATCATTTGCGCCGGGGAGAACATTTACGCGGTGGAGGTCGAGCAGGCCATCGAGTCCCTGCCCCAGGTGGCCGAGGCGGCCGTCATCGGCGTGCCCGACGACCAGCGCGGCGAGGTGCCGGCGGCCTTCGTGGTTCTGAAAAAAGAGGCCTGCCTGTCGGCTGCGGCGCTCACCGCCGCGCTGCAGGAAAAGATCGCGGCCTATAAAATTCCACGGAAGATCCACTTCATGAAGGCCCTGCCGCGCAACAGCGCCGGCAAGGTGGTCAAGCGGGAGTTGCCCCTTGGGTAGGGCCCATCCAGAAATTGGTTATTTCCGGATGGGCCCCCGATACGCAAGCGGGATGACCTGTCGAACGGATAGGATCACGCGACCAGTTTTTGGATTTTTACCGCGCTCACCTTGAATTCCGGAA
>Ga0209164_1003797_pt1 | contig 14014 bp, 13 predicted proteins | sample MTBNYHSulfiMetaG_FD_187458 | JGI IMG/M metagenome (GOLD analysis project Ga0209164, IMG submission 187458) | Enrichment culture microbial communities from rom New York Harbor, USA that are MTBE-degrading - MTBE-NYH (New York Harbor Sulfidogenic)... | ecosystem: Environmental > Aquatic > Marine >...
GGTCGGGTGGCCTGGGCCATGGGAGCCGTGGGAATCCGGCATCTGTCCGGCCGCCCGACCCAGAGCCTGTCCGCCGGGGAGAAGCAGCGCCTGGGGATCGCAGCGGCGCTCAGCCTGCAGCCCCGGCTCCTGGTGCTCGACGAGCCGACCGCCAATCTGGATTGGCAGGGGGTAGAGCTGCTCGTGAGCACCCTTCGGCGGCTTCACCGGGAGCAGGGACTTACGGTCCTGGTCATCGAGCACCGCCTGTCGGCCTTCTGCCCGGTGGCCGACAGGGTGGTGATTCTGAAGGAGGGCCGGCTGGCGGCCGACGGTCCACCGGAGGCGGTGTTCGAAGCGCGAGGGCGGCTCGCGGCCCTGGGGCTTCGCTTTCCCCGGCCATACGTCCACGATGCGCTGGAGCGCTACCTGCCCCGAGGCATCGATTGCGGTCCGCGCACCGTGGCACCCCTCGCTGCCCTTCGGGGCGTCAGTGCGGCCTACGGGCGCCGGCGGGTTCTTCACGACCTGAACCTGGCCCTGTACCCGGGAGAGTTCGCCGCCCTGGTGGGTCTGAACGGAGCGGGCAAGAGCACCCTGGCCCGGGTCCTGGCGGGGATGGTTCGCCCCCGGCAGGGCAAGGTGGTCTGGAACCGCGGGCTCAGGCGGCTGCCCCTCGGGCGACGGGTGGGGTTTCTGTTCCAGAACGCCGCAGGCCAGCTCCTGATGGACACGGTCGGGGAGGAGGTGGCCTTTGCTCCCGTTAATCTGGGTCTGGACGTCCAGCGGTGCGCGCGCCGGGCGCTGAGCTCCGCCGGGCTGCTCGGGCTGAGGGACCGCGCCCCGGGGTCGCTGAGCCTGGGAGAGCAGCAGCGAACGGCGCTGGCCGCGGCCCTGGCCCCGGCTCCGGCTCTGCTGATTCTCGACGAGCCGACCGTAGGGCAGGACTGGGGGCACCTGGAGCGGCTCATGGAGCACCTGAGAAGGCTCACCCTGGGAGGGACCTCGGTCCTGCTGATCACCCACGACGACAAGCTGGTGTGCCGCTTCGCCGATCGGATCATCTGCCTCGAGGAAGGGCGGCTGTCCGCGGACGGTACACCCCGGCGCGTACCGTCTCGGACGGCTGAGGACGCTGAGGTGCTGGGAGCATGAGACGCGGGTGGACGGTCCGGGAGTGGGTCTTCGTCGGGCTGTTCGGCGCCCTGTGGGGAGCGGCGGAGATGACCCTCGGGTCGGTCCTGCACCTGATATTTCCTCCCGTCGCGGACACCTTTCTGGTCGGGCTGATCATGGCCTCCGTCGGCTGCCTGATCGCCCTGTGCGGCCGGGTGTTCGTTCCGCACCGGGGAAGCATCCTGCTGATCGGGTTGATCACGGCCGTGCTGAAGGCCTTCAGCCTCGGGGGCGTCAAGATCGGCCCGATCATCGGGATCCTGGCCGAGAGCCTGCTCCTGGAGCTCGGGCTCCTGGTGATGCGGCGGGACTCATACGCGGCCTTCGGGGTGGCGGGCCTGCTGGCGGTCAGCTGGAACTTCTTTCACCGTTTCGTCATGATGGGCCTGCTCTACGGGGCCGGGTTCTTCGAAGTGGCGGCGAGGATGGTCCGCGATGGCAGCCGCCTCCTGGGCGTGCGGGAGGAGCTGATCTTCGTGATCCTGGGGGTGCTCCTGGCGATCCGCATGGCCGCCGGCGCGGCGGCGGGAGTGGCGGCTCGCGCCCTGGCGGGCCAGATTCAGCGGAGGCTCGGCCATGGGGAGCGGTAGACAGTTCTTCGGGTTGCGCCTGGCGCTCACCGCCGCCTGCCTGGCCGCCCTCGCCCTGCTCGAAGGGCCTTGGCTCCTCGCCCTGGCCGCCGCCCTGCTCGCGCTCAACCTGCTGCTCAACCCCGACGGACTTGCCCTCTTCGCCAGGCTCCGTTTCTGGCTGTTCCTGCTGTCCCCTCCGCTCATCGGGGCGGCGGTGTTCGGCTCTCGGGACCTGTCGCTGGGTGCCGTACGCCTCTCGCAGGAGGGCCTGGCCCTGGGCCTGGTCATGTCCGGCCGGGCGCTGTGCCTGCTCCTGACCTTTCAAGTCGCCCTGGGTGGCCTGTCGGTGACCCGCCTGATCGGGCTGTTCCACTCCAGGGGCCTGAAAGGCCTGGGCTTCGCTCTGGGGGTGGCGTACAACATGCTCTCCACCCTCGGTGAGATCAGCCTGACGACGCTGTACACCCTGCGTCTGCGGGGGGCCTTCCGCCGGCACCCGGTGCGGGCCCTTCGCCTGTTCGTGGTCACGGTGGTGAGCGCCGCCCTGCGCCACGCGGAAGACATCGTGCATGCCGCCAGCGTGCGGGGTTTCGATGCCCAGTAGGAGGGCGGACCTCGGCCGGGAGCTGATCCTGGTCACAGGGGCGGTGGACAGCGGCAAGAGCTCGTGGTGCTCGGCTTTCAGTGCGGCTCACCGTGAGTTCGACGGCGTTCTCCTGAGGAAGGTCTTCCGCGGCGCACGCCGCATCGGCTATGACGCGGTTCGCCCCTGCTCGGGCGCGACCGTACCCTTCTCGAGGCTGAAGGGCGCGGAGCCTCCCGGCTGGAAATCCGCCGAGGCTGTCGGCCCGTTCACCATCTCGGAACCAGGCAAGGAGACGGCCAGCCGCTGGCTCCTGGAGGCCCTGGGCTCAGCCGCCCCCGGGCTGATCGTGGACGAGATCGGACCGCTCGAGCTCGCCGGGGGAGGCCTTGCCGCCTCCCTGCGCCGGATCCTGGCGGACTCCGCCCCCCGCCGCTTGATTCTGGTCGTGCGGCGCGACTGCCTTGCCCGGGCGGTGGAGGCCTTTGCTCTGACCGGGTTCAGGGTGGTAGAGGTGGATCACCCGGACCGCGGGGTCGAGGAGGACTCCACGGTTCCCTGATCGCAGCCATGGTGCCTTGCGGTCACGGCGGTTCGGCCCGGCCGCTGCGCAGGTCCGCGGCGCGATCGAAGATCTGCTCCCGGGAGATGCCGGCCACCTCGTACATGGCGAAGATATTCCGCTCCGGGGTTTCCGGCGGGATCGTGTGGGACGCAGCCAGGATGTAGCCGCCCCCGCCTTCGGTCATGGTCTGGATCAGCTCCGAGATGGCCCGGCGCACGTCTGCCTCCGAGCCGAAGGGGAGCAGCCCCTGGGTATCCACGCCCCCCATGAAGGACAGCCGCTCCCCGAACTCCCGCTTGAGCTCGCGGGGTTCCATGCCCGGACATCCGGCCTGAACCGGATTGAGGACGTCCAGGCCGATCTCGATCAGGTCCGGGATGATCGGACGCAGCGCTCCGCAGCAGTGGAAGGCCACCCAGAGCCCGGCCTGCTTGCCTACCGCAAAGACATCGGCAAGAAGAGGCTTGATCAGCGCGCGCCATGTCTCCGGGCTCAGGATCATGCCGGCCTGACCCGCCACGTCGTCGCCGGTCCACAGCCAGTCCAGGGGCAGCTCCCGGCATGCCCGCTCCGCCAGCATCAGGGCGAACCCGGCGCAGCGCTCGAGCATGGTCCGAGCCAGCTGCGGCCGGGCTGCGATGTCGACCAGCGCCTCCTCCAAGCCTCGGAGCCGCCAGTACATCTCGAAGGCGCACGGAGACACATCGCAGCCCAGGAAGTAGTCGCCGGCACGGCACCTCAGGGGGCTCATCCGGCCGAGGAGGAACTCCACGTGGTCGGTCGGGAAACGGTAGCCCAGGATCGCGCTTTCGGATGCGGCGGCCAGGGGGAACTCCACCGGCTGGTTGAACGCCCCCCGCTTCTCCCAGCGGATTCCCCAGGGGTCCCGATGCCCTTCTCCGTCCCTCTCGTGGACGATCCCCTCCATCGCGTAGTTGTTGTTGACCCAGCTCTGGAGCACATCGTTGCCCATGGCTTCCCCGACCTGCTCGACACGCACCTCCAGGAGCTCGGCCAGCCTCCGGGCGGTATCCGGGTGAAACCACATGAACACGGGCACGCGGTCGACGGGCTCCCGCCTCAGGGCGGCGTGAACGCGCTGTCTCGGCGTCATCACGGCCGCTACTGTACTACCGATCGATCCGCTCGCGCAATCGCGGTCCGCACTCCAGCGCTGGGGCTTCCGTGTCCTTTACGGACCGCGCCAAAGCACCGTAGACTCGGTGGCGGAGGGCAAGGGAGGATGACAAGAACAGAGCGCGTGCGGACCACCCTGGATCACCGAGAGCCGGACCGGGTCCCGCTGTTCGAGCTGACCGTGGCCAACCCGGTTCTCGAGAGCGTGCTGGGCAGGCGGATCGAAGGCTTCGGGACCGGGGAAGCCAAGGCCGCCGGAATCCGTGCGGGCATGCAGGGAGCCGAGGCCCGCCGGACGCTGATCAAGCGGAACGTGGAAGGCATGATGGAGTTCTTCGAGAAGGTGGGCTACGAGATCTTCTGGTTCAGGCCGACCGATTTCCTCGTGACCTTCGCCATGGGTCTGCCGGACGACATCACCGCCAACTCCATCTTCGACGTGTCGATCCGCGAAACACAGGCCGACACCTTCCGCATCGAGAGCCTCGAGCACGGCTTCTGGTCCGTGGAGCGCTACGACCCGGGAAGCGACACCTGCGTGACCGTCACGGACTCCGTGTCCGAGGGCGGGATCTCCGAGCTGCGCCGCTACGCGGACTACCTGGAGCGCAATGCGGACGCGCCCCTGCACGAGAGCCTCCAGGACGGGGTGGGGGCGATCCGCCTGGCGGTCGAGCGACAGAAGGGGCGGGGGGAGGAAGGGATGTTCGTGCTCGGGGCGGCGGACATCGCCTTTCCGACCTTCGTGCCGTACCTTCCCCTGTTCCTGGAGACCATGATCGACGAGCCCAAGCTGATCCAGCGCTACATGGCTGCCACCACCGAGGGGATGATGACGATCCTGCGCGCCCAGCTCGAGCTGGGGGTGGACGGCATCCTCGGGGCCGAGGACTGGTGCTTCGGAGGCGGCCCGCTGGTCTCCCCCGACATGTTCCGGCGCTTCATGGCCCCGCATCTCAGGCGGATCGTCGAGGAATGCCACCGCTACGGTGTGCTCTATCTGAAGCATCTGGACGGGAACACCACGGTGCTGCTGGACATCCTGGTGCACGAGGTGGGGATCGACGGCCTGCACAGCATCGAGCCGCCTGCGGGGATGGACATCGCCTCGGTCAAGCAGAAGTACGGCGACCGCATCACGCTCCTGGGGAACATCGACTGTGCCCACCTGCTGTCCTTCGGCACCTCGGAACAGGTGATCGAGGCGGTCAAGGAGATACTCCGCGTGGCTTCCCCCGGGGGAGGGCACGTCTTCGCCTCCAGCAACAGCATACACAGCGGGGTAAGCCCCCGGACCTTCCGGACGATGGTCAACGCCGTGCGGGAGCTTGGCACGTATCCGATATCCATCCCGGGCTGAGGAGGGACGACCAGTGGGCGCGAGGGGCGGCGACGTACTCGAAGGGTTCGCCAGAGCGGTGCGGCGGGAGCGGCCCTCGCGGGTCCCGGTCGCTTTCTGCATCAGCTCCCAGTACATCTGCCGGCGCTTCGGCGTGGCGGTCAAAGACTACCTGTACGATCCGGCGGTCAAGCTGCGGGTCCAGTGCGCGTTCCAGGACGCGTATCCTCGGGCGATGCTCGTCCCGGGCATCTACCCCGATTTCGGCTGCGGAGTGGTCGAGCCGTCCGCCTTCGGCTGCCGGCTGGTGCAGCGCGAGGACAATCCCCTGGCCCCGGAGCCGGTCTGCCCGCAGGCCATGCGTGCCCAGGCCGGCGAGGGAGGGATCGAGGCTGCTCTCAAACTCGACGTGCCAGACGTGCGCAAGGACGGGTTGATGCCCCAGGTGCTCGAGCACTACCGGTACTTCTGGAAGCACCTGGACCGGAGGTACATCGACCGTTACGGCTACCTGGAGGGTTTCGCCTTCGCCATGGGCCCGGTGGAGACCGCCGCCCTGGTGGTGGGCTACGAGAGCTTTCTGATGGGCCTGGTCGACTCTCCCGAAGCCGTCCACCGGCTTCTCGGCAGAGCGACGGAGCTCACCCTCAGCTGGCTGAGGGCACAGGAAAAGCTCAACGGGACCCTGCGGCGCATCTACCTGTTCGATCACACCCCTGCCCGGGTGGGACCCGCCCACTTCGAGGAGTTCGTGTTCCCGTATCTCGCCCGGGTCTGCAGGGAGTACTCTTCGGCCATCAAGATCTACCACATCTGCGACCGACTCATCATGCACGTCTTGCCTCGCCTCCCCGAGATGGGTATCGACGTACTGTACTTCGCAGCCGACATCGCCGAGGTCAAGCGGGCCGTGGGAGACAGGGTCTGCCTGATGGGCAACCTCAGCCCGATCGAGCACTTTCTCCAGGGCAGCCCCGAGAGCGTTGCGGCTGAAGCCGGACGCTGCATGGAGGTGGCCGCAAACGGGGAGGGCGGGTACGTGTTGGCCCCCAGCGGAGCCTTTATTCCCGGCACTCCCGAAGAGAACATCCGGGCCGTGTTTGCCGCGGTGGAGTAGGGCCTGCGGCAGCGAATCGCCAAGAAAAAAAGACTTGACCCATTCGCCGAGATATGTTACATATATAGTGTAATAGTTCAATAGTGCACTATAGAGGAGGTAACCAGTGACCGATACAGGCATCCGGATCGAGGGCCTGTCCTTCGGGTACTCCCGGCAGCGGCTGTTCCACGGTCTGGAGCTTACCCTGGAACCGGGAAACATCTACGGCCTTCTCGGCAAGAACGGTGCCGGGAAGACCACGCTTCTCAAGCTGATCTGCGGGCTTCGCCAGCCGCAGCTCGGGGAGTGCCAGGTCCTGGGGTACGCTCCTCAGAACAGGCCGGCGGGGCTCCTCGAGGAGATCTACTTCGTCCCGGAGGAGTTCTACATTCCTCCGATCGGCCTCGAGCTGTACCTCCAGCTCTACGCTCCCTTCTACCCGCGCTTCAGCGCCGCGGCCTTCGAGGAATACCGGCGGGAGTTCGAGCTCGGCACCGGTAAGAAGCTCTCCGAGCTGTCCTACGGTCAGAAGAAGAAGTTCCTGCTGGCCTTCGGCCTGGCGACGGGGTGCCGGGTCCTGCTCCTCGACGAACCCACCAACGGCCTGGACATCCCTTCCAAGAGCCAGTTTCGCAAGCTCCTGGCCCGGGCCGGGGACGAGGAGAGGATCATCCTGATCTCGACCCACCAGGTCCGGGACATGGAGAACCTGATCGACCCCATCATCATCCTCGACCAGGGCAGCATCATCTTCAATCAGCCGCTCTTCGAGGTGTCCCGGCGCCTGGAGATGCAGCTCGTGAGCGAAGAGCCGGAGCCCGGGACCGTCCTGTTCGCGGACAAGACCCTGGGGGGCTACGTCGTGGTGCGGGAAAACACGAGGGGGGAAGAAGCCCGGCTCGATCTGGAAACCCTGTTCAACACGGTGACCACCAGCCGGGCCCGGATCGCTTCCCTGTTCGACCGACAGGAGCAGTACCAGGCCGGAGCGCAGAGCGCCCCCGGCGAGGAGGCATAGCATGCAAGGGACCCGCAAAGGTTTGTCTGGGCTCCTGAGTCTCCGCCGTCTCGGTCTGCTCCTGCGACGGGACTTCGCCGGGGGCTACAAGGGAGTGCTCATCGCCATGGCGGCCGTCGGAGGGTTCGTCATCCTGTCCAGGGTGCTTGCCGCCTTTCTCCGTCAGCCCGGCGCGACGCACCCCACCTTCTACATCCAGCTGCTCTTCATCGGCGGGTTCATCGTGACCAGCCTGACATTCAAGGAGCTGCACCTGAACGGCCAGGGCATCTTCTACCTGACCCTGCCGGGATCGGCTCTCGAGAAGTTCCTGAGCAAGCTGCTCGTGACCTCGGTGGGGTACGCCGTAGGCAGCCTGGTCTTCTACGCGGCGGTCTCCGCGGCCGCGGAGGGGCTCAACCGCCTGATCTTCGGCTACGGGCACCCCTTCTTCAACCCCTTCGACCGCAACGTCCTCCTCGCCCTGGCCACCTACCTGGTGTCCCAGTCGGTGTTCCTGGTGGGCTCGGTCTACTTCCGCCGGCTCGCCCTGGTGAAGACCGTGCTGTACCTGGTGCTGTTCGGCATTGTCCTCGCCATCGTTACCGGTCTGGCGGCCTGGTTTCTCTTTCGGGACTACGCCGTGGGTCGAGCCATCGCCTTCGAGCCCTACATGAACGAGCTTGGTGCCAGCGGGGACGTGGAGAGGGTCCTGCGCCCCCTGGCCGAGAAGTTCATCCTGGCGGGCAGGCTGCTGTTCTGGATCGTGATGGCCCCGGTGGGCTGGGTCATCAGCTACCTGCGCCTGCGGGAAACCGAGGTGTAATCATGGAGTTCCGGCAGGATCAGGCGATCTACCTGCAGATTGCCGACCATATCAGCGAGCGGATTCTTTCCGGCGCGTGGAAGCCGGAGGAGCGCATTCCGTCGATCCGCGAGCTCGCGGAGGCCATCGAGGTGAACCCGAACACGGTGATGCGCTCCTACGCCTACCTGCAGGACTTGGGCATCATCTACAACCAGAGGGGCATCGGCTACTTCGTTTCGGCCGAGGCTCGGGACAAGACCCTGGAGCTGAAGCGGCGCAACTTCGTCCGACGGGAGCTGCCACGGCTGTTCCGCACCATGGACCTGCTGCATCTCAACTGCAGCGATCTGGAAGCGCTGCGCGAGCAACACGCGACAGGAGGAAAGCACGATGAGAACCAGCAATAAGGTACTGCTCGTTGCGGCGGCGGCGCTGATGGCCCTTTTCCTGACCTTCGTCCTGGTCATGGGCTTCACCACCCGGGAGCTCCTGCGCCGCAGGGGTACAACCGCTTTCACCGGGCCCGTGCCGCCGGCTGCCCTGATGGCCCCCGCCTCGGCGCCGCAGCCTACCGGCTGAGGGCGGTCCCCGCCGCTCCGGCGGGGATGAAGGCCTCCTGGGGGTGGGCGTCGCCTCTGTGGGTTCCGGGGGACTCGAAGCCCTCCCGGGCCGCCCGCAGCGCTGCCAGGCTTAGGAAGGTGCCTTCCTTGCACAGCAGCCGTCCGCCGCACTCGCAGGACCCGCACAGGCCAACCCCGCACAGAGAGGGAGTCTCCAGGCAGACGAAGACCTCCTGCGGGTCCGCCCCGAGGGACTCCGCCGCCCGGGACGCCCGCTGCAGGAATCCTTCCGGCCCGACCACGTAGAAGGCCCATCCGGTCCCGCCACCCGGGCCGAGCTCCCGGCGCAGGCGCTCGAGCACTCGGGCGGGAACCCCGTCGTCGACCGCCACCCGGCAGTCGAGCTCGGGGCACAGGGCGTCGGCCAGGGCGAGCTCCTCCCGCCGGCTCACCCCGAGGTAGAACAGGACCTGCCCGTGGCGCCGGCTCAGCGAGCGTGCCACGGGAGCCGCCGCCGCAATCCCGGTGCCCCCGGCGATCACGACGGCCCGGTCCCTGGAGCACGGCGGGGCTGCGGCCCCGTAGGGTCCGCGAACCAGGAGCCGATCTCCAGGGGCGAGGTCGAACAGCGCCCGGGTGAAAGGCCCCCGGCGCCGGATCACGAAGGTCGGCGGCGCCCCGGAGGCTGCCGAGAAGGGCTTCTCGCCCACCCCCGGGATGTAGAGAAACGCGTACTGCCCCGGGGCGGCCTTCATCTCCCCGTCGAGGGTCAGGAGGCGAAGCTCCGGACCGATTTCCCGCACGGCCGCCAGGCGAAACGGGCGGTAGTGCATCAGGGGCTCCCGGGACAGGAAGTCCGAAGCCCTGTCGGAGCCCTGCAGGCAGTCGGCGCGCAGGGCGGCAACGAACAGCGGGATCAGCTCCTGCCGGGGCACCCGGGCCAGCACACTGCCCAGGCCCACCAGGTTGGCTCCGGCGGCCTGCAGGGCCAGCACGTCCCGGGCCGTGGACACCCCCCCCATGCCCACGATCGGCACCCCCGGCCCGAGGGCTTCCCGGATCTCCGCCACCTTGGCCCGCGCCACGCCCTTGATCCACTCTCCGGACTTCCCGCCCTTTCCGCCGTTGGGGTTGCCGAGAATGGGAAGGCCGCTCCCGGGTTCCCGGAAGACCTCGGGCCCGACCGTGTTGACAGCGCTGATGGCGTCCGCGCCCGCAGCCACCGCCGCCCGGGCGATCGGCCCGATGGCCGCCACGTTGGGGGTGAGCTTGGCCACGAGGGGGCGCGGGGTGGCCAGGCGGATGACCCGCAGGTACGCAGCCGCCGTCCGGGGGTCCTGGCCGATGGCCGCGCCGTAGCCGGCCCGGGCATGGGGGCAGGACAGGTTGAGCTCCAACAGGTCGGCAACGGGACCGAAGCGCCGGGCCAGCAGGGCGAAGTCCTCCGCCGAGGAGGCGGACAGGGATACGCAGAGCAGGGCCCTGAAATCGTGGCGCCGCCGCAGCTCCCGCAGCTCCAGGATCCCTTCTTCCATGCCGGGATTGCGCAGCCCCACGGCATTGCCGTAGCAGCCCACCGCCGTCTCCACCACCACCGGCTCCCGGTACCCCGGGTTCGGGCGGACCTGGTAGCTCTTGGTCGTGATCAGCTCCACCTCCGGGATCGTGGAGTCGACCCAGCGGGCCAGCTCGGGACGTGTGCTCAGGATCCCGGAGACCGTGGCGAAGCCGACCGCCCCTGTCCCCCGGGGAGCCCGCAGGCGGGCCAGAACCTCCTCCCGGGGCCTCATGCCCTGATCTCGCTGAGCGCTTGCGGGCGGGTCTGCCCCTGTCCCCGTTTCTGCGCCAGGGCCAGCAGCTCGGAGATCCGGGCCAGGGCCTTGAAGCGCACCCCCCGGCGCTCGACCTCCTCCCGGCCGCCGCTCTCCCGGTCCACCAGCACGACCAGGTCGGCCACCTCCAGACCCTCGGCCTCCAGCACCTCGATGGCTTCCAGCTTGCTCTGGGCGGAGCTGATCACGTCGTCCAGCAGCACGACCCGCTCCCCGCGGTGGTACTCCCCTTCGATCCGGTTGCCGCTGCCGTGACCCTTGTCCACGAGGCGCGGGTACACCAGGGGCACGCCCAGCTTGAGGGACACCACCGCGGCGATCGGTAAGGCCGCCACCGGCACCGCGGCGATCCGGTCGAAGCGCAAGGGCCCCAGCATGTCGGCGTAGGCCGAAGCCACCGCCTCGAGCAGCGCCGGACTGGAGACGATCCGCCGCAGGTCCAGGTAGTGCGGTGAGACCGCTCCCGACTTGAGCCGGAAGGCTCCGAAGCGCAGGCAGCCGTGGTCGAGCACGGACTCCAGGAGGCGAAGCTTTCCCACCTGGGCCCTGACCTGCTGAACCGCGGGGGCGGGGGCCGAGCGGGGTCTCGATGCCTCTGCCGGGCCTGCGGCGGGCTTGCGGATTCGGTCCCTGTACTCCCGCGCCCTGTCGCCCGGTTCGGCGGCCTGGTAGATGTCACGCCCGACCACGGTCAGCAGCCCCAGGCCGTCCTCCCGGCGCCCGGCCCGGAGTGCCGCTTCGAGATCCCCCCCCTGGGCGCCGATGCCGGGGCAGAGGATCCAGGCCTGCGGCTGCTCGGACCTCACGCGAGCCAGGGCCCCGGTATCGGTGGCCCCCACCACCAGGGCGATCCTGTCCGGCTCGGAGGACCAGCTCAGGACCTCCCGGGCCACCTCCAGGTACAGCGGCCGGCCGCCGGCCAGGAGCAGGCCCTGCAGGTCCCCGGACTCCGGGTTGGAGGTGCGGCAGAGCAGGAACAGGCCCCTGCCGGGGTAGCTCAGGAACGGGGCCAGGGACTCGCGGCCCAGGTACGGGTTCAGGGTCACCGCCTCGACCCCCCAGCCGTCGAAGAGCGCCCGGGCGTACGCCGTCGCGGTCTGCCCGATGTCGTTGCGCTTGGCGTCGAGCACCACCGGAATCTCCTCCGGAATGGCGGCCAGGGTCTGCCGGAGCGCTTCCAGCCCCGGGAATCCGTACGCTTCGTAGAAGGCGATGTTTGGCTTGTAGCAGGCCGCAAAGGGCGTGGTGGCCTCGATCACCCGGCGGTTGCGCTCCAGCACCTCCCGGGCAGTCCTGAGGCCGTCCGGGCCGTCGGGCCTCGGGTCCAGGCCCACGCACAGCAGGCTTCCCGCCTCCCGGCAGCGGCGTTCGAGCCGCGTGAAAAAACTCTCCCTCATCGTTCCCCTCCTGGTTCGCTGGATTTGGCACCCGCGCGGGCTGCACCCGCCTGGGCTGCAGGCAAAAAAAAGGAGAGCCAATGGCTCTCCTGGTTTTCCTCATTGCCCGCCCCTGCTATGGGGGCGGTTAAAAAAAAACTCCGGCGGTACCGGAGTCTGGTTCGGGTTCGCTGCTTCCTGTCTCGAATCGCCCGTGCTGTCGTCAATTCCCTGGCCTAAATTGCAGGGAGGATGACACAGGCGCCGTGGGGTTGTCAAGACTCGAAGGGCCTTTTTTTTTGAGCTACCGCCCTCGGCCCGGCCGATGTATACTCTGCCCCGAAACTGGTGCCGGGTCATGCTGAAGAAGAATCGCGTCGAGGCCCGGGGAGCCCTGGAGTACCAGGCTCCCCGCTTTGTTGCCTGGGTGCACGTCCTGATGCGCCTGGGTTCCCCGATCTACCTGCGCCTGGTCGAGGGCATCGAGGACCTCCAGGCCGTGGGGATCGAGCGCCTGGTCGACGCCTACCGGGAGTTCTACCGGGGCTCGGCCCGCCTGCTCATCGCCTATCGCCATGCCTCGGTCCACGACCCACCCGTGATGAGCTGCCTGCTCAGCCGCTTGCTCCCCAGGGCCGCGCGGCGGGCGCACCGGAGGCTCGGCGGGCTGGCTCACGCCCACTACGTGTATGGCCGAGGTGTCACCATCTGGGCGGGCGGAGGCGCCGCCTTCCTGATCCCGCGCATTGGAGCCCTGTCCGTGATGAATCGCCGCAGCGACTCCCAGGGCGTGCGGGCCGTCCGGGAGTTCCTGCTGGACGGCCCCTTTCCCATGGCACTGGCCCCGGAAGGGCAGGTCAGCTACCACAACCACGCCCTCGGCCCCATGGAGGCGGGGGTCGCCCGCCTCGGTCTCTGGTGCGCGGAGGAGCTCGAGCGGCGGGGGCGGGAGGAATCGGTCCTGCTCCTGCCTCTGGCCATCCACTATCGCTACCCTCGGCATCCGGGGAAGACTCTGCAGGGGATCGTGGAACGAACCGCATCCCTGGCGGGGCTGGAGCTTCCGAGCGCAGGGAGCGACTACGAGCGGCTCATGGGCCTGACCGAGCAGCTGGTTTCCAGGATCGAGGCCTTCTATACCCGGTTCTATCCCCAGCACCCGGGGATCGTGGCCGCAGGATCCCTCCAGGAGCGAATCCGAGGGATCTGCGAAACGGCCCTCCGTGTCCCTGAGCACTTCATGGGGCTGAAGCCCGAGGGGGACCTGCTGTCCCGGGTGTTCACGGTCCGGCAGAGAGGGTGGGACTACCTGTTCCGGGGGGACCTGGGGCCCCCGGGGCATCGGTTCCGGGCGCAGGCCGCGCCGCTGGAGCGGGCGCTCGCCGACCGGGTCGCCGACGAAGCCTACCTGCAGCTGCGGCACAACGAGCTGGTGGACGTACTGGAATACGTGCGCACCGACTATATCGCTCCCGGGGCCTCGCAGAACCGCCTGATCGAGTACGCCCTGAACCTCGCCGACGTGGTGAACCGCCTGATGGGCGGGGACATATCCCATCGCTACAGTCCTCGCCACAAGCGGGTGGAGGTGCGGGTCGGCGAGCCCCTGGAGCTGCGGGCGCTGCGCCACAGCCTCGGGGGCGGGACCCGCGAGAAGGCCGAGAGGCTCATGGAAGCCCTGGGGCAGAGCTTCGATGCCCTTTCCGGGGAGTCGGTGCCATGAGAGCGACAGCACGCACAACGCTCAGGGGCGACGGCCGGCAGCGCTCGGCCGCGTCTGCCTGCCGCATGGCCCCGGCCACCTGCTCTCGCTCGATCACGGCCCAGAAGCACCGCCGGGTCCTGGAGGAAATCCAGGATCCGCTGTCTGCTCGTCCCGGTACGCCATGACCCGGCCGGACTGCATCGTCCTCGCCGCCGGACGCTCCCGGAGGATGGAAAGGTGGAAGATGACCCTGCCTCTGGGAGGGACCAGCATGGTCGAGCGGTCC
>Ga0209164_1003799_pt1 | contig 14010 bp, 9 predicted proteins | sample MTBNYHSulfiMetaG_FD_187458 | JGI IMG/M metagenome (GOLD analysis project Ga0209164, IMG submission 187458) | Enrichment culture microbial communities from rom New York Harbor, USA that are MTBE-degrading - MTBE-NYH (New York Harbor Sulfidogenic)... | ecosystem: Environmental > Aquatic > Marine >...
GGCGACACGGTGAGGAAGTAGCCGCAAGCTGTCAGCTGTCAGCGCTCAGCTCCCCGCCCGTTCGCCTGGAGCAGAGCTGGGAAGGCCCAGCGCGGACGCCGGCCGCAACCAAACGGAGCCCCGCAGCGGGCGGGCCAGCGGCCCCGTAGCGGTTAGCGGTTGGCTGTTAGCTCCCCCTCCCTCCCGCACCTTCCCAGGTGGCGAAACGTCCTCCAACCTCCACAGACGTCGAGAGCTGCGCCGTGCGCGCTGACGACATCTTCGAAGATCCGAAGCTGCCCGGGGGTAAGCGCCTAACCGTCACCGCGAGGAGCGAAGCGACGAAGCAGTCCCCGGGGCGAAGGCGGGCGGTGGGGGGTTGCTTCGCCCCTCCGGGGCTCGCAGTGACGGATCGTTTGGGTGGGCGCTTCGTCACCGCCAGTGCGGCCGCGCCAGTGGCAGCGGGGTGCTCGCGATGACGGGCAAGGCGATCGCGCCCCGGCTGCCTCGCCAGGTTGCGGGACGCGCGCGCGGCACCTCCCCTCGCAGCGCCAGGGTGACGTCCGGTCCGGTCAAATGGGCCTCTTCGGCTCCTTGTCTCGCTTCTTCTGCGCAGCCTGGTCCTGCTTGCTCTTCTTTTGTTTCTGGCTCTTGTCCTTGTCCTTCTGACTCTTGTCTCCCATGGAGTGGCTCCCTTTCTCGACCAACCGGGCGACCCACCGTCGGATGGGGTCCCGGGCTCGGTAACCAATCTACCGGGATCCACCCCGTCGGTCGAGGAGCGTGATCTCCGCCGCGAGCCCTGAAACCCTCGCTGAAGGGTCAGCTCAGCGTCACGCCGGCGTCGGTGGCGGTGTTCACCCGCTCCCGCAGCTGCCGCTCCGCTGCCTCCAGGCCCCCCTCCCCCCGACGTCGCCTCTCTTTCAGAAACGCCAGCTCCACCAGGTCGAGCTGCTTGCGGCGGCTGGCCCGGTAGCCTGCCCTGGTCGCTGAGAGCTGGAAGAAGTTCCACAGTGGGAGCAGCATCCACAGGCTGGTGGCGCGGTCGAGCTCGCGCTGGTCGAGGAGGGTTCCAACCTCGTCGGCCAGCCCGCCGCGCACCAGGCGTCTGTCGCGGAGCACCAGGGCCACGACGAGGAGGAAGAACAGCAGGTCGAAGAACCAGAACAGGGCCAGCTTGACCAGCAACCCGAGCCCTTCTGCGAGGAGGAAGGTGACCAGGAGGTTGTGGACGAAGTGGAGGGAGACGGCCCCCATCCAGCCGGCCACCGGCAGCACGACCTTCAGCACCGGTTCGCGGGCAGTGACGGCCAGGCCGACGCCGAGGCCGGCCACGGCCGTGAACGAGGCGTGACCGAGGCCGGCGAGCACGGTGCGGACCACGAAGGTGGCGCCGAAGGCGCCGGCCCCCCCTTCCGACAACGCCTGGGCCAGGTAGAGGGAGTCCTCGGCGAGGGTGAAGCCGAGCCCGACCACGCCGCCGAAGATGGCGCCGTCCAGTGGCCCGTCGAGCTCCCGGTAGCCCAGGGCAGAGGCGAGGAGCAGGGCGAGGAGGGCGAGCCCCTTGGTGGTCTCCTCCACCAGCGGCGCGACGAAGGTAGCGGTGGAGGCCTGCAGCAGCGGGTCGTCGTGGCCGAGGTCGAAGGCGACCATCAGCGCCCCCTGGCCGAGGAGCCCGCCGACGATCGAGGTCAGACTGGCGCCGACCGCGCCCCAGGCGAACAGGAGCGCCAGCAGCCACAGCGGCTCCGGCTCGTACCGGTCGACGGCGCGGATGAACAGGAAGTACAGGAGGACGCAGGGGAAGACCACCAGCAGGCCGAGGAGGAGGCCGAGGGCGTACATCGGGGCAAGGGTAGCGGGATCTCTTCGACGGGTCGAGGTGGAGCGTGCTCCCCAGACCTGGACCTCGACGTGGACCTGGTCCTGGACCTGGACCCGGGCTCGGGCCAGGATGGCGGAACGAGGAGCAGAACCAGGACGAGGACCAGGTCCAGGTCCAGGAGACGAGCTGGCATGGCGGCCGGCCGAGGTGTGCTCACCGCTCCCGGTACGCTTCCCCCCGCCGGTACCCCTCCAACCGGGTGGCGATGCGGGCCGCGAGCGGGTCGCTCGAGCTGGCCAGCGCCGCGAGCGCCCGCTCGGCGGCGGCCACGGCGTCGCCGAAACGCCCCGCCTCGGCGTAGGCCGCAGCGAGGGTGTCCAGGACGGCGGGCTGAGGGTCCGCGGCGGCGATCCGTTCGGCGAGGCGGACCGCCTCCGTCCCGTCGCGCAGCTCCCCCTCGGGGGCGGTGGCCAGCAGCCAGGCGAGGTTGTTGGCCGCAACCCGGTGGTCGGGGTCGACCGCGAGGGCCCGGCGGTAGCTGGTCGCCGCCCGCGCGCGGTCCCCCAGACGCTCCAAGCTCACCCCGAGGTTGGCCGCGGCCTCGGCGTTGGTGGGCTCGCTCGTGGTCACCCGGGAGAACGCGTCCTCCGCCTCGGCCCACGCCCCCCGGCGGGCGAGCACCAGGCCGAGGTTGAAGCGGGCGACGGGATCGGCGGGCTCAGCCCCGACAGCGGATCGGAAGTGCCCCTCGGCCTCGTCGACCCGGCCCGAGTTGAAGAGGAGCGCACCGAGCGCGGTGTGGGCTGTTGCCGAGCGGGGCTCGGCGGCGAGGGCTGAGCGCAGCTCCTCCTCGGCGCGAACGGCCTGCCCCTGGAAGGCCCAGGCCAGCCCCCGCTGTGTGTGCCACTTCGCGAGGTCGGAGCCGACCTCCACGAGTGGTACGCGGACGAGAAGCCACAGCACGACCGCGGTGGCAACCCAGGCACAGGCAACCACGCTTCGCCGGCGCGCGGTCTGCGCCAGGTGCACGAGGAAGACCGCGGTCCCCAGCAGCAGGAACGGCACCACCGCCATCCGGTACAGCGTGGTGACGAGAAAGGGCATGAACGACACGAACCAGGTCAGGATGAAGAGAACGATCGCGGCCAGGGTCGCCGTTGTGGCGAGCGGCGGCGAAAGGCCGGCCCGGGCCGCGTTGCGGCCAGCAAAGCCCACGGCGAGGCCGAGCAAGGCGCCGGTGAGGCTCAGGGCGAACGGCATCGGCAGGCGCGACAGTGTCGGGGAGTGGACGCGATCCGAGGCCACCGCCTCGTTGTGGGCGATCTCGTGCGGTCCCCAGAAGAGGGCGGCGCGGCGCAGCACCAGGCGGGCCGCGCGGCCGGGGTTGGCCGCGATCCAGGCTCGCCCCTCGCGCCCCAGCTCGCGGGAGGCGTCGGTGAAGGTCAGCTCGCGGCCGAGCTCCCGTTCGAGCCGGGAAACGATGTCGGGATAGTCCCACGGGCTCTGGAACAGGCCGAGCCGGGGCACCCGGCTCATGGAGAACCCGGTGGCGAGGTCGTTGTTGCCGGCGTGAAGGGTGATGCCGCCGTTGGCGGAGACGAGCACGAGGCGACTCTCGACCGCCAGATTCCTCAGCGCCGAGGGGGAGATGACGATGGCGAGGGCCGCGGCCCCCGCCGCGGCCAGCGGCAGGAGCCTGGACCGCTGCTCGAGGCGGCCGAGCAGCCACCATCCCCAGACGCCGAGAACGGGCGCGAAGAGCAGTGCGTTGGGTCGGACCAAGGCGACGAGGCCGAGGCAGGCACCCGTCGCAGCGGCCCGCGCGGCGGTGGGGCGAACGGCGAAGGACCGCACCACCAGCATCAGCATCAGGGTCAGCAGGACCAGCAACCAGGCGTCGTGGAGGGACCCCTCGTAGTAGAGCAGCGCCCAGTGGCTCGCCATCAGCGCGGCCCAGACCAGCCCGATCCCCGCGCCGAGGAGACAGCGGCCGAGCCACCAGGCCAAGACCACGCTGACCAGGCCGACGACCATCTGGAGGGCGCGGATGCCGAGCGGGTGTCCCCCGGTCAGGCGGTGGAGGAGAGCGAGGGTGTACGGGTGCCCGGGTGGGCGGACGTACGCGGTGCCGTCAATCTTCGGGTCGCGGCCGCGGGCGTCCGGCGGCAGGGACCAGTCGCCGGTGGCGAGGCCGGTCGCCCAGTAGAGGGTGAACCCCGCGTCCACCGGCGGGTACTCGAGGTCGGGCGCGTGACGGAGCTCGGTGAGGTAGCCCCAGCGGAGCAGCGCGCCGACAACCAGGATGAGGACGAGGAGCGCGATCTCCCTCCTGTCCGGCGGACGGCGCGACACGGGCACCTGGAGCGGCCTCGGGTCAGGCATCGAGTCCCCGACCCGGGATGCGCACGCGCATCCCAAGGAGCGCGTGCCGCCGTGGCCCCACCCGTCGCCCTCCAGCGGTGACGGTCGACACGGGGGCCACGGCGGCACGCACTCCTACGGCAGCTCCGCCCGGAGCTGGTCGCCGTGGCGAGAAAGAAGCAGCTGGCGGCCGCACACAGGGCAGCGGGTTCGCCCGGTCGTCGCCACCTCGGGGTCCACGGCGCAGCAGGAGCTGCAGTGCGGGCAGAGGACGTCGGAGGGGTCGTCGGGAGCGCCCTGAAGGTAGGGGTCGAGCTCGCCGTCGCGGTGGGCCGCGACCGCGGCCGCGACCACCGCCGGGTCGAACTGGAGGCCGGCCTGCCGTTCGAGCTCGGCGATCGCCACCGCGCGGTCGAGCCCCGGCCGGTAGGGTCGGCTCGAGGTCATCGCGTCGAGGGCGTCGACCACCGCCAACAGCCGCGCCTCCTCCGGGATCACCTCGCCGGCCAGCCGATCGGGGTAGCCGGTGCCGTCCCAGCGCTCGTGGTGGTGGAGGACGTAGGGGAGGGCGTGCTCGAGGCTGGGGACGTCGCGCAGCATCCGGGCGCCGATCTGCGGGTGGAGCTGCATGTGTTCCTCCTCGGCGGGGTCGAGGGGCGACGGCTTGGTCAGGATCGAGTCGGGGACCCCGATCTTGCCGATGTCGTGGAGCACGCCGCCCACCTCGAGGGCGGCGATTCGCTCCTCGTCCCAGCCCAGGCGTCGGGCGACCACCTGGGCGAAGCGGGCCACCCGCCAGGTGTGGCCGATGGTGTAGTGGTCCCGCGCCTCGATGGCGTTGGCCAGAACCGAGAGCATGGCCAGGTAGGCGCGGTTGGCCTCCTGGGCGGCGCCCCGCAGCCGCTCCACGGCAAGGGCGTTGGCGATGGCGACGGCGGCGACGCCGGCGATGCCGGAGACGAAGTGGAGGTCCTCCTCGGTGAACAGGTCCTGCAGCCCCGGGGCGTCCAGGTACAGCACCCCGAGCAGCTCCTCGTCGTAGACGACAGGCACGCTGAGGACGGCGCGGATGTCCTGGACCATGATGCTCTCGGAGACGCTGAGGCGCTCGTCGAGGAGAGCGTCGGCGGACAGCACGCACTGGCGGTGGGCGACGACCTCGTCGACGATGGTGCGGCTCACCACGACCGGGGCGCCCGCCTCGTCGAGGTTGCGGGCCACCTCGGGGTGGAGCGCTCCGTCGGCGCCGACCCGCAGGAGGGCGCCCCGCCGGGCCGGCATCACCCGCATGACTTCGTCGAGCACCATCGGGTACAGGTCGGGCAGCTCCCGCAGCCGGGTGAGGTTCTGGTTCACGCCGACCAGGGTCTCCAGCCGCATCCGTGCACGCTGCGCGCGGGCGGCGTCCGGCGAGCGGAGGGACGCCTCGAGGGCAGCCGGCTCCCCCTGGAGGCGCGTCATGGCCGGCTCGGGCGCGGCGGCGCTCGACAAAACCACGTGGCTGTCGGTCTTCTCTTTGCGGGCGCGGGGGCCGTGGAGGTGCACCCTGAGGTTGGTGTCGCCCAGCGTGACGAGGTCGCCGTGGCGCAGGACCGCGCGGGTCACCACCCGGCCGTTGACGCTGGTGCCGTTGACGCTGCCCAGGTCGCGCAGGACCGCGTCGTCGCCCTCGAGCAGCACCTCGGCGTGGGCGCGGGACACGAGTTGGCCCGGCAGCACCAGGTCGCAGCGTCCGGAGCGGCCGATGAGCAGGCGCGGGGCGAGGGGTCTGCGGAGGCCCGCGGCGGGTCCGTCGAGGACCTCCAGGTGGGAGGCCACGCCGTCCTCTCCGATCGGGATCGGCCGGGTGTTGCCGGTCTCGAGGTCCACGGGCCCATTGTAGAGCGCCTCACGCTCCCTCCTTCCTCCCGCACAGAACGCAAAGGCGCGAAGGGGCGCAAAGACGCAAAAAGAGGTAGCTTCTCTTGCGCCTTGGCGCCCCCTTTGCGCTGCTCTTGGTTCAGAACTCGGTGTATTGCGGCGAGATTCTCACCGCAGAACCCGCACAACTCGCACGTTCGCAGTGGAATGCGCGCCTCAGCTCACTTGTCATCCCGAACGCGACCCCGAGCGTCAGCGAGGGGGAGCGGAGGGATCTGCCCCAGCGGAGGGAGCACCTTCGCTGGGGCAGATCCCTTCCCTCGCATGCGCTCGGGACAGGCTCTGCTTCGCTCCTCGGGATGACATGTTGTGTGGGTGCTTAACCTTGCGCCTTAGCGCCTTTGCGTTTCCTCCCTCTAGAGCGCTGACGGGGTCGAGGTCGTTGGGTTGCGGGCGACGCCAGCGCTGCGCCTTTGCGTTCTCTTCGGGTGGTTGGCTACGTCGTCGCTAGCCGCAGGGCTGCTTCGGCCGCGGCCGGGATCGCGGCTTCCACCCTCGGGGTGCAGCGCTCGACTAGGGTGGTGAGGTCGGCGACCTGGACCGCGACGCAGTGGACCTCCTCCGGCATGGGGAGGCCGAGCCCGCGGCCGAGCTGCAGGGCGGTGAGGAGGTCGGCATCGTGCGGCGACACCAGGTGGCGGCCGGTCATCCGCTCCAGGTCGGCGCGGTCGAGCTCGAGCACCGTGCCGGGCTCGAGGTCGGCGTCGACGGCATCCACGACCACCAGCCGGTCGTAGCCCACCGCCAGGTCGAGGATGGCGAGGCCCGCGGTCCCGGCCTCCTCCAGGTCGACCCCCGGCGGCAGCGGTTGCCCGCGGAGGTGCTCCACCACCCGGACGCCGACGCCGTCGTCGCTGACCAGGGGGTTGCCGAGGCCGAGGATCAGCGCTCGCACGGTCGGCTCAGGGTGAGGACCGCGCCGTCCGAGTGGTGCACCTTGACCTCGAGGGGAGCCTTCCCCGGCAGGGCGTGGGTGGCGCAGGCGAGGCAGGGGTCGAAGGCGCGAAAGGCCATCTCCACCCGGTTGAGCAGGGTCGGGTCGACCCGCCCCCCCCGTATGAGGCTCGTCGCCGCCTTGCGCACCGCCAGGTTCATGGCGGCGTTGTTCTGGCCGGTGGCGACGATCAGGTTGACGCGGGTGAGGATGCCGTCGGGGTCGGTCTCGACGTGGTGATAGAGGGTGCCGCGGGCGGCCTCCACCGCCCCCACCCCGGCGGTGGGTCGGCCGGAGGGCACCACCCGCACCTCGCGGTCGGTGATGACGGGGTCTGCGGCGAGCCGCTGCACCTCCTCGGCGAGGTGGACCAGCTCCACCAGCCGCGCCCAGTGGAAGGCGAGGGTCTGGTGCACCGGGCGACCGCCGAAGAATGCGAACAGCCGCTGCCGCGCCGCCTCGGCCAGCGGGGTGGAGATGGCGTCCGCGACGTTGAGCCGGGCGAGGGCGTTGACCCGGTACACGCCGCTGTCGCTGCCTTCGGTGATGCCCTGCCACCCCTTGGCCTTGAGGTAGGGGACCTTGAGGTAGCTCCAGGGGACCACCCGCTCGGCCAGGTGGTCGAGGTAGTCGGCCGGGTCGAAGCGGGCGACCTCGGCCCCGTCAGGGTCCACCACCCGCACCCGGCCGTCGTAGAAGGCGAGGTTTCCCTGCTCGTCCACCAGGCCGGCGCAGTGGGTGCTGAGGCGGTAGGCCTCACCGACAAGCAGCGCGGCGAGGTCGGGGTCTGTGGCGACCCGCTCCTCGAGCAGGTCGAGGGCCCTCGTCGAGAACGCCAGCAGCCGCACGGCGGCGGCCGCGATCTCGTCCCGCCTGGCCTCGTCGAGCGGGAACGCCATGCCGCCGGGCACCGCCGCCACCGGGTGGATGGGGTGGCCGGCGATGATCCCCTGGATCCGCTGGGCGAGGCCGCGCACCGCCAGTGCCTCGAGCACCAGCTCCTTGCCCAGAACCGCCGGCAGCCCGAGGAGGTTGCGTCGCTCGGGCGGCGTGTCGGCGGGGAGCACCAGGTCCGGGGCGGCGAGGGCGAAGAAGTGGAGCAGGTGGCTGTGGGCGACGTGGGCGGCCAGGAACAGCTCCCGCAGGGCGCGGGCCGCGGGCGGGATCCTCACCCCCCAGACCGCGTCGGTCGCCTTGGCGGCGGCGATGTGGTGGGCGCCCGGGCAGACGCCGCAGATCTTGGGCAGGATGCGGGGCAGCTCCTCCACCGGTCGGCCGACGCAGAAGCGCTCGAAACCGCGCAGCTCCACCACCTGCAGGTAGGCGTCGGCGACGTTGCCGTCGTCGTCGAGGAAGATCTCGATGACGCCGTGCCCCTCCAACCGGGTGACGGGTGAGATCGTGACCTTCTGCCCCATCGTCGGTCCTTTCTACTCCGTACCCGTACCCGTACCCGTACCCGTACCCGTACCCGATCCCTCCTCCACCTTCCGCCACACCAGCGCCGACGGCAGGGTGAACCGGTACAGGGTCCCGGCCGGGTCGACCAGCGACCGCACCGGGAAGAGCCTGCGCCCCTGTGGCAGCTCGTCCTCGTGGTCCAAGGCCGCCACCGAGCCGAGGGTGGAGAGGAGCTCGGCCGCAGGGTCGAGGAGCCCGGGGGCGGCACCGAAGCAGCCGCGGCAGGGCATGTTCACGGTGAGGCAGAGGGCGCCGCAACCGCCGCGGGTCACCGGCCCCAGGCAGACGAGCCCCTGCTCGAGCAGGCAGCGCTCGGGGTCGGGGAGCACCTGGTGGGGACGGACGAAGGCGGGCAAGGGACCGCCGCTCCTGCTGCCGGCGCGCGGGCACTCCTCGCACAGCGGGGTGTCGGCTGCCAGCACGGCGCCGGTGGGGGGCGCCTCGCCGGAGCGGGCGAGCTCGGTCAGGACCCCGAGGAGCCGCGTCACCACCGGCTCCGGTGGCGGGCACCCGGGCGCCACCCAGTCCACCGGCGCCACCCGGTCGAGGGGGCGGATGGCGTCGGTCAGCGCGGGCAGGGTCAGGGTCCCGGCCAGCACCTCGCTGCGCTCGAGGGGGCGGAGGTCGTCCGGGTTGTCGGTCGAGGCGGTGTCGTTGTAGGCCGTGTCGAGGATCTGGTCCGCGTGGTGGAGGTTGGCGAGCCCCGGCAGACCGCCGCAGGCGGCGCAGGCGCCGAAGGCGACCAGGTAGCGGCATCGTTCCCGGAGGAGCAGGGCGTCCTCGACGTGCTCCGAGGTGCGAAGTGAGCCGTTGAACACGCCGACGTCGACCGAGCCCGGCGGCAGCGCCTTCAGGTCGGAGCGCTTGAAGTCCGTGGCCACCGGCCAGTAGACGATGTCGGCGATCTCGGCGAGCTCGAGGAGGCGATGGCCGAGGTCGAGGAGGGCGACGTCGCAGCCGCCGCAGGCGCCGGCCCAGGTGATCGCGAGCTTCAGCCGGCGGCTCACTGGATCCCCCCGCCGAGGCGCGCCACCGGGTTCGGGCCGAGCGCGCGGAGGTCGGCGTCCATGCCGACGAGGGTGTCGACGAACTTCTGTGACTGGGGCACGCCGATGTACTCGAAGCGCACCCGCTTCTCCGACACGCCGAGCTGCCCGAGCAGGGTGCGCATGAGCGCTACCCTCCTGTCTGAGAGGTAGTTGCCCCAGGCGTGGTGGCAGGAGCGGTCGGGGCAGCCCGCCACCAGCACGCCGTCCACCCCGAGCCGCAGCATCTCGAGGATGAGCCCCGAGTTGACCGACGAGGAGCAGCGGATCCGGATCGACCGGAAGCTCGCCGGCGCGGTCATCCCCTTGACCCCGGCGAGGTCGCCGCCGGAGTAGGAGCACCAGTAGCAGAGCAGGGCGAGGATCCGCGGGTCGCCGGGCGGGGCGTCGGTGAAGGCCACCGCCGCCTGGTCGAGGATCTGGCGGTCGGTGAAGTTGACCAGCTGGGCGGCGTGGGTCGGGCAGGCGGCGGCGCAGAAGCCGCAGGCCTGGCAGAACCCGGGGTCGCTGACCGCGCCGTCCGGGGTCATGTGGATGGCGCCGTGGGGGCACACCGTGATGCAGGCGTGGCAGCGGATGCAGCGGTCCCCGGCAATGCCGGAGACGTACCGCCCCGGCTCCTTGCGGCCCGCGAGCAGGCTGGGGAGCGCCTTCATGGCCGCCGCCGAGCCCTGCTCCACCGCCTGCTGGACCACCTTGGGCCCCACCGCCGCGCCGACCGCGAACACCCGGTCGACCATGGTCTCGGTGGGGCGGAGCAGCCTCACCTGGGCCTCGCGGGGGAAGCCGTGGACGTCCTGGAGGACCCGCAGCTGGTCGAGGAGGGGCCTGGTTGTAGCGCGCGGCACCTGGGCCGCGGCCAGGACCACCAGGTCGGTGTCGAGGAGCAGGGCGCCGTCCTCCTCCTCGGCGTCGTCGAGGTCCGGCTCCGCCCCCGGCCCGAGTGCCAGGCGCAGGCGGAGGCGGCCGTCGCCGCGGACTTCGGCACGCTTGACCTCGGCGTCCACGAACTCGGCGCCGAGGCCCTTCAAGCGCACGTACCAGGACTCCAGGGCGCGCTCGTAGGCGCGGACGTCGCGGTGGTAGAGGATCACCACCTCGGTCTCCGGGCTGCGCGCGAGGACCCGCTCCGCCTGCTTGACGGTGACCCCGCAGCATGTCTTGGAGCAGTAGGGGACCCCCGCGCCCCCCTTGCCCATGGTGGCCCGCGAGCCGGCGCAGAGGACGAACACCACCCGCTCCGGCGGGCCGTCGGCGCCGGGCAGGGTGAGGCCCCGGTCAAGCAGCCGCTCGAAGGCGAGGCCGGAGACCACGTTGGGGGCGCCGACCCCGAGGGCGGGGTTGTCGGACAGGTCCCGCTGGTCGAACCCGGTGGCGAGGACCACGGCGCCGAAGGTCTCGTCCTTGAGCTCCGGCCTGGCGTCGAGGTCGATGGCGCCGGTGGGGCAGACCTTGACGCACTCGCCGCAGCGGGTGCAGGCCTCGTCGATGATGGTGCAGGCGTCCGGGACCGCGCGCTCGAACTCCTTGTCGATCGCCTTGCGGCGGAAGAGCCCCTGGCCGAAGTCGGTGACCACCTCTTCGGGGCAGACCTCCGCGCACGCCCGGCAGGCCACGCACCGGTCGGGGTCGACGAACCGCGCGCCGCGGCGGATGCGCGCCGAGAAGTTCCCGGCGGCGGTCTCGAGGCGCACCACCTCGGACTGGAGCAGGACCTCGACGCGCGGGTCGAGGAGCACGTCGCGGGCCTGCACCGGCCCAACGCACTCCGAGCGGCAGTAGGCGGCCCAGCCTTCGCACTGGAACAGGAACCCGACCTGACACAGCCGGCCGCCGAGGTAGGTGTCCCGCTCCACCAGGGTCACCCGCTGGCCGGCCGAAGCCAGCGATTTCGCCGCCTCGAGGCCGGCCGGGCCGGCGCCGACCACCAGGGTCCGCGGCACCACCGGGACCGGGTTGGGGCTCGAGGAAGCGCCCCGCAGGCGGGCGTGGGCCATGCGGACCAGGTCGCAGGCCTTGCGGGTCGCGGCCTCGCGGTCGTGGTGCAGCCAGGCGCACTGCTCGCGCAGGTTGGCGACCTCGAGGAAGGCGCGGTCGAGGCCCGCTCTGGCCAGGGCGGCGGAGAGCTGCTCCTCCGGGAACTTGAGCGAGGAGCGGGGAGAGCAGCCGGCGAACAGCACCCGGTCGAGACGGTGGTTCCCGACCGCCGCCGCCAGCTGCTCGAGCCCGGTCGCCCCGCACAGGCCGTCGACCTGCTGCGCGACGACCACGTGGTCGAGAAGGCCGGCGACCTGAGTCACGTGGGCGGTGTCGACGCGGTCGGAGATCTGACCGGCGCAGTCGCAGACGAAAACCCCGATCCGCGGCTCCGTCATGCCCCTCCCTCCCCGCGCCGCAGAATACCACCGCCATGAACTTCGACCTGGACCTGGACCTGGACCTGGACCTGGTCTTGGACCGGGTCGAGGCCGAGGTCGAGGTCCAGGACGAGGTCCAGGTCCAAGTCCAAGTTCAGGTTGGGCAGCGGGTAGTTGTCGCGATACTGGATCTACGACGCCCGCAGGTACCCCCGCTGCTCGAGGAACTCCACCACCCGGGCGGCGCTCTCCTCCTCGCTCTCCCGGTCGGTGTGGAGGACGAGCTCCGGGCTCAGGGGGGCCTCGTAGGGCGCCGAGATGCCGGTGAACTCCTGGATCTGGCCGGCGCGCGCCTTGGCGTAGAGGCCGCGGGGGTCGCGCTCCTCGCACACCCCGAGGGGGCAGTCGACGAACACCTCCACGAAGTCCCGTTGCTCCTGGATGGCGCGGTTGCGGTCGCGGTCGGAGCGGTAGGGGGAGATGAACGCGGTCAGGGCGATGATCCCCTGCTGGGTGAAGAGCTTCGCCACCTCGCCGATGCGGCGGATGTTCTCGTTGCGGTCCTCGGGGCTGAAGCCGAGGTCGCGGTTGAGGCCGTGGCGGATGTTGTCGCCGTCGAGCACGCAGCAGTGCCGGCCCCGCGCCGCCAGCATCTCGTCGACCCGAGTGGCGATGGTCGACTTGCCGGAGGCTGACAGCCCGGTGAACCACACGGTCACGCCGCGCTGGCCGAGCAGGCGCTCACGGTCGGCGCGGGTGATCGTGGTCCGGGTGGTGGTGATGTTCTGGCTCTTCGGTTCGTACATGCAGCTCCTCCTCCCGAGGTCCGGCCGCGGTGAGCGGCCCCTCGTCGTTCAGCAATATCCGTGCCATCCTCACCGATCCCGATCCCGATCCCGATCCCGTTCCCGAACCACTACACCGCGAACGGCTTACCGAGAGGCCCGCCATGGAGCCCCTCGCTGGGAGCACGCTTCGAGCTCCACGTATCCGGGAAATGTGCTGGGATCGCCGTGTTATTTGCTGGATTATCGCTATGCCCGTGCCATATGATAGGAACGTGGGCCTGGAGCTCGAGCTGGAGGTGTGGCGAACCATCGGGCGGCACATCGCTCTCGACGAGTCGCTGACCCGTATCGCCGCCATTCTCGGCCGTCACCTCCCGGTGGGGGCCCTCGTCGTGCGGCACCTCGAAGCGGAGCATGGGCGGATCGAGACCGTGGCAATGGCGTCCCCGCGTCCGCTTCCGACCCCGCTCGAGCCCCGCACCGCGCTCGGCGGGGCCGATCTGCAGCGGCTCGCGGCCTGGTGCCGGGAGGGGACCATCCGGCTGGCCAGCCCGGGAGAGGACCCGGTGGTGGACCTGGTGATGCCGCAGGGGATCCGGGCCATGGCCGTGGCTGCGCCGCTGGCCACCGTCGACGAACCGCTCGGCGCGCTGCTGGTGCTGGCGCGGCCCGGGTTGCGCCTGGCCGGGGAGCATCGGGCGCTGGTCCGACGGCTGGTGGAGCCCTGCTCGGCGGCCCTGAAGAACCACCTCCGCCTGCAGGAGCTCGGCCGGTTGCGGGAAGCCCTCGAGGCGGACCGGCAGGCCCTGCTCAAGCGACTCGAGCGGGACGAGATCGTGGAGAGCGTGGTGGGCTCCGAGGGGGGCTTGCGCGAGGTCATGACCCGGGTCCGTCAGGTGGCGCCAACCGACGCGCCGGTGCTGCTGCTGGGGGAGACCGGGACCGGCAAGGAGGTGGTGGCGCGGGCGATCCACGCCCAGTCCCGGCGGGCCTCCGGTCCGATGGTCTGCGTCAACTGCGGCGCCATCCCGTCCGAGCTGGTGGACTCCGAGCTGTTCGGGCACGAGCGGGGGAGCTTCACCGGCGCGGTCGGCACCCGCAAGGGGTGGTTCGAGCGCGCCGACGGCGGCACCCTGTTCTTGGACGAGCTCGGCGAGCTCCCTCTGGCTGCCCAGGTGCGGCTGCTGCGGGTCCTGCAGGAGGGGACTCTGGAGCGGGTCGGCGCCCAGCGCAGCCTGACCGTGGACGTGCGCCTGGTGGCCGCGACCAACGCCGACCTCGAGCGGATGGTGGCCGAGGGCCGCTTCCGGGAGGACCTCTGGTACCGGATCGGAGTCTT
>Ga0209164_1003800_pt1 | contig 14006 bp, 18 predicted proteins | sample MTBNYHSulfiMetaG_FD_187458 | JGI IMG/M metagenome (GOLD analysis project Ga0209164, IMG submission 187458) | Enrichment culture microbial communities from rom New York Harbor, USA that are MTBE-degrading - MTBE-NYH (New York Harbor Sulfidogenic)... | ecosystem: Environmental > Aquatic > Marine >...
CGCGGCGAGCGCGATCGACCGCATGCCCGAAGGCCGGATCGATCACGAGACGACAGCGAATGTGGGGACGATCCAAGGCGGCCTGATCCGGAACGGCGTCCCCGAGAAGGTCGTGATCCAGGCCGAGTGTCGAAGCCTCGCGCACGAGAAAGCACTCCGCCAGGCCGCCGTCATGAAGAAGGCGTTCGAGGACGCCGCCCGCGAGATGAAGGCGACGGTTCGGATCGAAGAGCGGATCGAGTACGAAGCCGCGCGGCTCCCGGACAGCGCCGACGTCGTTCGTCTCGCCGCCCGCGCAATCAAAGCTGCGGGACTCACCCCATCCACCAAGGTGATCACCGGCGGAACCGACGCGCTCGTCCTGATGAATCGGGGCATCGAAGCCGTCGCCCTTGGATTCGGTGGCGAGGACGCTCACTCCACGGACGAGCGGATTTCAGTCGCCGCCCTGAAGAAGGGCGCCGAGATCCTGCGGACGCTTCTCGAACTCGCCGCGGAGGCCGGCGGCGCCAGCGGTTGACGACCGGTCCGACGACTCGTAGAATCGATGCACGTTCCTCGGTAGCTCAATTGGCAGAGCACTCGGCTGTTAACCGAATGGTTGGAGGTTCGAGTCCTCCCCGGGGAGCCAGTCTCCAGTTTCCTTCCCAATCGCGACTGCTGCGAAGGGCTCTCTGTAGGCAGGGTCTACGTTTTCGGCAAACACAAGGCAGTTCGAAGCCAGCCAGCGGATGTGTCTAGCCTGATCCTCGGGTGATTCGAGGAAATACAGTTCAGGACCGCGCTCTAGGAGTTCTAAGGTTCGCCTGCTGTTGTCCACATCGGGCTCACGCGTAGCGGACAGGCGCTCGATCTCGCCCTGGATAGTGGTCAAGCTTCCATTCAGTCCCTCGTCGAGGCCCCTCCAGAACGATTCGTCGATTCGACCCTCCATTTGGTCTATGTAGACGTTCTGCCTCTGGTTGATGAGACGCTGCTCTTCGCTCTTCAGTTGCAGGATCTTCGCACGCCGCATGCGTTTCCTCTCTACTCCCTCATTCCGAAGCTCCTCAAGAAGGTCGTTGACGACTTCTCGCGAGATGTGGACGCCATCGACAACAGAGAGGAGGCCTTCAGCGAGTACCTCCTGCCTGTGCCAAGGTTGCTCACACTTGCCGCGGCTCTGAGTGCAGTGGTAGTACGTGTACTTCCCCCTCTGGCCACGTTGGTGAAGCACTTGGAGGACAGGCGAGACGCGAAGAATCTGGTCGATCTGCGCGAGAAACTGGCGGACTGGCTTGTCGATTTCGAATCGCCGAAGGAAGCCGATGGAAGCGAACTGACGTCTGCGGACACCGAGATTGGTGCTGCAGACAAGGTCACTGTAGGATCGAGAGGATGAGCATGCGAGGCTGTTGCGAGGTCAGTTTCAACAACGCACGGGACATCCCCGACGTCGAGGCTGATAGCAGGTTTCTAGGACGATCCCGCTGAATGAATTAGCGTCGGCTCAGGCAAGCCGGGCAGAAGCAAGATCCGTGCTGCTGGGTGTAGTGGAATAGACCGAGGATCTCGCCGGTGGTGGCATCGCGGTCGAAGCTCGGGAGGAGCGTGTCAAACTGCCGTGCAAAGCCCCCTTCGTACCTTCCCAGCACCGCATTGGCACAGAAGTCAGCTGCCTGGAGAAGTCGTGAGTTCCGGGCGCGAGTGAACAGAGGAATCTCAACTTGATTGAAGAGCTCTCCCCACCGTGTCCCGGACCGTAGGAGCTCGTTTGCCAGCGTCTCGATTCGCTGACGGTAGCTTGAATCTGCAACTATGACAAGGCCTTTCTGCCGTTCACCCGTCTTCTTGTAGGTGCGTGCGAGGAAACCGTCAAAACGCCTCACGATGCTCTCGAATGCAAAGGAGTACTCGTCTCCATCTTCGGGTCTAAGCGAGGCACGCTCAATCGCGATTCCGAAGAGGACTGATTTGTTCCTGACTATGACTCTGTATCCCGAGTCTAGAAGCTCGTGGGATTGGATTGCTGTGAGCCGATCCCAAGGGGGATCATTGCGCGCACGAATCTTCGTGGCGTGGAACTCAATAGGGTCGTCAATGTCAGAGAAGAATTTGCTTTGCAGGAGATCGAGGTCCCTACTAGTAAAGTAGGAGTCATGCTCAAAGACGGAGAGACCGGCAAGCACGAAATGATTGTTTGCGTCAGTCCCCGATTCATCCAAGTAGAGAAGATGCATAGCAGAGCATTATAGGACAGATGCCCACGGTCAATGCAAGCTCCAGAAAGAAACGTGACCGAGGGAGAAGACTCCACGGGTAGTCAACCGTTACCCTCTCGGTCATGGATCTTATACAGGTTTTCGTACAGATTTTCAAGGGGAGTAGTCCCTCGTCCTCTGGCTTGACCTTGTGGGGTGTCTGATACGATGGGTCAGCAGCATTGTCGTATAGGATTACAGCTTCCTGTCTTCGCATGATTCTCACTTCTCAGGACGCGGCCATCGCGCAGCGAAAGGATTTCAGAGCGCCCTCAAGCTCTTCGTCTACGATGTGGGTGTAGATCTGCGTCGTGGCTAGGTTCCCCTACCTCTCTCCCGGAAGCTCAACGTTCTGCTGGACTTGAGAAACGCCGTCAGCTCTTCGATCGTCATCACACGCGAGTGGCTCATCGTGCACAGTCATCGCCTCCCAGACTGCGACTCACGCCCGCTCTCGATCGATGCCCGCGCTCACCTTGTGTGAGAACCTCGGCCCCTCTTCATGCTCATCTTGCATGAGACAAGTCTGAGTTCGGTATCTGGAGCTTCGCTTGGATCCCGGATCTTCGTCCAAGGGGCGATAGGGCGATTTCTTAAGCTACGCGAGCACAAACAACAAGAAAAGGCAATGCGGCAACCGAGGTTGACTAGCAAAGCCTCCAATCAGTAGGATACACAAATGTGGCACATAATCAAGACTGACCTGCCTCCTCCGGAATCGGGCCAGATGCTGTGCAAGTCTTGGCTTGAGCCGCTTTTGGCCTGGGCGGAGGGTCGGTTTCCGGTATCGTGACCATCTTGAGAGCACTACCAGGATAAGATCGCGATCGTTTCAGCGTCCAGCTCGGTAAGAGATCGAAGCTTGCCCTCCCCGGGGAGCCAGGTCTGGAATGCCCTTTTCGTTCCTACCACCTTGCGGGGTTCGAATCCGGTAGCTAAGGTCACGTCCCGTCGAGTCGCGCAAAAGCGGAGCCATCCACTCGCAACGCTCGCTCTTTACCGCCTGCGCGGCGTGGCGCCGGGGAGGGGATGCGCGGTGTTCCCAAGGGTCAGCTTGACGAGTGCCACCGGGGCGACAACAATGCTCGGAGCATGGAAGAGCGTGAGGCAGTCCTAGCGAAGCTGGCGGAGCACCGGAGCGATCTCTCTCGGCTTGGCGTCAAGTCCTTGGCTCTCTTTCGGGTCAACGGCGCGGGGCGAAGCCCAAGCCGATAGCGACGTCGATCTCCTCGTGGATTTTGCTTACCCTGTGGGTCTGTTCGCTTTCCTCGAGCTGAAGGGCTGCCTTGAGCGGCTTGTCGCTCGTCGGGTCGACCTCGTGACGGCCAACGCCCTCCGCCCCGACGTCCGCGAAGCCATCCTGCGTGAGGCAATCCATGCCCGCCAGGGATTGGAGGGCGTGGCCTCAGGATATCATCGACGCCGTTACCAAGATCGACCGTTAGGCTCGGGGGATGACTTCGAATGCGTTCCAAGCGGACGACAGGACTGTCGACGCGGTGGTTCGGAACGTGATTGTGCTTGGCGAAGCGAGCCGCCAGATACCGGAGGATGTCGAGCGACGCCACCCGGAAGTACCTTGGGACAGGATGCGGGCATTCGCAACGTGGTCGTTCACGAGTACTTCGGCGTGGATGCCGAGATCCTGTGGGAGACGGTGCGGCATGACCTACCTCCGCTGATCCCGCTCTTGGAGAGAGAACGTACTGCGTGTGGCGTCGTAGCCAACTCGATTCTGTGGGAGCTGAGATGGACAACAGGGCGTCTTTGAGAAGCCCGTAGAATTGTCCACTCCCAGCCAGGGGAGACAGAGCTTCTACAATTTCGGGGTCGAGTTCAGTGAGAGTTCGAAGGATCTCCAATACGAGGAAGCCCGGTCTGGAGCGGTCTTTTTATCGGCGCTCTCGCGATCACCCATCTTGCAGGTTCGACCGGGGCTCCTCTGATCAACGCCAGACTGCGAGGACCGCGCCGTATCGGCTGTTGGCTTGGCAATTCCGAGCTTCAAAGCTGGTGCAACATTCCAACCGCATGGCTGGTGGCAGCCTACGAATTCCAGCCATGGGGCCGGACGTTGGAGCTTGTTCGCGAAGAACGGGAGCCAGCCCCTATTCTCGAATCGATTCCGTCTCAGCACCGCGCTTCACAATGATGCTGATGCTTGAGAAGCGCACGAAGACGAAGGTCTGCCTCTTGTGCAGCCAGCCCCTTTGCGGGGACTGGGATCCTCCGCTCCGTTCAAGTGGTGTCTTTGAGGGCAGTCTGGAGTTCGCCGACGAGCTCGGCGATCAGCTCTTTGACGGTGACGATCTTGTGGATCCGGTGCGCGTTCTGGCCGCAGAAGACGAGACCGTGATCGACGTCCCCCCGGTAGGCGTTCACCAGCGCCTGAGCGATGCAGAACCTGGCTTCCGCAACCTTGCAGACGGTCAGGCAATGGTAAAGGCAGTTGATCTTGAGTTTGTCGACCGTCTCCAGGTCCTTGAGAAACCTGTTTCGGACGGCCCGCCCGGGCAGGCCGACGGGGCTCTTGATGATGACGATGTCCTCTTCCTTGGAGTCCAAGTAGGTCTGCTTGAACTCCTGCGAGGCGTCGCACTCTTTGGTGCAAACGAAACGCGTCGCCATCTGAACTCCGGACGCGCCCAGCGAGAGCATGCGGGCGATGTCCCGACCGTCGAAGATCCCGCCGGCTGCGATGACCGGGATCGCATGCCCGAAGAGATCCTCATATGGCTTGACTGCTTCGACGAGCTCGGGTACGAGCGTCTCGAGAGAGAAGTCCTCCGGATGCTCAAGCTGTTCCACGGTGAAGCCGAGATGCCCTCCTGCAAGGGGGCCCTCGAGGACGATCGCGCTGGCCGTTCTCTCGAAGCGCTTGGCCCAGCCGCGGAGGATCAACTCTGCGCCTCGTGCAGAACTGACGATGGGCACCAGGTTCACCGATCGATCCTCGACGATCTTGGGGAGCTTCATCGGCAAACCGGCTCCAAAGACAATCATCTGGATGCCTTCTCGAACTGCGGTCCGGAGAAGGTCGTCGACATTGCTGAGCACGCCCATGAAGTTGACCGCAAGGACCCCCTGAGTCATGGCGCGGGCCTTGCGGATCTCTTCTTGCAGGGCTTCCCGGGAGATCTGTTCATACTCATACCGGGCCGCTTCGAAGTCCCCCAGGCCGATGCTCGAGATGGTGCCGATTCCCCCCTCTTCAGCCACTGCCGCAGCCAGGGATGCCAGCGATATCCTCACGCCCATCCCTCCCTGAACAATGGGGAGCTCCGCAGTGAGGTTCCCTATTCGAAGCTTGGGGATATTCATCTCTGACGCCTCCTATCGTGGCTCTTGTCGTAGCTCTTGACGACAAGGCATGCATTCCCACCGCCGAAGCCGAACGACTGGCTCATGGCCACGCCGAGTTCGATCGACTCGGCCCCCTGGGTCACGTAGTCCAGGGGGCAATCTGGATCGGGTTGCTCATAGTTGATCGTCGGAGGAATGCGACCGGTCGAGACACTAAGCACAGTGGCAGCGAACTCCACGGCCCCAGCCGCAGCCAGCAAGTGCCCGATCATGGACTTGATGGAACTGATCTTGAGCCGTCGCGCGTGATCACCGAAAACCCTCATCAAAGCAGCACTTTCGGTCTTGTCATTGAGGGGCGTCGAGGTTCCGTGGGCGTTGATATAGCCGATATCCGACACGGCGACATCGGCATCATGCAGGGCCTCCTCCATGACGCGGATCATTCCGTCGCCCTCGGGATGGGGCGCTGTCAGGTGAAACGCGTCGGCCGTGTTCCCGTATCCAACCACTTCGGCGTAGATGGGGGCTTCTCGCCTGAGCGCATGATCCAGCCTTTCCAGCACGACGACACCGGCCCCCTCGCCCATGACGAAACCGTCGCGGTTCTTGTCAAAGGGGCGGCTGGCTCGTTCCGGATCGTCATTGCGGCCGGACATCGCCCGTGTCGCGCAGAAGCTGGCGAACGGCAACGGGCTCACACTGGCCTCGGTCCCTCCCGCCAACATGATGTCGGCATCTCCTCTCTCCAGGATGCGATAGGCGTCGCCGATGGCGTTGGCTCCAGTCGAACAGGCGACGGAAGGGGCAGATAGAGGTCCCTTGAGCCCATGAGTGATCGACACCATGCAGGCGGCCGTGTTGATGAGCACTCTCGACACGACGAGCGGCCCCATCGATCTTGGACCCCTTGCCAGGAGTTCGGCATGGGCGCTCTCGATGGTCTGCGTTCCCCCGATGCCGGACCCGATGATGACACCCGCCCGGCGCCCATCGAAAGGAGACGCATCCAGGCCTGCATCCTTCATCGCCAGATCCGCAGAGACCAAGGCAAAATGGGTGAACCGGTCCACCCGTCTCGCGACCTTGCGGTCGATCCATTCCTCGGCACGGAAGCCTTTGACCTCCCCAGCCATCTGAGAGCGGAATTCCGACGGGTCGAACAGGGTAATGCGGGAAATGCCGTTTCGCCCAGCGAGCAATCCGTCCCAGAAGTCATCCCGCCCGATGCCGATTGGACTAACCACCCCGATGCCGCTCACGACGACTCGATGTCGTTCCATCACAACAGGTCCCGTAGTGCTGATTGCAGCGAGAGGACAGCCGAGCGCCCCGCACCAAGCCGCGGCAACGCGAAGCCTGTGATCTCTGAGGATTGCGCTCCGGGACGCATCGTCGACAAGAGATGCGATGCTCTTCGTGTCATGACTCGAGCCTCCTTGCTCCGGGGGAAGTAGGTCAACCGGTCCCGGAAGAATGTACCTTGGATGGATCCCGGACTTCCACTGTGGCCAAGCTGTGCTACACCCCGTCGAGGCCAGCCCACATCAAGACGGGTTCTCTCGTTTCACCCGCGAGACGATGGCAGCCCTCGACGACTCGCTTGGATTCCGCGCGAACGCATAGGGCGAGCTACTGCCCGGGTGGCCATGGGGTGCACCATGAGGAGCGAGCACTGAGGACGCCGGTCCACGCGCCGACGGTGGACGTCAGGGTGTAGGTCGCATTGGGAGAGAGGCGATCCGGCGTGGCCGCCGCCGAGAAAGCCACGCCAAGGTTGGATGGCCAGATCTGTCCATCGACTAGCAGTTCCACCGAGAACACCCGCAGCGGCTGTTGGCTCTGGTTGCGCACGAGGACTGTGATATCGACCTGACCATCCGGACGGGAAACTGAGGTTAGGTTGACAATCTCCAGCCACGGGGCTGCGATGGTGATAGTCTGCTGCACCGTATCCGTGGCGCCACTGGCTGAACGCAAGGTAAGGCTCGCGGTGTAGGTCCCTTGCTCGCGGTATGCATGCTTCACGGACTTGCTTGGCGTGAATCCAAGCACCGTGCCGTCTCCGAAGTCCCATGCTAACTCGTGGAATCCCGCCGTGGGGTCAAGGATCGAGACCCCATCCTCATTGAGTGAATCAGCGCCGCTGAACTGGTACCACAAAGGGGGCCGCAGCTCCGGGTTTAGCCCCGAATTCACGAGATCGTCATCGATCTCTGCGGTCATCACGGCTTGTGGCGCATTTCCTGCGCCACCTCCGGGGATTGCGCCCCCGAAGAGCTGCTCAATGAAGGCGCAGCCGGTGAAGAGCGGGAGGAGAAGCAGAGTGGTGGAGAGGAGTAGGGCAACCCGACGTGGCGCACGGAACAACACCGACCCATTCTCTCGAGGCGGCCTTGCGGCGCACTGTGAACATGAACGAAGCACGAGGTGCCTCCTTTCGGACTGCACCCTTTATACACTACTCGCTCTTCGTTGGGGGGAGAGAGATCAATCCTGCGAAGCGCATGACCGGCCGATCTAACGTACAGGAAGGCATTGGCGCGCATCGGGGTGGTCGCGATTGTCGCATCCTGTCACCGCATCTCATCCATGACCCCTGGCAGAAGACAGGTAGTTCGGGCACAGACGTGGCTGGTTTTCGGACTGACTGGACACAATTATAGACTCACAGGCGTGATTCTCGCTTGACTGCTGTGGGGCACATCATTCTCGGAACGGAGCGCAAATACAGGCATGAAATGTATCGTCACGCCACGGGCACTGGCGATGACCCCGTTGCCTTGGGCAATCATGCGGTGGCAGGATGCCCCCGGGGCGAGCGCGGTAACCTCCGCTGACCAGGTTACACCTGAGCCCGGGATAGACTGGCTGCGCTGCGGGACCTCGTGGAGCGTCTGTACCAGGAGATGTTGAAGATGGAATTCGGCGCCCGCGGAGTGGGTGCTAATCGCTCGGGGCGAACGCCGGATCGTCAGGGCGCCGGAATGGGTGCTGAGAGCGGCAGCTCGACGCGCGCGTGGGGACCGTGACTTTTCGTGTGCCTCCAGCTCTCCACACAGCGACGGAGACATGACCCTTGACATCTGATACGCCTCCTGGTATACAAGGAATCATACCACGCGCCTTGCCAGGAGCGCCCATGCTGCCAGCAGGAGGAAGAAGAGTTCGAATCGAAAACCCCGCCAGCAGTGTCTCTCTCGTCGATTGGCTGTTTGAGGAGATTCGCGATCGCATTCTGACCTGGGAGTACGCGCCGAACGATCTGCTCGGCGAAAAGCGGATCGCGACCGAGTTTGAAGTAAGCCGAACGCCGGTTCGTGAAGCGCTGGCGCTGCTCAGTCAAGAGGGCTTGATCGAGGTTATCCCACGCGTCGGCTACCGCGTGTCTTCATTCAGCCTCCAAGACATACACGAGATATTCGACATGAGGCTCCTTCTTGAAGGCGAGGCGGCTTCTCGAGCGGCCATGAATGCTACGGACGATGAGTTGGAAGCACTCTCGATAACGCATCGTGAGTGGGCACACGCCCTCAAGCAGCATCCCGTCTCGGCAATCGACTACCTCAGATTCCACGATGCGTTCCATATCGGAATCGCGGAACTGGCCGCGTCACAACGATTAGCGCGTGCAATAGGTCAGTTGTTACGCGAAGGGACCCGCCTACGCATGAGCGATCCCCTCATGTCTAACCTGGGATTGGAGAGTGAAGAAGCGGACAGCATAAAGCTGATCGAGGCACTCAGGGCGGGAGACGCCGAGCGTGCTCGAAGGCTTCAACAAGAACACATCGGAGAATCGAAGCGGCGGGCGCTTCGGTGGCTCGTCGAGCGGGGCGGAGGATCGGGTGTTTCGCTGTAACTGCCGGGCGGTTCTTGTGAAGGGAGACTGAGTGCGTACCCACCGAACGGACGTGCTTGTGTTAGGTAGCGGTGGCGCCGGGATGCGTGCTGCGATCGAAGCTGCACAGCTTGCTGAGGTCACACTCGTGAGCAAGGGGCCTCTTGGCCGTAGTGGGGCAACAGTGCTTGCGGGAGCGGATGTGATGGCGGACGGCGCAAGCCTTCGACGACTGGGCTTTCCCGACGATCCGCTGGATACACCTGACAAGTGGGCCCGCGAGATTGTGATCGAAGGGTTCGCACTGAATGAGGAGAGGCTCGTGGACGCCTATGTAGAAGGGGCCGGGAGCGAGATCGAGCGCCTCATAGACTTGGGCTTGACGGTACGCAAGACACTGCCTCGTGCGATCATAACCACCGGTACCTCGATTTGCTCTGCCCTTAGGCGCGGCATCGATCGGCACTCCGATCGAATCACTGCGATCGACAACGCGATGGCCATTGACCTGCTGCTATCGGACGGTCGTGTGGTCGGGGCACTGCTTCTCGATATCGACTCCGGTGAGTTTGTCTCGGTTGAAGCGAGAAGCACCGTGCTCGCAACGGGAGGATGGCACACGGCCTACGCGTTTAGCGCCGGACCGGATGAGGCGACCGGGGACGGGCAGGCAATGGCATATCGCGCGGGGGCAGAGCTCATCGACATGGAGATGGTCACGTTCGCCCCCAACATCCTCCTCGCTCCTCCTCGCTATCGCGGCAGCCTCTGGTTCTACATCCTGCCCGGCACGTTGCTGAACCGCAACGGCGATGCATTCATGGCGTGGGAGGATCCCCGGGTCGCCAAGCTCGCGTTGACAAGCGAATGGAACAAGCTCCTGTGTTCGAAGGCGTCGATGCGCGAGGTGCTGGCGGGGCGTGGCAGCCCGTCGGGCGGAGTGTTCTTTTCCATGAGACATCTACCGTCCAACGTGTGGGATGCCCTGGAAGCAGAACACAGCGGCTGGCGGTTCCAGGGCGACGATTTCTCTGATCTAATGGCCCGGATGCGGGATGGGGTTGCCGCGGAAGTCGGGCCGGCGGCGGAGTACTTCGAAGGAGGGATCCGCATCAACGAGCGATGTGAGACGTCGATTCCGGGACTGTACGCCGCGGGCGAGTGCACCGGAGGGTTGTTTGGTGCAAACCGGGTTTCGGCAGCAACCACCGAGATGTTGGTCGAGGGGAAGATCGCCGGACACACCGCCGGGCTCGCTGCCGCGTCCAAGGGTGCTGTTCCTTGCGCCGGCGGTACTCACGTGGAGGAGGAGATCGCGGCGTGGTCCGGGATGTTGGGTAGCGACAGCGGCCCGTCGGTGCAGGAGCTGCGAAGCCGTCTCCAAAAGGCCGCGTACCAGAATGTTGGAGTCATCCGGACTGGCAGGCAGCTCAATGAAGCTGCGAAGGCCCTTGAAGAGATCGAGACATGCGCCCGATCGGTCAGCGTTCAGACGGCTCGCAGACATCGGAACCGAGAATGGTGTGAAGCGATAGAGCTCAGGAACATGGCGCAGTCGGTTCGGCTGTCGGCCCTCGCGGCCCTGAAGAGGACCGAGAGCCGTGGCGTGCACATGCGGGAGGATTACCCGATCACTGACAACGTCACGTGGAGGAGGCACATCGTGTGTCGACGTGCTGGTGCCGCGCCGCGCCTAACCTTCGCAGACGTTGACTCCGCCACTCCCGTGGAGCCGGAGATCACTCCGTACGACGCGGCGATCGTTCGGGCCGCCGAGGCGCTCGACACGTCTTGAGAGGACGCAGCATGAGTGAACAATCGACGATTGCAGTCTCGATCCGGAAATGGTCTCCACAAGGCGACGGACCGTTCGTTCGGTACTCGATCCCAGTGGATGGAGAGATGGATGTCCTGAACGTGCTAGAGTACGTGCGTGCGCACCTTGACCCAAGCGTGTCGTACCGAAGCTCTTGCCGTCGCGGCGTCTGCGGCGGGTGTCGTGTGACCATCGACGGAAATCTCCGCTTGGCCTGTGAGACGGAGGTGCGCGATGGAATGAAGATCGACCCTTACCGTACCGGGAGGAATCCAGATGCCTAGCAAGCAACGGATGACGATAGAACAGGCTGCGCATGAAGTCAACCTGGCGAGCCGCAGGATCGCATTGCTTCATCTGGCATTCTCTCGCGCCGCGGTCGCCCGTCTCGGTGACGAGGCAGGTAGGAAGCTGATCATCAACGCGATCAAGAGGTACGGGATGCTGGTGGGCGAGGAGGTTCGCGCCGGCGTGTTACGGCAAGGACTCGATCTCGTCCCAGAAAACTACGGCGCAGGGGATGCCCGGAGCCTCCCGAACATCGGGATGCATGCCGGGACCGAGACAGTTGAGGAACAGGGACGGACGCGCCGCCGAGCGTACGGCTGTGCGATGGCCGCTGTCTGGAGAGAGTATGGGGATGAACAGCTTGGCCGGCTGTACTGTCTTGTCGACTCAGCCAAATTCATGGCGTTCAACCCGGAGTTCACGATGTCGCATACCAAGGCCGTACCGGACGGCGACCCTTTCTGCGAGTTCTGCATCCGCCGTACCACCGCACAAGAGCGGAGCGATTTCGCCTCCGACGACGCTGACTGGACGTACATCGATAACTGCTCGAACGAGGAGAGTACAGAATGAGTTCCACCCGAGCTGCGCACCACAACGGGCTTTCGCACCTCTCCACTGCGGATCCTGGAGGCCTCTGGAAACGGCTGATGGGGTCCCCAGTGACCTCTCCGCGTTGCCGTTCGGCTTACAGACGGGAGAATCCCTGATGAGCGACGTTCGCCACACGATCTGCCAGAGCTGCTACTTCTACTGTGGGATACGCGTTCACTGCGATGGGGATCGGATTGTCAGAATCGAGGGGGTGCCTGAGCACCCGGTGAATCGCGGCACGATCTGCGCCAAGGGCCTGGCCGCGGGGCAACTAGTGACGGACCCGCGTCGTCTCTTGCATCCGCTGAGGAGGGTGGGGCGCCGCGGGAGTGGAGGCTGGGAACCGATCGGCTGGGACGAAGCGATTGCTTGGATTGCTCGCGAGTTTCGATCCGCCTCGGAGGAAATCGGGCCTGAATCTGTCGTGTACCATCGCGGCCACGCGCCCGGGTGGGTCACGACGATGAACTACGTGACACGGTTCATGAATGCCTTCGGCTCCCCGAACCTCCTCACCCATGCACACCTGTGCTTCGCTCCGCGGGCGATCGCTCACATCTCCACATACGGAGCTGTCCCGGAACCGGATTTTGACCAAGCGGAGTGTATCCTGCTGTGGGGATTCAATCCGGTCTACACCTCGGTCACCAACTACGCGCGCCGCATTATCGACGCAAAGGTCCGCGGCGCGTCTCTGGTCGTGGTGGACCCGCGCTACTCCCCGACAGCGGCGAAGGCGGACCTGTGGTTGCAGCCGAAACCATCGACCGACGATGTCCTGGCAATGGCGATCGTCAAAGTGCTGATCGACGAGCACCTGTACGATGCTGACTTCGTGCGCGAAGCCACCATCGGCTTCGACGAGTTGGCGAATCGTGTCGAAACGATCGACCTGGAGCAAGCAGCCCAAGCCTGCGGGGTTCCGGCGGACCGGATCCAGCTTGCAGCGCGCTGGATTGCCGAACGGCGGCCGACGGTCGTTAAGGAGGGCAACGGACTTGACCAGCACGTCAACGTTGTGCAGGCGGTTCGTGGCGTTGCACTGATCTCCGCGCTGCTGGGGAGCCTCAACATCCCTGGTGGCAACATCCTCGTCCCGCCTCTCCCATTCGTCGATGTTCAACTGCGCAGCGAGCGGGGCGACGATTGGGAGGAGCGATCGCTGTCGACACACCCGCTATACTACCGCAACGCTTACTCGCTCCATGACGAGGAGCTGTTCGCGGCGCTGGAGAGTGGAGTTCCGTATCCGATCGGAGCGCTGTTCGTTCAGGGGGGCGCGTTGGTCGCCGCGAACGCCAACACTGTGCGAACGCGCCGCCTACTCGAGCGGATCCCGTTCATCGCGGTGCACGACCTGTATATGACCGCGACCGCCGAAATCGCCGACCTCGTCCTTCCCGCCACCAGCTTTCTCGAGCGCGACCTTCTCCTGTACTACCGGTATCGACCCAGCGCGCAGAAGAACATGATCGCCCTCCAGCAGCAGGTCGTCTCGCCCGTCGGGGAAAGCCGGAGCGACCTCGACGTGATCTTCGCGATCGCGCACCAATTGGGGATGGATGAGCAGTTCCCTTGGCGCTCGGCCGAAACGGCGTTTGAGTGGGAGCTGGGCCCGGTCGGGATTTCGCTAGAGGATCTCAGGCAGCGACCGGAGGGATACCAACGAGACTACGCACCTGAGGAGCTATACCGCTCCCACGGCCGTTGCGGATTTCCGACGGCATCCGGGAAGGTCGAGCTGATCGCCTCTAGACTGGCGGCGTTCGGCCATGCGTCGCTGCCAGAACTCGGTCCGCTTCCGGCAGTGCTGCAGCCGACTGATGAATACCCACTGCTGTTGGGGACCGGTCTGAAGTTGGGGATCCACACGCATACCGAATTCCGCACCCTGCCATGGATCCACGACATCGAGCCGGCTCCG
>Ga0209164_1003802_pt1 | contig 14003 bp, 10 predicted proteins | sample MTBNYHSulfiMetaG_FD_187458 | JGI IMG/M metagenome (GOLD analysis project Ga0209164, IMG submission 187458) | Enrichment culture microbial communities from rom New York Harbor, USA that are MTBE-degrading - MTBE-NYH (New York Harbor Sulfidogenic)... | ecosystem: Environmental > Aquatic > Marine >...
GCCCATTTCCGCCTCTCCCCCAATCGAATCATGGGTTTCGGGGAGCAACGCTGTTTTCATGCTCCCATATGCCACCGTTCCACCCTACCGTTATGGTTTTAAAGGGTAGTAGAAGTTGTGAGGCGTCTGGTTCGCGCAGAGCCGTATTATAGTCCCCTTTGGGCCAAAAGCCCACGGGAAATTCCCAAAATAAATCGGCTCTTTTTTGCTTTCTGTGTTTCCTATTCTCATGTTTGTTTTTACCGGCGTCTCTTCGGAATTATCCCTTGAGAAATTTTGATTAGAATGTTAGATATGATGAGTTAGTAAGAAGTCGTCAAGCATTCTCGCTGATGATTTAATGCGGTCGCACTTTGAGATGACGCCCATGGTCATTGAACAGGTGAAAGAAGTCCTCAAGATCGAGGCGGAAGCGCTGCTGGGGCTCATAGACCGGGTCGGTCCCGACTTTGAAAGGGCCGTTAGAATGATTCTCAAATCCAAAGGGCGGGTGATCCTGACGGGCATGGGAAAATCGGGCCTTGTGGCGAGAAAGATCTCGGCAACCCTCAACAGCACCGGAACGCCCTCTCTTTTTCTCCACCCCGCCGAGGCCATTCACGGGGACCTGGGGATGGTCACGCGGGATGATGTGGTTCTTGTCGTTTCCCACAGTGGAAATACCCCTGAGATCAATACCATTCTTCCTATGATCCGGAAGATGGGCGCAAAAATCATCATCTTCACAGGCGCCTTGGGCTCTTCTCTGGCAAAAGAAAGCCATGTGGTGATTGATGTCGGGGTGGAAAGAGAAGCCTGCCCCATGGGCCTCGTGCCGACGGCAAGTACGACGGCCGCGCTCGCTATGGGCGACGCCTTGGCCGTGGTGCTCATTAACTCGAGGCGCTTCAAGTCCAAAGATTTTAAAAAATTTCACCCCGGCGGCAGTTTGGGTGAAAGGTTGGCCACCAAAGTAAGGGAAGTGATGTTCACGGAGGATCATATTCCGACGGTCCTTCTGGGTTCCAAAGTCGAACAGGCGATCAAGGAAATCGATGCCAAGGAAATAGGCGCCGTGGTTGTGGTGGACAAGGATCATAGGCTTGCCGGCATCCTCACCGACGGCGATCTTCGCAGGGCCCTTTTGAAACACAAGAACGTTCACAACCTAAAAGTCGAGCAGGTCATGACCGCTTCACCCAGGACGGTGGAACAGGAGCAGAGTGCCGCAGAAGCCCTCGCCATCATGGAGTTATACGAAATCACCCACCTCTGTATCATGGACCGAAACAAGAAGCTCAAGGGACTCGTTCACCTCCATGATTTGCTCGGAAGAGAGGAGTTCAGGCTCAATGGGGCATGCAACCGCTCCGCGGGGTCTCATCGTAGACCTCGTGACACCGCTTAAGCAGAACGGCGAAATCGACGGCCGCGGCCTGGGCCGGCACCTGGACAGGGTACTACCTTACATTCACGCTGTTTTCATTGCAAGCCCCTATGCCGGTGAAGGCGTCAACCTGAGCGCCCCTCAACGAGAAGATCTTTTGGATAAAACTCTCGTGGTGGTTCGCGGTCGGATGCCGCTTTTCGTCTGGGTCAGCGGGGAAACGGAAGATCAAACCAGGCAAACCTTGCTCCTGCTCCAGAGAAAGGTGGCGGCGCGGAAGTACAGCGGTCCCGTGTTCTGGGTGGACACCCCTCTTTACTATCACAGCAACCGGGGGCTGCCCATTCACTACCGCAACCTGTGCACCATGGCAAAAAGATCATGGGTGCTCCACAACGATCCCGAGCTGATCAGGCAATTAGGCCGGTCCTTTAAGAGAAACAACATTCGCACCGCCATTCTCAAGGATCTCGCGGGAATCGAAGAGATCCAGGGCCTGATATTCCTCGGGCCTCTGGAAAGGGCCGGCCATTACCAGAAGGCGGTTCGAAAGCGGCCTCATTTTCGTGTCTACGATGGGGATGAGTCCCATTTTCTCAAGTATCCCAGCATGAGCGGCGTGGTCTCAGCAGGGGCCAATCTTGCCCCGAGGGCCTGGCGGAAAATCGTCGACGCCTCCCTGCACTTGGCAAATGGTCAAGAGGATTACCCGGATCGGTTGCAGCAGATGTGGGAAACAGGGGCCTATCTCCAAAACCTCCTGGAGAGTTACCGGTCTTTCCCTGCGCCGACCGTCAAGGGCGCTCTTTCGGAGATGGGCGTGATTGAAAGCCCCGGAAGTGCGGTACAGCCTGAGGATAGGGAAGCAAAGGCGAAAGCCGTCATCGAAATCATGAAAAACTACGGAGACCGGGAAACGTAAGCAGTAGGAAGTAGGCAGTAAGCAAAATCTGGAATAAACGCCTGGCTGGTCTGGAAATTGAGTGTTCAGTTTTCAGTGTTCAGTGTTCAGGGGTTCAGTGTTCAGGAAGGGCAGGACGATCGGTCGAGACTCTCCGAACAGTTTTTCGAGCGAGTTTCATATCCAAGACAATGCACTGGCAAGCAGCAGATGCAGTATTTGTATCCCTTTAGCTCTATGAAACTGTGATTGAGGGTCATGGCTCTTTTTCTTTCGCTCCAAGGCTCCCAGTCTGGTCTTTTCTTGAAAAGACGGCGCCTTCCCGCCAGTCGCTCAAGAAACAGAGCCATGACCCTCAGAGGTTTTTGAAAAAGCTATAATGTTACCAGTATTTTTTATTCTGAACACTGAACACTGAACGCTGAACACCGAACCCTTTTCCCCTGAACCGTGTCCCGTGCGCCGTTAATGCCCGCAGCAGTGGCTTCCGCAGCTTGATGCCTCCGCCATCGCCCTGATCACTTCCCGCTGATCCGCCTCCGCAATATGGATAACCCGGACCTTGAGGGTAAAGGGTTCGGGGATGTCATCAAGGAAAAGAGGTGGAACGAGGTGCTGAAAAAGACCTTCCGCTTCCATCCGGGTCAGGACGAACTCATGCTCATAACCCGGTCCCTTCCCTGACAGAGCAAATTCAAACGGAGACAGCCCCTCACTCCCTATTCCAAAAACAAATTCAAAAGGGGTTTTCTGTCCGCCCCACTCCATGTCGAGCCTGACCTTTTTGAGGTATTCGATCGATTCTGTGCTATGGACCATGCTTTATCTCCAATCATTTCTTCCGGCCGCAATCCTCCAACTTTTCGGCTCCCCAACACGCCGTTACCCCATGACTCCATCACGCCATTGTTTACGAATATAACCCCTTGTTCCATCCATGGCAACCGCTCCCGAGAACAAATCGCCGCCAGGGCTTTCATAGGCCTTGACTCCCTTGTAGGATGGGGTTACAAATTGGTAACACTTTAGCCTTTTGAAATCCAAGATTGCACCACCGGGCATGGGGGTCTCTTCAAAACGCTCCCATGTCGGGGATTCTGTCCGTGTAATCAAGATGGAGGTTGGCTCTTATGGATTTGGATGAACTTTGTATCAATACCATTCGCATGCTGTCGGCCGAGTGTGTTGAAAAAGCCGGTTCCGGCCACCCCGGCATGCCCATGGGCGCCGCACCTCTGGCTTATGTTCTCTGGACAAAATTCCTGAAACACAACCCGGCCGATCCTGCATGGCCCGACAGAGACCGGTTCGTGCTTTCAGCCGGTCATGGGTCCATGTTGCTCTACAGTCTTCTCCACCTCACCGGGTATGATCTTCCCCTCAGTGAGCTCAAGAACTTCCGCCAGTGGGAGAGCAAAACGCCGGGCCACCCCGAGCACGGCCACACGCCGGGGGTCGAAACAACAACCGGTCCTCTGGGCCAGGGCTTTGCCAACGGCGTGGGCATGGCCATTGCCGAGCGGATTCTGGCTGCAAGATTCAACCGGCCGGGACACGAAATCGTCAACCACTTCACCTATGCGATTGTCAGCGACGGTGACCTGATGGAAGGCATCTCTCACGAGGCGGCTTCCCTCGCAGGGCATCTGGGCTTGGGAAAGCTGATTTACTTTTACGATGATAATCATGTATCCATCGAAGGGAGCACGGTTCTGGCTTACTCTGAGAACCGCCCGGCAAGATTTGCCGCGTACGGTTGGCATGTGCAGCAGGTGCCCGATGGGAACGCCCTCATGGCCATAGAAAACGCCGTCATTTCAGCTCAGAGAGAAACCAAGCGACCGTCCCTGATCGCCGTCCGAACGGTTATCGGCTATGGGAGTCCCAACAAGGAGGGTAAGGCCTCGGCCCATGGAGAGCCTTTGGGGACGGAAGAGATCAAGCTGAGCAAGGAAAAACTGAGTTGGCCGTTGGAACCGGAATTCTTCGTTCCTGAAGAGGCCTTGACCAATTTTAGACAGGCCCTTGACAGGGGAAAAGAGCGGGAGGCGCAATGGAGCGATCTCTTCCGGTCCTATGAAAAAGCCCACCCTGATCTGGCCGAAGAATGGCGCGCATGGATGCAAGGAGAACTCCCTGAGGGCTGGCATTCCGACATCCCTGCCTTTGCCCCTGATGCAAAGGGCGAAGCCACAAGAAACGCCTCGGGCAAAGTGCTCAACGCCATTGCCGGCCGAATCAAAAACCTTGTCGGCGGGTCGGCGGACCTCGCGCCTTCCAACAAGACCTTGATCAAGGATGGAGGGGATTTCCAGGCGGATCATTATGACCGGCGAAACCTTCGTTTCGGCGTGAGGGAGCATGGGATGGGAGGGATTCTCAATGGAATGGCTCTTCACGGAGGCTTGATCCCTTACGGCGGGACCTTTTTGATTTTTTCCGATTACATGCGACCTGCCATCCGCCTTGCGTCTCTCATGAAACTGAAGGTGATCTACGTTTTCACCCATGACAGCATCGGTCTCGGAGAAGACGGCCCGACCCATCAACCGGTAGAACACCTTGCGGCCCTCAGGGCCATTCCCAACCTTACCGTCCTGCGACCCTGCGATGCCTCTGAGACGGCTGCCGCCTGGCGGTTTGCCCTTGAGCACAAGAATGGGCCGGTGGCCTTGGCCCTCACGCGACAGAACGTTCCGGTGCTTGACCGCAGCCGCTTTGCCCCCGCCAAAGGCCTTGATCAAGGCGCTTACATCCTCTCCGATCCGGCGGAGGGCAACCCGAATCTGATCCTGATCGGGACCGGTTCCGAAGTACATCTGGCCGTCGAGGCCGCAAAGAGACTCGAAGAAAAAGGGCTTCGCCCGCGCGTGGTCAGCATGCCTTCATGGGAATTGTTCGACATCCAGCCTGAGGATTACCGCACCAGGGTCTTGCCCCCTCACATCCGTGTCCGGGTTGCGGTTGAAGCAGGCGTGGCACAGGGATGGCGTCAATACGCGGGCGACGAAGGGGCCGTGATCACCCTGGACCGCTTCGGCGCCTCCGCGCCCTACAAAGTGCTCTATGAGAAGTTCGGTTTGACCACCGAGAAGATCGTGGAAACGGCCCTGAAGCTTCTTGACCGGCAGACTGAAACAAGTAGGCAGTAAACAGTAAGGAGTAAGCAGCAAAAATCTGGAGCCGATAAGAGCGGTTCATCCCGATCACTGATTACCCCACAGTTGCATGAAACGGCTCATTCAGACAAAGGGCGTTGATACGAAAGCCCGTGTCGGTATTGGCCGATCCTGGATCCTGGTTCCTGGATTTTGTGGATGTCATGATTAAGGAAGTCCTGGGTATCCAGCATCCAGTATCAAGCATCCAGCATCAGCCCGTAAAGTGCACCCATCTCAGCATACCGAAAATGCCGGCTGAGAGGATCTTATGCAACGTTAGGGATTACTTGATTTCCCTGTGATATTCCTGAAGGGACTTGACGGTCCCATGGCCCTTTCGGACGGCGCGAATGCCCTTGGCTGCGGCCAGGGCTGCAGAAAGGGTGGTAATATAGGGGACCTTGTACTGGATGGCCGATTTGCGAATGTACGAATCGTCGTGCTTTCCAAGCCGGCCGACAGGGGTGTTGATCACCAGTTGGATCTCCCGGTTTTTGATCGCATCGACGATATTGGGCCGCCCCTCCTGGAGTTTTAGGATGTGCTCGCTCTCGATGCCCTGCTCTGCCAGGAACCTTCGCGTCCCGTTCGTGGCCTTGATTTTGAATCCAAGCTCCGCAAAATGCCTTGCCACCTCCAGCACAGCCGGCCGGTCCTGCTCGGATACGGTGATCAACACGGCCCCCTCCAGGGGAATAACCTGCTGTGCCGCCTCCTCGGCCTTGTAAAAGGCCAGGCCGAAGGAGTCGGCCAATCCAAGCACTTCACCTGTAGAACGCATCTCAGGGCCCAGGACAGGGTCCACTTCCGGCAACATGTTGAAGGGAAAAACCGATTCCTTCACCCCGAAATGAGGGATCACCCTGGGTTGGATGTTCAGGTCCTTCATTTTTTTTCCCAACATGAATTGCGTGGCAATCCGGGCCATGCTGATGTTGCACACCTTGGAGACCAGGGGGACGGTTCTCGATGCCCTAGGATTTGCTTCCAGAATGTAGACCACGTCGTTTGCAATGGCATATTGGATGTTCATGAGCCCGATGACACCGAGCTCTTGGGCGATTTTCTTGGTATATTCGTAAATCGTGTCGATGTGCTTGGGAGGAATGCTGATGGGAGGAATCACACAGGCCGAGTCTCCGGAATGAATCCCTGCCAGTTCAATATGCTCCATCACGGCAGGAACAAAGGCGTCGGTCCCATCGGCAATCGCGTCCGCTTCCGCTTCGATGGCGTTTTCCAGGAACTTGTCGATGAGGATGGGCCGCTCAGGGGTCACATCCACAGCGGCGCTCACGTAGCGTTTCAGCATCTGCTCATCATGAATCACCTCCATGGCCCTGCCTCCGAGCACATAGGAGGGTCGGACCATCAGGGGATAGCCGATGGTGTGGGCGATTTCAAGGGCCTCCGCCAAATTGCTCGCCATACCGGATTCCGGCTGGGGTATCCCGAGTTTTCGCATCATCCTGCGAAATCGATCCCGGTCTTCGGCCAGATCAATGGTATCGGGTGAAGTCCCGAGAATGGTTACGCCCGCATCCGCCAGCTCGTTGGCCAGGTTGAGCGGGGTCTGCCCGCCGAACTGCACGATCACCCCTTCGGGCTGCTCCTTTTCAAAAATGTTTAAAACGTCCTCTGTCGTGAGAGGCTCGAAATAGAGCTTGTCGGAGGTGTCAAAATCCGTTGACACGGTTTCAGGATTGCAATTCACCATGATCGACTCATAGCCCTCATCTCTCAGGGTGAAGGCGGCGTGCACACAGCAATAATCGAACTCAATCCCCTGCCCGATGCGGTTCGGTCCACCTCCGAGGACCATGATCTTTTTGCGCCGGCTGGTTTTGACCTCATCGGGACCATTGTAGGTGGAATAATAATAGGCCGCGTTCTCAACGCCGCTTACAGGCACCGAAGCCCAGCCATGAACGATGTCGATAGAGGTCCGCCGCTCCCGGATGTCTCTTTCAGGAATGTGGAGAAGCCTTGAAAGGTAGCGGTCTGAAAAACCGTCTTTCTTGGCCCGGACCAGAAGGTCTTCGGGCACGCTTTTTCCTTTAAAAGGCAGAATTTTTTCTTCAAGCTCCACCAGTTCCTTCATCTGACGAATGAACCAAGGCTTGATGTGCGTTTTCTTGTAGAGCTCTTCTATGCCCGCTCCTTTTCGAAGAGCCTCGTACATCACGAACTGCCGCTCGCTGGTGGGCTCTGCAAGAAGATCCATCAACTCTTCCAGGTTCTTTTTGTGGAAGTCCTTTGCAAAGCCCAGCCCGTAGCGCCCTATCTCCAGAGACCGGATGGATTTCTGAAACGCTTCCTTGTAAGTCTTGCCGATGCTCATCACCTCGCCCACGGCTTTCATTTGCGTGCCCAGACGGTCTACGGAGCCCGGAAACTTCTCGAAGGCCCACCGTGCGAACTTGACCACCACGTAGTCTCCCCAGGGGGTGTACTTGTCCAGCGTCCCTTCCCGCCAGTAAGGAATCTCATCCAGGGTCAAACCTCCTGCCAGCATGGCGGAGATGAGCGCAATGGGGAACCCGGTGGCCTTGGATGCAAGGGCCGAAGAACGGGATGTCCTCGGGTTGATTTCTATGACGACCACCCTGCCTGTGGCGGGATCGTGGGCGAACTGGATATTGGTGCCTCCGATGACCTGAATGGCCTCCACAATCTCGTAGGAGAGTTTCTGAAGTCGCTGCTGGAGCTGCGGATCGATCGTAAGCATCGGGGCGACACAGTAGGAATCTCCCGTATGGACTCCCATGGCATCCACGTTTTCGATGAAGCAGACCGTGATCATCCGGTTCTTGGCATCCCGCACCACCTCGAGTTCCAGTTCCTCCCAGCCCAAAACGGATTCCTCCACCAGAACCTGGCCGACCATGCTTGCCGCAAGGCCCCTTGCCACGACCGCGCGCAATTCTTCCACATTGTACACATGACCTCCCCCTGTTCCGCCGAGGGTGTAGGCAGGACGGATGACCACCGGATACCCGATCTCGGCCGCCGCCTTTTCCGCCTCATCCACGCTGAAGGCCGGCCGGCTTCTGGGCATCTCAATGTTGAGCCGACCCATGCTCTCCTTAAAAGCTATCCGGTCCTCTCCCCTTTCAATAGCATCCACATCCACGCCGATGACCTTGACGCCATACTTGTTCAGGACCCCGCTCCGGGCCAGATCCAAAGAGAGATTGAGGCCGGTTTGCCCGCCCAGGTTGGGAAGAATGGCATCCGGTCTTTCCTTTTCAATGATTTCCTCCATGGTTTTTGTGTTCAAAGGTTCGATATAGGTGGCCTCGGCCGTCCCGGGGTCCGTCATGATGGTCGCCGGATTGGAATTGACCAGCACAATGTCGTATCCAAGCTTCCGAAGGGCCTTGCAGGCCTGTGTTCCGGAGTAGTCGAACTCACAGGCCTGTCCGATCACAATAGGCCCTGAGCCGATGATCATCACTTTTTTCAGGTCGCTCCGTTTAGGCATTTGGATTCCTTTCTTTGCGAGAAATTGTAAAGATCTAAATTCGTCCATCCTCTAAAGGCGCATTCGACTCGTACTCTTCTTCGGCCTGGAATGTCTCCTCTTCTCTGTTCCTGTGCTGAACTCTGCCCTGCCGGTTTCAACGGTCACAAAAGGTACTCCGGCCTGACATTCTGTAAAGCGTGGAAAATGTTCCCCTTGACCTTCTGATTGGCTTCATAGAAGCGATTCAGCATGGCCTTGATCTCTTCGCGCTTGGATGAGCCTGCGGTCGGGCATCCGAGGGAGATATCCGGCCACCCCCTGCCCTCGGCATACCGTTTGATCAACTCTTGATCAATCATGAAAAGGGGTCTGATAATGCTCAGCTTCCCTTTGAAAAATGCTTGAACCGGCGCCATGGTGCTGATGGAAGCCCCGTAGAAGACGTTCAAGAAGAATGTCTCGATCATGTCGTCCTTGTGATGACCGAAGGCGATCTTGTTGCAGCCCATTTCCGCCGATAGATCGAAGAGCGTTTTTCTCCGAAGGCGGGAACAGGTGAAACAGGGGTTCTCCCTGTTTTCAGCCCTGTGAGCAAAGGGGCCGAAGTTGCCTTGAATGACCCGATACTCAAACCCGTGCTCCACAAAAAAAGCCTCCATTCTCTCCCCTGAGCGCGCCCCGAAGCCTGGGTCCACATGCACGGCTGTGATCCTGTATGCGATCGGAACCCTCCGGCTCCGCTCTTTCAGGAGCCATAAGAGGGAAAGGCTGTCTTTACCTCCTGAGACCGCCACCATGATGTGGTCGCCGTCCCTGATCATATCACGGCTGCGGAGGGCCTTTCCCAGGAGGCGCGTGATTTCTCTGGCTACTTGGCGCATATCGGCATGGATAGTCCCGGCAAAAGACAGGTCGATCGCTGAAAAGTCCGAGGGTCACATTGCAGGACACCCTTTGCGGGTTGCATGTCGCAGGGGGCCCATGGCAGGTTGGGTGGTGTGCTCTGTCCCTTGATTTTCGGTTCTTGTTCCTCAGCTTTAGGCATTTTAAGCATTTTAGCGCACTTCTTTTACTTCCTTTCTCCGAACAACCTTGTCCCAATGCGAACCATGTTCGCCCCTTCCTCAATGGCCACTTTGTAGGAATTGGACATTCCCATGGAAAGATCCCGCATCTCCACGCCCGGAAGATCCATGGCCTTGATCTGATCAAAAATCTGTCTGGTTTTTCGAAAATAAGGTCTGGAATCTTCCGGGTCCCCCGCAAACGGTCCCATGGTCATCAGGCCCGTGACTTTGACCTGCCGGAGACGGCTTATTTCCGAGATCAATGCCGTTGCCTCCTCAGGCATGACGCCCGACTTCTGCTCTTCCTCCCCGCTGTTGATCTCGATCAGGATCGGCATGATCTTGTTCATATTCCCGCAAACTTTGTCAAGCTCTTGGGCAAGCTTCAGAGAAGCGACGGTTTCAACCATGTCAAAAAACCTGGCGGCCTTTTTTGCCTTGTTCGTCTGCAAATGTCCGATCATGTGCCATCGGACCCGGTTCCCGATCACCTGAAAGGCTCTTTCCCCTTCCTGCACATAATTTTCACCGACGATTGTCAAACCCGCCTCTATGGCCTCAAGGATCTCTTCGGGGGTGCGCGTTTTTGCCGCTCCCACAAGCCGAACGCCTTGAGGCAATTCATCGAGAATGGCTTTTACTCGCTCTTTGATCACGGTTCACTCCCTGAGAAAATCCGGACCATTTTCAGCCCTCCAAGGAACCGCGTGCATTGGACTTGGGGCCGCCGGCCCTCATTTCACGGATCCAAAATCTTGATGCGTTCGTAAAAAGTCCTACACCGTCATTGCGAGGCGCAACGCGCCGTGGCAATCTCAGGGCGATTCAAGGAGTTATGAGATTGCCGCGCTTCGCTCGCAATGACATATCGGCGTTTTTCGGACTTTTTACGAAAGCATCAAAATCTTGGTATCGCTTAAAAGTGTCTGCCTGTCTAAAACACTGCGTGGGTGGGTGCAGGCCATGACCTTTTTCGCAAGGGGATATCTCACAAGAAAATTCCACCCCCTTTCGTTGTGGCTAAGAATTCGGGGTCTGCGCCCCTGAATCTCTGGGAATCTCGCATCAATTCGTTAGACCTCGAATTCTTAGCCACCGGGTCCGAGGCCTATAGATATCCCCTTGAGAAAACGGCCATGGCCGGAACAGGGGAGCTGTAAAACGAATGAAGATCCATGCAAACACTTTTTAGCGATACCAAGATCCTAGAAAGACCCTTACTTCAAAACGGGGAAGGTGTAAAGAGGCAAAACCGGGAACTGGAGGTTCAGGGTTCCGGGTTTTGGAAAAGCAGGACGAATACGAAGGGCTTAGCTGGAATTTTGCAGGGTGGGTTTCAGAAAATATAGAAAAAACCGCAGCCCTTGTACCGTCACAAGGGCTGCGGTCCAATTTCTTTCAGCAGGAGCAACTCCCGCAGGAGTTGCCTTTTGCAAGGCCTGAAGAAATGGCAAAACCGGAACCATAAGCCGACTCGACAAAATCTACCGTGACGGGCTTGACCTGTTCCAGAAGCTGCTTGTTCATAAGATAGGTGATGCCGTTATTATCCATGATTTCGTCATCATCTTTAGGCTCATCCAGAGCCATGCCCAGAGAGGGCCCGGATCAGCCACCTTGGGACATAAAGATTCTTATGATTCGCTTGTCATCCTTGTCCTTGAAAAAATCCTGAATCATTTCATCTGCTTTGGTTGTCACTTCAAACATTTCAGCCTCCTTTTTATCGTTGGTATCGCTTTAAATTCTAGCATAAAAGTATGCATTCAAAGGGGGGTGTCAACTCCCCGTTCAAAAAGGAATAAACTTTTTAAAGCCTATGCGGGCTCTTCTGCGAGTCTCTGTCTGAGCCATATCAAGACCTTGTCGAATTCTTCCCGGAGTTCTGCCATGGCTTTTGCCCGATGGCTGACCCGGTTTTTTTCCTCCAACGACATTTGTGCAAAGGTTTTTTTCAAGGGAGGGTAATAGAAGACGGGGTCGTAGCCAAACCCCTGGTCGCCTGTCAGGGTCTCGGCAATTTCGCCTTCGCATTTCCCCTCGTAAATCAGGGCAGGCCCTCTTGGAACAGCGATGGCGATCACGCATTCAAAAGCCGCTTTCCTGTTCTTAACCCCCTCCATGGCTTTGAGCACTTTGAGGTTGTTCTTCCTATCATCCGCGCCATGGCCCGCATACCGAGCGGACCTTACCCCGGGGTCGCCTCCCAGCGCCGGAACCACCAAACCCGAGTCATCGGCAAGGGCTGGAAACCCGAGCACCTTGGCCGTAAAAAGCGCTTTCTTGTAAGCGTTTTCTTCAAAGTCGGCGCCGTCCTCCACGACTGGAGGGATAGGGCCGAATTCTTCAAGACCCTTGATTTCAATGTCAAAGCCGGAAAGGAGTTGCCGGAACTCCGAGATCTTGCCCCGGTTGCGCGTGGCCAGAACCAACGGTCTTTCAAGCCCGTGCTGTTTGTCTTTCATCCCATTTCCCCTGCCAGTTTATTCATGAAAAGATCCCGGATCTCATGGAGTCGTTTTTCGTCCACCGCTTCGAAGCGGAGCACCACAACGGGCTGGGTATTGGAAGCCCTGATCAGTCCCCAGCCGCCGTCAAAGAGAACCCTTGCGCCGTCCACATCGATCACCGGATAGTCCTTCTTGAAGGCTTCCACCAGACGGGAAACCACGGAGAATTTCTTTTCATCCCCGCAATCCATGCGAATCTCCGGGGTGCTGACCAAAACCGGGACATCGGCCAGGTGATCCTGAACGCTCTTCTCGTCGGAGGTCAGGATCTCCAAAAGGCGGGCCCCCGCATAAACGGCGTCATCAAATCCGTAATAACGATCCGCAAAAAAAATGTGCCCGCTCATTTCACCGGCCAATAACGCCCCTTCTTCCTTCATCTTGCTCTTGATCAACGAGTGCCCTGCTTTCCACATGATGGGACGGCCCCCATGCTTTGCAATGTCGTCATAGAGGGTCTGAGAGCATTTGACTTCGCCGATGATTTTTGCACCCGGACGCTTTTTCAGGATGTCCCGGGAAAAGAGGATCATCAAACGGTCTCCCCAGATGATTTTCCCGTCCCCTTCCACCACGCCGATCCTGTCCGCATCGCCGTCAAAGGCAATGCCCAGGTCCGCGCCGGTCTCGGCCACTTTTTTGAAAAGGTGATCCAGGTTTTTGGGGACGGTGGGATCAGGATGGTGGTTGGGAAACCGTCCGTCCGGTTCGCAAAAGATCTCCTCCACCTGAACCCCCATCTTCCTGTACAGCCGGGGAGCAACCAGACCGCCCACCCCGTTCCCCCCGTCGACGACTACCTTTCTCGCGATAGGGCCGGCCTGGATTCTTGCCGATACGTCCGCCATATAGGACTCCAGGATTTCCGTCCTCTCCAGCGCCCCTTGTCCTTCGGCAAAAACACCGGATTCCGCGATCTTCCTGAGCTCCTGAATCTGTTCACCGTATAGGGTGGCCCTGCCGAGGCAGACCTTGAACCCATTGTACTCCGGCGGATTGTGGCTGCCGGTAACCTGAACGCCCCCGTCCACCTTGAGATGGTGGAGCGAGAAGTAAAGAAGCGGGGTCGGCACGATCCCCAAATCCACCACATTCGTCCCTGTGCTTGTGAGCCCCTGCTGAAGCGCTTGGGCCAGCATGGGAGAACTGAGCCGGCAATCTCTGCCCAGGGAGACCGATCTTGCCTCCCGTTCCCGGAAGTAAGTGCCGAAGGTCCGGCCCAGAATGAAGGCCGTCTCCTGTCCCAATTCGTCAGGCGATTTCCCCCGGATATCGTATTCCCTGAAAATATTCGGTTTCAAAGCAGATCGTTCCTTCTGTTTCTCTTGAGCTGCTCCGTGATCCTTCGAACCTCCTGGGATTTTTTCAGGTCTGCAACCAGAAGGGCGTCCGGCGTGTCCACCACAAGGCAGTCTTCAAGGCCGAGACAGGAGACCATCCTCCCGCCCCTGCTCGAAACAAAGCTCTTCTCGCAATCAACAAGCACACATTCTCCCTCTGAAAAATTCCCGTTTTCGTCCTTCTCATCTTCC
>Ga0209164_1003805_pt1 | contig 13993 bp, 7 predicted proteins | sample MTBNYHSulfiMetaG_FD_187458 | JGI IMG/M metagenome (GOLD analysis project Ga0209164, IMG submission 187458) | Enrichment culture microbial communities from rom New York Harbor, USA that are MTBE-degrading - MTBE-NYH (New York Harbor Sulfidogenic)... | ecosystem: Environmental > Aquatic > Marine >...
CTCACAGAACCGATGTACGTCCAGTAAGCCGATGCGGCAGAACGGCGCTCTATCTCAAATTCCCTGGTATTGCATTCTGTAATCGTACTCCAGGTCAGCATGACTCCCCTGCCGCTCGGATATCCGGTAAAGTCATCGATAACCGTGCTGCAAACGGTTTTCGTCGTAAAATTCCATACCATTGACCATTCGCTTGATCCGGCGCTATTCTGCGCCCTTACACGCCAGTAGTAGCGGGTATCGGGCGAAAGACCATTCGCAGAAAATGATGTGCCCTGAATACCACTCGCATTTATTACCAATGACGCGAATGCGGTATCAGAAGCAACCTGCAATGAATAGAAGTCGGCTTGCGGTGATACATTCCACGTCAATACAGGGTCTGCAGGTATTTCTGTTGCGTTGTTCACGGGCAACGCAAGGACCGGCTGGTCCGGCAACTGGGGGACTTCAACAGGCGTGCTTCCTGCCGCATCTTTTATTGACTGCAGCAGACTGTCGGGAAGAGGCTCTGCAGGTCTCCAGCCACCCCCGAGTTCAAACACCATAATCCCTCCGAGACCTTTTTCCTTCACATATTGAATTTTTTCAACGCATGACGTTTCATCGTCGTATGAGATGAACTTGTCATAGGTGGAACCGACAAAATCGATGCTTAAATAGGGTGCCAGAGCGGCGCTGTCCCAACGGTAATACTGAGGTTGATAGTAAGTATCCATGATCTCGTGATAAGGAACGTAACTCTGAACATCAGGGGCTATGACCCAACTCTGCCCTGGTGCTGTGACTCCCCCTGTTGGAGTACCTGTCCCTCCGCTCCATACATGACCGAAAAATGCAATACCTATCCCAAGTTTACTGGAGTCTACCCCGGCATCAATATACTGGTCGACTAATCCATTCGCTGAGGGAACAGGTTTCCCTGTAGTGGGAAAAATATACCCGGCATCGTAAATAGCAGCATTATGCCATGTTATCCAACCAGACCAAGGACCTGATAAGTTATACGTCATAATGTTTATTTGATCAAACTCATCCTGCAATTGAGCAAAAAGAAGATATTGAGATCTTACGGCAGCTGTCAAAATAAGAGGCGGGTTTTTACTGTTAAGCGCCCCTTTCAATTCTGTAATGAATGTTGAGTATTGTGAAACCGAGGACGAAGATAGCGGCTCCCAGTCAATATCAATACCATCGTAACCTCTGTTTGTCATAAAATTGACTAGGTTATTGATAAATTTTGTCCTGTTGGTATCATTCGTTGCACCCAGGAATGCAGATTCTGATAACCAACCTCCGAGCGAAATCAATACTTTCTTCCCTGCCGCATGAGCAGCAATAACCAATGCCTCAGAGTTTTTAGGAAAAATACAATCTTCCACATAATCAATTGAACCGTCAGCATTTGGTTTAATTGCAAAATGGATGATATGAGTAACCGCGCTGAAATCAATATCCTCCGGATTTAGGTAGCCTCCGGTATCGGTCTGGCTGCACCCCTGCATCCAGCCTGCATAGTAGGCACTGACCCAGATATCGGGTTGAGCGAGCGCAAGTTTGCTATAGGTAAATTGGATAATCAGCAGCACTATCAAAAGCGAGCACCACCGTACAAATTTTATATTTCCACTCGGCTTATCTTTTTTCATCAATGAACCTCCCTCAGGGCTTCTTTTGAATTGTCTCCGGAAACTTTTTTATCCTTGTTTTAACTGTATAAAAAATAGCGATGAGAACGATGTGATTTGAGTCACATGCATCCATTTTTTACGACATATGCACACTGAATCTTGCCTTACTCAATGAAATCACAGAGAACCTTTTCCCTTAGCGTCTTGGCGGTATAAGGGAATGATCTGATGTCACAGCAAAGCGATAATGTCCTATTGGCGCACAATGAAAATGTCATGAATGCAAAGTGCTAAACTGCCAGTTTTGAGAAGGAGACAGGATGGCGGGAAAGGACATTACCATAATGCGGCAGAAAGAATTAAAGCGATTCAGGATGATTCACGAAGAAATAAATGGGGAATCAACGGGACAGCGCCGATAAGCGAATTTGGCCGGGCATTAAGAAAACTGGGAACGGAGATAATTCATGTACACTCACCGCAGGCTAGAGGACTTGTAGAGGATGTTTAAAACCCTTTAGGACAGACTGGCAAAAGAGATGCCCATGCGGGTAATAACTATGAGAGAAGAAGCGAACAAGTATTTAATGAGTAATCTGTCCGTTCACAACTTTATTTTGCCCTTGAGAAAGAGCCATTTTTATTGATAAATCTAATCATAATTATTATAATTGACATAATTATTATATATATTGCTTTAGATACCCCCATCCAGGTGGGGTTGACATTATGTTTATATACGATAAACTATGAGGAAAAAGAAAAATGAATAACCAGCCATTGAACTTTCCGCAGGACAAACAGGAACGCCGTCTCCGTTCACGGGCAAGGCCGGATCACAGTGATCGCCGGTCTTCTTCACGGTTTGTCAGTAATTTCCCAGTAAATATCTATGTTGGTAAAGGCCCGGATGCACGGGTTTATCATGCAACAGCCCGCGATATCTCCGATGGCGGTCTCTTACTAGAAAATATTGACATCCCTCAAACGGAAACGCGGATCAGAGTCGATTTTTCTATTCCCGGAAGCACCATGCCGGAGGAATTTGTCCATGGAAAATTTCATCTGGAAGGCCAGATTGTACGGCAGGATCAGAAAAAACAACAGGCCAGTGTCGCATTCCAGCAAAAACTGAGCAGCCGGCTTGCCGAATCTACATGGAAATACATGAGCTGGAGTGCACTGTCTATACTGTTTCTGACAGCAACGATTGTGCTGCTCATCAAGTTTCAGAACATTTACTTTTTCTGGTTTGATGTACCGGTCTTCCTTTACAGTCTCACCGTCGGGTTTTACCTTCTGAGCAGATTTGTATTTGCTGCTTTTTACCGCTCGCCTAAAAAACAGGATTCCCTGCCCTCGGTGACTATCATTATCCCTGCTTTCAATGAAGAAGAATCGATTGAGGAGACACTGGTACATGCTCTTGAAACAGCATATCCTGCTGAAAAATTCCATATTATCGCTGTCAATGACGGGAGTAGCGATGGAACGCTGAAGACTATCCAAAAGGTAAGAGAGAAATATCCTGAACTGGTGATCGTTGATTTCGCTGAAAATCGCGGGAAGCGTCATGCGCTGGCAGCCGGAGCGCAACTTGCTACCAGTGAAGTTGTTGTTTTTGTGGACTCGGACAGCCTCCTGGCTCCGGACGCAATCCGGAATATCGTTGACGGCTTCGCTGATCCGGAGGTGATTGCGATAACCGGCCACTGCGAGGTTGCAAATGCATGGACCAATTTCCTCACCAAAATGCAGGCGGTCCGTTACTATATCGGCTTCCGGGTTTTGAAAGCTGCAGAGAGCATATTCGATACCGTCACCTGTCTCTCCGGTCCCCTTGCAGCATATCGCCGGACCCCCCTGATGGAAGTTGCAGACATGTGGATTAAGCAGACATTCCTCAGCAGACCCGCAACCTTTGGAGATGACAGGAGTCTCACCAACTTCCTCCTGGAGAAAAATAAAAAAGCTAAAGTACTCTACGATTCCCGTGCTGTCACCCGGACAATCGTACCCGACAAATATTGGAAATTCTTCCGTCAGCAGATGCGCTGGAAACGTTCATGGTTCAGGGAGAGCTTGAGAGCATGCCTCTTCATGTGGCGGAAACAGCCGCTTATGTCACTCTCGTTTTATCTTGGGTTCATTCTTCCTGTTCTTGGCCCTGCTATTGTATTCCGGGCCATGGTTCTCGTACCGTTTTTCCGCAACGGTTCCCCGCTTACTTATATTCTCGGCATTTTTCTCATGAGCACCCTTATGAGTTCTGCCTATCTTCTTGCCAAAAGATCCCGTTTATGGATATATGGTACTCCTTTCTGCTTCTTCTATATGTTCATCCTGGTATGGCAACTGCCATGGGCTATACTCACCTTCTGGAGAACTACGTGGGGTACCCGTGGTCAGGGATTATGAAAAAAAGTTTTTTTGTTCTGCAACTGTTTGTTATAGCAGGCATTGTTGCTTTTGTCATCTATTCTGCAGTCAAACCTGTCCCAAAGCTCGACTATACTCCTGAAGCATGGTCTTCGTGGAACGGCTTTTCTGCAATATCCTATGCGGGTATCACCAAAAAGGGAGATGATGTACATGTATCCAAGCAGCAATTCGAAGATCACCTGAGAGCACTGAAACAGGCCGGATATCAAACCATCAAGCCTGAGGATGTCGTCGCTTTTCTTAAAGGCGGATATCCTCTTCCGGAAAAAGCGCTGGTCCTCATCATCGAGGGAGACAGGAAAGACAGTTTTCTCTATGCAACACCTCTTCTCCGGAAATTCGGCTTCACAGCTACCATGTGCGTTCCAACAGCCAATATCCCGGGATGGGACAGTTTTTACCTTCAGGAAGACGATTTGAAAAAAATCTTCTCAGAAGCCCACTGGAACCCTTGCAGCATGGGCAACAGCGCAGTCAAAGAGATTCCGATCAACAGTTCAGGAGGGAAAGGGCACTTTCTTACAACCCGCCAATGGACAGACAATAAATCTGAAGATGATACAACTTTCATGAAAAGGGTTACTGACGATTATGTCAGGGCAGCACAGATACTTTCCAAGGTAAGCGACAGTCCGGTTTCCTTATACCTTTATCCATTTGCAGATCCCGGCACAAGTGCACAGGCAGATCCACTTGCAGCAGAAATAAACCAGAAGGCCGTAGAAGCACATCACAAGGCTGCTTTCATTACAGCGAACAACCCATTCAACGGAGCAGCCATCAGACCCTATGCCCTCAATCGGTTACGGATTCCAGGCAGTTGGGACGCTTCTCAACTGGTAAATGCCCTGAATTCCTCCATGCCTGCCCGCACAGCAGTTTCGGGCATTGGAGACAAGAGTCGTTGGATCATACAGGGTGAAATTCTCCAGCAGGGGAACAACGTGAGTCTCGTTTCCGGGACCAGCATGTGGCTTCGCGGAAGTGATGCCTGGTCTGATGCCGATATACGGATTTCTATGGTAATGCCGAAGAAATCAGTTGTTGCCCTATATGTTCGTTCCGAAGGCAATAATTCTTTTGAGCGGCTAAGCATTTATAACCAGACCATCGATTTACAGGAACAAACAGGGACAAAAGCTCAGACTCTGTCACGTTCTTCCATACAGTACACTGGAAAAGATGCCGTCACTTTTCGCCTGAGAGTAAAAAGAAACCGGGCATGGGTCTGGTATAATGACAGACTTCTTGCAGGTCAGATTCCCCTTTCGTCATATATCACACAGGGGAGAATCGGCATCAGCTGCCAGCAGGGAGAAGTTCAGATTCTCGATTTCCAAGCCGAACAGATACCGAAGATATTTGCATTCGCTGAAAGTTTCCGTTCGATTGCCCCTTCTCTCCAACAGGATATTTCAGCGGTTCTTTCCCCGTGGTTTTTCTCAGACATGCCGCCGACGTTGGACAAAAAGCAGTACACGGACCTTTTGGTTGCTGCTTCATCAGGCGTTCAGACAATCCCCATGGTAAAAACTCCTGACGAGATGACTTCTGATGAAACACAAAAGTTTGTCCAGAAAATCGTTGCGCTTCTCCGCAAGCCCGTATTACATCCCCTTATCTCACACCTGGCAGTGTATGGTTCCTCCCTTACGTTGTCTGAAGAGCTCCACAAAGAGGGGTATACCCTCGTGAGAATCGTATCCGCAGAGCAGGCAATTCAGTTGATCAGAGAGAAACAGGATTTACACAAAGATATATTACTTATTGATGATCCGGGAGGAGAAGCAACCAATACCGTAAAAGATATTTTACATGCCCTTCCTCCTGACCGGATTATCATACGTACTGACCGGCAGGAGTCCGGCATATCCGGGATAGGAACAGCTGTCAGTGTTCAGAAAAAATAGAGAAAGAGATTGGATAATGAAATACTTTAAATGTATAGTTCTTTCCCTGAGTATCTTTTCCCTGTCCGTCGTGCCTTCATTGACTCATGCCGAGGACGGAGGAACAGTGCAGCACAATGCACAAGGAAACCTCTCTGTCGAGGGCCTGTCTGTCATTCAACTCGTACACATGTCACGTGAGCAGGTGGCGGCAAATAATCTCGATGCCGCCCTCCGGCATGTCCGTTCAGCCCTCGCAGTCGACCCTGCATATGCTGAAGCATGGAAACAACTCGGGCGGGTTTTAATGCTCAAAGGAGAATATAACGAAGCACGGAACGCCCTGCAAACCGCTCTCGACCTGAAACAGGGCGACCCGGAAATAACCGCATGGGTCCATACCATGATGCGTCCTGCAGAGAAAAAAGGAGAAACAGCGATAAAGCAGAAGTCTCCAATATCTGCCGGGGCATGGCGCGATCTGGGGTGGAGTCTCTGGGTAAAAAAACAGCATGAAGAAGCGGTTTCCGCCTGGGACCAGGCTATGAAGTACAAAGTGACAAACAAGGAACGGCTGCTGAGGCAGGTGGTCGCCCGTCTTTCAGAAGAAGGATATCCTGATAAAGCCATTGAATTTTTAAATCGATGGAGCCCTGAAACCTCTTTTCTATCTTTTGGTCTTGAGTTAATAAAGGAAAAACAGTATGTTGCAGCCAGGACAATACTGTTAAAAGCATGGGAAACCGGGCAAACCCTCCCAACCACCGGATTGTATCTTGGATATGTGGAAGCAAAGCTGTACATCTGTCCGTCGGTTCTCGATCATCTTTCGCCGTTTCTTGAACAAGGATTAGCGAATATTCAAGCAAAGGAAAGGGATATTCTTCTTGAGACTGTCCTCAAGTGCAGTTCGGACATCAGTATTCTCCCCCTTGTTGAAAAGGTTGAGCTGCTATACAGTGCTTCTTCAGAATACCCCGCTCCACTCAACACCATTATGGAAAAAGCTGCCGACGCACAATATTTTGACAGAAACATGGAGAAGGCATTTTCTCTCTATCAAACTGTGCTCAAACGCGATCCCGACAGCCCTGTTGTCTGGATTCGTTTTCTCGCTGCAGCAGATGCCACAGGCCGTCATAAGGAAGCATTAGGAATACTTCAGGATACTATTTCACGTTCATCTTCTTCATCAATAAGAGAGGGCATACAGGGCAAATTGATGGCTGACGCCGGAAATATTCCCGGTGCGATACCTCATTACCGGCAAAGTTTGATTGACGATCCTGAACAGCATGAACTGCGCCTGGACTTTTTCAACCTCCTGCTGCAAGTTGCACTCTTTGACGAAGCACGGGGAGAAAAAGAGTGGTTCTCCCGGAGGTTAGCATCGGGAGATGCGACTGCCAGGGTTTATCTGGCTGAAATGCTGAGTTCCCTTCATGAACAACAGGATGCGTTGAAAATATGGCAGGAACTCCACCTTTCATATCCGGAAAATCCCCGCTATGCGATTGAAACAGCGAGGTCACTTTTTTCTCTCTGCAGGGCAAAAGAAGCGATTACGATTCTTGAACAGAGTATAGAGATCAAACCAACTCTCCGTGCGTATGAACTTATTGCCGAAATAGAAACAGCCCTAGGCGACATGCAGCGTGCTTTTTTCTGGACTGACAAGACTATGTCCATGCAGCCATCACCGGGAATCCTGAAAATCCGCGCCACGGCAGCAGAATCCCTTGGCAATCCTTCTGCTGCGCGGGAAGCAGCAGAATCCGTTCTCAAATCTGATCCCGGAAACATAGTCATGGCCCGTATTGCGGGCAAGGCGCTTCTATCAATGGAGTTGACCGAAGAAGCGAAAAACCACTATTCAAACCTTATCGCCCGGAATGAACAATTTCTCCCGGGCTTAATCTCCCTCAGGGATATTGCATACGACCAGCAAAACCCTGATGACGCTTTGAAATATACAAAACAGGTTCTCGACCAGAGGCCATGGGACATAAATGCCGATATCCGTTATGCAGTGTCGCTCGGAGTTGAGGGACAATTCAAACCAGCACTGAAATCATTGCGTGAAATCACGGAAAAGGATTTCCGGGAGGCGGTGCCGGTGCTGGCGTATGACAACGTTACTCAATGCCCGTACAGTGGTCGGAATACCACCGGGCAGATCGTTGCCCACTGGGAACGCCTTCATAATGAAGGCTATGCATTCATCATTCCCTCTGAATTGAATGCCGCTGCTGAGCACCTGAGGACAATCGCAATTATTGTAGATCCTGAACCTGATGCCCTGCCGGTGCTCGATTCATCGCTAAAACGCATTGGGGGGCGGGCTGTTCTGGCGATAAGGACTGGTTCCCTCTCCAAACTCGTTCCGGGAAGTCCGGATCCCTCACTCCTGAAAGAATTAAGAGAAAGCGGAAGATGGATCATTGCGTCCAGCGGACCGGAAACATTTCAGCGTTCTCCGGTAACCGAATCCGGAACACTCGGCAATCCCCTGACCCATAACGTCTACTCCCGTGACAGGAAAAGTGAAAATGAAACCATGATGTCCGAACGGCTTGACACCTTACTTGCCAAGGCTTCCGCTGAGTTGGGTTCTTCCCCGCCACGCATCTTCGTGTACCCCGGGGGTGACTACGGACAGTTCTCTCTCGACTCTGATCCCAAGGATATTGAAGTGCTCAAAAAGACTATCGGGAAACATTTCGATTTCGCAGTCGCGGGTGACGATTATGGATTCATCACAGAGGGATTTGATACCTCGCGGATATCCGGTCGTTTTGTACCTCCCCAATGGGATGCAGAGGGAGTGATGAAGCACCTGCATGAAAATAATCCTCTTATACGATCGTACCTTGAACTGGCCAAGGTATTATACTGGCAGAGTCAGTATGAAAGAGCACACAAGGCGTTCCAGAAAGCTGAAACGCTGGGGGCAGAGCCTCTTGATACCAATTTCCATTGGGGCAACAGCGCATATCAGGAGGGAGACCTTGCATCAGCACTCAAGAGGCTGAATCTTGCAAAAGAACTTGACCCTGCATCGAAAAGAGTCCTCCTGTCACTTGAACGTGCTGAGAACCGGGCAAGACCCCATCTGGATTTCAATTATAGCGGATGGGACGACGCGGACGACCGCAGTTATGAGAAATACGGATTATCTGTTAAAGGGTATGTCAGCAGAAAAGTCAGCCTGGAACTTTTTGGTGACTACAATCGATGGTCCCGAAAAAACATCGGCGATGAAAAAGGTACCCGGACAGGGGCAGGAATTCTCTGGCATTTTGCTGACGAACGCTGGGTGAAAGCACGCCTGTGGTTTTTATCTGTCAGGCATATTGACGATCATTTCGGCGGCCTTTTGAATATTCATTTGCCGAATGCACCCTTTGGCGGATATGTCGAACTCGAGGCCGACCGCCGGGAGGTCGATACTGTAGAAGCCATTCGGGAAAAGACAATGGCAAACACGTATACGCTTTATACTTATTCGCGGATTAAGGATTTCTGGGACCTGTACGCCGACTTTTCCTATACCGCGCGTTCGGACGATAATGATACCTATATGGCAGAAGGAAGGTTTGGATATCGTTTTCATGAATGGCCGTTCCTTGGCGCCGGCTATGCGTTCCGTTTTGCAGACAGCAACCGCAGTCCCGATGAATACTGGGCCCCTGAGAAACTCCAGCAGCATCAGATCTATGCCGCATCACGCGGAGCATATAAAAACCTGCATTATTCCTTAAGTCTCAGGGCAGGCTATGCCGAGGAAGAGGATACAGACTGGCGTTTTGTGTGGGGAACACGGTTGACGGTCAGTTATCTGCTCTTTTCCCGTCTCAGCCTCAACGGCGAAATCAATTATCTTGAATCACCGGTATATGACAGGACTGCCTGGCTTCTCGGAATCTCTTTCAGGTTCTAACCCTATCGCTTTACCAGTCAGGGAGGGTCTCGGTCTTCTTTGCCTCTGTTTCACGTCGTTGAGGCTTCTTCATTAACTGCACCGCTTGAGAAACGGTATAGAAAGGCAGTTTCTCAGTAGCATATGCAATAACCTTCCGGAAATAGGAGAGTTGAATCCCGTAACAGGGTCCGATTATGAAACTCGCCTGAGTTTCTGACATCTTTGATAAATCGCCCTGAAAAACGGTAATTGTATCCCCTTTGATAGTTTCAATTTTTACCGGTCTGTAGACACGTCTGCGGATATCGGGCACAAGGCAGAGGTCGCTTTTTGCAGCCAGTTCCACATCCCGGTCGGAAACCAATGAACGCACCGAAAGAGATTGTACGGTGCCTGTAAAGAATTCCTCATCAGGCAATACTTTGTGACCGTAAAGGAAAAGAAATTTATTCTGCTCCCGGGCAAAATCGATCCATTGGAGTATCTGCGCTAAAGGCACATAGAAGCTGATATCGAAGTCTGTCCCCGGGATCGATCCGTCCTCGCTGATACTGTCGTTTGCAGCGAAAACTTCCTCACGGCGGAAACTGGAGAACCTTTTTATGACTTCTTTTGCTAATTCGCCCGAATACGCATTATAGGGGAAAACGATTGAGTGTATGTTCAAACCCTCGGCGTTCAATTCTTTTACCGAGGCATCAAGTTCGCTGCTGACCCATGCAGAGAGGCCTTTCTGTTTCACATATGACGGCGCATTAAAATGGTGGTAGGTATGAGTTCCTATTTCCCATCTATATCTGTTCTGCAGGGTGCGGAGCTCTTCAAAGCTCAGATCGCCAAAACGGACTCGCTGGTTATTCACAAATCCTGTTGCCACTCCACCGGCACGTGACAGCTCAGGGGCAATAATATTTATCCAGCTGGGATATCCATCATCAAAAGCGATCACTATACCGGCATGGTTCTCTTCAGAACATACCGGCAAGGTGGATAGGAAGGGCATAAGGAAAATAAGGAAAGCAAGGAAAAAATGGACTCCTCTCACACCTCTGTTGTTCAGAATACTCATACATGAAACATAGAAACTCTTCAGGCCCCTTGTCAAGTCTTTTCTCCAATTCAGCATATTGAAATTATTTCTCTACCCCTATAAGGTAAAATCATGTATCATCTTGCTTATCTAAAAAATGCAGTGGGAATACCGGACAGATAAGGAACGACCGATGAGGATACTTAGCCTTGTTCTTCTTGCGCTTGTTCTCACGTTTTCTTTTGGATGCTCCTTACAGACATCCTGGCGAAGCACTCTCTACCCGGAAAATTGGTCCGCCGGGCACAAAGACTCTTCAGTCCGGTTTCTCCATGATTTCTCATATGCAGGATATCGCCTGGGTGAAGAGGAAATCCCCGGAGATATCAAGGGCGTTCTTGTGGATGTCACCCGTTCTCCTTTTCATGCAGACAGTTTAGGTATTCATGATGCAACAGAGGCTATACAGGATGCGCTTGATTTTGTTGGTGAAAAAGGGGGCGGCGTGGTCTATCTGCCTCCGGGGTCTTACCGTGTAAAGCCTCCCTCAGGCAGTATTGCTGCACTTTGGATCAAATATGCGCAAGTCGTCCTTCGGGGTGCAGGCCGCAATAAAACATTCCTTCTGAATGATGAGCCCGATATGAGGGAGAAGAGTATTATTGCGATATATCCGGTCCATGGGGGTGACTGGCACGAACCTGTCGGTGAACCGGTTGCACTATCACACGATCTATTGGAGCCGACAACCGGGATACCTGTTCACGATACGAAAAATCTTCACGTCGGTGACCGGATTATTATCCGTGCCGACTGCACAAGGGAATTCGCGGCTGATCACAATATGGGATACAGTGATGAGCCCTGTGAGGAATCATCTCTATCCTGCCCCTGGAATGCAAAATTACACGGCATCACTTTTTACCGGAAAATTGTTGCGATAGACGCGGGGAACAATATTATTTTTATCGACATTCCAACGCGGTATTTTCTCAAAAGGAGGGACAACGCCCGGGTCTACAAGGTTGCTCCCTCTATCGAAGAAGTAGGCATTGAGGACCTGGCCATAGGGAACAGACAGAGTCTCCGGTCAGGATGGGGTGATACCGATTACAGAGAAGCGGCAGAGAACAAAGGGAAAGGGGCCTACCAGGTCCATTTCTCTTCTGTCATAAAAATACAGCATGCAGTCAATTGCTGGGTACAGCGCATAAAAACATATGCACCACCTGGGAATTCAGCCGACGTTCATATTCTGTCAAACGGGATACTGATCTATAAATCCCGCAGCATTACTATTCAGGATTGTGCGCTGTCCTCACCGCAATATAAAGGTGAAGGAGGCAATGGATATGCTTTTATCATCCGGGGGAGCGATAACCTGATCATTGACTGTGAGGCACGGAATGCACGACATGGCTATTCACTGCTGAGCATGTGGACCCATGGGAATGTAATTTTCCGTTCCTCATCATATAATTCCCGGTATCCTGTCGATTTCCATATGCATCTGAGCGTTGCAAACCTTCTGGACAATATGACCCTGAACCGGGATTACATAGAAGCAAAATACCGGCCTTACGGCACACCTCTTCACGGCCAAACTACAACACAGAGTGTCATATGGAACACGTATGGGGTCCACTATAAGGACGGGAAAGATTATATCATTGACTCAAGACAGTTCGGGACCGGATACGTTATCGGAACCAGGGGACCATCATCCTCTGTGAAAACCACCCCTGTGACAATCAATGGATATGATACATCACCTGAGGATTTCGTAGAGGGGATCGGGCTTGGCAAGACCCTTGTCCCCCATTCTCTCTTTCTCGATCAGTTGAAAAAACGCACTGTTCACCCAACAGAATGACCTGAGAAAAGCAAGGGACGACCGGTAAAACAGGATTTTCATAATGCAACCCCACTCTATTGACGGAGTGTTTTATATGCAGACAGTAGCCTGAATAAATTCTCATCGTTTCCTCCAAGCTTCCATATCATCATATTACGATATCCCTTCCTGTAAGCAGCTCCCCACTTCTCCCTGATGCTGATATCATCTTCAAACCATATTTCAGAGCCATCTTCCTGACGGGAAAACGGCACATTGTTAAAAAACCCTCTTCCATTCTTCACTGCAGACTGAGTCATCCCCTGTCCCTCTGTCCAGTCAAGTTGCCGGACTTTCCCATCGGACCCCCAGGAGAACCCTCCGACAGCCAGCGCAATCCAGGGTGCATTATATCTATCACCCGCGCCCCGCTTCCGCAGTGAAGATATGAATCTGGCGGTAGCGCGGGCGCCTGGTCCGGTATGCGTGCCATGCAGATTATATCCCATAACGGTGAGTGACGCTGTCGAGGGTGCAGGCAGAGGTCCGTGCCGGGGTTCTACAACAACAGTAAGCCCCAACCCGTTGTGTTCGAGTTCCGCAGACAATACAGAGACAAATACACGATAGTTATCCTGATCAGAAACATCGAGCCCTTCATAATCGAGATCGAGTCCTGCAAACCCGTCTTCTTTCATCTTCTGTACGATGTTCTTTACATGCCGGTTGAGCAGAAGAGGATCGGCAATGAGTTGCCGCACAATATTGCTGTCTTTCAGGAGGACGCTGTCGGGTTTACGGAGATCGTTCACCAGAGTTACCCAGGGAGAAAAACCGTTTTTTTGGGAAAGGGCAAAAAATGGCGGCATGATGTCTTCAAAATGAGGCGCATGCCGGATATTTCCGGAAGCATCTAATTCATATGCAAAAAGGGAGACACGGTCAAACAATCCTCCGTTTTGTTCAAGCTCCTGTATTCCCCGCTCTCCATCCCAATATACTATCCATGCGCCAATATGCTGTGGCGGCCTGATTTCCTCCGGAGGAGCACAGTACCCCAAACACAGAAGAATCGCTGACAGAAACAACCAAGATTTCAGTTGTAGTGCGAATTGCATACAGGGGAACTTACCAGCTTCCCCCACCTCCTCCTCCGAAACCGCCGCCTGAGAAACCGCCGCCGCCGAAGCCACCGCCCCCGCTTACCCCGCTCCCTCTCGGCGCTGCATACATCGCCGAGGCCAG
>Ga0209164_1003806_pt1 | contig 13991 bp, 14 predicted proteins | sample MTBNYHSulfiMetaG_FD_187458 | JGI IMG/M metagenome (GOLD analysis project Ga0209164, IMG submission 187458) | Enrichment culture microbial communities from rom New York Harbor, USA that are MTBE-degrading - MTBE-NYH (New York Harbor Sulfidogenic)... | ecosystem: Environmental > Aquatic > Marine >...
GGGTTGCTGCGCTTCGAGATCTTTATGGTCTCTGCGCTGCGCAACCCGACGGTTTACATATACCGAGGTGAAACAAAATAGTGCTTGACAGCTGCAGGCTCATAGAAGGAGCGGGCCATGCCCGCGATAGAATGGCCCCAAATGCTAATAAATCGCGGGCATGGCCCGCTCCTACCCCGAAAGAGGATTTCCTGGGGGCCATGAATGTCAATCCAAGGCTCCAACTGTTTATTGGCAACGAATTTATAAAGAGAGTAATGCGTGACTCAATACGAAGCACTGAAAAATGAATTAAGAAAATCACCGCGAAGCTGGCTGGTGACCGGTGTTGCCGGTTTTATCGGCTCCAATCTACTGGAGACGCTTTTGAAACTTGATCAGCATGTGGTCGGGCTGGATAATTTTTCCACCGGCTTCCAGCATAATCTGGACCAGGTGCGGCAACTTGTCGGTGACCAGCAATGGTCCAGGTTTTCCTTTGTGCAAGGCGACATTCGTGATTTGACGACCTGCCGCAATCTGTGCGGTCAGGCTGATTTTGTCCTGCATCAGGCTGCTCTCGGTTCTGTCCCCCGGTCTATCGACGACCCTTTGCTTACCAATGAGAACAATCTTACCGGTTTTCTCAATATGCTGGTGGCAGCGCGTGATGCCGGGGTGCAGCGTTTTGTCTATGCAGCCTCGAGTTCGACCTATGGAGACCACCCCGATCTGCCCAAGGTGGAAGATAAGATCGGTAAACCCCTTTCCCCATATGCGGTGACAAAATATGTCAACGAGCTGTATGCGGATGTTTTTGCCAGAACTTACGGCTTTCAAACCATCGGCCTGCGCTATTTCAATATCTTCGGCAGAAGGCAGGACCCCAACGGGGCCTATGCCGCGGTCATGCCGAAATGGTTTTCGGCTCTCATTCGCGGCGAGGCGCTTTTTATTAATGGGGATGGCGAAACGAGCCGAGATTTCTGCTATATTGATAACTGCGTACAGGCAAACCTGCTGGCCGCCACGGTCGCCAGTCCCGCAGCCTTGAATCAGGTCTATAACATTGCGTTCGGGGAAAGAACAACCTTGAACGAGTTGTTCAACCTTATCCAGCTGCGCGTGCGCGCCATCCTGCCGGAGATAAAGGCGATAACCCCGACATATCGAGATTTTCGGCCGGGGGACGTGCGGCATTCACTGGCTGATATCAGCAAGGCGCGTAAGTTGCTGGGCTATGCGCCGACCCATTCAGTAAAGGACGGACTGAATCAGGCAGCAGAGTGGTATGTGAGACGACTCTCAGGTGAATAGTCTGCAGGTGTTTAGGTTGATAGGGAAAACCCCATGCAGTTGCTGACAGACTAAACGCCTACAGACTATCAACCTAATTTCATGGAAATAAAAAAAATTCTTATCACGGGGGCGGCCGGTTTCATTGGTTTCTTCCTGGCCAAACGGTTGCTGTCTGACGGCATTGAGGTGGTCGGGCTCGATAATCTCAATGATTATTACGATCCGGCATTAAAAAGAAGCCGTCTTGACCAGCTGTCTCCCATGCGCGGATTTGACTTCGTGCAGATTGATTTAGCTGACCGTAAGGCCGTGGCTGAGCTCTTCACCCGGCACAGCTTCGATGCAGTCGTCAATCTGGCGGCCCAGGCAGGGGTGCGTTATTCCCTGGAAAATCCCCATTTGTACGTGGACAGTAATGTGGCAGGTTTTGTCAATATTCTCGAGGGCTGCCGCCATAACGGGGTCATGCATGTCGTTTTTGCCTCGTCAAGTTCCGTCTATGGCGGCAATACCAGAATGCCTTTTTCTGTTCATGATAATGTTGATCATCCCGTCTCTCTCTATGCTGCCACCAAGAAGGCAAATGAATTAATGGCCCACGCTTACAGCCACTTATATGGCCTGCCTGTTACCGGGTTGCGCTTTTTTACGGTATACGGGCCCTGGGGAAGGCCTGATATGGCTTATTTCCTTTTTACCAGGGCCATTCTGGCAGGTAAACCGATCAAGGTTTTCAACCACGGCAAAATGAAGCGGGATTTTACCTATATTGATGATATTATTGAAGGAGTGGTGCGGGTCATGAAAAGGGTCCCGGCGCCGGACCCGGCCTGGAACGGCGATCATCCTGATCCTGCCGCCAGTTACTGCCCTTATCGGATCTATAATATCGGCAATAACCAGCAGGAAGATCTGCTGCATTTTATTGAGGTGCTTGAGGATTGCCTGGGCAAGAAGGCGGAAAAGGAATTTCTGCCCATGCAGAACGGCGACGTGCCGGCAACCTATGCCGACGTCGATGATCTTGTCAGGGATGTGGGGTTCAAACCAACCACCACCATAGAGGAAGGTTTACACAGGTTTGTGGAATGGTACCGCGGTTATTATCGTTAATTCAGGCGGTGGATGGTTGGAGAAAAGGATCCTTCCATTAAAGAAATAACTCATATTCAAATTTAACGAATATGCTATAAATGAATATAACCATGATCGGCACGGGCTATGTCGGCCTTGTCACAGGCGCATGTCTTGCGGAATTTGGCCACCGGGTCATCTGCATGGACAAAGACGGCAATAAAATCGAACGGCTTCGTCAGGGTGAGATGCCCATTTACGAACCGGGGTTGGATGCCCTGGTGGCCAAAAATGTCAAAGACGGCAGGTTGTCCTTTACAAGCAATATGGCAGACAGCGTCAATCAGGCTAAAGCTGTTTTTATTGCTGTGGGCACACCCTCATCCCGTCGTGGCGACGGCTATGCTGACTTGACCTATATTTATGCCGCAGCCAGGGATCTGGCTCCCTATTTAGAAAAATATACGGTTGTGGTTGATAAGAGCACCGTCCCTGTTGGTACAGCCAGGCAGGTTGCCCGAGTAATCAAGGAGGCAAATCCTGCAGCACAGTTTGATGTGGTTTCAAACCCTGAGTTTTTGCGGGAAGGGGCGTCAATCAATGATTTCATGCGCCCGGACCGGGTGGTGATCGGTGTCGAGACGGAAAAGGCCGGCGAGGTTATGAAGGAAATTTATAATCCTCTTTACCTGATCTCCACACCTTTTGTCATAACCGGACTTGAAACAGCCGAATTGATAAAGTATGCTGCAAATGCTTTTCTGTCTATCAAGATCTCGTTTATTAACGAGATGGCAAATGTGTGCGAGGCTTTAGGGGCGGATGTTATCGACCTGGCCAAAGCAGTAGGTCTGGATGGGAGAATCGGCCGTAAGTTCCTCCATCCCGGGCCTGGTTATGGTGGCTCCTGTATTCCAAAAGATACATTGGCCCTGCTGCGGATAGCCCAGGAAAACGGAGTTCCCGTCCGGTCGGTTGAAGCGGCTGTGGAAGTTAATGCCGCCCAGAAGGCACGGATGGTGAAGAAGATCCGTGATGCCCTGGGAGGCGCTGTGGCCGGGAAAACCATTGGCGTGCTTGGCTTGACCTTTAAACCGGAAACGGATGATCTGCGGGATTCACCTGCCTTGACTATTTTGCCGCCGCTTGTTGAAAAAGGGGCAAAAATACAGGCCCATGATCCGCAGGGTATGGCGGAAGCCGCCAAAATGTTCCCTGAATTCTCATATGTTAAAAATGCCTATGAGGCGAGTGACAACGCTGATGTCCTGGTTCTTTTTACGGAGTGGAATCAATATCGGGCCCTTGATCTGCAGGAATTGAAATCCAGAATGAAATCTCCTGTGTTTGTCGACTTGCGTAATGTGTACAACCCGAAACAGATGAAAGAAGCCGGGTTTTCGTATGTGGGAGTGGGGAGAGGTTAAAAACTTCAGGTGGATAGTCTGTAGGTGTTTAGGCGGATAGTAATAACCTTTGTTGGAATACTTGATATTTCTTTGCGCAGTCCTAATAGACTACAGTCTAAACAACCTGAGTAGTTTTTGTAACTTCAGGTGGATAGTCTGTAGGTATTTAGGCGGATAGGAATAACCATGCGAGATCACAAAAAGCTCAGAGCATTTGAATTGGCCGATGAAGTTGCGATTCTCACCTATCTCGAAACAAGAAATTTCCCCAAAGACGAAATGTACGGATTGACTTCGCAAATGAGAAGATCGGCTGTATCGGTTCCATCGAACATAGTGGAAGGATGTGCGCGTGAAAGTCAGACTGAGTTTCTCCGTTTTCTTGAAATTGCATTTGCATCTCTAAGAGAGTTGCACTATCAGTTCGGCTTGTCGAAACGTTTAGGATACTTTGCTGAAAACAGTTTTACCGGCTATGACTTAAAACTTTTAGAGACCGAAAAGGTGTTGGGATCCTTGATACGTTCTTTGCGCAGTCCTAACAGACTACAGTCTAAACAACCTGAGTAGTTATGATTATTTATTAAAAAAAACCTCATTTTTTAGGCACTTTAGGCATTTTAGGCACTATATTAATGGACACTTTAAACCTGGAACTGCGGAAGACAAAAGAAGAAATTGACCGCCTTGTCAGAAACTGGCGGGCTTTGCTTGATGTCATGCCTGAGATGGTTGTGCTGATCCGCGAGGACTGTATCATTGAGTACATGAATCCCAGCGCAATGAGCGTCTTTGGCGATTTATGCAGGCAGGACTGCCGGAAAAATTTCTGTAACGCTGTTGATCGTTGTAAAGTTTGTTGTCCGATAACCCTTTCTGCCAGCGGCAAAAGAAAAACTGGTCTTGAGGAAACACGGATCGGCGAGGTTGATGTTGAATACAGTTTCGTGCCCTTCCAAGGATATCTGGGTGACCGTTTGGTTATGATGGTGATGCGCGACATCACTGAACGAAAACTCCATGAGCAGGAGCTTTCCAGCTTTCATAACAATATTGAAGAAATTCTCCAGCAGAAGATTAGTGAATTGAAGGAAAGCGAGAAGACACAGCAGAATCTTTTCCGTGAGATAAATGTCCTGAAACGCAAACTGCAGAATAAGGACCAGGCCGATGAGATGATCGGTACGAGCCGGAAGATGCGGGAGCTGCGTGAGATGATTGATCAGGTGGCCGGCTCGGACGCTACCATATTAATTACCGGCGAGTCAGGCACTGGAAAGGAGCTTGTGGCCAATCTAATCAGGAAATGCAGTGCGCGGGCGGACAAGCCGTTTTTGAAGGTTAACTGCAACAGCATTAATGACAACCTGCTTGAAAGTGACCTTTTCGGCTATGAAAAGGGGGCCTTCACCGGCGCAGGAGGTCGGAAAAAAGGGAAGTTTGAGATTGTTGACGGCGGTACGATTTTTCTTGATGAAATCGGAGATATCAGCCCCAAAATGCAGTCTTCTCTGCTTCGTGTTCTGCAAAACGGGGAGGTGATCCGGGTTGGCGGCAACTCGCCGGTTAATGTCGATGTCCGGGTGATCGCCGCAACCAATGTCGAACTTGCCAGGGCGGTCCAGGATGGGGTTTTCCGTCTTGATCTCTACTACCGGTTAAATATCATCAATATTGTGATTCCCGCCCTGCGAGAAAGAAAAGAGGATATTGTCGATCTTGCCACATTTTTTGTGAAGCGTTACCGCGAAGCTTTTAAAAAGGATGTCGATTTTCTGCCGGACAGCATTATCAGCCGGTTATTGATGCATGACTGGCCAGGAAATGTCAGAGAGCTGGAAAATGTGATACAGCGAGCGGTATTAATGTGTAAACATTCCGTTATTACAGAAAATGATCTGATATTTGATACAAAGGCCTCCTCTTCATCCTCCAGCGATTATCTGGCGCAGGTATGTCAACAATTTGGCAAAAAATCGCTTAAAGATATCATTTCTGACTTTGAAAAGGAGATTATTGTTAACTGCCTGCAAAAAAATGAAGGCAATGTCCAAGTTGCCGCCAATGAGCTGAAGGTTGGTAAAACCGGCCTGTACGATAAAATGAAACGATTCGGACTCTCCGCAAAGATGATAAAAGTCTAAGCTTCCGGTGTTCCTTTCCCTCCAGTATTCCTACTCGTCAACATGATAAAATAAAAAAAAATTGTTTCGCCGAGTTCAGTTCCTGTTGGTGGCACATGGATTGCTGTGTAATTTTCTAGTTAAAACCGCCAATAGTAAAAGCTATAGATTATGAAGTTGCTGGGTCTGCGAGGCTATTTCAAATCCCCATGCTAACGAGAAAATGAAGGGCTTATGTAAATGGGAAATGTGACATGCACTCCGAACGATAGAAAATGCCCTTATTGGTCAAAGAATAACGGCCATGACTGTAGAATGACCAAGGGTGGTCTCTATATTCCAATGCCTGAGCATATTGATATGTTTTGTTCGTCAACCCAGTATGTTAAGTGCCATCAATATATGCGCGGGTGCGAACTCCTCCAGGAAACTGCCAAGAAGTATGGATTCATTGTTGATGGCGGGCGCAGACGTTTTCGCAGGGTCAGTGAGCGTATTTCTCTGGCTGTATCCTTATGTGACAATGACAGGCGGGCAATAGAGCTGCTTGACGACCAGGCTATGACCCTTGATCTGAGCCTTGGAGGATTAAGGATCGAAAGCCATAGGCAGATCCCCCAAAATACCCTGGTTGCCTTTGAGTTTGGCCCGGATTTTTCCGCCCCGGAACTCACCGGGATCGGCGAGGTGAAGTGGTGCGAGTCCAAGCTGGACTCTGGTCTCTTTGAGGCTGGAATAGCCTTTTCTGATTTCAGTTTGACCCAGGCAATCGGCAATCATCTTGGCTTACCGATGATGTAGGGGGGGGGGCGCGAACCGGCCCTACACTGCCCCCCTCTTTGACCTTTTTCCTGCAAAATGAACGGATTTTCAGTTTTACCGAAATTCTGAAAAATAAAATAAGACGATATTTCAATGGGTTGCTTTGCAGCCCATTTTTTTTGTCCAAAATTCTGGAATATTGAACCCAAAATAACAAATTGCCGGTTGAAGTTTGCATTTTTTTGGCCATATTGAAATGCTGGCCTCTATTTTTGATGCTTTCTGATAATGTCATGTTGTCCTTAGAATATTAATGATAATTTGCGTATTGTTTAACGGAAATTTTTTCAGGTTTAAGGAAAAAATACCCTTTTCCCTTTGCTAGCATGGTTTGCTAGGTTTTTTTATTTTCCGGGAAAATGGATTTTTGCGAGTTTTGGGGTTCAAAATTAAGGAATTCTGGAGTTTTTATTAGGCGTATTCAGGGTAAATTGATAGAGGTTATCCTGTCTTTGTTGTGTGTAACATTATGGAATTATAGATTTTTTTCTTTTGTTTTTCTTTTGTCTGTATGCTCTTCCATGCGTGGCACGGTGTGTGCTTAATGGTTAGTAGTGACTGATTTGTGTTATTTATCACTAAATACGTGAGGAGAAATAAAATGAAAAAAGTGTTAGCAAAAGGATTGGCATTAGCTTTTATGGGATCATTGGCCATGTCTGGCAGTGCGATGGCTTTGCCGACATCGGCTGATTATTGGACTTTAACAGATCTGACAACCGCTCTTGATGGCGAATCTACAGTAATGAATTTATCTATTGCCTCGTCATTTGTAGGAAATTTCGGGTTGTATTCTGTCGATGATCAAAGCAACCCTACCTCAGTTGATGTAGAGTTTGATGTTTTCTCTTATCCCGGTTCCATTTGGCAAAGTGTTTATTTTAAACAAGATGCTGGAAATACTTTAGTAAGTCTGGATGATAATTGGGATGGAATAAATGATGTAATTTTCAGCGATGTTTTTGGCTTTTACTTCAGGGATACCGCGGTAAATCCTGATGTAACATATTATACTGATGCGCAGTTTAATAGTGATAGTGCGGACCATATTTTCATCGACTTTAACGGAGTAAGTGTAGCCACAATTTCATTGGATATCAATTTAGATGGATCCTTGGATCCAAAGGTCCTGGCTACCGACGTCGCCCCTGTCCCCGAACCAGCCACTATGCTGCTTTTTGGTACCGGCCTTGCCGGCCTTGCCGGATATGGACGGAGAAAAGCTCGCAAAAAATAATTAGCCGGTTGGCTCATAGCTGATAGCTCATGGCGTTCAAGTCATAGCTGAAAGTGCAAGAGTTGTCAGTTGGATATTGAAAACGCTTGGTCTTGGAATGAGATCAGGCGTTTTTGTTTGCCGGAAACATATAAAATGAACATGAATAAAATTGTGAGTAAGATTGTTTGCCTTTGATGAATGCAAAGTGTAAAAATATTGTCTACCAGAGGCTTTTGCAAAATGACGTCACCCAGGCGAAAGCCGGGTTCGGAAACAGGAACAAAGGTGGCCGAAATGGCGGGATTCCGGCTTTCGCCGGAATAACGATATGGCTCATTGTTTATTTTGCAAGAGGCTCTATAGGCAGAATGTTTCTAATGGGTATTGAATCATGCAAAGACATCTGGATTGGCTGCGTCAGGCTGAAAATGACCTCGAGTAGGCTGAGCATTCCCTGGCAGGAAGATTTTACTCCCAGGTTTGTTTTATCAGTCAGCTGTCAGCAGAGAAAGCCCTGAAAGGCTATTGTCTTTTTAAGGGCTTTGATACGGTTCGCACCCATTCTCTCTACCGCATTATCAAAGAGCTGAAAGAAAACGGGGAGATGGAGGCATGTGCCAGGGAGTTGGATATTTACTATATTTCCGCCCGTTACCGTTACCCTGATGCGCTGCCGGATGGAGCACCATTTGAAATTCTGACGGGTGAACAGGCAAAGCGGGCCTTGCAGTCGGCCAGGACAATCTTCCGGCTTGTCATGGAGCGGATGGGGCTGGGGCAGGATGACAAACGCTAAAATTCTTGAAAAAAGCCGTCCGGCAATCTCGGTTGTGGATTTTTCCCTTGAGCAGATCAAGGAATTTCTTGCCAAAAAACTGGCAGGGAAAAACGTGATAAACGCCTACCTGATAGGCTCGGTGGCTACAGGTACAGCCAAGTTCTGGTCGGATATCGATTTAGTGATTGTCAAGGAAACGCTAAAATCCTTTCCGGAGCGGGCCATGGAGTTCGTTGACTTGTTTGACCTGGGTGTGGCTGTGGATATTCTGGTCTATACCCCTGACGAGTTCCGCCGCATGGATATTGACCCCACATCGTTCTGGAAAACTGCCATGCAAACCAAGATTCAGGTGCTGTGACAACCATGTCATTCCATCACCCATGAGCTATAAGCTATGAGCTATGAGCCATCAGCCATGAGCCATCACCCATCACCCAAGAGCCATCCCCATCAGCCATCAGCCATGAGCCATGAGCAAACATGTGCGGAATAGCCGGTTTTTTTAATATATCATCTGCTGGTTCTCCAGGACAGGATGTGCTGGAAAGAATGATATATCCCATGACCCATCGCGGGCCGGACGGCTATGGCTTTTATGCTGGAACCGGAGTGGGCTTTGCCCATGCCCGCCTGAGCATCATTGACCTGGAAGGAGGCTGGCAACCAATTCATAATGAGGATAAGTCGCTTTGGGTGATATTTAACGGCGAGATTTTCAATTATCGCGAATTGCGAAAGGAGCTTGAAGCCAGGGGGCATCGTTTCTATACCAATTCAGATACAGAGGTCATTGTTCATCTTTATGAGGAAAAACAGGAAAAGTTTCTCGAAGATTTAAACGGCCAATTTGCCATTGCTATATATGATGCCGGATCGAGAACGCTTTTTCTTGCCCGGGACAGAATGGGTATCCGGCCCCTGTTTTATACCCAACATGAAGGGATCCTCTATTTTGCCTCCGAGATAAAATCCCTTTTTGCTGCACACCCTTCTCTGCCCAGAGAAATGAACCCGGATGTTCTGCGGGAAATTTTCACAGTGTGGATGCCGGCTGGCTCTGAAACGATTTTTCAGGGGATCCATCAGCTGGAAGCCGGCCACTGGGCTCGTGTCTCTGCCAATAAAGGGATTGTCACCAGGGAATTCTGGGATATACCCTTCGGCCCTGTGGTGTCCGGTGAGTTTCACAAGGAAGAAGAATACGCTGAAAAGTTGCGCGCACTGCTCATCGATTCGGTTCGTCTCAGACTGCGGGCTGATGTTCCTGTCGGCGCCTATTTGAGTGGCGGGCTCGACTCGTCGACAATTACCTCACTCATTCATCATTATACGGACAACCCGTTAAAAACCTTTTCCGTTACCTTCAGCGACAGCGTCTATGATGAGCAGGCTGAGCAAAAGGAGATGGTGGATTTTCTGGCCACCGACCATCATGTCGAGCACTGCACCTATGAAAAAATCGGGGAATCATTTCCTGAGGTGATCTGGCACACGGAAATGCCGATTTTGCGCACGGCGCCGGCCCCTCTTTATCTGCTGTCGGCATTGGTGCGGAAAAATCATTATAAGGTGGTTTTGACCGGTGAGGGCGCAGATGAAATTCTCGGAGGCTACGATATCTTCAAAGAGGCAAAGATCCGGGCATTTATCAAAAAAGATCTCACCTCTTCCCTTCGTCCTTTGCTGTTAAAGCGTCTTTATCCCTATCTTGCCCTGTCGCCAACAAAGTCGGCGGAATTTGCCAGGGAATTTTTTAATACCGAGGCCTCTGTTGATGAACTTTTTTACGCCCATATGCCCCGCTGGCAGACCACCGGCAGGACCTCCGTCTTTTTTGCTGAAAAACTCAAAAGGGGGAATATTGATGATGTGGCCGGGAAGCTTGTTGCAAGATTTGCCGGTAAACTCAACGGGCTTGATTATTTTTCCAGGGCCCAGTACCTGGAGGCAAAACTCCTGCTGGGGAACTATCTCCTTTCCTCGCAGGGTGACAGAATGGCCATGGCTCATTCTGTTGAAGGGCGCTTTCCCTTTCTTGACCATCGGCTGGTGGAATTTGCCTGTACCATTCCCCCGAACATGAAAATGAAGGTTTTAAATGAGAAATATATCCTCAAAAAAGCAATGAGCAATCTGCTGCCGCAATCAACGGTGACGAGAAAGAAGCAGCCATATATGGCACCGGATATCTTAAGTTTTTTTGGCGGGAAAGAGCCGGAATACCTCAATTATTACCTCTCTCCCCAGATGGTGGAAGAGGCTGGCTTTTTTAACCCGAGGGCTGTGGAGCAACTCTTAAGCAAATGCAGAAAAAAGGCCAGGCAGGGTTTCCGTGAAAATATGGCATTTGTGGGTATTCTGTCAACCCAGATTGTCTATGAAAAATTTGTAAAAAATTTTCGGGTAGATATGCCCAATAAACTGGACAATATAAAGATAATTTCGTAGTTTAAAGCTGATAGCTGATAGCTGATAGCTGATAGCTGATAGCTGATAGCTGATAGCTGATAGCTGATAGCTGATAGCTGGGAATATTTTGAAAGAAAGCTGAAATAATAGGAAAAATGTTCGCAAACCTTGTTGACTTATTAAAAATTTAATTACACTCATTTCATGAGCCATGAGCCATGAGCCATGAGCCATGAGCCATGAGCCATGAGCCATGAGCCATGAGCCATGAGCCATGAGCCATGAGCCATGAGCCATGAGCCATGAGCCATGAGCCAATAACCCAATGAACCAACCCATATCCAAAATACGTTCCTTCATATTTGAAAATTTTCTTTTTGATGCTGATGAGAATTCCCTGGGAAATGATGATTCATTCCTGGAACAGGGAATCATCGATTCCACCGGGGTGCTGGAACTGGTCGACTGGCTGGAAGAGACATTCAATATTAAGGTGCAGGACGAAGAACTTGTCCCGGAAAATCTGGACAGCGTCAGCAAATTGTCAGCCTTCATAACCCAAAAAACCAAATAGCCATGAACTCGATCCAGCGGTCTTTATTCTTTTGCCAAGAGCCATGACCCAAAAGCCATCAGCCATCAGCCAAGAGCCAAGAGCCAAGAGCCATGACCCATGAGCCAAGAGCCATCAGCCATCAGCCATGAGCCAAAAGCCATGAGCCAAACAACCATCCCCTCCTTCCTGTTGCGGTCCGCCGAGAAGTTTCCTGAAAAGCCCGCTGTTTTTCATGGCAACAAGAGCCTGACCTATCATGAACTTTCCTCACTTGCACGCTTCCAGGCTTACTGGCTGATTTCTCAACAGTTGGGGGCAGGCTTCAGAGGAGGTATTCTCTCGGATGACCCGTTTGAGTATATCTCGGCCTATTTTGCCATACAACTGGCTGGGGGAATCGTGGTCGGCCTTAATACACAGACATCGGAACGTTCGTTAAAAACTCTGTTGGCCGACAGCGGCATTTCAGTTGTCTTCACGCAAAAAAAATTCCATCGTTACCTTGCTCCGATTGCCTCGCAGCTGCCGGCATTGAAGCTGATCGTATCGGATGAGGAATTGCCTTGCAACGGGGCAACTTCCGGCTGGGTGGACCGGCAGGCTACTTTGCGGGAAGATTTACCGATTGCAGATTTTCCTGCAGTTGAATCGGAAGACATCGCACAGATTATTTACACATCCGGAACAACGGGAAGCCCTAAGGGGGTGATGCTGCGGCATGCCAATCTTGTTGCTAACACATCTTCAATTATCAGTTATTTACATCTCACGGAAAATGACAAGATCATGGCTGTTTTGCCGTTTTTTTATTCCTATGGCAACTCTGTCCTCTTAACCCACATTGCCGCCGGCGGCAGCCTGGTGGTCAACCAGAATTTCCTTTACCCCAATGTGATTCTCGATGAGATGGTGGAGCGTGAGGTGACCGGATTTTCAGGGGTGCCTTCCACATTTGCTCTGCTGCTCAACCGTTCCGCTGTTAATAAATACCATTTCCCCAAATTACGTTATATCACCCAGGCAGGAGCAGCCATGTCACCCAAGCTTGCCGGGCAGTTGCAGAAGGTTTTCCCGGCGGTGGAGATATTTATCATGTATGGGCAGACAGAGGCTTCGGCCAGGCTGAGTTATCTGCCTCCAGCAGACCTCGAACGCAAAATGGGCTCGATTGGCAGGGCGATTCCCGGCGTGACCCTGAAGCTGCTTGATCGCGATGGCCTTCCCGTTGCTGATGGTGAGACAGGGGAGATTGTTGCCGTTGGTGATAATATCATGGCAGGGTACTGGGAGCGAAAGCAGGAGACGGATCAGGTCCTGCGGGCCGAAGGATTATGGACAGGTGATTTGGCCCGCAGAGACCACGAAGGATACTTCTATATTGTCAGCCGCAAAAGTGATATGATCAAAAGCGGCTCGCACCGTATCGCACCAAAGGAGATTGAAGATATTCTCCATGAGCATGAAGCGGTCCATGAGGTGGCGGTGGTGGGCGTGGAAGATGAGATTCTCGGGGAGACAATCAAGGCATGTGTGGTGTTAAAGCCGGGCGTAACATGCATGCCGAAAGAGTTGATACTCCACTGCCGGAGAAATCTGCCGGCCTTTAAGGTGCCCCATGAAGTTGTGTTTCTTAATGAGTTGCCCAAAACCGCAACAGGCAAAATCATAAAACAGCAGCTGATGGCAACAGAAAAAGCTGATGGCTGATGGCTCATGGCTGATGGCAACAGAAAAAGCTGATGGCTCATAGCTGATGGCTGATGGCAACAGAAAAAGCTTATAGCTGATGGCTGACAGGTTACGGTTTTTTTGGAGAATGGGATGGGGAGGTTTTCATTTGAAGATCTTGAAGTCTGGCAACGGGCAGTGCAATTTGCCGAGTCGGTTATTGTATCAAGTGAGAAGTGGAAAACGTCAGGGAAACATTACAGGTTATTGGAACAACTGGAAGCCGCCACCACATCGGTGGCAATGAACATTGCCGAAGGAAAAGGAAGATATTCTCAAAAAGAATTTAAACAGTATCTCTATATCGCTCGCGGCTCCTATTTGAAGTAATTACTCTTTTAATGATAGTAAAAAAATTAGGATGGATAGACGGTAATGCCCTGGAAAAATTTCGTAATGATGCAGAAACAATAGGAAAAATGCTTTCAAATCTTGCCAACTCAATAAAAACAAAATAAACTTTTTGAGCCAAGAGCCAAGAGCCAAGAGCCAAGAGCCAAGAGCCAAGAGCCAAGAGCCAAGAGCCAAGAGCCAAGAGCCAAGAGCCAAGAGCCAAGAGCCAAGAGCCAAGAGCCAAGAGCCAAGAGCCAAG